>Ga0134127_10000798_pt1 | contig 25817 bp, 24 predicted proteins | sample KB31753_FD_96459 | JGI IMG/M metagenome (GOLD analysis project Ga0134127, IMG submission 96459) | Terrestrial soil microbial communities with excess Nitrogen fertilizer from Kellogg Biological Station, Michigan, USA - KB3-175-3 | ecosystem: Environmental > Terrestrial > Soil > Unclassified ... | reverse complement strand
TCGCTCAGGTCGCGGATCGCGTCCATGCCTTCGGTGACGGCCGTCGTCGCCTGCTGGGCGACTTCCTTCGCGACGCGCGTCACGCGCGTATCGGCGACGAGCTTGTCTTGCGCTTGGCCGCCGGGCGTTTCGCCGACTTCTTCGCGCTGGACTTCTTTGCGCTCGACTTCTTGATCGCGGGACCGCGGCGCGCCGACTTCTTGGCGCCGCCTTTCCGCGCGGAGCTCTTGCGCGCGCTGGTCGTCGAGCGCTTCGCGCCGCCGCGCTTGGCCGCGCGCTTGGAGGATTTCTTCGCGCCGCCCTTTTTGCCGCCGCGAGACTTTGATCGAGACTTCTTGGCCCGTGTCGCCATATCTCTCACCCCAGTTGTCGGTCGCCGATGGGAACAGCCCGCGGGGACGATAGCGAATACCGGCTCAGCGGGTAAGGGCAGCGCAGTGGCAAAACCAGCGCACGAGTCCTAGAGTCCTTGCATGTCTGCGTCCACCCTCCCGTCGGCGACCCCCCTCACCATCCCGGACCTGGCTCCGGGCGACCGCGTGACCGGCGAGCTGCTCGTGTACGATCGCACGGACCGGCGGACCGCGTCCGGCGACCCGTTCGTGGTGCTCACGCTGGGCAACTCGAGCGGGCGTATCGACACGGCGCCTATCTGGTCGGACAAGCTTTCGTGGGCGGAGGGCGTCCAGAGCGGAAAGCTGGTGCAGGCCGTGGGCGACGTCACCCTCTACGCCAAGTCGGGTCCGGGCAAGAAGCAGCTCCAGCTCACGGCGCCCGTTCGGGTGCTCCCCGACGCGCTGTTCAATCCAGCGTCCTTTCTGCCGTCCATCGACGGCGACTGCGTCAAGCTGTGGGATTGGGTCGACAAGCTCCGCGGCGACATGGAATCTGCCACGCTGCGGCGCGTGCTCGATCTGTTCTTCGGCGACGATGCATTTCGGGTGCAGTTCGAGCGCACGCCGGCGTCCACGCGCGGCCATCATGCAAAGCTTGGCGGCCTGCTGCTGCACGTCTTCGAGGTCACCAACATCGCGCGCCAGATCGCGCGGACGATGGGGGCGCGGATCAACGTCGACCTCGTGGTGACGGGCGCGCTGCTGCACGACGTGGGCAAGGTGGAAGCGTACTCGATCGGGCCCGGCGGCTTCTCCACAACTGTCTGCGGCCAATTGCTTGGCCACGTGGTGCTCGGGTCGTTGATGCTGGAGCGGCGGGTCGCGGCTGTCGGTGGTCCTGTGTGCTCGGAGGGTCAGCTCACGGAACTGCACCACATGATCCTCTCGCATCACGGCGCACTCGAGTTCGGGAGTCCCGTCGTGCCGATGACCGCCGAGGCGGAGGTCGTGCACTGGGCCGACGAAGCGTCCGCGAAAGCCACGGACATGATGGATTCACTCGCCGACCCAGAGCTGTTCGCCGGCGGTCGCGAGACGTCGGACAAGCGATCCTGGCTGCTCGGCCGGTACGTCTGGCGCCGCCCGCACGACTGGAAGTAGCCAAATTGGGGTCAGGCACCGTTTTTGGGGTCGGGTACCGCAATGCCAGCGCGTAGCGCGGCATTGCGGTACCCGACCCCAATTTCGGAACGGCTGCTCTTCCGCGGCGTATAAGTCCTAGTAACCCGGCTCCCCGAATCCGCGCGTAGCAGAGCCCGCCAATAAAATTGCCCCCGCGTCGAAGTTGTGACGGGAGAGGCTTTTAGCGGGTTAGGAGGTTACTCGCCTTTTGTGGCGAATTCGGATGTGGCTCGTCCGAATGATGGACCGTTGTTGAGGAGATGCAGATGCGGAAGCCCCGCCCCGTGACGTACAACCCGGCACAAGCACTGAACCTGATTGCGAACGATCGGACCGGCTCGCCCTTGAGCTGTCCATCGTGTTCCGGACCGATCGAACGCACGCCCGACGACTTCCCTGCCCGGCCGCGGTCGCACGTGACGCTGCGCTGCCGCGAGTGCGGACGGATCGCTCGCTACATCGCCGGCGCCGCCTGAGACCTGAGCGCCGCCGCGGCATGCGCTGATCATCGCGCCGCGCGCCCCTCCAACTGATGCTGCAACGGACGCCCGGCGGGCGCCCGTTCATCGCGCGAGGCGTCTCATCGCGCCACGCGATTCATCGCCGCAGCCGGTGTCCGCGGACGCGCTGCCGTAAACGTCCTGTGCACAGATTTTGCCCTCCACCGCCCCAAGCGGCCTGCACGGGAATGGCGTGGGGCTCGAGCGGCGAGCGTGGCTATCACACGCTTCGCGTCCGGAATCACAGTTTTTCTGCACGAGGTACGTTCATGGCTCGCATAGCTGGCACCGTGAAGTGGTTCAACGATGCAAAGGGGTACGGCTTCATCTCCCGCGAAGGAGGCCCCGACGTGTTCGTGCACTTCAGCGCCATCCAGGGAAATGGCTTCAAATCCCTGGCGGAAGGGGACCGGGTTGAGTTCGAGATTGTGCAGGGGCAAAAGGGACCGCAGGCAGCCGACGTGACCAAAGCCGCCTGACCAGCGCAGACCGCGTGACGCGCAAAGGCGCCTCGGCATTATGCCGAGGCGCCTTTGCGTTGCAGCGGAAGGATCAAAAGGGTCAGAGCACTTGATCCTGGCGGATCAAGATGCTCTGACCCTTTGATATCCACCTCCTGAAATTCAGTCGGCAGGGCCTTCGATGCGCAGCAGCGCGCGCGCGATCGCCGAGTTGTCCGCCGCGATTCGATAGAGCTCCGTGAATTGCGGCGAGCGCTCGTCGCCATCCGCCTCCGCGATCACCACAGGCCGATGGCCGTCGCGCCGCTCATCCTTGCCGCGGCGCTCGACCGACACGCGGCTCCGGCAGGTGACCCGCTCCGTCGCGCGCTCGGCGGCGCGCCGCTGCACGTCGATGGCTACATAGCCGCCACCGGGCAATTCCCTGCGATACACCGGCGCGAACTCGCCGTGGTGCTCCTGATCCATCATCATCGCCATCGTCTCCGCTACTCCGACCTGCTGCCACCAACGACCTTCGCCACCGGCTGGCGACGCTGCATCGCGGCGCTTCTGCCCAGCTCAGCTGAACGGCACGGAACGGGCCAGCGCGTGCGCGAGTCGATCTCGCGGATACGCGGCCGTCGCGCGCTTCACCACTGGATGGTGCCCTTCTTGGACGTGTCCACGTCCTCGTTCGCTCCCGACTTGAACAGGAACGACTGCATGTTCTGTTTCAGAAAACCACGCGCCTGCGGATCCATCACGTTCAGTCCGTAGTGGTTGATCAGCATCGTCTGCTGCTTGAGCCAGAGTCCCCAGCAGTCCTGACAGATGTTCTCGACGATGCGTGCGCCGATGTCGCCGGGAAACGGAGGACGATCGAAACCGGGCTTCGTCTGCCCGCAGCGCGTGCACGTGATTTCCATGAGATCAGTTGTATTGAATGAACGGCAGAGAATAATGGGGCGCGGACGCGCGAAGGGCCAACCATTTCTGGTTGGCCCTTCGATCACAGCGAGCTCGACCGCTCAGGCGGCTTCCTGACCGCGAGCGTAGTCGACCTTCGCCAGACGGAAGAGCTGGAGCATACGGATGTAGAACCAGCCTATGTCGAACTCGAACCAGCGGGCGGCGAAGCGCGCCGACTTGGGATCCGCGTGATGGTTGTTGTGCAGCTCTTCGCCCGCCAGCCAGATGGCGATGGGCGTGATGTTGCGGCTCTCGTCCTTCACTTCGTAGTTGCGGTAGCCGAGCGCGTGGCCGACGCCGTTCACGATGCCGGCGGCCCAGAAGGGAATCCACAGCATCTGGACGCCCCAGACCACGGGTCCCACGAAGAAGCCGAAGAGATAGGTGTCGATCGCCAGCATCAGAATGATGCCGACCCAATTGAGGCGGCTGAGCAGATGACGCTCGATCCAGTCATTCGGCGTGCCCTTGCCGTACTTGTCGAGCATGCCGGGCTGGCGCACGGCGCGACGGTAGTAGAACGCGCCCTTGAAGACGATGTTGCGCAGGCCTTCCATGAGTGGACTGTGTGGATCGCCCTCACGGTCGGCGAACGCGTGATGCTTGCGATGGCAGGCGACCCATTCCTTGGTCACGATGGCGGTGGTCAGCCAGAGCCACAGGCGCATGGGGAGCGCGGCCAGATAGTGCAGCCGAAGTCCGCGGTGGGTCTGCGCGCGGTGAAGAAACAGAGTGACACACACGTTGGTGAAATGGCCGGCCAGTACGACGAACAGCAGCGGCATCCACCAGCGGGCAGCCAGTGCGGCAAAACCAGGCATTGCGCGGGCTCCACGTTCCAGAGGTCAACCAACCCGCATCGGCGGGCTGAACAGAACCAGCGTACGCGACTGCGACCCTTTCGGTCACCGATCACGCAGGCTGCGAATATTAAATGTAAGCCAACGAGGCTCTTTGAACCACTCGCGGCAACGCGCGTGCCCACGGAACAAAATGCGCGCTGGAGCACTTGCCGCTGCCAACCAGACGACGTATGTCTCCCGAGTAATGTCACATCGTCCCTCCGTGCCAGCCGCTGATGCGCGCCTGGAGGCGAACGCGCTGCGCGGCACCGAGCTCGGCACCGCTCGCCATGCGCAGCGCTTTGCCGCGAACTTCGCCGCGGATTTTTTTCGCGTCACGCCGCGCGGACTGACAGTCTCGTCGCTGGGCGTCGGCACCTACCTCGGCGAGGCGACTGACGAGGACGATCGCGCATACGCTGATACGCTCGCCGCCGCGCTCGCCGGCGGCATCAACGTCATCGACACGGCGATCAACTATCGCTGCCAGCGCTCCGAGCGAGCCGCCGGCAGCGCGCTCGAGCGGGCGATCGGCGCGAACTCCGTCGCTCGCGAAGGCGTGATCGTGTGCACCAAGGGCGGCTACATCCCGCTCGCCGGCGAAGTGCCGAGCACGCGCGAGGCGTATCAGGCGTACGTTCAGCGCGAGTTCGTCGCGCAGGACGTGATGCTCGCCGAGGAGATCGTGGCGGGCGGGCACTGCATCGCCCCGCGCTTCTTGCGCTATTGCATCGCACAGTCGCGGCAGAACCTGGGCGTTCGCACGATCGACCTGTATTACCTCCACAATCCGGAGCAGCAGCTCGTCGCGGTGACGCCGTCCGAGCTGCGCGGCCGACTCCGCGGCGCATTCGCGGCGCTCGAGGAAAGCGTCGAACGCGGCGACATAGGCAGCTACGGATGCGCGACGTGGAACGGACTGCGCGCGGCGCCTGGCTCCCGCGGCCACCTGGCGCTCGAGGACCTTGTGGCGATTGCGCGCGAGGTAGCGGGGGACGCTCACCATTTCGCGGCGGTCCAACTCCCGGTGAACCTGGCCATGCCCGAAGCCATGCGCACGCCGACACAGCCGCTGGCCGGTGCAACGGTGACAGCGCTCGAGGCGGCCGATGCCCTTGGCGTTACCGTCGTCGCCAGTGCGAGTCTGATGCAGGGACAGCTCACCAGAGGTCTGCCCGAGGCTGTGCGCGACTCGTTGCCAGGCGTCTCGACGGACGCGCAGCGCGCCTTACGTTTCGTCCGAACCCTGCCGGGAATCACGACGGCGCTTTTCGGTGCCAGAAGCACAGACCATCTCGACGAAGACATGGCCAGCGCGCGGTAGCGCAGCGGCTCCTGATTTTTTGCAACTCCTAGCCTTATAACGTCTTACCGATTCGAGTCGTCTCGCGTTACGCGACCCAGGAAGCCTGTAACGCGCGCGAAATGATGGACCGGTAGGCTGTCTGTCGCGGCAATGCGTCTGGGCCAGAAAAGCGCCAGGCGACACTTCAACTGATCAGGATCCTCATGGTTCAGCGGCTCATGCGGGCGCGTCGGCGCCGCGGATTCACGCTCGTCGAAACGTTGGTGACCGTCGGGCTGCTCGCCGTTTTGGCGGCGTTCGTCATCCCCACTGTGATTCAGAAGGGACAGGCGGGCGACCCAGTCAAGGTGAGCAACGACCTGAGCTCGATAACCACGGCGATCTCGACCTTCGACAACGACACGAAGGCCGGCTACCCACAGACGCTGCACATCCTGACGACCAAGCCGACCACCTCGGACCTGATCATCGACGGAACGACGGCGCTCACCACGGCGCAGGTTGGCCTGTGGAACGGCCCGTACCTCGCGGCGGCGATCGCCTCCACGAGCGGCTCGACCCTGGCGACAGGGTTCGCGGCGTTCGTGCACGACACGCTGCAGATGTACGACGCCACCACGAACCATGGTAAGACCATCGGCGGATCCAGCGCCGGCACGTACACGTCGGCCGGCACCCAGTTCGTTGCCGTGCAGATCACGGGGCTCACGCGGCCGCAGGCGGACATCATCAACACGATCATCGACGGCTCGAACGATCCGGATCAGACGGTCACCGACATAGGCTCGAACACGACGGGGCGCTTCCGCTTCGACAAGCCGGACGTGAACAACCTGGTCGTCGCGTACTATCTCGCGGTTCCGATCAGCCAATGATGCGCAAGCGGTTCCGGCACGGTTTCACGCTGATCGAGACCGTCGTCACGATCGGATTGATCGCGGCGCTCGCGGCGTTCATCGTGCCCAGTGTGATGAACAAGTCTGGAAGCGCCGACCCGGTGAAGGTGGACAACGATCTGAGCGCGATCAGCGTCGCGATTCAGTCTTTTTCCTCTGATCTCAAGGGCACGAATCCGGGCGACATCGAGGATCTGATCACGGCGCCGATCGCGATCACGAGTTGCGGCGCGGGCATCCGCTGCGACTCGACCATCACCCACACCTTCGGCTACAGCGGCGACGAGGTCGCGCTGTGGAAGGGACCGTATCTGGATGCCTCGATCAGCGACGATCCGGCCGCCGTGCTCCGGAGCGGATATGTCGCCAACGTCGAGAATACGCTGATCCGCTTCGACGCGACGAACGGCATTCCGGAATTCTGCGCCGACAACGGAGCGCGGCAGCCCTGCCCGGGCTTTGTCGCGACGAATCCGTTATTCGTCGCGGTCAAGGTCGACAGCCTCACCGCCGAGCAGGCTGGGATCGTGAACGGCCTCGTAGACGGCCCCAAGGAGCGCAATCCGGGCCTGGAAGGGCGCTTCCGCTATCCGACGAGCGGCAGTCCGGCGTACTTTTTGGCTGCCCCGATCGTCCATTGAGGTAGGCCGGCCCCCGTTTGGCCCCTCCTCGTAGCGGCACGATGTTGTGACCGTGAGCAGCCCGTAGTCTCCCCGCCATGCAGCCTGCGTTGCCCCGAACGCCGCGTCCAACTCGACACCGCGCCAGCCAATTCAGGCTCCGCGCGCGTCGCGGCGTGTCGCTGGTGCTCGTTGCGGTGACGCTGTCCGTCGTGGCGGTGATGGCGGCGGTCACGATGCCGAATCTGGTGACCTATCAGAAGCAGAAGGACGCCGAATTCATGGCGAAGAACATCCTTTCGCTCGATTCGTCGCTCAACGCCTGGCTGAGCATCACAGGCCAACTGCCCCAGACGCTTCATGTCCTCGTCCTGCCGCCCACGACCGCCGATCTCACCTGCGGCGGTCACAACATCACCAACAAAGCTGTCGGACAATGGTCCAACGCCAGTTTCTGGCCGTGGTCGGGAATGACGATCATCCCCGGAGCTGGCGTGCCAACCCCGATCGGTTTCATCCACGACTCGGTGCTCAACAGCACAGTGGCCACGGGGGACGGTGAGCTCCACGTCGATTCACTCGACGCCGACGCGGTGCAGATGCTCGACATAGCGGTGGATGGGGCCGATGGTCCGGCCTCCGGCTTGCTCGAGTACGGCGCGTCGCCAACCAATGGGTCGCTCTATCTCGCGCGGTTCCACGTACACGTGGGCCGACGGGGCGGTGGATGCACCTGATGCGGGCTTCGCGGCGACGCGGCTTCACGCTTCCCGAGGTGCTGGTTTCGACGTTCATCCTGGTGCTCCTGGCCGCGATGACGGTTCCGAGTCTCGTCAGTTACAAGAACGCGAAAGACGCGCGAGCGACGGCGGCGACCATCTCGTCCTTCTCGCTCTCGATCGTGAACACGAACGCGGAGCTCGGGGATCCCGGGTTCTTCGAGCGGGTGGCCGCGTATCCCCAGACGCTGAGTCAATTGATCGCGCCGATCACGACCTCCATGCGGTCGTGCGCGGGAACGCTATATACAGCCACGGACGTCGCCAACTGGGCCGTGGGCGCGCCGTACAGCACGGCCACCGTCATCGCCACGAAGGGAGTGCCGACGCCGCTCGGCTGGATTCGCGACACGGTGTACGTGAGCGCGACGCCCAATTACGTCGAGCTTCGGCTCGATTCAGTGGAAACCGGTGACGCGAACAACATCGACCTCGCCATCGACATCGACGCCGACTCCACCAGCGGAGTCCTGCGGTACGAAGCCGAGCCGTCCGCGCCTGGCAACCCGCAGTTGCACCGCCTGCGCTATCTGATCCCCAAGGGAATCGGGTGCTGACCCAGTGAGGCTCCACATCGGCGGCGCGGCGGTCTCAGCCCGCGTCAACCGCCCCGGCTTCTCGACAGTCGAGATTCTCACCGCGGTCGCCATCATCGCGATTCTCGCGGCGGTCACCGTCCCGGCGATTCGGACTCGCCTGTCCACAGGCGACGGCGACGCGATAGTCGCCGAGTTCCAGAACCTCGAGCAGTCGTTGCAGGCGTTCCACGAGAACACGACGACTTATCCGCACACACTCGACGAGCTGACCTCGGTTGCGACGGGCTCGCTCACGAGCTGCAACGCGGCCATGACGGCGACGCAACTCTCCCGTTGGAGAGGTCCCTACACAACCAGGCCGATCTCGGCGAACTACACGGTCACCGCCGACGTCACGGTCGAGAACACGCTCGTCCGCGACACGATCACCGCCGGTCCGGGCCCCGCGCTGCTCGACATCAAGATGGACAACGTCGAGCAGGACGTGGCGAATCAGGTCGAGCGTGAGCTCGACGGCGCGATCAACGGCAGCAGCTCGACGACGGGTTCACTCCTCTGGGCGACGAGCAGTGGCACCCTCGTCACGCTCACCTTTCGCTTTCCCGTTCGCGGCTGCTGAGTTCGCGGGCCGCTGACGCGCTCGACCCATATCCGATCAAACTCCCCCGTCCCCATTGATTTCGAATCAATGGGGACGGGGGAGTTTGATTTTCTGCGGCGTCACTGTGTGTCGGCGCGCCCGACGTGAACGTCGCTCACGGCGATGTGGCCGTCGGTGCCGCGGCCGCCGATCCAGAGCTGCACGCGCGACGTTCCATCGATCGACACCCGTGTAGTGGACTGCCAGCGCACGCCGCCATCGACGGCGAAGCGCACGTGTCCCGCGGCGTCGATCCGGAACGCGAACAGGTGCGAAGCGCCGGCCGCGAACGCGTCAGCGGCAAGCGACGACGATTCGCCGTTCACCGCGAATGTCACGCGTCCTGATTCGCCGTCCCAGATCACGCTGACCACAGGGGTGAGCCGCGGCGCCGTTCGGTCCATCGTCGACAGATCGGGTGGAACGACGAGCGAGAACTCGAGCGTCGCCGGCTGCATCGCGCGCTGGCCAAAGGGCGCGTAGATCCGGGCCTGCGCCGCCAAACCTGGCTGCGACAGCACGGGATCGCGCCCGAGCACGCCGCTCTCCCACTGGAGATCTCCATTCGGGAACAATCCGCGAGCACCGCCGCCCACGTCACCGACGCGCGGCGGTGGATCGCCAAGCGCGACCCAGCGTCGCGCATCGATGCCAGCGCTGAAGGCATCCGAGAGCGACGGCGTGGCCGCACGGCCCACGAGAATCGTGATCGTGTCGCTGCGCCACCCGGGGACGTCAGCCACCACCCGAGTCTCGCCATCCGCATGCACCGTGACCCGCCGGATGTAATCTCCGCCGCCGGCCCCGGCGTTCGGCAAGAGCGTCGCGACGTGCGCCGAGTCGAGCAGCGACCACTGCACCCCTGTCACGGAGCGCGTCCGCCCGTTCTGGTCGAGCATCGCGAGGCCGAGCGAAAGCGTGTCGCCTACCGCCGCCGTGGATCGGCCAAGGATGCCTATCCGATCGAGGTACCCGGGCGCACGGCCGCGCCAGGCGACCACTGAATACTGTCCGCCAGCGGGCGTCACCCGGCGCGCGTCGCCGCCGAGTGCTGGCATCACGTACACGGCCGCGTCGCCGTCGCGCGTCGACTCGAACGCAACGCGCCGGCTGTCGGGCGAAAACACTGCGTGGTCGTCCTGCGCCGGCGAAAAGGTCAAGCGCCAGAGACGGAGCTCGGAGAGATCGTACGCGTACAGCTCCGTGTTGCCGTCGCGATCGCTCGTGAACGCCAGCAGCGTTCCGTCGGGCGACCAGCGGGCGTGGTCGTCTTCGGCCGGACTGTGCGTCACGTTGCGCGCGCCGCTGCCGTCGGCGCGGCTGATGAAAATGTCCTGTTGGTGCGTGGCGCCGAGCCGCGCCGACCAGGCGATCTGGCTGCCGTCGGGTGACCACGTCGCTTCGGTCACGGCGCTCGCGGCGCTCGTGTCGATGGGAATCGGCGCGCGCAGATTGTCCAGCCGATACTCGAACAGATCCGTGTCGTAGCTGCCGTCCGCGAGGGTGCGCGGCCGCGACACGAGGACCGCGCTTCCGTCCGGCGCCCAGCCCAGCGCGATGTTGTCCCCGCCGCCGGAGGCGACGAGCATCGTGTCGCGCTGATCCATGCCCATCAGATACAGATCGGTGCCGCTGTGCGTCATCCGCTCGACGGTCACGTGCTGACCGTCCGGGGCGACGTTCGCGTTGATCCACGGCAGCGCGAGGGCATCGACCCACGCGGGACCGAGTGCTCGGCGCGCCAGACCGCCGAGCGCCGGCGATGATCGGCGCGTGCGCGCGATCTGCACGAGCGAGTCGCGTTCGTGTCCCGACTGCACGACAAGCAGGGAATCGGTGCTCGACGCGAACTGGAGCGGGAACGACTGGTTTCGCAGGAGCACGAGCGCCGCGATGAACAGCGTCGCGACCCCCGCGATCACGAACGACGGACGAATGCGGCGCTGGCGGCTCGCCACCGTCGGCTCGGTGTCATCGACCTGGCGCGCGGCGGGCCGCTCGGCGCTGGGCGGCCGGCGCTGCGATTCCAGATCCGCAAAGAGCGTTTCCTGATCGGGATCTGCGTCGCGTTCGCCGGCGCCCAGCCGGCGGCGCTGCGGCCCCTCAGCGGCCATGGCCGATTCAACTTCCTGCCGGGCCGCGGCGTTCGGCGCGAAGGTGAGCGCCAGGCCAAACAGACGCGCGGCCTCGGCAGTCGCGCCGCAGGCCATGGCGGCGAACCCCGCGACGCGCGCGTTGGCGAACGCCTGCGGCTGGCGCCCCGCGAGCCCGTACAGATACGCCAACTCTGCCGCGTCGGCGTCGGGCTCTTCGACGAGCGCGTCGGCCGCCCATCCCGCGAACAACGCGCGACCCGCCGCTCCGCTCAGCTCGACCACGAGGTGCGCCGTGGTGTCGTGCGCGAGCGCGTAGCCGTCGTCGCGCTGAACGAAGAGGGCATCGGCCTCCAGCGCGACGGCCGCGTCAAGCGTCGCCGACTCGGACAGGTGCGCGGCCATCGCCAGCAGCCGAAGCGATACGGAGCGCTGCAGCAACGCCGCTGCAAAGAACACGCGGCGTCGCGATGGAGGCGCCGCTTCGAGTCGAGCGGCGAGCAGGTCGTGAATCGGGAGCGGCAGCGCCGTCTCGAGCTGGCCAGCGCTCGCGCGGCGTGCCACGTCGAGCGCGCGGAGCGGATTACCCGATGCGAGGCCCACGAGGCGGTCGACGTCCGCGGACGCCGAGTTCGCGGGGAGCGCCGACTGCACGAGCTCTCGAATCGCGCTGTCGTCCAGCGGATCGAGATGCATCCTGTGGACGTTCGCCGTGACTCTCTCGACGCCGTCCATGCCGAGCCGCGACGCGTGGCTCGCCGGCATCGCTTCCGGCCGGACGCTCAAGAGCAGCAGGACCGGTGAGCTCTGGAGCCGCGCCATGAGATAGGCGACGAGGTCCACCGTCGACGCGGACCCGTGGTGCACGTCCTCGATCACGAGGCAGACGGGCTGCTCGTACGCGACTGCCTCGAGCAGCGCGGCCACTCCCTCGAAGAAGCGCAGCTTGGCCGCGTCGTCCTCGATGGGTCCCGCCGCGGGCAGCTCGAACGAATCGCGCAGCTCTGGCAGGATCCGCGCGGCTTCGGCCAGGAGATGCTGGCTCGCGCCTCCGAGTCCGGGCGCTCTCAGCGTTCCACGAAGGGCCTCGGCGATTCCGGCGTACGGAACGGCCGCTCCGCCAATACGCTCGCGGCCTTGCAGAACGAGCAGTCTGCCGAGCGGGCGGCTCCGGAGAATGAACTCGTCGATCAATCGGGACTTGCCGATCCCGACCTCGCCGTCGACAAGGACCGTACAGCCGCGTTCCTCGCCCAGGCCACGGAACGCGGCGACGAGCGCAGCGAGCTGCTGCTCCCGGCCGACGAATGCGGGCTTGCGGGTGACCGACGGGTTGTCGCGCGGCGACTTGCTCGATCCAGCGTCCGGGCGCGCGAGACGGGCGAGCATCGCCGAGACGGCCGCCGGCGGCGACAGGCCGAGGTCCGCGGACAGCCGCTGATTGAACCGCTGAAGGCTGGAAGTCGCTTCCTGGCGCCGGCCGGCCGAGACGAGAACCGAGGCTTCGCTTATCGCGGCAGTCTCGTCGTAGGGCAGGGCGGCGGTGAGCCGCTGGGCGTGGTTCGCTGCATCCATCCAGCGTCCGGACTCGAGCGCCGATTGCGTGGCCGAGCCCAGGGCCCAGGTGAAGCGGCCCCTGAGCCGCGTCCGCTCGGCATCGGCCCAATCGTCGAAGCCAGACTCCCCGAATTCAACGCCTTCGAGGAAGTCGCCCTTGTAGAGGACGAGGGCCTCTTCGGACCTGCCGAGGTCAACGAGACTGAGGAATTCGTCGCGATCGGAATGGAGCCGGTCGCGGCCGGGCAGAGAAACGCGCTCTCGGTCGGCGGCGAGCATGGCCTCGCCGAGCCCGCCACGGAGCCGGTGGAGCGCCTGCCGAAAAGCATTTCGGGCGTTGGCTTCGGGCACGTCGCCCCAGAGCAGCTCGATCAGCTCGTCGCGGCGCGCATCCCCGCGCACGGCGAGGTAGGCGAGCAGCGCCAGCGGCTTGCCGGGACCGAGCCCAGCAACGGGTTGGCCGGAAGAGTCCGTCAGGGACGGCCCGCCGAGCAGGTGCAGCGAGAAGTGGCCGGAGCTTAGAGGCGCCATCTCGCTATATGACAGGCAGATAGCTGGATCGTAACAGGGGCGTCTGGCCGACTAACGGGGGAGTAACGGACGGGGCGTACTGTACTCGCGTGAACCGTGACCGGTTGTTTGGCCATGCGTCCACACAATGTGATCGGGGCCACAATGCGCCGATCCCCTCCTCAGTAAGGATCAGCCGATGCGAGTGAGTCAGAAAGCGCGCAAGGGCTTCACGCTGGCCGAAGTGCTGGTGACGGTTTCGATCGTCGCCATCCTGTCCGCTGTCGTGGTGCCATCGGTGGTGCGGCAGATCGACAAGGGCGACACGGGCCGCGCGGCGCAGGACATCTCGAACATCCGCGTTGGCGTCGAGCAGTTCGTCAGCGACGTCCGCAAGTATCCGGGCGACGTTGGGCAACTGACGCACGAGCTGTCGGGATCCACGGATAAGGACCTTGTGGGCGCCGTGGTTTACACATCGAGTCAGCAGGCCCGCTGGAAGGGGCCATACGTGTCGAAGGATTCGGTCGGCATGCTGAAGACAGCTTTTGGCTGGAGCTTCCTGCCGCAGTTTTTCTCCGACACGTTCACAGTCTCGAACAGCAACCTGACCAAGGCGCTCGCTCTGGAGACCGCGGCAACGGTGGACAGCACGACGGCCTGGCACCTCGACAGCCTGATAGACGACGGAAACATGCAAACGGGGACCGTGCGCTTCGAGAACGCGACGCACCCAGGGACGTCACCCGGCAAACTCAAGATCATTCTCATCCCGATTCAGTAATTCCAACCGATTTCGCTTCGCACTTCCCTCCGATTGTCTTTCGCACCACCTCCTCAACCTGTCTGGAGAATTCAATGAAGCTCAACGTCCGCCGCGGGTTCACGCTCGCCGAAGTCCTCGTCACCGTGACGATCACCGCCGTGCTGGCCGCCGTGGTCGTTCCTTCGGTGGTCAATCAGGTCAAGAAGGGCGATTCACCGTCGTTCACGTCCGAGATCCAGGCGATCAGCACCGCTGTCGGCCAGTTCGCGACCGATAACCGTGCGTTGCCCACGACGCTCGGTGACCTTGTGCAGAAGCCGGCGTCCGGCTCCCTGGACGCGACGTGGAAGGGTCCGTACCTGAGCACCGGTCAGGACCTCTCGACCTCGACCTCGACGTACACGGCCGCTGCCTACGGCCTTACGTACTCGAACACGGTGCCGGCCGCGACCGTCTGCTCGCCGAGCAACTTCATGCCCATCTCGGTTACGAAGGTGAACGGCGTGGCCATCACGAGCGCCACGTTCAGCAATTCCGACCCGACCTTCAAGTCGCTCTACGACGCGCTGTACAACACGACGGCGACGCCCCCGACGTCTTCGACGGTCGGCTCGCTCCAGTACTCCGGCCTCGGCGCCGTCGGCGCGACGCTGTACGTCTGCATGATCGCGGCGAAGGTCAGCTAAGCGATCGCTGCTCCTGAACGACAAACCGGCGGGCAAGCTTTCAGAGCTTGCCCGCCGGTTCCTTTTTGCCTCGTCGCGTTCGAAGGCGTCGACCGCTTACGGCCTCCGAGACCGCACGATCAGCTCCGCGATCTCCCGGCTCACCCCGAACCGCTTCATGATCGCATCCGCCGACAGCGAATCCACGTTCACGGGAAGCTGATAGAAAACCACGGACGTGTCCGACGGCGCCGTGAGTCCGGCTGTCGGCGCCAGCGACAGCCCCGCCGCCGACAGCACGGTCGTGAGGGCATCCGACACCGTGACGTTCCGCAAATCCACGTTCACGCGCCGGGCGAGACCGATCGGCAGCACGAGGCTGAAGCCGCCCTCCTGCGCGATGAACTGAAGGAGCGGCTTCACGTCCGACTCGCGACCGTAGGTCGAAACCGTGATCCGCTTTTCCTCAACGGGCGGCAAAGCCGGCGCTGTGCTGGTGGTGACACTCGACGTCAATACAGGCGCCGAGACCCGCTCGGGCGGCAATGGCGGCGGGAGCGTGTCGGCCGACGGCTTGGATGCGGTCGATGGGTGCTGACACGCGATAGCCACGGCCAGCGCGCAGCCTCCAACGAGCGCCGCGCCCAGCGGCCTGTGCGAGCGCGAGGTCTCCGTCATGGCTTCTTTCCCGACAGCGCGGCGATGCGCGCGCGGACGCGATCCGAGTAGACCTGCGGATAGCGATCGCGCGCCGTCTGCAGAAAGAGACTGTATTCGCGGGTCGCGCCCGTCGTGTCGTGCTGGCCGTCGAGCAGGAGCGCCAACGCATAGTGCGCGCGCGCATGATCCGGCGCCTGCCGGGTCACCTGCTCCAACAGCTTGCGCGCCGCCGACAGATCGCCGAGCGCCTGATACTGCTCGGCGAGGCCCTCACGAGCCGCAACGTTGGTGCTGTCCAGCGCGAGGACCTTCTGAAAAACGCCAGTCGCCTGTCTGTGATCGCCCGACGCGTCGAACAGTGTGCCGAGATTCGCCCAGGCATCGACATACGTCGGATCCAGTGCGAGTGCGAGCTTGTACGTGCTGATCGCGCGAGTCGTGTCGCCGCGGTCGGCGAGCAGCGCCGCATAGTTGTTATAGATCTCGGCGTTCGCCTGGTGCGACGCGACGGCACGCCGGTAGACGTCTTCCGCTGCGGCATCGTTCCCCTGTCGCTGCGCGGAACGCGCCTGCTCCAGCAGTTGGTCGGATGCGTCCTGCGCGCCTCCCTGCACACTCACGCGCACACCGCTCGGCGACGCACTGGCAGCCCTGGCAGGGGCCGGCGCGGGTTGCGCGATCAGGGGCGCCTGCCGAGGGGCAGGCGGCGCGACCGGATCGGGATGCGTCACGGCGACGCGTTGTGGCGGCGCGACGGTCCTTGGCGTCTGCTCTCCCTGCTGCCTGGCAGCCGGAGTCGAATCGGTGCGCGCCAGCGCGACGACGGTCTGCGACTCACGAGGCTTCGGCGCGGCAATCGTCTGGGGACGAATCGGCAACGCGGCGCGCGGCGCGAGCGTGGCGCCAGGCTGATGCATCCCACGCCATTCGCGCACGCCAATGGCGCCGACAAGCAGCAGCAGCCCGATCGCGCCACCGGCGGCCGCGCCGCGCCAGCGGGCTGTCGGCTCGCGGCGGTGACCTGCATCGGGGAAGAAACCACCAAGGACGGGGATCTCCGGACCGTTCGGCAGCGAATCGCTCCGCTGACGCTGCGCCGTCTTGAGGGCGTCCGTGATGAGACTCACGCGCGGCCCCCGGCGCCGGTCGCATGCGAGCTGGAATCGGCGCGAGCAGGTGTCCTGTGTGCGCTGTCAGGCTTCACGACGGCGCGGTGCGCGCTGTCGGCGCTCTGCGCGGTGGAGTCGGCGGTGCGGGGTGCGCCTGCCTGCGCCGCGGAAGCGCTGTCGGCGCGCGCCCGGGCGGAGCACAGCGCGAGCAGCTCTGCCCCCTGCTGTGTCGCCAGCGGATCGCTCGAGCCCGTGTCGAGCGGCTGCACGTTCTGGCAGGCCGTCGCCGTGTCCGCGCCATCCAGCCGTACGAGACCACTCCACACAATGGCCCGGTCGTGCCACGGGCCGGTCGGCTGATGCGACGCGAGCTGCGCGAGCGTCGCGAGCGCGGCGGGCCTGTCTCCGCGTCCCATCTGGAGCTGCGCGAGACGCAGCAGCGCCTCGTCGAGCCGGCGCGACGCGGGATAGCGCCGCACGAGGTCGAGCAGATCGTGCTCGGCGGCCGCCGGCGCGCTGTTCATCGTGGCGCTCCAGTACAGCGCTTCGTCGCCTGGTCCCGAGCGCTGCGGCCAGAATGCGACGGCGGCGGTGACCGATGCAACGAGCACCACGCTCGCGGCGATCGCGGCCCACCGCCACGCGGAGCTCCGGCGATTCGTTGGCACCGCATCGGCCGCGTCCTCGCCGCGCAGCGATTGCACCGCCTTGCGCACGTGCGCTGGCTGTACGTCCCGGCTCTGCTCGGCGAACGCTGCCAGGAGCGACCGGTCGGAGATGAGATTCACCCGCCGCGGCACGCCGCGCGACGCGCGAAAGATCTCCGCGACAGCCCGCTTGTTGAAGCGGATCTGGCCCTTGGATCCGGCCACGTTCAGCCGGTGATGGATGTAGCGGTCCGTCTCCAGCTCGTCGAGGTCGCTCAGCGTGCAGCGGATCGAGACCCGCTGATCGAGCTGCGCCATGCGCGGCGACAGGATGTTCTCGAGGAGCTCCGGCTGGCCGACGAGGATGATCTGGATGAGCTTTTCCTGATGCGTCTCCAGGTTCGAGAGCACGCGGATCTGCTCCAGGAACTCGGTCGACAGGTGCTGCGCCTCGTCGAAGATCGCGACGCAGCTCCGGCCCAGGGCGAGCTGCTCGAGCAGAAAGGCGTTGAGCCGGTCGAGCAGTTCCTTTCGGTTCGCGCCGGCCGGCGGCGTGACGCCGAACTCTGTGAGCAGCGCCGACAGCATCTCTTCGCCGTTCAGGAACGGATTGAAGATGAGCGCCGACTGGTACTTGGTGCGGTCGAGCTTTTCTATGAGGTCACGACAGAGGGTCGTTTTGCCGGTGCCGGGCTGCCCGGTGACCAGCATGAATCCTTCGCGATTGTTGATGCCGTACAGGAGCTGGTCCTCGGCTTCCCGGTACTGCCGCGAGTAAAAGAGAAACTGCGGGTTCGGGGTGAGCGAGAAGGGCTTCTCGGTGAGGCCGTAAAACTCCTGATACATACGGATCAGTGACCCGGCTGGCCGGAGATGATCGTCGGTGTCAGGAACACGACGAGCTCCGACCGCGTCTCGGAATCCGACACGTGCCGGAAGAGCCCGCCGATCAGCGGCAGGTCCTTCAGGACGGGGATGCCGCTCACGTCGTGATTCTGGGTCGTCTGCATCAACCCGCCAATCACCATCGTCTCACCGGCGCGGAGCCGCGCCATGGTGTCCCCCTCGCGCCTGTCGATCACGGGCGCGCTGGATTGCGTGCCGTCGTGCAGCGTGATGCTCGCGATTCTCGCGACGCTCGTGACCGCGGGGCGCACGCTCATGGTGAGCACGTTGTCCGCGGAAATCTGCGGAAGCACGTCCAGCACGATGCCCACCGAGATCTGCTGCGGGACCACGCTGTTCTCGAAGGTGGTCACCCCGTTCGCGCCGAGGATCGGCGTCTGCGTCACGGCGAAGAACACCTCGTCCGTGGTCACCTGGAAGATGGCGCGCTGGTTGTTGAGGGCCGACGTTCGCGGGCTGGACAGCACGCTCACTTTGCCCTGCGCGCTCAGCGCCTGCAGCACCGCATTGATCGCGACGTCGCCGGACAGATTGAACGTGATGTTTCCGGGACTGCTGCCGCCGGGTGCCTGGATCGTGCTTCCCGAGCCGAGCGTCGACGCCGCCGGGTCGCCGCTCTTTGCGTTGAGGTTGAACGATCCGAACTTGGAGACCGCCCCCCAGTCGATGCCGTATTGCAGGCTCTTGGTGAGCGTCACTTCCACGATCTTGGCCTCGATCAGCACCTGGCGCTCCACCGATGCACGGAAGGCGTCCAGGAACGCAGAGACCTCCGCCATTTTCTCTGGCGAGGCGGTCACGTTGATCAGCCCCGATGCGGGGCTGATAGTCAGATTCGAGCCGTCGGGAAAGTTCACGCTCGACGCGGTGATCACTCTGGCGGCCGTATTCGCGCCGGAGTTGGTCGGCGAAGCCGCCGCGGCGTTCGCGCCGGTGCCCGGCACGCCGGGTGGGGCGAGCAGCCCCGTGAGGGTGATCCTGATTTCCTCCCACATGTCCACGGCATTCACGCTCGAGATGACGTCTGCCCCTGGCGTGCCGGCGGCGCCGCCGCCTGTGCTGAGGCCAAGCGACGTCGTCGAGCTGCCGGTGCTCGAGCCCAACGTTCGTTGCACGATCGTGCTCGACGTGCCCACGCGCGAAAGCGCCACGTAGTCGAGCGTGAAGATGCGCGTCTCCAGCCGGGCCGCCGTCACATGGAGGACGCCACCCTGAATCGCCCACTGATAGCCGTTCTGCGTGACCACGTCGCGCAGCGCATCATCGAGCGACACATTGCGCAGATGCGCGGTGACAGTGCCTTGAACCTGCGGATCCACGGCGACCTGAAGCCCGAACTCGCGGCCGAGCCGCGCGGTGACGTCGCGAATGTCGCTGCCGCTCGCATCGAGAGCTGCCACGCGACGCTCGGGGACATCGGCCAGTTTTGGCTGGCCGCCCGGCAGGCGCGGCAATTCCGTGGCCGTCATGTCAGCCGCCGTCGGCGTCGCCGCCACTCGACTCGCCGCGGCGCCGGCGCCGCGGACCGAAACCGTGTCGCCCTGCGGGATCGCGCTCGGTGCAGCCTCGGCAAGGGCTGACGCCGGCGGCGGCTCCGTGCGAACCGTCACGACCGGATGCGGCGCGGCTGTCGTGGCCGTGCAGGCGCCGGCGGCCAGCAGGAGGCTCGCGAGCGGAATCAGTCGCCGCGATCTGAGTAGGCGCGTCACAATCCATCTCCCGAGTCACGTGCCGTGAGGGTATGTCGTGCGCCGCGCGCGTCGGTCACGATCACGCGATCGGGTTCTACCGAGGTCAACCGTGCGCCGCCTGGGATCGAGCCGCCCTCGTCGATCAGCGAATCGTCGATCACCGCGGCGCGCCGCGTTCGGGTGATCAGCACCGCGGTGACCTGCCATGCATGCGCCGCGGCTCCGGCCTGGACGGGGCGCCGAACGAGCGGGATGCCGCGCGTGACGGCCCGATAGGACGCTGTCGCCGTGAACGGGTCTCGCTGCAGGAGCAGCGTCTGGCCCGGGAGCGATGGAGCGCCAGTTACAGGCGAATCGTGCGGAACTGTGTAGGGCGTGAGATTGCGAATGGGACTCGCTCCGGCCAATGCCGTCGTCGGCTGCACGCCGCTCAGCAACTTCCAGCCAACGGCCGCGACGATGAGGACACCGACGGCGCTCAGCCCGATCCCTCGCTGAGACAGCACGGTGGACGCATCGTCACGAATGGCTGGCATCCTTGTTTTCGTATACCGCGAGAATCACGTGGAAGCGCGCGCCTGTTGTGTCGCGCCAGCCGGTCAGCCGGGTCACCGAGACGGCGACCGGCAGAGCATTGACGAACGTAAGTAGTTCCGCGAAACCACCATCCGCGTCGATCGCGATAGTGTAATTGCCTGCCGCGACCCGGCCGGCGACCGCGCCGCGATCGGCGTTCGGCAGACTGTCGCTTACGCCGAAGCTCACCCGGGAGTGCACAAGCCCGGACTGCTCGGCGATTCGCGCGACGGACTCGGTCAATCCGACCCGGTTTTCCGGCGCGACGCCGAGCGCGCTGGAGTCGGGGATCATGGACCAGCGCTGCCGCTCGCCGCTCGTGACGGGTTGGAAGGCAGACTCGAACTGCGTGATGCTCTGGGCGATTCCCTGGATGCGCCGCGCCTCGTCGCGTGCTACCTGCGCCTGAGAGCGGGCGCGGACGCCGAGCGCGACGCAGACGACCACGGCGAGCAGGGCAACGCCGGCGGCCTCGACCTGAAGCCAGTTCCGCTTTCGCGGCGGTCCGCCGCGGCGGACGGGTTGCTGGGATGCGCCCATCAGTCGCCCGATCCCTGACTCGACAGCCGGTCGATCGAGAAGTTCATGACGAAGGTCAGAGCGGTTGGCGCGACAGAACGCGCAGAATCGCCCGGGTTCGGGTGCGCGTAATCAAAGCGCTCCAGCTCCGCGCCGGCCACGCCCGGCTGCCGGCGCACCGCCTCGAAGAAGTCATTCAACGCGCGGACGGCATCCGAACCGGGGACGCCCATCACCACGCCGCGAATGGTCGTCGACCACCCGGTCTTGCTCTGAGCGACGGAGAGGCTGTCAAAGCGCAATCGGCCGCCGGCCGCCTCCGCGACGCCGGCCAGCGCGCCGGCAAGCCGGCTTCGCTCGGCATACAAAGCGCGCAGCGCCGCGGCCGCGTCCTCGTGTGTCGCGCGCTCCTGCGCCATTGCCCGCACGGGTGCCGCTTGCGTGAGCGCGCGATCGACGGACGCCTGCGCCGAATTCCGATCGTGAACGGCCAGCCGGAACGCGCCCACTTGAAAGACCATCCAGAGCGCCGCGACGGTCGCCAGTGCGCCAAGCGCCGCCGTCGCGGTCCCCACCCTCGCGGCGAATTCGCGAACGTGGTGCGAGGCCCCCGGCGGCCGCTCGAACAGATCGATAGCGCCTGGTGCACGCCCGGCGAAGACGGCTCCCATCGCGACGATCGCCTCGGCGGTGGCGTCGCCCATCATCCGTTCAACGGGTACGCCCAGCGACTCCTCGAGCAGCTCCGCGAGCGCTCCGTGATCGCGGCCCGGCGGAGCGAGGAGCAGGCGTGTCGGCTCCGCGCCGCCAAAGCGTTGCCGGAAATAGACGGCGCCGCGCTCCACCTGATCCCGGAGAAATTCAGGATCGACGGCCACCTCCGGGTCGAGGTTGCCCGGCGGATCGATGACGATTTCGGGCTGCCCATGAAGAAAGAAGGCCAGGTACGGTCCGCTCGGAAGGCAGAGAAGCAGCGCAGTCGCCTCGTCCGATCCGCTCGCGGCCGCAAAAATGTGCCGGATCGCTTCGGCAACGACCGTCACGCAATCCACGTCGAGCCCACGCACCGTCAGGTGACGTTGGAGGGCCATGACCACGTCGCGCGGTGCGGCCGCGACGTAGACCATGCGCAGGTTGCTTTCCGTCTCGGGGTGGCGCGCGGTGGCGCGCCGCTCGACGGGGGGGGCCGCGACGAAGCGGATGACGGGATCGACGAGCCCGAATCCCCGCGCGACGTCGCGCCGAACGAGCGGCTCCAGCACGTCGTCGCTCGCCGCGGGAAGCAGCACCGTGTGGTGCAGCGCCCCGAAACCGTTGATCGTCACCGCAACGTGCGCGCGGCGAAGCTGGCGCGCGTCGATGAGTCGACGCAGCGCCGCGACCCCGGCGTCGATCGTGTCGAACGGACCGGCTTCGGTGGTCGTGCCCGTGACGCGTAAGCCGCCGGTTTCCGCGGCGTAGTCCACGAGCCACGCGCCGCGTGGGCCCACGAGGGCGGCGAAATGGCCCACGCCGGACGCCGGCATCAGTGCCGCACCCCGATGGAGTTATAGATGTTGAGAATCGGCAACACGATCGCGAGCGCGACGGTGAGAATCACGCCGCCGATGAACGCGATCAGCAGCGGCTGAAGCACCGTGATCATTCGGCGCACAGCCGCGGGAATTTCTCTGCTGTAATAATCCTTGGCGCGCGCCAGCGCCTCGTCGAGCTGACCGGTGGCCTCGCCCAGCGCGATCCCCCGCAGCACCATGGTCGGAAACAGTGGTGACTGGGCAAAGGCCGTCGCGATGGACACGCCTTGCACGACCTGCTCGCGCGCCTGTCCCACAGCCTGCGAGATCGCGCGGTTGGCGATGATGCGCTCCACGAGCGTCAGAGAGAGCACGAGCTCCACGCCCGTGCTGTAGAAAAGACTCAGGTAGGTGACGATTCGCGCCATGTTCACGTCGCGAATCGTGTTGCCCACGATCGGCAGCCGGAGCACGAGTCCGTCGGTCCACAAACGTCCGCCCGGAGTCCGCCGGATGGCGTAGATCGCGAAGGTGATCACGTTGAGCGCGATCAGCACCGCGAGCCAGTCGTTCCGCACGATGAGCGACGCTCGCAGAATGATCCGCGTGGGCAGCGGCAGCGCGATCTTCTGCACCTGCAACACGGGAATGATGCGCGGGAACACGAACCCGATCAGGCCGAGCACCAGCAGCCCGACCGCCACGATGACGATGATTGGATAGAGCGTGGCCTGCTTGAGCTGCGACGTGATGGTCGCCTGCCAGTCCATGTACTCCACGAGCTGCCGCAGCGCGTAGCCGAGTTGGCCCGTCGCCTCGCCGGCGCGGATCGTTCCGACGTACAAGTCGGGAAAGGCCAGCGGATGCTCGGCCAATGCCTCGGACAGGCTCTTTCCCTCGTCCGAGACAGCGTAGCGCACCTCGCCCACGATCTTGATCAACCGCTTGGACTGGATGCGCCCCGCCACATCGTCCAGCACCTCGAGGATCGGAATGCCCACGTCGAAGGCGCCGGCGACATACTCGAGAAACGCCAGCAGCTCCTTGCGGTCCACGACGCCGTCGGTCAGCTCGCGCTGACGTGTGTGCGCGTGCTCCGTCTCGGACTTGATCAGAAATGAACCGCGCTGGCGCAGCACCTCTTCGAGCGCCGTCTCGTTCGGCGCCTGCTGCCACCCTTCTTCGACCGATCCCGACGCGCTCAGGGCGCTGTACCAGTACTCGGGCACGAGAATGGACTAGGGGTTCAGGCCGTGACGCGGAGGATTTCGTCCAGGGTCGTGATACCAGCGCGCACCTTGCGAACTCCGTCATCCAGCAGCGTCGGCCGGCCCGAGATGCGGCGGATCTCGTCCGACGGGCGACGCTCGTAGATGGCGGCGACGATCGGCTCCGTGACGGGCAGGAACTCGAAGATACCAAGCCGGCCGCGAAAGCCGCTCATGCGACAGGCGGAGCAGCCGGCACCGTGGTACAACTCGACGTCCGTCAGCCCGAAGCGGCTGCGCACCTGGTCGGGCACCTCGACGGGCGTCTTGCAGTCCCGGCAGATCGTGCGCACGAGCCGCTGCGAGGCCACGAGCGACACGGCCGACGCAAGGATGAAAGGTTCCGCGCCCATGTCCAACAACCGCGGGATGGCGCCCGCCGCCGTCGTCGTGTGCAGCGTCGTCAGCACCAGATGCCCCGTGAGCGCGGCGCTCAGGCCGATCTGCACCGTCTCGCTGTCGCGCATCTCGCCCACGAGAATCACGTCGGGGTCATGCCGGAGCATCGCCCGCAAGCCCGACGCGAAGGTGAGCCCCGCGCGCACGTTGATCTGCGACTGGCGAATGCGCTCGACCTCGTACTCCACGGGATCCTCGAGCGTGATCAGGCAGCGCTCGCCCGTGTTCATCTCGAGCAGCGCCGAGTAGAGCGTCGTCGTCTTGCCCGAGCCTGTCGGGCCAGTTACTGGGAGCAATCCGAATGGCTTGCGGAGAGCCTCCCGCAGCAGCGCTAGGTCCGAGGGCTCGATCCCCAGGCTCTCCAGGCGCAGGTTCACGCGCGACCTGTCCAGGATGCGGAGCACCGTGTCTTCGCCGTGAACCGTGGGGAACGTCGAGACGCGAAGGTCCACGTTCCGGCCATCCATCCCAAAGCGTACGCGCCCGTCCTGCGGCATGCGGCTCTCCGCGATGTCCAGACTCGAGAGGATCTTGAGGCGGCTCATGAGCGCGGGCTGGAGCGCCTTGGGATAGCTCGGCCCGTCCTGGAGGAGGCCGTCAATTCTGAATCGAATCTGAAGCGACGACTCCATTGGCTCGATGTGGATGTCCGTCGCGCCGAGAATCACGCCGCGTTGGATGATCGCGTCCGCGATCTGCGCCGCTGTCATTCCATCGGTGGACGTTTCGCCGGCGACGGCTCTGGCCGGCGGTGGCGCGGCTGCCGCCGCCGCGCGGGCGGGGGTCCCCCACGTGGAACGAGCGCGCGTCGCCGCCTCGGCGGTCGCCGCGGCGTTGGGAGCGGGCGCACTGTTGCCGCCGTACACTGTCTCGATCAGTTGCATCACCTGCGCGGGGTCGGCGGCGGCGGCGCGCACGTGACGGCCTGTCGCGCGCTCGAGAATGCGCAGCGCGCCCATGTCGAACGGGTTGCTCATGGCCACCACGAGCGTGCGGCCGTCGACGCGGAGCGGCACCGCGCGTTGCGCCCGCGCGACGCTGGCCTCCATCATCTGGACCACGCCCGGATCGACGACAAGGTCGCCGCGCTCCAGAAACGGCACATCGGCGTCTCGCGCCAACGTGCGCAACAAGTCGCTGTCGGTGAGGTAGCCCAACTCGACGAGCGTCTCGCCGATGCGCTGCCCGGTGGCGAGTCGCCGCTTGAGAGCCTCGTCGAGCTGGACTTGCGTGATGAGACCAGCCTCGACGAGTGACTCACCGAGTCTGATTCTGCGCGACATCGAGTTAGGCTCCCGGACCCCGGCGCCGCGTCGTTGCGGTCCGCCTCCGTCGACGAGCCGTCGGGGTCTTGAGGAAGGGAGGGGCAGGCGCGCCCACGAAATCACGCCCGGAAATGATTTTTTAATCTAGTGCGAAAGCGGGGCTCCCGCATAGGCAAATAAGTCGCGCTGCGAGCCGCCGCGGCTCATGAGCGCGATGGCCTTTTGCAGCGGCGCGTCGTACGGAAGGTCCAGCCGCTTCGCGGCCGAGTCGCCGAGGGCGAATGCGGTCGCCTGGCGCTGGAGCAGGTAGCCGATGTAGCGGCTGGCGCCGTTGTACGTCTGGCGATCCACCGTGACCCCGGCCGACTGCAAACGCTGATGGAACGTGTCCAGCCACGCGGGCTGCACCTGGAGCTGCAACGGCTTCTGCTTGGAGAGCTCCAGCGCGTAGTCCCAGCGCGTCGTGAATTCCTGCTGGCTCTTGGGCGCGATCGCGCGGACATACTTCTGCTCCGCCGCCGTCAGCGTGTCCTCGGGGACGATCACATCCGGCGTGATTCCGCCGCCGCCGTACACGATGCGTCCCGCGTCCGAGTGATACGCCGGCCGCGACTTCTTGGA
>Ga0134127_10000797_pt1 | contig 25884 bp, 37 predicted proteins | sample KB31753_FD_96459 | JGI IMG/M metagenome (GOLD analysis project Ga0134127, IMG submission 96459) | Terrestrial soil microbial communities with excess Nitrogen fertilizer from Kellogg Biological Station, Michigan, USA - KB3-175-3 | ecosystem: Environmental > Terrestrial > Soil > Unclassified ... | reverse complement strand
TGTCTTATGATAGGCGAAGTCTCATTTACAGGTCGTGTAACCTTTAAGTAGAAACCTAATCCCTGTTGCTCGACAGTAGCTGTTTGCTTAGATGTCAGCAAACCAAGCTCTTCTTTGTAATTAGGAATAGCTTCGTTCTTAAGAAACTCTAATGTCTCTGCGTCTTTCTTCATCTTGTCTGGACGGGAATAGACATTATCAGCCATACGCTTTTCGATATCAGCGATCTTGGCTTCAGCCTCAGCTATGTATCCTTCTAATTGCTTAGCGAACTTAACATCCGGAGTACGAGCCTTGTCTGCACCTTCAAGGAACTCACCATCCTTAAGACCAAGGAACTTCTTGTAGTTCTCTGCAACCTGACGGCTGGAGAAGTACGTACCATCGGCTTGACCGAGGTGCATATCTACCAACCAAGTATTACTAATCTTTTCTTTATACGGACGAGAAGTATCAATAATGATATTCTTCAGTCCAGTATATCTGTCCTTGACACTTTCGATTACAGCACGTACGCCATTCTCTGTAGCCATTACATCAGGTAGGCGATCTACCTTCTGCATTTCCTCAATGGCTTTGAACATATTAGTCTGTACGGTATTCGAGGACTCTTCAATTCTATTGACGATATCCTGACCGAACCTACCTGGACCTGCGGCCATCTCAGCATCATCGACGCGGAATGTACCGGAGAGACTTTCTATAGCTCTCTCAGTAGCCCGTGGCTTACCAGACATGTCTCCTACTGCATTAGTAGTAGCACGTGTGATCGCTGACTCCTTGAGGTTGCCAGCGGCAGCTTCTATCGTGCTCTTGGAGACCTGTGGATCTGCTGCGGCTTTCGCGATATCTTCTGCGGCTTTTGCTGTATCTTTGAGTATTTGTTTTCCAGTGACATTCTCTACACCTCTTATTGCGGCTGCACCAGCTTTAACACTAGCCTTGCCTAGACCTATTCCGAATACGCTCATAGGCAAAACGCTAGTCTTAAGGATTAGATCTTCCGTAGACATACCCATGACGGACTTGACAAACTCAGAAGCTATCTGAGGATTATCCTTACGGAGGTTATCTGAGATTTCTTTTAGCTGTACTTTGAATTCGTCGAAGGGAAGCTGAAGGAGTTTCTTAGCCTGTAGTTCTAGGTTAGTACCCAGACCACCAGTTGAGAATACACCCACACCTTTTACGTTGCCACGAAGCTTTATGTCTTCGTAACCCGGGACCATGAACTTAGCTGTATCAGCAAGAAATGGAACCCAGCCTTGGCTCTTACGCTCATCTTCGATATTCTCATAGAGAGTCTGAGCGTACTCACGCTTAGTGACTAACGTAGCTTTCTCATTGAAGATCTCAGCTACTTCTTCAGGGTACTGTTGCTTAGCCTTATTCAGGAAGCTGTCAGGATTAGACATAGCTTCTCTATCCAGAGTAGCTACGAAGTGTTTACCGTAGGCTTCTTCTAGAACGCTACTGGGATCAGTGGACTTAGTCATATCCCTAACCATATTGGCTATATTTGAAGTCTCTTTAAGCGTAAGGGGAGAACCCTTCCTAGCTTCTACTTCAGCTATAACCTTAGGAATAGCGTCGTACTTTCGTTTGTCTACTTCAGCCGCAGCTATTTCACGAAGAGTACCTTCGTTGCCACCAGCTATGTCACTGTAGATTTCCTCTTGGGACTTCTTGAGTACTTCGTCTAGTCCGTACTTAAACTTAAAGGCACGCTTCTCTGCAGTCTCTGGGGTTATTACTGGAGAGGTTGTAAGGTCTGTATCTACACTAAAGGTTTCTTGTGGTGTAGATATAGGATCGACGTTGTACGTCGGCTGACCCAGTTCGAGGGGGCCACCGATCGGGGGTATTTCTTGTTCAGGATTTACTAAAGGATTTGCCATTAAGCGAATAATTTCATGAAGGGTGATCCATTGAAGCCAACGTTGTTGTAATTACTACTGTAGTTGTTAGCGGACCCCCAGAAGCTTGAGCCAGAAAGTTGACTGAAGTTTGTACCTGCAGAGAATATCTGAGGACCTGCGGCCATAAGTTGACCACCGAATTGGGATTGCATTCCACCGAGTTGCATCTGACCTTGACCCATATTGACTTGACCTTGACCTTGACTCATCAGTGTCTGAGTATCAGCAAGACGTGTCTGGAAGCCAGCGTTAGCGACTGCGTAGTTATACGCCGTACTAGCTTTAGTAGTTTGATTAGCTGCTTGCTGAAGCGAATACGTATGTTCGAGTTCTGCCTGAGCAACACGGTTATTAGAGATACCTTGGTTAAGCCCGAAGATGTCCCTGCCAATCTGGAGGTTCTGTTGAATACCCAGAAGGTTAACACCAGTCTGACCGGAGATCTGGCCTTGTGCGCCACCTCGGGCAGACGATCCACCGACGAAGCCACTACCACCCTGTGATACACCAGTAGTCAGTGAGAGTGCGCGTCCACGCTGTTGATTGCGTATTACTTCTAATTGCTGACGTCTAGCATCAAGCTCCATAGCTTTCTGCTTCTGTTCTTCAATACTACGCTCACCAGCGATGATACCCTTGTTGATATCGAAGCTTTGGTTACTAGCTGCTATACTCTGCTGGGAAGCAAGGATGTTGACATCCCGTTCCTGTCCAGCAAAAACAACACTACTCGCAGCCTGCTCTTTGGATATAGCAGCCTGTTCACGTGCAGCCTGGGCTTGTATAGCTGCTCCCGCTGCAGCCTGTTGAGCACCTTGCTTAGCTTGCTGTTGGCCTTGGTAGGAGTTGTAAGCTCCATAAGCCATAGTCCCTATGCCAGCAGCTAAAGTAAGAGCAGTTAGTGCGGCCATTACAGTACCTTCATATAAGCTCTTTCATAAAGCTTATAGCCCTTCTTCTCATAGATTTCCCCGATAGTTTCGGAGAGAGAAGTCATAGTGATTAAAGAACAACCAGCCTTTTCCTTAGCCCAGAACTCAAAGGCCTCAAGGAGTTGAGTTCCTTCTTTGTTACCACGGCTATCGGGATTAACCCACCAAGCTATCTCAGAAGCTATCAAGTGCTTACCGAAAGGAAACTGTGTAGCCCTACCAGCAAGAAAGCCACCATCGGTAAGGATGATTATCTTTTCATTCTGAGGACCTGCGAGCATATTAAAAATCAAAGCATCTAGGACGTCTTGATCTGCGTAGTCGTTGTAGCCAGAGACTTTAATAAAGTCCATGACCATTTCTTTGACTGTACTAAAGTCTTCTGGTGTTGCTATTCTCATTCTTTTATTTCTATGATTTCTACGTTACGCCGTTTGAAGTAACCCCTAGCTGTGTCTACGAGTTCATTGAATGTAGTAAACTTACCTTCAAGGCCACCTGGCAGACCACCCATTTCATAGGCCATCTTCCAAGTACCAGTATTGACATCGTATAAGGCGTGAAGGGTATTCTCGCCCTTGAATAACCGTTTGTCTACAGAACCGCTAGCAGACAAAGAAGGTTTACCTTCCATTGGAGCAAGCACGAGTACTCGGTCGTCGGACTTCATCTTCCCACGACGTCTTTCTTCTATATCATAATTTACTAACATTAGCTTTTAATAATCCTTGTGACGTTAACGGCACCTTCGTAGAGGAAGTAGAAACCAATGACTGCAGTAATAACTGCCCATTGGTTGGCATCGAGGGGGTCAGTCAAGAAGATATTACAACCATCTTGACTACCGAACCTACCAGAACACCCGGCTAGAGAGCCGACCGCTTTATCCCAGAAGAGTAACTTACCTAGTATCAGAGATACGAAAAGGCCAATACTACCACGCACGTAAGCATTAAAGCTACTGCGACCACTTTCTGCAATGAGGACATCTCGTTTTGCCTGTAATGAAGTTATACGTTCTTGAGCAGCGATCTTTTCTTGGTCAGTCTTAGCTTGTATAAGCTTTAACCGTTCATTAGAGATCGCATTAGTTATCCCGTTGACTGTAGTAAACAGTCCGGGTATTAGGGCAAGTAATCCCATCATTACGTTAAGGCCGAGTTACGACGCCTCAAGAGTTCGGTAACCGAACCGTTAACAATCAGACCGACACCAAGCCAAACAGTTTGCTTAGGCGTAGTGAAATCCCATGTAGAGATCTGCTGCCAGTCAATAGTACCGAGTACGGCAAGTACGAAACCAGATAGAGTTTGAAGACGGGAGTAAAGGATAACTTCAGAGCGCTTGAAGAAGGCTTTGAGTTTATCCCACCAGATTGTAAATTTATCCAACATGGAGTTGATTCTTTTCGTTGTTGTAGAGGGCAATACAAAGATCAGCAACGATAGCTAGACCAACGACAGCAAGACCAAGGACAACCCAATGATCCTGAGCCCACATCCACCATGAAGGCGATTGTGTTGCGGCACCAGCGGCAGCAGCTGTACCAGCGGCTACGACGACTGAACCAAGACCTGTAGGACCTTTACGACCGTAGCCAAGGAACTTCAGGAGACCGGCGGCTCCGAGTTGTTTATCCACATGATTAGGATCGTACTTCCCATCACTAACATACTTACCTTTAACATACTGGTCAGTACCAGCCCAGAGGTAAGGAGAAGGAACTCCCTTGCTAGCATAGCCGAGACCATTGTATTCCTCCAGTTTAGCGAGGGTACCACCGATAGACCAATCTTTATTCTTGGCAGCGTACGGTGGGCAGTTAATCAATGCATCGAGTGCACCTGCTTCCCAATCCTTGAAAGGACCACGACCCTTAGGAACGATTGTAGTTTTCTGACTGAGTGGTTGACCGTTGCCTAAGTATGTATCGAAGTTACCATTAGACTCACGGTTATGTGCAACGGCAATGAACTCCCAAGGGATCTGGGAATAGCCGGCTTCTTTAACCATCTTAGATACGGCTTCGTAGCGGTGACGGTTCTGGGGAAGATTAATTCTATCTGCAGCTTGTTTGAAGACTGGACCCATCTCAGCAGAGATGTGACAGTCATTCCATCGTTTTAGATTTGCTTGAGCAAGGCTCATTACGGGACTCCATTTATAGTTTGTAAAGTAGTCCATCCGATTATATCGAAGTTATTATCTTCTACGGAAGACACTCTGAATTGTAGGGCTTTACCATGGCCTCTTACTTTAAGCCTTCTAGAGGCGTTACTGTAATCGAGATCATCATGGATGATTAATTGATTTGTACTCCATCTACCTGTACCCGAACCCGTTGTTGCGAAGTCCCAGATAGCTTGGAAGCGGTACATTACTTCATCATCAAGTCGACTATAGATTTGTACCCAGCAATTCTGAGACTTTCTTATAGCCTGACCAGGGAGTTTATATCCCGTTATGAAGTAACTATCGTAGTGTACTCCGAAGTCATCGTAAGAGAACCAATCTTTCAATAACTCACTATGAACATTAGCGAATGTAAACTTATAGTCGGTACCATCGAAGTAGGAAACTAAGTACTTATCTATTTGTTGGTCATCACTACCACTGTCAGCAAAAGCAATTACTTGATTACCTGATCCATCTATGACGTTATCAACGCCTCCGTTCGCAACTACGTTGTTGATTAAAACAGGACGGGTAACGAGTTCAGAAGATAATATACTATGGACCTTCACAGGACTATCTGTAATAGTCCAAGGAAAGAAAGCGTTAGTTCTTACGTTATAGTTTAGTACTCTATCGTACTCGTAGGTTTCGTTTAACTCTGTGGTAGTTTCACTACGGTAAATCCAACGGATGATACCATCAGTCTTATCGTAGAATCCTTTAGCGTACCTCTTAGATGTAACGGGTATTTCATCGTAGAAGGTCTTGAACGTATCGTAAGTCAAAGACTTGACAGTCGGAAGACCACCCTGCTGACCCTGAAGAACATAAATACCTTCTGCATTCCACCAAGCGGGAAAACCGTTGATATTAACAAAGGATGCGTCAGAGATAGTAGAGATGTCTGCAATCTTAAGGACTGCGTAATCTGTCGCTGTGAAACCTAAGCCGGTGGAACCTGTGATAAACCACAAGCCGTTAGCCGCGAATACACACAGACCACCGGGGACTGTGAACATCTTAATAATGGTTCCTGCTTCAGGAATACTTATTACTCCACCATCACTGGGGAGTAGATCAAATAGATTCTCGGAAGTGGGATCATTTACTTGGTAGGTACTTCCGTATTGATCTAGACGTTCTATAATCTGAGTGAAGTATATATTAGAGTTGAAACCAACGTAATTAATACCACCATAGAATACTCTACCTGCGAAGAAAGCACATACAGACGGACGTTGAAAACCAGTAGTTGTACTAGGTACACTACCGGGAGCAGAGCCTACAGCAGCAGGTCTATCTTGGTTGGATAGAGTTAGTATATAATAACCCTTAGGTGCTGGGGTATTACCAGAGTTAACTCTAGCTACACTAGTAGAACTAGCATCGAAGTTATCTGACGAATCCTTAAACCTCCACATAACATCTGCGTTAGACGGCATAGTCGTCTGGGCAGCATCCCATGCGGTAAGGTTAGTACTAGTCCAACCTTGATTAGTCAAGTTGTACCAATGTGGGGTATTCATAGCCCCAAAGGTAGTAGTAGGTCTGAAGTCTACTGCGTAGGGATCAGTACTTGCCCCTTCGAAGTCCCTGATCTTAAGGATGATATTAGTAGCAGACGCGGCGTGACCTGATGGATCGTAATCGATACGCATGGGCTCACAGTAGGGATGGACTACGATTAAGTAACCATTACCATCACAGAATTGGGCTTCTACGGTATCAGTAGAAGGTGCGCCTGAAACTGGAGTAAGAGTTACTGTAGTTGTCTGAGCCCCCTCTGAAAAGCTTCCGCTTCCAGTAGTCTCGTAGAAATACAGAGTATTACCTACTTGAACAACAACTACAGTAACGTTTCCATTACCTGATACGTTCTGCCAGAGATAACTCTTAATTACTTTGTTGTCTCTGTTGATAGTCTTAGTTTGGAAGTTAGTTTCAAAATCAAACCCTAGACGACGGTAGACACTACCATCTAAGTCGAAGATACAGTCGTACGCTTCTTTGACTGCCTTATCAGGGAAGTTAAGACCAGTGGCTTCTGTTACGACGCCATTTATAAAACTGTTTTCTGCGAAGACGCTAGACTGCTGTGGCATTAACGACGCCGGGCATAGTTAGGAAGCCTATCGAAATTATGTGCATTGTTCAGTAGATCACCAGAAGTATTAGGGATTTCTTGGCGGGTCTTCTGAAGATGACGCCAATTACGACGGGCCGATACTTCAGCCTTCTGATGTACAGACTGTTTGAGTTCAGCCCACGCCAAAGACTTAGCTTCATTAAGAAGTAAAGCAAACTGTTGTGGCTGAAGGTTTGGTACGAAAGTATCAGTCTTCTGGAAGTCAGTAATCTTAAGTCCGTAGCAAAGACTTTTAGACGATTGTAGAGTACTATCTACCTCGGCATCGTAGCTATCGAAGAATATCTCGTTGTCATCGAAAGATGTATAGTAATGAGGGGCTACGTCATTCCTGTATGTAAACGTAATTACGTAACTATCTATGGTATGCGTAAAGCTTTCGACGTTGCTTTCCGTTTGATTATAGCCATGCATGTAATCAATGAAGTCCATAGGAGGAATGTAAGTCATGTTAGTCCAAGCCGGAACCGTATCTGCAAGCTTCTGGGTATTATACTTAATCCATTCAATTCGCTCGATACCCTCTGGTTTGGTCATTATGATAGGCTTGAGGGGATCTGTACTAGCTGTGAGGTTGAATGGGGTTTTATTAGTAGTTAAATCCCCACGACTGATGATGTCATCGTAAACAGTCTTGATGACTTCTACGACTTGCTGACTTTCTACAGTATCATTGATTGAATTAATTTCATCACTGTCCATTGAAGACAAGACAGTCTGGGTTAATTCAAGTAGTGTATATTTCATATTAAATCCTTATGGGATCAATGATATCGTTGAAGATATGACTGCCACCACTTTGACCATTTAAAACGAGAGGATTAGTGGGGGGACTACCGTTACGAACTATATTAGCTAGTCTAATCCTATTCAACTGAGCTGCATTGTTTTGGACTACGATTTCGTAGTGGTTCTCTGGACCGCCGGTCATGAAGTTAATATCACAGAAACATTTAGTTGATTTCAAATTCAGAAGCATACAGGTTTCAAGTAATTCACCGTGTACGTGACGGAAGCTACCAAAGCCACCGCGTACGTAACAACCGACAGAACCCGGAGCACTTGGGCTATTAGGATCGGTAGGATCAATACGACCACCAGAAGGTTCAAAGCCTTCGACGTCAATCATTGTACCTTCACCGTAATCGAATGAGAAGGCAGGAACAGCACCAGCAGCACGCCGTGTATTTCCACCAAGTTGTCTCATACGAATAAGCGTTGCGCCACCATAGCCGACTTCACCAACGAAACAACGGGTCTGGAATCCTCTTAAGAGGACGTGATCCATAATCGTACCATCTTGGACATCATTAGTATAAACTAGGGCAATATCCGAATTGGTTTCCAATGTTTTTGGTTGGGAGACAACAAGATTACTAAGACGGCCACCGAATGAAGACAATGTATCTCCGGGGGAACCTAGTCTAATCCTGTGTTTATTAGATGCGAAATTACCTTTAACTCGTAAGTTAGTTGCGAAGTCTCCGCTGCCTTGGAAGGAAACACCATCACCAAGAGTTAGAGTATCATCAAACATAATGGAGCCCTTAGGCAAGAGGATTGTGTCCCCTTGTGTTCCACCATTATCAACAACACCACCTAGGGTATTACTGGCTTGGGCATCTGCAATCGCTGCTTGTAGGGCAGCTGTATTATTAGTAGCTGTAGTATCACTTCCATTCCAATCGCCGACAACGTTGTAGGGAGCCTGAGAAACATCAATCATTTTAAATCCTTTGTTAACGCATTCTTATTGCGAATATAGTTCCACCACAACCGAAAGTACTTGTAGTGAATGTAGCTTGGGCAACTAAGTACCAAGTCTCTGAAGACGCGAGAGACACTCTCCACGGACCTACCATGGGAGCATACAAGAAATCTGTAATACCTGCACCATTTCTAAATTGGAAAAACTGGAGTGCAGTCGAAGATGGAATTGTAGCACTTACGTTGTTAAGAGCAAGTTTTACGTCCGTAGTTATTGTAGCACCAGATCCAGAGAATATTCCACCCCCAAACAAGAGCCAATCTCCTGCAGTAAGTGTAATCTGTCCTCTATTTGCAGAAGTAGCACTCGTAAGGTTTCCACTCGCAGAGTTGGACATAACCTCACCTTTATAACCAGTTGGAGCACTGTCGTTAGTATTAGTGCCTTCGATATCAAGACCCCCAGCACCGGTCTTAGAAAGATCACCTGTAGTATCAGCAATCAATAAGACTGAGTTTTGTATTAACTTACCAGTAGTAGTATCAAATCTAGCTGCGGCATTATCAGTTGCAGAACCAGGACCTACGACATCGCCGCTACCTGAGGGAGTAACCCAAGTACCATCACCTCTCCAGAAGGTAGTAGCTGAGGCACCAGTACCACTGTTCAAATTGCCTACTGGAAGATTTCCAGTTACACCAGTTGTTAGGGGCAAGCCAGTACAATTTGTAAGGACACCTGAGGCAGGTGTACCCAAAGCAGGAGTAACTAAAGTAGGAGAGGTTGCAAATACTAATGCACCACTACCAGTTTCATTAGTGACTGCTGTAGCTAAGTTAGCTGAGGAAGGAGTAGCAAGGAAAGTTGCAACGCCGGTTCCGAGCCCAGATATACCAGTCGCTACAGGTAAACCCGTAGCGTTGGTGAGAGTGGCTGCAGAAGGCGTACCTAGATTAGGGGTAACTAATGTGGGTGAAGTAGCAAATACATTGGAGCCTGAACCAGTTTCATCTGTAAGCATAGCCGACATATTAGCAGATGAAGGGGTACCTAAGAAGGTGGCAACGCCTGTACCCAATCCTGAGACACCTGTGGATATTGGAAGACCAGTAGCGTTAGTTAAGGTTCCGGATGTAGGAGTACCAAGAATAGGAGTAACAAGAGTAGGACTGGTAGCGAAAACAAGATTTCCAGAACCCGTTTCATTTGTAACCGCCGTTGCTAAGTTTGCTGAAGTTGGAGTTCCCAAGAAGGTCGCTATACCAGCGGCTAATCCAGAAACACCTGTAGATATGGGTAGACCCGTAGCATTTGTTAGAGTACCAGAAGCTGGAGTACCAAGTACTGGGGTAGTCATAACAGGAGCTGTCAACGTCTTATTAGTAAGAGTTTCTGTTCCCGTTAATGTAGCAAAGTCATCATCGCTAAGCGCTGTATTAAATTGTGCCCTAGTTCCAGTTAACGTATTACTAGTGAAATTTACTGTCTTATTAGTAAGAGTTTCTGCACCAGCTAGAGTAGCGAAATCGTTATCAGTCAAAGCTGTATTAAACTGAGCAGTCGTGCCTGTTAACGTATTACTACCAAGACTGATGTTCTTGTTGGTAAGAGTACCCGGTTGATTGTCTATCTCAGTATTGTCAGTGCTTATTACAAGGGTGCCTTGAGGACCAGTATCAGCGAAGTCAATACCATTACCTGCAGTAAGGACTCTTTCATTAATAAGAGTCGGATCAGTTCCTAAAGTAATAAAACTAGCATCAATTACAGCGCCATTCTCGAGAGCATCTACATGTTCAAGAAGCTGGCTATACGTAGCAGGCTCTTGTTCAGTCGTAGCATCAGGTAGATTAATAATACGATTGCCATTCATATCAAAGTCGGCATTCATATGATTAGGAAGAGTACCATCCCTAGAGAGGGTATTCTCCATAGCCGTAGACGTAGCTGTATTATTAGCTGTAAGGGCAGTTACAACAGTAGACTCGTTCTGTAGGTTAGATACGTTAGATAGAGTAAGTTTAGTCATTAAGTTTTAACGCAAGTCAGGACAATAATGCTAGTAGGTCTGGCTTCAGTTCCACCCTCAGAACCGGATGTACCAGTTGAAGTCATCGTATGAGTATGTGCACCATTAGAAACAGTAGCAGCAGTAATACCTGTAACACGAGTACCTGTTTTGTTATCCATGGTGTCACCGCCGACACCGATATTTTGAGCTAGAGTACCTGAAGCACCACTAGACACAATTCTTGCAAAATGATCATGGCCCGGATCAGTTATATTTACGGTATGTGTATGTGCACCGTCAGAACTACTTGTACCAGTTACACTCAGAGTATGAGTATGGGATTTATTCTGATCGGCTTGGGTTTGACCAATTTGAGTAGTAGAACTTCTAGAACGTCTAAACTTACCATTGATAGTAAGGTTAGGAAGCTGGATAGTTCCTGTATTCAGTAGCCACGGAGAGACATCGAACGCTGCAGTACCTGAAGAAGTAGCGTTATTAGAAAGAGTTATTTGAGAACCGGAGTCTACCGTAAGGATAGTAGTACCAGTTGGAATGCCTGCTCCAAAGACGTACATACCAGCGAAGACACCCGTAGATGTAACCATGCTGGTTATAATAGGACTTCCATTACTTCTGGTTCCACTGTTGTGGATAACCATGACGTTATAGAGAGCAGAATAAGTAGTTGTAGAGATTGTCGCGCCATCACACTCTAACCACCCCGTAGGAGCTACTGGAGTAATGAAGTCAGCGATCATACCCGTGAAAGAGGCGGTGCCTACGTCAGTCCAGCTTCCACTGCCAGAGCCGTTCGCAACATACACCGTACCAATGGCTGCTGTAGCAACACCCTTGGGTTCGTGAAGATTAGAGCCTGTTAATGAGGCGTGAGAAACGTTTGCCATTTTAATCCTTTAAGAAAGAAAAGGGGGCCGAAGCCCCCATTCCTATTAGGGTCGCTCGTAACGAATAGTTACTTTGATGACGCCCGCAGTAAATGCAGTCGCAGTGGTGCGAGAGCAAGTAATGTGGCCGACATTGGTAGTAGCTACACCGCTACCTACCATAGCACCTGCCTGAGTGCCGCCCTTGCGGAGAACGACTTTGTTACCAACAGTCATTGTCGCAGTGACGAACGCAGCCAGAAGGCCATCGTAGTCGATTTCAGTTGTACGATCAGTACGGACGAAACCAAGGTCGATCGCGACGCCAGTTGCGGCGGCGGTTTCAACGAGGATTTCAATTTCGGTGATCTTCACCCCGGCAGGGAAGAAGATGTTGTCTGCACCGGTAACAACAGACTCAGTTTCAGTGAGCGTAGCAAGGTTGATCAGAATTTCGATCTCCCGCTCTTTGCTGTTATTACGGTACTCGCCACCCGCTTGGGTGACGGTTTGTTCTACACCGAATTTCTGGTAAAGACCAGTGTTATCCATTTGTGCCATTATGTATCTCCTTTAAACAACTTGGTCGACGTCGCTGAGGACGATGACGAGGTTTTCAGGGCGGTACACCTGGACACCGTATTCACAAATAGTCAGGAATTCGTCCTGCTGGAGGTCTTTATTGAACTCCGAGAAAACGGTGGGCATCTGACGGAAGGCAGCGATGAAGGGCAGTGTGTCACCGGGGTCAGCCGAGAAGAACAGGTTTGCCACACCAACAGTCGTAGAACGGCCATTGATGGTTTCAGCGATACCATTGGGAAGATAGTTCGAGATGTAGACATCGAAGCCATAGATGTTGAAGCGGAACTGGAAGCCAGACACCAGACCTTCATTCACCATGTTACCCCACTTGGGCATAGGCGAAAGCAGGCTGACTGCGTTGGTCGAGTTCTCAATTGCGAATGCAACGGAGGGATCGACGATGGCGACGAGGTTACGCATCGGGACATTAGCCTTGCGGAGTGCGAACTCAGCAAGCATAAAGTCTTTAAGAGCGATGGTTTCGTTGGTACCCGAAGCAACCCAACGATGCGCAGCACCATTATAGTTGTTCAGGGAAGTAGCGGTTTGAGAGGCGTTTGCACGGTTGAAGACACGAGCTTCAAATCCCTTCATCAGGGCTCGGTGCTGTTCGGGAGCAAAAGCTGCCTGAACTTGCGCCGACCAGAAAGAATCTCGTTTGAACTTCGAAGAGATCGAGTTAGCCGAGTACTTATACTGATCGATCTGGAACGTAAAGTTACCAGTGTCGAATTTGTTGTACTTGATTGCTTGACCTTCTGCGAAGTCAGACTGTTCTGCCTGACCCAGACGGGGAATATTAAGAGTCGTACCATCCGGAAAATCCGTAATCGTCCTGACAAAACGCATGGCGAACAGGTCATCCTGGAACATCTTAGTAATTTGATTACTATAGATGTTTGCACGAATGAGATGTTCATTAGTTAGGGTTGTAAAACCACTAGCCATATGTTAGTCTCCTTTGATTAAAAATTAACCAAAACGTTTTTGGAAATCTCCATCATTAAAGTTATCCCCTAATGATTCGGCATCTTTAAACATTTGGTCTTGGGTTTTCGGATCAAAGTACTTCAGTGGTTCGGCTTTACGCATTTTCTCATAATAAGTCCAAGTGCGCTTAGGAGCACCTGAATTAAAAGGGTCAGACTTGTTCGTTGATTTAAACGGGGCCTGAAAGTTTTCGCTTTGTCGTTGACTGTCAAGTCCCAAGGTCTTGAAAAGAACTTGTGGATGTTTGCGGGCAAGGTCATTTACGAAATCTGCTGATAAACCGAGTTGAGATACTTGTGATTTGAGAACGGAAGCGTAGTTAGGCCCCCATGTCTCTATGAGCTTAGCTTGGACAGTAGCGTAGTTAGACTCTTCACGATCAAGCTGCTTGTTAGCGGCAATCTCCTGACGGACTAATTTCTGGTACTCTTCCATACTAAGGGTATCGGACTTGTCTTCATTCACGCTCTGGGTGTTGTCGTTGTTAGACGCCTTAGAGTTCTTAAGCTGGTCGATAAGCTCTTTAAGGGATGGTCCGGCTTCGTACTCCGATTTAAGCTTCTGGGCGTATTCACGAAGTTCATCATGACGTTGCTTGAAGTGTTCGATGTACGTATCCGCTTCAGCTTTACCACGGGCAAGATCTTCAACGGTTTTGAATTTCTTACCTTCACCGACGAGTTCGTCGAGGTAATTCTTATTCGGATCAATCTGGATATGGTCTTCCTGATTAGTGTCTTCTAATAGATTCATTTTATGCTTTCTGTTGGTCCAGATTTATAAGTTGTTTGATTTTACGGATCATTGATCGTTGACCGTTCTTGTGAGCCTGTAAGGCACTCCAACTAGGAGAATCATACACAGCTTCCTTAAGTTCGGAACTATCAAGGTCCCTTTCCTCTTCATCGAGGAGTTCATATAGTCGTTCTAGGACGGGTCTGGAACCTAAAATACTATTCTGAAAATTCTTCTTGTCCTCGTCTTTATCGAGGTTCTTTGTCCATTGTGCCATCATTGCGGGGGCGCTCCTGCCATCTGTTGGACTTGCTGTGCGGAGGGTTGCATATCGAAGTCTTCACCCATTCCGGATGCAGTCTGTGTTGCTTGGAGTACCTGCTCCTGTAGAGCCTGCTGCATACGCTGACCATCTGCCTGTTCAGTCAAGGCTACGAAGGGAAGCATGATTTCTTCCTGCTCCATATTAAATGCCTTCTCAAACAGCTTAGCGAGTTTGATACCGGACATATGGGGCTGTACGACCGGGAAAAGGGGAGATTGTGCCATGCTAGTGAGGTTTTGTATAAGCTCGGCTTGCTCCGCGAAGTGTCTAGCAGCAACCGGCTTAATGCGGCCGATGCCAGTAATGTCCTCAACCGTAAGCGCCTGGAAGGAAGCAGCTTTAAGCTCATCGTCAAATACTTTGATCGTTGTAACTCCGACGAGGTTGCGTCGAGCCAACTCAAGCATTGCATTGAGTACCCTCTCAACGATCTGCTCTTCGAACTGACGTATCTTGTTTTGGAAGACCCTAGAAGCGGCGTTCTCAAGTCGTTGGACTTCATATTTAGTTTTCTCACCGGGGGTTCGGAAGCCCATAGCTTCCTTAGGTGCGCCGGCCATTTCTTCCATCAACTGCATCATCATTCCAATGTCTTGGACGAGTTGCTGTACGTTAATGTTAGGCTGGACTAGGTTGACATCACCTTCTTCAGATACGAATATCTTCTCGCCGGGCTGCCATGTGAAGTCTTCCACGAAACCTTGTACCTTCTGTACAGGATACGTAGAAAGATCCATCATGTCGGCCTTCATGTTCTCCATATGATCGATGCGGTATTGCATACCCACCAAATTGGCAAGCGGAGACATTCCCCACAGGTTGTCTTGACGACGACGCCATGGCGAATGGTAAATCGGGGGATACCCGAAGAAAGACGGATTGGGTTTCATACCCAAAAGCTTGTGACGATCGACTACGGTAATGACATGGTTCTTATAGAACATCCCGTCTGTACTGTCGTATAGATCTCCGTAGAATGTAAGGATCTCTACGTTGTCACCCTTGAGGTAATCTTGGAAGGAAGAGAAACCATCTACAGTGTACATGTTGTCTCGTTCTTGCCACTCACCTGTAGAGGTACGGGCATTAGAACGGATCTCTGTGAGATACTTATAGAGTTCTGCGTATTCCTCAGCGTTCTCATCGTTAGACATCCGCTGCATGATCTCTTTGAGTTCACCCATGCTGATTACGCTACGAATGACCTTGGGAGAAGAAAGGAAATCCTCTGCCGTCGGGTTCATAACGATATCTAAAGGCGAGATACGCCGTACCATAGGACCTACGTACCCAGATTGAATATGACCTTCTTGGTCTACCCTCTGGTCTACCCAGTCCACTGTGACAAAACAATTGCCGTAATCGATATAGTCAAGGATGACTTTATCCATTTCGGCTTTAAAGGAAGGCTGTTCCATAACCCACTGCATATAGTTGGTAATGGCATCACGTTTACGCTTGCTGTCTGCATCCTTCTCATTGGCTTCCCATATGATGGGAACCCTATTGGGGAATTCAGTAGCGGAGTAATTGGAATAGAGATTGTCTCTGATCTGACAGAGCTTAGGAATAGTTGTCCGGTTCTTCCAAGGCAGGGAAGAATTGCTTGTGTGTGATGTATCAGTAGCAAATACGTATTGACGTATCTCTGTCCACTCATTCTCGGCAACACGACGCATATTAATCCACGTCTGCCATTGTTCTACGATTTTGGTAGCACGTCTATCGGGGGTGATGACGTCGTCTACTTGTACGACTTTACCGGTCAAGCTACACCACCGTAACGGCTATGGTATTGAAACACAGGTTGATTATCCTTTTGCTGTCTAAATAGGTCTACAGGCGCGGTAGCGAAGTCAATTGCGGATGCTAGAGCATCTTTGATGTCATCGTGTGCCGGGTTTGCGAAGATAAGTTCTTCTTCTAAAGCCTGGATGTTACCACCTTGGTAGTGGTAGATTTGTTGATTAGTATATTTAGGCTCGAGTATAGAGAAGACTCTCTCCTCCTTAGACCCCTGCCAGCGGCTCGGACGGTACTCGTCAACCGATAGTGATAGGCCGAGCGGTCTAATGTAATTTTCTTTGAAGTCATTGACCAGAACTTGCTGGGCTACAGAGACTTCACAACGTATTTTACGGAAGCCCCACTTCTCGTAGAGCTTGAGTATGTGCTTGAAGTACTCAGAGGGCTGAGCTGTCTTGAAGCGATCGATCTCAAAGATGTAGTAATTATGATTACCATCGACACCTAGGACGACTACGCAAGAATAGTCAGCTGCTTTAGCTGTGCTATAAGCGAAGTCTACAGCGGCAACGACGTTAAGTCTATTCCCTTTGAAGTTCCACGCACCATCTCTTCGAGCCAACCAAGTCTGATCGTAGTATTGAAATAGACTCCGATTAATAGGAGAACTGTCAACATCGTGAGGATCATTATAATATTGAGCGCGGAAATGAACTTTGTTGACGTACTGTGCTCGCTTTTGAGCGAGTATCCTGTCGTCGAAGCCAAACCACTTGCCGTCTGATCTTTGCTGCCGTGGCCAGAGGAATTCTCCAGTGCCGTCACCTGCTGACTCGACTGGGTACTCCTTGACTTCAAAGAGTTGGACTTTTTCTGTAATATGGCCAAATTCGTCGTGACTTTCAACTACCATCTCCAATAGAGTACTATACAAATCTTTCGGATGGTAACGTGTGCCTACGACCCACTCCCGTGAGTTAACACTCTCGATGGACGACAATAGACCGTATTGATCCCTTACTTTGTCTCGTCCGTCTTCGAGGTATGCGTTACTCTGTACCACCACGTCATCAAGTACGGCAATGTCACAGTGCATACCAACAATGTTACTAGTAAGTCCCGCAGTGAAGATAGAGGGATCACGTATGTTCTCTTCTTTTCGACGAGGGTGATCAAGGGAGATTTCCCTTTCAGTCCACTTCTCGCGTTTGGCTTCTTCTTTATTGACCATGTCTGGCCAATACAGTCGGTAAGTATCGTCGGTAAATATGTCTTTAATGAACTTCAACTGCTTAGTAGCAAGATTTGAAGTACTTGAAATATAAAGAACCCTTAGTGTTGGGTCTCTAGTAAGCTCCCATGCCACACGGTACGCAATCAATGCGGACTTCATGTGGTCACGTGGTAGCAATAACAACTGATGACTCTTTGCGTTAGAGGAAGTCCACCAGCTTATAACTTCACGGTGGATATTTCCTAACATACGTTTAGGGTGTACCAGTTTAATAAATTCTTCTAATGAACTCTCAGCGAGCTTACGCCGTTCGTCACGACGTGCTTCGACTTCAGATTTGGGCTTTTTCATACGTGTCTAAATAATGTAGCTGCTAGAGTTATAACAATCGCTATAATGCCTACGGCACCTACGATGTAAGCACCAATGGCTCCGTAGTTCTTACTAGATAATTCAGACATACGTTCTTTGAGGTCATTGATCTTCTCATCGAGCCCATCGATTTGTTTGGTAAAGGCTGTAGCTGATTTATCTATAGCTACGGTATTTGATTCGTTTTGTTGTCTTACAGCGGCTTCTGCAGCTTTCAATGCTGCTTGAAGGGCTGTATCTCTCATAGCAAACTCAGCTGCCACGCCCCTGAACTTCTCATCCATTAATTCCTTCATGGAACTAAGACGTACGTCTACTTCTACTTTAGCCTTGTCTACAGCATCAGTTGTGAGTTTAGTAGGATCAGGAACAGGAACGACACCACCAAGAGATGGTATTCTATTAGGCATTAGGTTCTATCTTTCCTTGCGTCGACATAACCTTGTCCATGTGCGAGTTCGTCGATCTTTCGTTCAATCATAGTTAACCTAGTATCCTGGACTGCAACTGCAGTAAGGATCTTACCCAGCTGGCTGAATGCCTCTGCTAGGGACTTCTGGCTTTCCTCTAAGTGTTTGATATCGTTTTTGACAACCCAAATGTCACCACGCATGGTATACATGAAGGTCATTACGGAGCCTACGGTCGCGAAGATCGTAAGAAGATTTCCAAGACTCACTGAATATTCAATCAAGGGCATTAAGTTAAACTTCCCGAAACCACGGTTACTCTATCCGCTCCAGCGCTATTGGCTGAAGTAGATACATGAATACCCCCAGTCGGAGAATGTTTACCCTTATTGGAACCTGCATTGACTACGTACAGAGCGCCACTAGGGTGATGGAATCCTGTGTAGGATGCTCCATTACCCTGGACGACGTTTAGACTTCCGTTTGGGGCGTACCTACCAACGTATGTATTACCATTGACAACACTTATGTTGGTACTACCGTCGGAAGCATATAAGGGCATTTTTACTCCGGGATCTTACACCAAGCAATGCCACCTACGAAGAGGGGTAGAGCAAGGTCACGAGCCAACCAGAGAGCCACTGTGCCTGCGACAATGAAGCCGACGGCAAAGATGATTTTAACGGTGTGTAGAGCTGTAGTCATTATTTAGCTTTCTTAGCGGGAGACTTCTCAGCGACTTCTGCCGGATCAACCATAACGCGCTTGACTTCAACAGGATCAGTACCCTGTTTCTTCTGATTCTCTTCGATCTTAGTACGATCTTGCTTATCGCGGAGATCCTGAAGATCCTTGTCTTCAACGACGTTCACGCCGACGAGTACATTCTCGCCGTGGGCTTTCTTCATGTCGTCAGCTTCCTGCTTGGTGAGCTGGAGTTCCGACAGAAGGACGTTCTCACGTTCGCCGTTCTTGTAGATAACAGTATATGTAGGTGAAGTATCAGCACCATCAGCCCGACCGGCGATGGAGACTTCACGATTTCTAAGTAGTGCCATAAATATATATTCCTTTAATTGAATTACCTATGGGGTTAGCTAGCATTAATAGGCAATATAAACCCTTGACAACATTATACCATGGTAGTATAGTACTTGTAAAGGAAATACTATGAAAGTAGTACATTGAAACAAGGATTATAGAAATTTGACATTTGCAGTATACTTAAATCAAAGCTTAAAGTACGAAGCCAAGACTTACAAAGAAGCCTACGCTTGGGCTGAAAACAAATACGGCTCTAAAATCGACGGAATATGCGTCGATGGTGTAGAAATCAAGGAAATTACATGAATTGGATAATTGATCCCTCGAAGAGAATTAAAATGCCTCTAGGAGGCCCTACGGAGCCCGTGGATGCGTTAGAACAGGTGGTCCGCACCCACCCTAGCGGAGAAGACATAAAACGCATCAGTGAGCTTCTAATGGCCATTGCGAGGAAATGCCAGAATTCACCCAAAGATTTACATAAGTTTAGAAAGATACTGGAGAAATTCGATGAGCGATTGGCAGGAAGACGAGATAAAGCGGATGATGGAAGTTCTGGATCGACAGTCCCAGAAGCGCCGTGAGTATATTGAAAGATTAATAAATGACCGATCTACTGATAAGACCGATACCCCTACCGATATCCCGGCCTGAAGAAGCCGATAACTGGAGAATACACGAAATGATTACCGACCTACCTGATATCTGGAGCCAGTTCTCTGGATATTCCCCTTACGCAGGTGTAACTACAAATGACAATAGCTTTGATATTGTTATGTTCTTAGTAAGTATGGCTTCCTTAACCATAATTGGTTATGGTTTAATTAAATTTCTAAAATGGATTAAGAAATGATTGATTGGAATCTAGTATATTCCTTCGGTAGTATGTTTTTATTATTAGGGGTAGGGATATTCCTTTATACTAAGATATTCTAATGACCAAAGAAGATAAATTAGCTGTAGAAGTTTCTAAAATAGTTCTTAAGTTCATAACTGAGGAAGATAAAAAAATCTGGCGAGGTATTTTCGAGGTGTAATTCATTGCCGCCTCATGACCCCCCAACCCCCTATGGTGGCATGCCACATACCACCCGCCGGGCTGGCATACAAAATACGTTATGCCACTGCCGGGGCAAGGTTGCACTGCACCATTAGGATACTATAAGAAACCCTAATACCCTTAGGACCGTAGCATAATTACAACAGTATACTAAGGTAACCTTAGGGAACCCTTATGGTAGAACTATAATGCAGTATCTATTGATAGTGCAATATAGTTCACCTTTAGGAGTTCCGGCCGGGAGCCATGCAATATTGCATACTTTGTAACGCTTTCGTGACTTCATCCCGGTTGACGCAGTCCCTTCGAGCCGATAGTATCTAAGCACGGTCAAGAGATGGTTCGCAGCCCTACGGGTTCGCTGCTCCCCTGCTCTGAATGGCCAAGCTATCGGTCTGGTAGGCTATGGTATGTCGTCGCATGTATTTGCGGCCAAGCCATGTCTGGTTTCCAGCCGCGATCTTAAGACCCCGCACGGGGGAACCGTGCATCAAGTGAGGATAAAATCATGACAACCGAAACACTCTTGAATACCGCCGCCGTTGTTGGTCACAACGCCAACGCAGCCGTTGCGCTGCCCAAGCTGACAGACCAGCAGAAGGAAGCCATTGCAAAGTCAATGGTTTCCCTCTCCGATGAACTCGCAAAGACATTCCCGACGAACGATGTTGACGCGATCATTGTGCGGACGGTGGAAGCTGGCAAGGACGTTGCCGCCGGGCCTTGGTTGATCCTTAGGGTTATCAAGGACAAGGTTGCACCGGAAGTTCTGGCCAAGTTCCCAACGCCGGGTTCCGAAGTCGGGCTTTGCCCCGACAAATACGACGAACCCTACTTCAAGGACGGGAACAAGAAGTTCCGCAAGACTTCCTTCTATCTGAAATTCTTTCTTCAAAACATGCCGGAAGGCAAGCGGATCGCGTCGGCGCTGGCGCATATCGCGCTGGCCAAGGACGACAACGCCAACCAAGCCGCTGTTCCCGAAGCTATCCGGGCGTTGAACCCGGTGGATTTGGAGAACATGCGGGAAGACCTCGTTTCGCAGCAGAACAAAGGCGTCAAGGCGTTGCGTGACGCAATGGCGCTGGAAAAGCAACTCGTTGCGGTCAACAAGCTGGCCGAATGTGCTGCGGCTCCGCTGATGGACAAGGACGGTAACGTTCGGCGCGTGTCCAAACCCATAAAGGTCTGGAACACAGAGAAACCGGAAGACGAATGGAAACTCTATTCGATTTCCGGGTTCATGCAGTTCGATGCAGCGGCGGCCGCCGAATTGGGCGGTTCGTTCGATAGCCTCAAGCTGACAGCCAAGCGTGAGCAAGAAGAAGGCGACGAGGGTGGTGATCCGGCAACGAGTGACGCGCCGGTTGCTATCAATACCAACAAGACCTTTGCCGCCCGTATCGGCGACATTGGCGAGTTCATCGGCAACAAGCTGATGGCTGATCCGAAGCGGGAACTCTACGGTATGTTCCTGAAAGAACATATCGCCGTGGCCGGTGCTAACGATCTGCTCTCCGATATCTATGATATCGCGCAGTTCTGCAACACCATCCTTGATATCCCGTCCGTCAAGGACCGGCTCGAAGATATCAAGGGCAAGGAACGCAAAGCCGCCTGATCTGCAAGTGCAAGCTAGGGCGGGGCATACGTGCCCCGTCTTGACGTGCACTACCGCACGGTAAGGGAGACTACTATGCGACACGTTGTTGTTACTCAAATCGAAACCATCAAGGGCAAGGGCGATACGTCAACCCGTTACCTCTCTGACAAGGCAATCGTCGGCTGTCGTACAGCTAACGAGGCTCAAGAGATTGCGGACGGGTTCAATTCAATACCCGACCGTATCGCCTTCGCTGGCGTGGAACTCCACACGCAAGGCGGGATCAAGGTGATCCTCTCCTATGCCGACGTTGCCGACATTGCACGGGCAGCGAAGGCCATCACGGTTCCCAGCCATCACCTCGACATGGCTGCCGAATAATACCCGGATCAAATGGCCCCTCGGCTTTGGCCGGGGGGCTTTCGCATGTCTGCGTGATTGTGCAGTGCAGCTACCGCAGTGCACCATCACAAAATTGTGATAGGTAAAAAAGATGATAGGTCGGCCACATAAGGAGCTAAGGTGGTGCAATTGCACAGGTAAGGGGATGGGGGTCAGACGAAGGGCTTAGGTAGGGTAGTCGTAACCGTATGGGGGGTACATCCCATTTGACATAAGCCTTTAGACGTGGGACAATGAATATACTGGGCAAGCGTCCAGAGCAAAGCGAAAGGAAACTAAATGTCAATCGTATTTGCCGAAAGTGGTAACCATCTGATCGAACCGAGTTGGCGACAGCTTTCCCCGACTTGCGTCAATCAAGTCTGGGAACTCGCTATTTGGGACCCCCACGACAAGAAATACGTCAAGGACAGCGGACCGCAAGCCACGCTGCGCTTGATGGATGTTATCGTGTCCCGCAAGCCCATTCTGAAGGAAGCACCGCCGATTTACCGTGGTCGGTTGCCTTCGCCGGAAGCTATCCGCTTCTGTGCGAACCAGCAGCGCGAGCACGAGGAATGGGTCAATCGTCGGGCGAATATGCTGTCCGGCGACGAATAATACTATAACTGTGTAGCGTGGGTGAGAAATCACCTACGCTATACGTGTGTTTGGACTATACAATGGAGGATACAATGACCAATCAGCCTAAGATTACTTATCGTTCGGATACCACTGGCTGTTCATACCAGATGATGCAGCATCGGGGCTCGTTTACCATTCAGGTTGTCAACTTCGACGGCCTGATTGTCGATGAGTCAGGTTCGTACATTTATCTGGCTGTCTGGCGTTCCAACATCAATCAGTTCTTTGATGTGATCACTCTTCACATCAATACGGGTAAATGGGAGGGGTGAGTGCAACACGATCATCACGTCGTGCGTTGGCGAGACTGGCTCGCTGAATGGGTGATTTACCTCACCCGCTAGGAGGATACTATGATTAGACCTGGTTACTTGGGAACCGTACACCATTCGGCTAATGGTGTAGCTGCGGGTATTGCGTACATTGCACCGTTTGCCAGCAATCCAAAGACACGCCGTTATATGTGTGGCTTGGAACCACCCAACTACCCTGTACCTGCTATCCGTCAGGGTTTCGAGTTTGGGAGGGAACTCGGCGATGAAGACAGAGGCATCAAGGCTGGAGTCGTCTTGTTGTATTGGAAACAAGGACCATACTCATGATTAATCCTGAAATCCCATGTAAGGTCATTGGGTTGGTCAATGGCCTGATGCGGAGACGTATCGGCCAGCCACCAGTGGAACCGGGTACCGTGCTGTATTATTTGTGGCACGAACCCACCAGACTATACTACCACGAGTGTTATGTCAATGAGGCATACGCTATTAGTCTGTCCCGTACACTCATGGGACCGACCAGCCACAGTGACATCGCTCAAGCTTGGGTTTCCGAGCCTAAGTATTGTAAGCATTCTCACAAGAAGGTTGAGATCAATGGCAGCCACATCTAAAACATGGGGCCTGTGTCAAGGTTGTGGCCGGGGTAGAAACATCAAGAGATATGATGACGAAGGCAAGCTGACTTGGCTGTGTCGGGACTGCAAGAAGGGGAAAGAAGATGAAGCGGAGAAAGAGGCATACAAACAAGGTGGTGAACAGTAACACCGGCGAGACTACGTACTACGACAGCCGAACTGGCGAAGTGCGCCGACGGTGGTGGACTAAGGCTCGTACTCCTGGCGAGGTGCGAGACTCTCGTAAGCCCGGTGGTCCTGGTTTCCGTAATAACTGGGAAGGTGAATGGGATGGAGGTTTCTATGTGGCTCAGTAGACCCAACGAAGTCACGGCCCTATTGATCGACGGGGCCAATGCGTATGAAACCCAGCGTGTACTGGGTTATCAGATCGATTGGCAGAAGACATTGAAATACTTCAAGCCTCAGCAGGCTATGTACTTCACTGCTCTGCCTGAGAAGGACCCGAAGGTTCCTAACAATCTCTTCAAGATGATCGACCACATCTCATACAATGGTTACGTCTTGGTCTCTAAGCCTGTGAAGTACTTCGATAATGGAGGCTCGCGCCCTGAAATGAAGGGCAATATGGATGTTGAGATTGCCGTGCACATCCTGAAAGCTGCACGGTGGGCTAACCATATCGTTCTCTTCACAGGGGATGGAGACTTTCGGATGGCGGTGGAGGACGTACAGTCACAGGGAGTGAAGGTCACGGTCGTATCGACGTGTCTTACACGGCCCAGTATGGTGGCTGACGAACTCCGCCGCCAGTCCAATGAGTTCATTGATCTGATGGACCCTGACTACAAAGCTAAGTTCTATTGGGATCGTCCCGAACGTGCACAACGGTTCCTTGAGGGAGGTGGGTCATGATCTATATGTTTTATCTCGTAGTCGAGAGGGAAGGTAAGTATTGTTACTTACTATTCCCTACCCGCAAGATGGCGAGGAAGCACTCTCGTCGGCCCGATGTACATGCGTTGTACTTGATACGTTGGAGGAGGAAATGACTAACAAACCTGACTGGCTAGAACAGGAGTTTGTCTACGCTTTGGTGTGCTTTGTTATCTTGGTAATCTCTGTCGTAGCGTGGTACTTCTTGCCTTCGTAACCCCGCCTACCGGCGTACCTTAAGTACCTAGGTATAGTATCCTTGCCGGCTCGGCGCAGTATACAGGTGAGATTAACCCTTGTCAAGGAGAAAGTTATGGGCTATAACAATAAAAGATACAGGACTACCCAGCGTAGGATGGATAAGCCTGCGCGTCGTGCGTACTGCACGGGATGTGGTGTTACCTTTCCAAAGCAACACCAATTGATGAACCATCGCCGATCTCACAACTGCGGTGGTGACAACCTCTCGGATAAAGAGAGGCAGATGATGATTAATCTCCGCGAGCTACGGGAGGCACAAGAGCGTCGCACCCGCGAGATCGCTCGCTTGCTCAAGGAAATGCGTCACGGTGTGGTGCCGCGATGATTGTTCTAATCGTCTATGACGAGAAGAACGGTTGGCAGTGGAGTGTCACCAATACGGAAACCCGTCGCACTCAGATGGGTACCTCTGTCAACCTCACCGAGTGTTTCGAAATCATAGATGGTTTCGGAATACTTCCTTATAAGGTGAGCGTTAATGCCACCATCGAGATCAAGGGAGAAGGTTGATGACTAAGTACTATTTCTATTACTACTGGTGCTTCGGCCTTGTCTACTGTGGCAAGGTGGCCGAGACCAATGGTAGGGCGGTGGGTGGTGACATCCAAGCCATACCCGGTAACAAGTTCGAAATCACTGAACATGAGTGGATGAACGCTACTCTGTTCGACCTCAAGGGCAGGTACGAGTACCAAGACACGGAGAAAAACAATGGCTAGTGTGTACTTATACGCAGCAATTCTCGCCTTAAACCTATCACATGCGCCCGCGGAGGCCAATTATGGAAGCAATAGATACTTGGCTGAGCAGATTCAGCGAGATAATCGGGGCAATTGCGTGGGCAATTGCAATCCTTTTAGCGGTGCACGTGGCTTCGCTGTTACTCTTAGCAAAGATACGTGGTACACGCAGAAGGACCCAGTCCC
>Ga0134127_10000794_pt1 | contig 25899 bp, 21 predicted proteins | sample KB31753_FD_96459 | JGI IMG/M metagenome (GOLD analysis project Ga0134127, IMG submission 96459) | Terrestrial soil microbial communities with excess Nitrogen fertilizer from Kellogg Biological Station, Michigan, USA - KB3-175-3 | ecosystem: Environmental > Terrestrial > Soil > Unclassified ... | reverse complement strand
TTGCGCGTGGCCAGCCTGTTCGGCGGCGCCGGCCGCCGCAGCCAGATCGATCGGATCGTCGACGGTCTGCAGCGGGGGCAGCGTCCGCGCGTGTTCGTCGATCGCACGGTGACGCCGAGCTATGCCCCCGACGTCGCCGATGTCACCTGGCGCCTGATCACCGGAGGCGCGGAACCGGGTTTGTATCATTGCGCCAGCAGCGGGCCGACCACGTGGTTTGCGCTCGCGGTGGAGATTGCGCGCCAGCTCGGCGTGCCGCCCGATCTGACCCCGGTATCGGTGGCCGACGTCGTCCTGCGCGCACGTCGGCCGCAGTACGCCGCGCTTGCCACCGATCGCCTCGCCGCGGCGGGCATCGCGATGCCGTCATGGCAGGACGCGCTGTCGCGCCACCTGCAGCGGACCGTTGGGGTGACCCTGCGTGACCATCGATTCGCCTGACGTCACGCTGACCATCGTCAGCTACAACACCGCCGATCTGCTGCGCCGCTGCCTGCAGTCGATTCGCGCCATCGATCCCGGGCTCACCGTTCAGACCATCGTCATCGACAACGCCTCACGCGACGGCAGCGCCGACCTGGTCGAGCGGGAGTTTCCCTGGGTCGAGCTGATACGCAACCCGTCCAACCGCTACTTCGCACCGGCGCACAACCAGGCCTTTCCGCTGGCGCGCGGCAGGTACGTCGGGGTGCTCAACCCCGACACGCGGCTCTTCCACGACACCCTGCATCGCATGACCGGCTTCATGGACGCGCGGCCCGAGGCGGGGGTCAGCACGTGTCTCTACGTGCGCGAGGACGGCACGCCGCTCAAGGCCGAAGCGCACAATTACTGGCGCTTCCATTCGCTGTGGTACGGCGCCCTCTGCCGCAATTCGCTCGGCGAGCGCGTCTACTGGGCGCTCGGCGGCGCGCGGTCGGAACCGATCCGCGTCGAGGGAGACGTGATCGAAACCGACGTGGTCTCCGGTGCCTTCCTGTTCATCCGGAAGCGCGCCCTCGATCAGATCGGGGGATTCGATCGCCGCCTGCTGATGTACGGGACCGAAGACGATCTCTGCGCCGGCATCAAGCGCGCCGGTTTCCGCGTCTACTACTACCCGGGGGCCCGCCTCGTGCACGCGGTGAGCGCGAGCGTGCGGCGCAGCAGTCCGTTCCATATCCGCTGGATCTTTGCCCTCGACCTGATGCGCTACCATCGCAAGTACGGCGACATGTTGACGCGATGGCTGGCGGTGCCGACGCTGTTTGGCGCGTTTCTCGTCGATGCCCTCGTGATTCTTTCGCGCGGCGGACGGTGGAAATGAGCGTGTCGCTGCGCCTCGGACGTGAGCTTCCGGTCTACCTCGCCGTCGTCGTCGGCGTGGTGGTGCTGGTGCTGGTCGGCAGCGTCGGCAAGGTCGCCTTCTACCTCGAGGCGCTGGAGCGGTCGGGTGTCGTCTACGCGCTGCCGCTCGCCGCCGTCGTCGGCCTGCTGGTGACGCTCGCCTATCCGCGGTCGTCGTTGTTCGCGCTGGCGTTTCTGCTGCCGTTCAACTTTGTCGGCGGGGTCTGGGGCAGCAGCCTGCCGGTCCTGGTCGCCAAGATGGGGGTCAACCTGCTCACCGCGGCGGCGCTGCTGGCCGCCCTCGTCGCGCCCGCGGCGCAACGCCGGTGGCTGCTGGGAACGCGACTCGGGCTGGCCTTGCTCGGCTGGCTGGCCGCGACGATCGTCGCGGCGATCATCGGCCTCCTGAGCGCGTCGAATCCCGAGTACTGGATCCGCGAATCGGGGTGGATGCTGCTCTTTCTCGCGGCGATTCCCTACGGGACGCTGTTGCGCGACCGGCGCGACATCGTCCGGCTGCTGTGGAGCCTGTGCGCCGGCGTCGCGCTGCTGCAGGGGTACGCGTTCTGGACGCTGGTGACGGGAACGCGCTACGAGCGCGCCGATGCCTGGGAGGGTGGCGCGACATTCTTCCGCGCGCCGTACTCCTGCGTGAACCTGCTGGCGCTGTATCTGGCGGTCGCCGTCTTTCTTCATGGATCGTCCCAGCGGCGCCTCTCTTCGCGCACATCGATCCTGCTGCTGGGCGGCATCGCCGCGCTCGGTGGCGGCCTCCTCGCCAGCATGGTGCGCTCGCTCTGGCTGACCGGCGCGATCGGACTCGCCGCCGTCGTGCTGCGCGGCCCGCGCGACCCGCGGACCGCGAAGGCTCTCGTCGGCCTGGCCGGCGGCGCGCTGCTGGCGCTGCTGGTCGTCGCCGGCGTCGACCGTCTGTCGCCATCCTCATCGCACAACTGGACCGCCGGCGCGGTGACGTTCCTGGCCGACCTCGGCTCGAGCCGCTCCACCAGCCGCGTGACGCGCGAGATCGAATGGGGCCACGCGGTCGATGTGTGGCTGAAGAGTCCGGTCGTCGGCTTGGGATGGGGCTATTCGTATCCGCTGGTGACGTACGGCGCCGTGACCGGCGCGCCGGTCACCGACACGTTCTACATCCACAACAGCTATCTGAACGTCCTGGCCAAGACGGGACTCTTCGGCCTGGCGGCGTTCGTGCTCGTGCTGTGGAGCACGATCGCCACGGCGAACGAGATCGCAGGCAGTCCCGCCGCGACGCTGTTCGAGCGAAACGTCGCCACCGCCTGTTTCGCCGCAATGATCGCGCTCGCCCTGCTGACGTCGGTCGCGCCGGTGCTGACCTCCGGCGATCCGGCGGCCTACTGCGGCATGCTGATCGGCATCGTCGTCGCACTGCGTCGCTCGCATCTGGCCCAGCCCGCCGTGGCGCAGCGATGACGGACGCGTGCGCCGCCTGCGGCAGCGGGCTCTCGGCGACCTTCGCGGGGAAGGGCTACGCGGTGATCGGCTGCCCGCGCTGCGGGCTGCGGCGGATCGATCCGGTTCCGTCTCCGGCGGCGCTGTCCGACTACTACTCACGGCTGTACGCGCTGGCGGCCGATGCCACGCATGTGGCGCCCGAGAGCTACCGGCAGCAGTCGAATCACGTCGCCGGGCTGCTGGCGCGGTGGGCGCCCGGCGCGCGGCGCGTCTGCGAAGTGGGGTGCTCGGGAGGCTGGCTGCTTCAGCACCTGCAGCGGCGCGGCTACGACGTGAAGGGATACGAGCTGTCGGCCGCCACGTCGCAGCTCGCGCGCGATCGCGGTCTCGACGTCGTGACCGGCGAGTTCACCGCCGATGGCGATCGGTTCGACGTGATCCTGATGCGGCACGTGCTGGAACACACGCGCGATCCGCTCCGACAGCTGCAGCATGCGGCGGCCAGCCTCAACGCGGGAGGCACACTGCTGGTCGCCGTGCCGAACGGCGCGTCGCTGTGTTGCCGCCTGCTCGGCCGCCACTGGAGCTGGTACATTCCGCCGGCGCACATCTGGTACCTGACGCCGGACAGCCTGCGCACACTGGCGCAACGCGCCGGATTCGTGCCGCGACGGATCATGACGCGGCAGGGGGACGCGTACCATCCCTGCGTCGAGCTCGCCGCGGGTATCGTACGGCGCGTGCGCCGCGCACCGGCGATCCCCGACGTCTCCCCGTTGCCCACCGGGCCGGAAGCGCTGACGCAGCGTCGCCGCGGCCGCACGCTGATCCGGACCGCGAGCCGGGTGCTGCAGCCGATTAGCGCCGCGGTATCCGCGGCCGGTCTCGGCGACGAGCTCTGGCTGGTGGCACGGAAGGATCCCTGAGTGCGCGTCCTCTTCCTCACTCCGCGGCTGCCGTTTCCGCCAAACCGCGGCGGCGAGATCACGGTGTTCAACTTCCTGCGCGTGCTGTCGCGCCGCCACGAGCTGTCGCTCGTTTCCTTTTACGATCGTCCCGAGGAGCTCGCGTATCGGGGCGACCTCGAGCGCTACTGCCGCCACGTCGAGATGGTGCCGCGGCCGACCAAGCTCGCCCCCGCGGTGCTGGCGCGCACGCTGTTCGGTCGACGGTCGTACGCGGTCGAGCGGCATGCGTCCGGCAGATTCGCCGCCGCCGTGCGCGAGATGGTCGCCCGCGCCACACCGGACGTCGTCCAGATCGAGACCTTCCTGATGGGACAGTATCTCGACGAGCTGCGGCCGTTGCCGACCGTGCTCGACATGCACAACGTCACCTGGCTGCTCTGGGATCGGTCGGTCGCCGTGGCGAAGCCATGGGTCCGGATGCCCCTCGCCATCCAGGCAGCACGGCTGCGGCGCGATGAAGTCGCGGTCTGCCGCGCCGTCGACGTCTGCGCGCCGGTGTCGGACGCCGATCGTCGCGAGCTGCACCGCGTGGCCGGACCGTCGATTCGATCGGTGGTCGTGACCCCCGGCGTGGACTGCGACCTGTTCCAGCCGGTGGTCCATGGCGACACCGGCCCCGAAATCCTGTTCGTCGGTTCGATGAACTATCCGCCAAACATCGACGCGGCGGAGTACTTCTGCCGCGACATCCTGCCGCGCGTGGCAGCGGTGATTCCCGGTGTGCGCCTGTCGATCGTCGGGGCCAATCCGACGCCATCGATGCTGGGCCTGGCCGGCGAGCGCGTCGTCGTCACCGGCTTCGTTCCCGACGTCCGCCCGTACTACGAGCGCGCGGCAGTGGTGGTGGTGCCGCTGCGCGTCGGCGGCGGGATTCGGATGAAGATTCTCGAGGGTCTGGCGCTGGGGGCGCCGATGGTCTCGACGAGCGTCGGCGCCGAGGGACTGGGCCTGTCGGACGGGCGCGAGCTGCTCCTCGCCGACGAGCCGCAGCGGTTTGCCGACGCGGTGGTCCGGCTGATCGGCGACCGCGGGCTGCGGCAGCGGCTGTCGCAGCAGGCGCGCGACGCCGCCGTCCGCCGCTTTTCCTGGGAAGCCGTTGGCGCGACCCTGACCGATCTCTACCAATCGCTGGTGCCGCCCGTCGCAGCGGCGCGCGAGCCGCGAGTGCAGCACCGTGCCTGAGCGCAGCCAACCCGAACATCCGACGACCATCCGCGCCAAGTCGCCGTTGCGGATCAGTTTTGCCGGCGGCGGCACCGACGTGTCTCCGTATCTCGAGGAGCGCGGCGGGGTCGTGCTGAACGCGACGATCGACAAGTACGCCTACGGCACGCTTCGCGTGACCGGCGATCCCGAGATCACCGTGCGGTCGTTCGACTACGACATGGTGGCGAAGTACGTCCTCGATACGCCGCTGAAGTACGACGGCCAGCTCGATCTCGTGAAGGCGGTGATCAACCGGCTCAACTACGAGGGACCGCGCCAGGGACTCGAGTTCTCCCTCCATAACGACGCGCCGCCGGGGTCCGGGCTCGGCGGATCGTCGGCGATGGTCGTCGCGATGGTCGGCCTGTTCCGCCACTGGCGCCATCTGCCGCTCGCGCCCTACGAGGTCGCCGAGCTCGCGCACCAGATCGAGCGAGTGGACCTCGGCCTCAGCGGCGGCAAGCAGGACCAGTTCGCCTCGGTATTCGGGGGCTTCAACTTCATCGAGTTCCACCGGCACTCGACGATCGTCAACCCGCTGCGGATCGATCCCGAGGTGCTCAACGAGCTCGATTACAACCTGCTGCTCTGTTACACCGGCCATACGCGCGGCTCCGACCCGATCATCGACACCCAGGTCCGCAACTATGTCGACCGGCAGACGGATGCGATCGCCGGAATGGATCGGCTGAAAGAGCTGACCATCCTGTTGAAGAACGCGCTGCTGCGCGGGCGGCTCGACGTGTTCGGCGGCCTGCTGCACGAGGCGTGGCTCGCGAAAAAGCAGATGTCGTCGCTGATCACCACCCCGGCGCTCGACGAGCTGTACGAAGTGGCCCGCCGCGCCGGCGCGCTCGGCGGGAAGATCACCGGAGCGGGCGGCGGCGGCTACATGTTCTTCTATTGTCCCTTCGGCACGCGCCATCACGTCGCCGCGGCCATCGAACGGCACGGCGCCCAGGTCGTCGATTTCAGCTTCGAGTTCCGCGGCCTGCAGACCTGGCGGGTGCCGAGCTGAGCGCGCCGCCAGCGGCCGCCGCCCGCCGCGTCCTGCTGCTGGCCACCTACTCGCAGGCATTGAGCGCATTCGTCGCGCCGCTGGCGCGTTATCTGGAGGACCACGGCTACGAGGTGACCCTGGCGGCGTCGGACGAACCGCTGATCGGTCCGGCCACCTTTCCGCAGCTCAACGCGGAGGGCTTCCGGACCCACGTGGTTCCGTTCACGAACCGGGTGCGTCCCGATCGCGACCTGCGATCGGCCTGGCAGGTCTACCGACTCGTGCGGAGGGGCGGCTTCGATATCGTGCACACGTTCACCGCGAAAGCCGGGTTCCTCGGGCGGGTTGCCGCCCGCGCCGCCGGCGCTCCCCTCGTCATCCACACGGCGTTCAGCTTTCCGCACCTCGACGCGCCCGAGAGGGCATGGCTGTACCGGCCGATGGAGCGGCTCGCCACCCGGCTGAGCGATCACCTGTTCTGCATTTCGGAACTCGGCTACCGGCAGGCGCAATCGCTGGGCGCCGCTCCGCGGGCGGGCGTGTCCAATCCGGGAATCGGGCTGAACCTGGCGCGCTTCGAGCGGCTGATTCCGCGCGACCAGGCGCGTACCAGTCTCGGACTGCCGGCGGACACGGCGCTCGTCGGCACCGCCGCGCGGCTGGTGGGACACAAGCGAGTCGACCTGTTTCTGGAAACGTGTCGCCGGATCGCCGACGTGCGCCAGGACGTCCGCTTCGTCGTCGTCGGCGGCGGTCCCGATGCCGGGTCGCTGCGGGACCTGCGCTCACGCCTGCAGCTCGACGATCGCGTGCGCTTCATCGAGCGGCTCGACGCGGAGGCGATCGTCGCCTACTTCCGGGCGCTCGATCTGTTCCTCCTGCCGACGCGGCGCGAGGGCTTCGGCATGGTGTTCGCCGAGGCGATGTCGCAGGAGACGCCGGCGATCGGACCGCGTCTGGCGCCGGTCGACGAGATCATTGTCGACGGCCAGACCGGCCTGCTGGTCGACGACGACCGGGCCGAGTCGTATGCCGCGGCCGCGCTCTCGCTGCTCGCCGATCCGGTCAGGCGGGCCGAGTTCGGCGCGGCCGCCCGGCGCCGTGTCCGGGAGCGGTTCGACGAGCGGCGGTCGTTTGCGCGGATTGAGGAGACTTACCGCCGGCTGCTGGGCGCGCGCGCATGACGCTGGCGGTCAAGCGCGGGCTCGACGCCGCGGTCGCGACGGCCGGTCTGATCGCGCTGTCGCCGCTGCTGCTGGCGGTGGCGCTGGCGATCAAGATCGAATCGCCGCGGCTGCCGCTGTTCTTCAACGACACGGTGATGGGACGCGACGGCGTCCGCTTCCGCATGCGCAAGTTCCGCACCATGCTGCCGCACCCGATCGACTACGACCATCGGCCCGAGGTGACCAGCGGCAACCCGCTGGTGACGCGTGTCGGCGCGGTGCTGCGGCGGCTCAAGCTCGACGAGCTGCCGCAGCTCTGGAACGTGCTGCGCGGCGACATGAGCCTGGTCGGCCCGCGGCCGATGGATCCGGCGCGCTACGCGCGCGCCACCGAGTTCCAGCGCCAGCGCCTGCTGATGCGTCCCGGCCTCACCGGCTGGGCGCAGGTGAACGGCAACATCAACTGGACCTGGGACGCGCGGATGGAAATGGATGTGTGGTACATTGCCAACTGGTCGCTGCGACTCGATCTCCGCATCCTGCTGATGACCATCCCCGTACTCCTCGTGAGCGAGCGGCGGCGCGACGTCGGCACCCGCCGCATCACCGACCCGAATTTCAGAGTGAACCGACCTGGACGGAGCTGATACTCACATGACCTCGACCGTGCTGGTGAGCGGCGGCGGCGGTTTCGTTGGAACCGTGCTGACCGATCGCCTTCTCAACCTCGGCTACACGGTGAAGGTGCTCGACACCTTCTGGTTCGGCGATTTCCTGCCGGCGCACGCGCGTCTGACCAAGATCGCCGGCGACATGCGCGACCCGCGGGCGCTGAACGCGGCGCTCGACGGCGTCGACACCGTGATCCAGCTGGCCTGCCTCTCGAACGATCCGACGTCGGACCTGGATCCGGAGCTGACGCGATCGATTAACTGGCTCGCCTGTCGCGACATCATCCACGCGGCGCGCCGCAAGGGGGTGTCCCGCTTCATCTACGCCAGCTCGGCGAGCGTCTACGGCGTGCGCGACGAACCGAACATCGTCGAGGACATGCCGCTCGCGCCGATCACCCTGTACTCGCGCTACAAGGCGGACATCGAGAACGAGCTGTTCTCGATCGACGATCCCGCCTTCACCACCGTGGCGGTGCGCAATTCCACCGTGTCGGGCTTCTCGCCGCGGATGCGCCTCGACCTGATCATCAGCATCTTCGTCCGCGCCGCGCTGCGCCGCAAGCTGATCACGATCGAGGGAGGCAACCAGCTCCGGCCGCTGATCCACATGCAGGACCTGGTCGACTTCTACGTCCTGCTGCTGCGGGCCGAGCCCGAGAAGATCCACCGGCAGGCGTTCAACGTCAGTGCCGACAACTACAAGGTGATCGACGTCGCGAAGATGGTGCAGGAGCGGATCCCCTGCGAGTTCGCGTTCGCCGGCTTCACCGATCCGCGGTCGTATCACGTCGACACCACCAAGGTGGAGCGCACGCTCGGCTACCAGCCGGCGCGCACCATCGAGTCGGCGATCGACGAGGTGCAGGCGGCGCTCGTCGACGGCCGGATCGACGACGAGGATCCGCGCTGCTACAACATCCGCCACATGAAGACGCTGGTCGAGTCGGGGGCCGCGGCGGCGAGTGCCTGATCCCGGCGGCGGGCTGCGCATCGTGATCTTCGGTGCGCGTGCGGACGGCTCCGCGCGAGTCCTGCTCGACATCATCCGCTGCGAGGGGCGCCACCAGGTGGTCGGCTTTCTCGACGACGACCCGTCGCGGCACGGCGCCACGCTGGCGGACCTGCCGATCCTCGGCGGCGCCGATCGCCTGCCGCACTTGCGCGCCGACGGGATCCGCGGCGTCGCCTTCGCGCTCGGCGCCAACCGCGCGCGCCACGCGCTGCTCGATCGCGCCCGCGCCGCCGGCCTCGAGCCGGTGACGTCGATTCACCCGCGTGCGGTCGTCGCCGCCGACGTCGATGTCGGCGCCGGCGTCTGGATCGCCGCCGGCGCGATCGTCAACCCGGGATCGCGCGTCGGCGACGGCGCCGTCGTCAATACCGGCGCCACCGTCGATCACGACTGCGCGATCGGCGACTATGCGAACATTTCCCCCGGCTGCCACCTCTCCGGCCGTACCCGCATCGGCCGCTACGCCTTCCTCGGGACCGGCGTGGTGACGCTGCCCGACGCCGAGATCGGCGACGACGCGATCGTCGGCGCCGGAGCAGTGGTGTTGAAGACGGTGGCGAACGGATGCACGGTCGTCGGTGTGCCGGCGCACGAGCTCCGCCGTCGCTGAAAGAGAAGGAGACAGATGCCCGCCATCCTTGGATCGCGACCCGCCTTCGACCAGGTCCGCAACATCGTCCGTCCGGTCCTGCCGGACCTGTCCACCTTCGAGGCCGACTTCCGATCGGCGCTGAAGAGCGGCCAGGTCACCAACAATTCGAGGTTCGTCGTCGAGTTCGAGCAGCGGATGGCCGCCTATCTCGGCGTGCCGCATGCGCTCGCCTTCTGCAACGGCGAAGCCGCGCTGACGATCATGCTGAACGTCGACGAGCTGGACGGGGAGATCATCGTCCCCTCCTACACGTTCAGCGGCACCGTGCACGCCGCGATCTGGAACAACCTCACGCCGGTCTTCGCCGACATCGATCGCCGCACGTTCACCCTCGATCCCGCGTCGGTCGAGGCGCGCCTCGGTCCGAGGACCGCCGCGATCCTCGCGGCCCCCGTCTACGGCAACGCCTGCGACAACGAGGCGCTGGAGGCGATGGCGAAACGCCGCGGCATTCCGCTCTACTACGACTCGGCGTCCGGCTTCGGCTGCACCTGGCGGGGGCGGCGGCTGGGCGGCTTCGGGCGCGCCGAGATCTTCAGCTTCCACGCCACCAAGGTGTTCGCCACCATGGAGGGAGGCGCGCTCACCACGACCGATCCCGTCCTTGCCGAGAAGGCGCGTCAGCTCCGCAGCTTCGGGCAGGCGGGCCTGGTCGACTGCGCGACCGCGGGGATCAACGGCAAGATGATGGAAGTGGCGGCGCTCGTCGGCATGCGATCGCTCGACACGTTCGACGACGTCATCGCCCACCGGCTGGCGATCGCCGGCGACTACGTCACGCGGCTGTCGGCGATTCCGGGCCTCACCGTCCAGCACGTGCCGGCCGGCAACCTGTCGACGCGCCTCTACATGGCCATCGTCGTCGATCGTGACGCGTTCGGACTGTCCGCCGACGAGCTGGTCGAAGCGCTGCGCTCCGAGAACATCGTCGGCCGCCGCTTCCTCGATCCGCCCGTCCACCGGATGTCGTATTACCGGAAGCGCTTCGGCGACGTCTCGCTGCCGGTGACGGAGCACGTGGCGGCCAACGCCGTCGCGCTCCCGCTCTATTCCGACATGACCCTCGACGAAGTGGCGCGCATCACCGGCGCCGTGCGCGAGCTGCAGTCGGCCGCGCGCGAGGTGCGCGGCCGGCTGGCGTCCGCTCCTGCGACCGCATGAGTGTTCCCGTCAGGAAGGCCATGCTGCTCGCGGCCGGGTCCGCGACGCGGCTCGGCTCACTGGCGCAGGCGGTTCCCAAGCCGATGCTCGAGGTCGGCGGGCGTCCGCTCATCGAGCACACCGTGCGCCAGCTCGCGCGCTATGGCGTCGAGGACATCGTCATCAACCTGCACCAGCTCGGCGGCGTCGTGACGCGCCACTTCGGCGACGGCTCGCGCTTTGGCGTGCGCATCCACTACTCCGAGGAGGAGACGCTGCTCGGCACCGCGGGCGGCGTCAAGAAGGCCGCGCCGCTCCTCGACGAGACGTTCCTGCTCGTCTACGGCGACAACCTCACGACCTGCCGCTTCGACGCGCTGGTGGACTTTCATCGCGCGCACCGCGGGCTGGCCACGATCGCGCTCTTCTGGCGTGACGACGTGTCGGCGCACAGCGCCGTCGAGCGGCGCGAGGACGGCCGCATCGTCCGCTTCGTCGAGAAGCCCCGGCCGGAGGAGGCGCCAAGCCACTGGATCAGCGCCGGCGTGATTGTCTTCGAGCCGCGGATCATGGCGTTCATTCCCCCAGACCGTCCCGCGGACTTCGGGTTCGACGTCTTTCCCACGGTGCTCCGCGCGGGCGAGCCGATCTTCGGCTACGAGATGGGATCGGACGAAGGCCTGTGGTGGATCGACACGCCCGAGAGCCACGCGCGGGTGACGGCGCTGTGGCGCGAGGGTTTTCCGGGTGGATAGCGCGGGCCTGCGCCGGCGTATCCGGACCCTTGCCGCCGAGTGGGGCCCGTTCCGGTGGCTGGTGCGCGGCGCCGCGCGCGTCGTCGCGCGGCGTCAACCGGTCGGCGCGGTGGGCGTCGTCTTCAATCCCGAAGGACGCGTGCTGCTCGTCGAGCATGCGTTTCGCACCGACTTCCCGTGGGGGCTGCCGGGTGGCTGGGTCGAGCCCGGAGAGGAGCCACGCGATGCGGTCGCGCGCGAGCTGCGTGAGGAACTCGCGCTCGAAGTCGCGGTCGGCGAGCTCGTCGAATGTGCCGTCGTCGGACGCGTACGCACGAGTACCCACCCCGTTCATCTCGGATTGGCATATGCGTGCGAGCTGATGTCCAGCGCCGACCAGCTCTCGATCGAAACCCTGGCGATCGAGTGGATCGATCCAGCGAACCCCGGCAGGCCCCTGTCTCCCTTCCAGCTCGCGGCGATCGTCAACGCGTCTCGTCGGCGTCGGTCTCCTCCCGCCGACGACGGTTACGGGTGCGCGACGAAATAGAAATCGAGCCCGTCTTCCACCTGCCGGACCATGCCCGCGCGGGTGAGCGACTGACCACCCTGGACGTAATCCTGCAGCGACGACACTCGCAGACCTGCGTCGGCCAGCCGGTCGAACACGGCGTCCGAGGCGATACCGTAGAAGCGCCGCGAGCCGGTACCATGCTCGAATACGACCACGGGCCGGTGCCGGCGCAGACAGTCACGCGCGCCTTCGAAGACGAGCGCTTCGGCCCCTTCGACATCCACCTTGATGAAATCGATGCGGCGGTCCGGCGGCAGCAACGCGTCGAGGCGCTCGGTGCGCACTTCGATCAGGTCCACCCGATCGTTCTCGGACGGGTAGTCGCGCCGTTCGAGGCCGCTCATGCCCGGATGATCGCGGTTGGCGTGGAACGTCGCCGTGCCCGCGGCGTTCGACAGCGCCACCTCGTGGAGCCGTACGTTCGAGGCTGCGGCGTACTTGCGCCGCAGGGCGGCCGCCAGGTGCGGCAGCGGCTCGAACGCTTCATGCGTCCCCCGGGGCGCCGCCTCGAGGATGAGATCCAGAATGGCGCCGGCGTGGCAGCCGATGTCGACCGTGTTCGAGTCGGGCCTGAGCGTCTGTCGCAGGATCCGCTCGGTGAGCTGATCGTAAATGTCGTTCTTGCTCTTGCGGCGCAGGATCCGCTTCCAGAGGAACCGCGCCGGCGATTCCATCCACGTGCCGCTCACCGCCGCCTGCAGCGTCGACTGCACGCTCACGCCACGCCCCTCTGGCGTTCGAACCGCGCCGCTTCGAGGAATCGCGCGTAGCTCAGATCCGACGTCCGCCGGAGCAGCACGACATTGAGGATCGCCGCGGCAACGTAGCTGCAGGAGGTGGCGATGCCGACGCCGACCAGGCCGAACCGGGGCGCGAGCAGCGCGATGAAGATCCATCCGCAGGCGGCCGAGAATCCGACCACCACCAGGTTGATGGCCGGCCGCTTGAGATGCGCGTTGAAGTACCAGGCGGCCACGGCGATGGGGCCATAGATGACGATGCCGGGCAGCAGCGCGCGGAGGATCGGCACGGCGCCGGCGTACTGCGGCCCGAAGACCAGCGGCACCAGCGGATCCGCCAGCAGCCCAAGCACGATGCCAATGACGGCGTTTACCGCGAACACGGCCGCTCCCGCGCGCACGAGCAGCCGAGCGGCGTCCAGTCGGGTCGCGTTCGCGAAGCGTGGCGCGGTGACGGCCGCCACGGCATAGGGGAGATACAGCAGCCCTTCTGAAATCGTCGCGCCGATCGAATAGATGCCGACGGCCGCCGTGCCCAGCAGCCACTCGATCAGCACCAGGGCGAGCCGGATGTTCAGCACGCCCGTCATCTGCGACAGCCACGCCTGACCGCCGAACTTCAGGCTGCGGCCAAGCAGCCGCACATCGGGACGGGCCAGTCCCTTCCCCCTGCTGAATCCGTAGATGCCAACCAGCAGGCTCGCGACGACCGAGCCGACCCAGCAGACCGCTGCCGCGCCAAGACCCAATCGCCCCGTCATGCTCAGCACGGCGACCGCGGTCAGGTTCAAGGCGCCGCCGATGAAGCCGACGACATTATAGGCACGCATCGAGCCCGACCCCTGCAGCACTCCACGCAGGCATTCCATCATCGACATCAACGGCGCCATCCAGACGCCGAGCAGGAGGAACGCCCGCGCCCGCGGAAGCCCGGCGAACATGAAGACCAGCGGACAGACGATCGACAAGACGCAGAAGACGAACCCATTCCACAGCAGGCAATTGGCGAGCAGGACATCGGGTCGCTCCTGCTGCGCGAAGGCGGCGTTGTAGGCCGGCAGGCCGAGCGACAGGAACGTGCCGCCCAGGAGCGCCACCGTCAGCATCAGGACGTACACACCCATCGCCGTCGGACCCAGGTCGCGGGCGACGAGTGCGCGGGCACAGAATAAGAAAAGGAGCGCGGACACCAGGGTCGCCCAGGTCACGAGCGTCTGCTGGGCGAGCCGCGAGCGAGTCAGGTTCATATCCGACTCAGCCGGTCCGGGACGGCCTGCCGGCCCTCTGCGCGTTCGTTATAAGAATTACCAAACCGTGTCCAGCATTGTGGGTGGACGGCGCCGGGGTTGTCAATGCGCCGTAACTGCCACGCTGACAGGTGGATGGACTTTTGCAGCCCTGCCATATCGCCACGGCTCTGGTTGCACTCGAACGGACGATAGAGGATAATAAAGACCTCCCCAACACCGTAGTGAGTCGCGCCTGCACGGGGCAGCCGGCTCGAACTTGACACGGGTGGCGTCCGCGCGTCCGGCCGCTGGACCACCGTTATCAGTGGAATATTTACATGCTGAATGCAGATCGCGCGCGCGTTTCGGCGGCGTTCTTGTTCCTGATGACCCTGGCGTTCCCGGTGATGGTCTGGGCCCAGGCCGGGACGATTTCGACGGTTGCCGGAACCATGCTGAGTCCGGGATTCAGCGGTGACGGCGGGCCGGCCACTTCCGCTCGGCTCTCGAGCCAGGCCTACGGCATTGCCCTCGACGCGGCCGGCAACGTCTACATTGCCGATACCCTGAACCAGCGTATCCGCAAGGTCACCAAGGCGACCGGCATCATCACGACGATCGCCGGCACCGGCGCGGCCGGCTTCAGCGGTGACGGCGGACCGGCGACGAGCGCGACGTTCAATACGCCGCTCGGGGTCGCGGTCGACTCCGTCGGCAACGTCTATGTCAGCGATCAGCAGAACGACCGCATCAGGAAGATCGCGACCAACGGCATCATCACCACGTTTGCCGGCAGCGCGCCAGCCGGGGCCAATTTCGATGGCGACACGCCGAAATCGCCGACCCTGGCGCACCTGTCGCATCCTCACGGCCTCGCCATCGACTCTCAGGACAATCTCTACATCGCCGATACCGGCAACATGCGCATCCGCAAGGTGACCAAGAGCACCGGGCAGATTTCGACCGTCGCGGGCACCGGCGGGCCGAGCGGCGGCACCGGCGGTGGATTGGGCGGATTCAGGGGCGACGGCGGTCCTGCGACCGGTCCCGCGACCGCGACCTCGGCGCTGCTCGCGTATCCGAGCGGCGTGGCCGTGGACAGCTCGTTCAACGTCTACATTGCCGACGACTGCAACCAGCGCATTCGCAAGGTCACGGCAAGCACCGGCACCATCACCACGATCGCCGGCAGCACCCCGGTCGCGCAGAGCCCCGGCGCCACGAACTGCAAGACTGCCGTTGTGTCGGACTACTCCGGGGACGGCGGTCCCGCGACGAGCGCGCGCCTCAGTCATCCGTACGGCGTCGCGGTTGACGCCGCCGGCGTGGTCTACATCGCCGACTACTACAACTTCGTGGTGCGCAAGGTCGCGACCAACGGCATCATCTCGACCTATGCGGGCGTCGGCGGGCAGTCGGGCGCGAGCATCGAAGGGGAGTCGACGACGACGGCGCGCCTGGGCGATCCGGTGCACGTCGCGGTCGACACCGCGGGGCTGCTGTACATCATGGATCAGTCGAGCTTTCGCGTCCGGAAGGTGACGCCGAACGCCGCGGTGACCCCTCCGGCCACGCCATCGGGACTGAAGCTCGTGCAGATCGGATCGACGACCGCGAGGGCCACGTGGAACGCCGTGTCCGGCGCCACCACGTATCAGCTCAAGATGAGCTTCACATCGGGCGCGCCGAAGCAGCTGTTCGCCAACAACCTGACCCAGCCGGTGGTCGACCTCAATCTGGCGGTGGGGCAGCCCTACTACTTCACCGTCACGGCGAGCAACGCCGGCGGACCGAGCGCGGACTCTGCGGAAGTCTTCTTCGTCATCCCGAGATTCGGGCTGCGCGCCAACGATTTCGACAACGACCGGAAGACCGACCCGCTCGTCTGGCGGCCGGGCACCGGAGCGTTCACCTGGCTGACCTCTTCGAGCAACTACGCGACGGGCAGGTCGATCACGTGGGGCGGATCCGGTGACGTGCCGTTCTCCGCGGATCTCGATGGCGACGGTCTGGGCGAGCTGATCGTGTGGCGTCCGTCGAACGGTAACTGGTACTGGCTCACGTCGTCCTCCAATTACAGTGCGGGAAACGGCACGGTGTGGGGGGGTGCCGGAGACGTGCCGATGCTGGCGGACATGGATGGAGACGGCAGAGCCGATATCGTGATCTGGCGGCCTTCCACCGGTGACTTCTGGTGGCTCAATTCGTCGAGCAACTTCACGACGCAGGGCGGGAAGCGGTGGGGCGGCAGCGGCGATACGCCGGTGCTCGCCGACTTCGATGGCGACGGCAAGGCCGATCCGGCGATCTTCCGTGCGAGCACCGGCTGGTGGTACTGGATGAAGTCCAGCACGAACTACAGCACACAGGGACAGCTCCAGTGGGGCGGCGCAAACGATGTTCCGGTGGTCGGCGATATCGACGGCGACGGCAAGTCCGAAATCACCGTGTTCCGCCCGAGTACGGGCGCGTGGTACTGGGCAAAATCATCGACCGGCTATACGACGGAAGGCAGCATCTCCTGGGGTGGCGCCGGCGACGTTCCGCTGCTCTCGGATTTCGATGGCGATGGGCGGGCCGACGTGGCCGTCTACCGGCCGTCAACCGCCACGTGGTACTGGGTGCTGTCGACGAGCAATAACACCGCCGGCGCGTCCCTGGTGTTGGGCTCGCCGGGACAGGGAGACAAGCCGGTCGTAAAGTAAGAGGTGTGAGCGAGCGCCTCACGGGGCGCTCGCTGCTCCCCCACCCCTAGGCGGCTGTGCTTCAAGCACGGCTTGAGCGTTCGCGGCTTCGGCGTGGCACGAGTCTGGCTCTGCAAGCGCGCACTGCGATGGAGACGCATCCATGCGCGCGGCGGCCCGGCTGATTCTGGCGGCAATCCTCGTCGTCGTCATTCCGGCGCGGGCGCGCGCGGACGTCCTGTGTGACCCGTCGTTCCAGGATTGCCGCGAGACGCTTCTCAATTTGATTCGCGCGGAGACCACCGGGATCGACGTCGCGTTCTGGTTCATGGAGGACGCGCGCTACTCCGCCGAGCTCATCCGCAAAGCCCAGCAGGGCGTCGCAATCCGCGTCCTGGTCGACACGCGCGGAAGCGCCGGGCATCCCCTCAACGGCGACATCATCGCGCAGCTCGCGGCGGCCGGCATTCCTATCCGCAACAAGACCGGCGGCCCCATCCTGCACTGGAAGATGATGCTCTTCGCCAGTCTCGGGCAGGTCGAGTTCAGCGGCGCCAATTACAGCCCCGGCGCCCTCACGCCGATCACTCCGTACGTCAACTACACCGACGAGGGGATTTACTTCAGCAACGACCCGGCCATCGTCCGCAGCTTCATGCGGAAGTTCGACGACTCGTGGATCGATCCGTCGCTTTTCACCGACTACGCCAACGTCAAGACCCGTACGCGCAAGTACGCGCTGTTTGCGATCGCGCCGGAGCTGAACTTTCCGCCTGGCGAGAACTATCGCACGCGCGCGCTGGCCGCGTATGCCGCCGAGCCGTCGGCGATCGACGTGATCATGTTCCGCATCACCGACCGGGCCCACACCGACGCGATGATCGCGGCGGCGCAGCGCGGCGTGCGAGTGCGGCTGATCACCGAGATGGACGAGTACCGCAATGCCTCGCGGATGTGGCATTCCTGGAACCTCGATCGCCTGTACGCGGCGGGCATCCCCGTCCGCGTACGCGCGCACGCGGGACTCAATCACGAGAAGGCGGTGATCCTGCGCGGACAGGGGATGTCGATCTTCGGATCGTCGAATTGGACCTCGCCGTCGGCGGACGGGCAGCAAGAGCACAACATGTTCACGACGCGCCCCTTCGCCCTGCAGTTCTTCACCAGTCAGTTCGATCGCAAGTGGACCAACGCGACTGGCAACCTGGAGACGGAGCCCTTCGTGCCGCTGCCGCCCGACGCGCCGTCCTATACGTTCCCCGCGAACGGCGCCGGCGGCGTCGCGCGTGACACCGTGTTGCAGTTCAGCGCCGGTCCCTTCGCGCACCTCTACGACATTTATCTCGGCACCTCGCCCGATCCGCCCCTGATCGCGAGCAACGTCGAGCTCGGTCCGTCGACCGGCGCCGCGTTGTCCTACCGCCCGCCGGTCACGCTCCGTTCCGGCACGACCTACTACTGGCGCGTCGTCGCCAAGACCATGGCGATGCAGGCGACGGCCGGCCCAATCGCGCGATTCATCACCGCAGGCCTGCCCTCGGCGCTCGCGCCAGGCTTCGACGGCGACTTGCGCGCGGACCTGACCGTCTGGCGGCCGTCCACCGGCATGTGGTACTCGCTCATCTCCGCGACCGGGTACACGACGCAGACGGCGAGGAACTGGGGCAGCGGGTCCGTCGGCGATGTCCCGCTGGTCGGCGATCTGGACGGCGACGGGCTTGCCGAGCTGATCGTCTGGCGTCCGGGGAGCGGCACCTGGTTCTGGCTCACCTCGTCGAGCGGTTACACGCAACAGGGCACGAAGGCATGGGGCGGTCCCGGCGATACGCCGCTCCTTGCGGATATCGATGGCGATCGACGATCCGACCTGATCGTCTGGCGGCCAAGTACGGGGACGTGGTTCTGGCTGACATCGTCGAGCGGCTACACCATTCAGGGTTCGAGGACCTGGGGTGGTGCCGGCGACAAGCCGCTGCTCGCGGACTTCGATGGTGACGGCAGGGCCGACCTCACCGTGTGGCGCCCGAGCACAGGCTGGTGGTATTGGCTGAAGTCGAGCGGCAACTACACGACCGCGGGACAGATCCAATGGGGCAGCGGGTCGGTCGGCGATATCCCGCTCGTCGGCGATCTGGACGGCGACGGCAAGTCCGAGGTGATCGTCTGGCGCTGGATTACCAGCGACTGGTTCTGGATCACATCGTCCTCCGGCTACACCCGGCAGGGGGCCGTGCGGTGGGGTGGCGCGGGCGACGTCCCGCTGCTTGGCGACTTCGATGGCGACGGTGTCGACGACATCGCGGTCTGGCGCCCCTCGAACGGCACGTGGTACTGGCTGCTGTCCAGCACCGGCTGGACAGCGGGAGTCGCCAAGACCTGGGGCGGTCTGGGCGACATCCCGCTCGTGCGATGAGCGTTACCTGACGGCGAAAGTCGTCAGCACCGGGCGGTGATCGGACGGCATCACGCCCGACGAATCGCGCGTGTCGTAGACCTGCGACGACTTCACCGTCAAGTTTGGCGACGTCTTCGAATAGAAGATGTAGTCGATGCGGCCGTTCTTCGTCTGGCCGGTGTTGCCGGAGAAGGTCGCCGCCGTCCCCTGCGATGCCGCGATCGTCCACGAATCATAGTAGGTCTGGTTGAAGTGCGCGATCGAGGTCTGATCCGGCCACGCGTTCATGTCGCCGGTGATGATCCGGTTCTCCGGCTGCGCCGCCGACCAGGTGGTCACCTCGGCCGCCTGCGTCAGCCGCAGCGTCGCGTCGTACGGATCGAGGTGCGTCGAGATCAGCGTGATCGGCCGGCCGTTCACGGTGATGCTCGCCATCGCGATGCTGCGATCGGCGTTGTGCACCAGCTCGTAGCGGTCCGAGGCCTGGATCGGATAGGTGGACAGGATCAGGTTGCCCTTGCCGCTCGAGCTCCAGTTGCCGAACTCCTGCGCGAACAGCGCGTACCACGTCCGACCGGTTTTCTGCTGCATCAGGTTGCGGTAGACCTCGGGCTGATCTTCATGCCCCCAACCGGTGTTGCGCTCGATCTCGTTGAACAGGATCACGTCGGGCTTCATCGAGGCGGCCCATGACGCGATGCGATCGGTACTGTAGACGCCGTCGGTGCCATAGCCGCCGTGATGCGTGTTCCACTGCAGCACGCGCAGCTGCGTGCCGCTGGATGTCGGTGTCGTCGTCGGCGGGATGGTCGGCGGCGGGGGCGGCGGCGTCGTGACCGTGCCTCGGCCGGTGTTCCTGAAGCTGGCGAAGACGAGCGGCACGTCGCCGGACCCTCCCCACGTCCGCGAGCCAGCGGTCGAGTACCCCGTGGCGGCGATCAGCCAGAACCACGTCCCGCTTGCGGGCCGCCACACGGCGATGTCCCGGCGGCCATCCCCATCGAAGTCGCCGAGCAGCGGGATGTCGCCCGCGCCACCCCACCGCGCGGCGCCCTGCCGCGTATAGCCGGAGGACGATGTGATCCAGAACCAGTCGCCTGTACTCGAGCGCCAGACGATCACCTCGGACCTGCCGTCGCCGTCCAGATCACCGGTGAGCGGGATATCGCCGACCGACCCGCTGCCCCATTGGACCTGCCCCGCAGTGGTGTAGTTGCTGCTCGACTTCAGCCAATACCACCAGCCCGTGCTCGGGCGCCAGACGGCGGGATCCGTTCGGCCGTCGCCGTCGAAGTCCGCGAGCAGCGGCTGGTCGCCCGCGCCGCCCCAGGTCTTCGAGCCCTGAACCGTGTAGCCGCTCGACGAGGTGAGCCAGTAGAACGTGCCGGTGGAAGGGCGCCACACGGTGAAGTCGGCGTTGCCGTCACCGTCGAAGTCGCCGACGAGCGGCACGTCGCCGAAGCCGCCCCACGTTCTCACCGTGGCGCGCGCCGCGGCGTACCCGGTCGATGAGGTCAGCGCGTTCCACGCGCCGGTAGACGGACGCCACGTAATCAGGTCGCGCACGCCGTCGCCGTCCACGTCGGCCATGAACGGCACGTCGCCGCTCGCCCGTACGCCCCACGCGATAGGCGACGTCCAGGCGCTGGTGAAGCCGGAGGCGCCGGTGAGCGTGTACCACAGGCCGTTGGACGGTCGCCACACGGCCACGTCGTCGCCGGCCCGCGCACTCGCGACGCTCGCGAGCGCCACGCCAAGGATTGCCGCCGTACGAAGAATTGCTTTGAACACTGTATGACTCCCGCTTGGCACACACGTAGTCAGTCGCGGCTGAACCGTTTCGGACCTCGCGGCCGTAGTTATGGGTGAGTTGCTGTCGGCTCTAGGGCAAGGAAGCGGCCAACTGCGGGAATCGCCGAATTGCTGGTGAAATGGTCCAGCGCACGATTTCCAGACTGAACCGTGTGCCGTGGACAACTCAGCCGTTTGTACTTCTTACATGACGCGACGGTACTACTCCACGCCAATCGCACAATTCGCAAATACTGTTGAGTTGTGTTCGGCGACGCAGGCATCCTTGCCTCTACCTCGATGGCGCGGCGCCGAGCTGTGGTGTATCAGCCGTAGTCACGCGCTGGTCGCACGCGAAAGCCATGAACTATAATTCGCGGATCTATCTATGCGGCCCTTCGTGACCGGCGCGGCGGGATTCATCGGGAGCAACCTCGTCGATCGACTCCTCGAGCTCGGCCATACCGTGGTCGGCTTCGACAATCTCTCCACCGGTCAGCGCCGATTCCTCGAACCTGCGCTGCGGCACCCGGAGTTTCAGCTGGTCGAGGGGGACACCCTCGAGGCGGACGATCTCGCGCGGGCGATGACAGGCGCCGACACCGTCTTCCACCTGGCCGCCAATGCCGACGTCCGGTTCGGCACCCAGCATCCCCGGAAAGACCTCGAGCAGAACACCATCGCCACCTTCAACGTGCTCGAGGCGATGCGCGCGAACGGGATCAAGCGGATCGCGTTCTCGTCCACCGGGTCGATTTACGGCGAGCCGGACGTGTTTCCCACTCCGGAAACGGCCCCGTTCCCGGTCCAGACCTCACTCTACGGCGCGTCGAAGCTGGCGGGGGAAGGGTTGATCCAGGCCTACTGCGAGGGGTACGGCTTCGAGGGGTTCATCTTCCGCTTCGTGTCGATCCTGGGCGAGCGCTACTCGCACGGGCACGTCTTCGATTTCTACAAGAGCCTGCGCGCCAATCCGCGCGAGCTGCGGGTCCTCGGCAACGGCCTCCAGCGCAAGTCCTATCTTTATGTGCAGGACTGCATCGACGCGATCCTGGCGGTGATGCAGCGCGGCGAGCGCGGCAAGACGCGCATCTTCAATCTCGGCACCGACGAGTACTGCCAGGTGAACGACTCGATCGGCTGGATTACCGCGCACCTCGGGATTTCGCCGAAGCTCCTCTACACCGGCGGCGAGCGCGGCTGGGTCGGCGACAGTCCGTTCATCTTCCTCGACACGGCGCGCGTGCGGTCGCTCGGCTGGCGGCCGAAGCTGACCATCCGGCAGGGCATCATCCGGACGCTCGAATACCTGCAGGCGAATCCGTGGCTGCTGGACCGCGCATGAAGGTCTGCGTCTGCGGTCTGTGGCACCTGGGTACCGTGACGGCTGCCTGCCTGGCATCCGCCGGCCACGACGTCGCCGGCCTCGACCGCGACGCCGGCGTCGTCGATCGTCTGTCGCAAGGGACGCCGCCCTTGTTCGAGCCGGGCCTCGAGGATCTGGTCAAGAGCGGGCTGGCGGCCGGCCGGCTGCGCTTCACCGGCGAGGTCGCCACTGCCGTCAGCGACGCCGACGTCGTCTGGATCACGGTCGACACGCCCGTCGACGACGAGGATCGCGCCGACGTCGAGTCGGTGGTGCGCGGAGCCGCGGCGCTGTTCCCGCATCTTCGCGACGGTGCGCTGGTCCTGGTGTCGTCACAACTGCCCGTCGGTACGACCGGGCGCCTCGAGGCGATGTTCGCCGAGACGGCCAGCGGCCGCCGCGTTGGGTTCGCCTACTCGCCGGAGAACCTGCGGCTTGGCAAGGCGATCGAGGTCTTCATGCAGCCCGACCGCGTCGTCGCCGGCGTGCGCTCGGACGCCGACCGCGCGCGCATCGCCGAGCTGCTGCGGCCGTTCACCGACCGGATCGAATGGATGTCGGTCGAGTCTGCGGAGATGACCAAGCACGCGCTCAACGCGTTTCTCGCCACCTCGGTCACGTTCATCAACGAAATCGCGGCGCTCTGCGAGCAGGTCGGCGCCGACGCGTCCGAGGTGGCGCGGGGCCTGAAGTCCGAAGCGCGCATCGGCCCGCGGGCGTATCTTTCCCCGGGCGGCGCGTTCGCCGGGGGCACGCTCGCGCGCGACGTCATGTTCCTCTCGGATCTCGGGCGTGAGACGAACGTCGCCACGCACCTGCTGTCGTCGGTGAAGACCAGCAACGACGCGCACCGCCAATGGGCGCAGCGGCGGCTCGCGCAGGTGCTCGGCGGCGTCGAAGGACGGACCGTCGCGGTCTGGGGCCTCACCTACAAGCCGGGAACCGACACGTTGCGGCGCTCGAGCGCGATCGAGCTGTGCACGTGGCTCGGCGCGCGCGGCGCACGCGTGCGTGCGCACGATCCAGCCGTCCGCCAGCTGCCCCCCGAAGTGTCGGCGACGATCCAGCTCGCCAGCGATCCGCTGGCCGCCGCCGATCAGGCAGCCGCGCTGGTGGTCGCGACGCCGTGGCCCGAGTACCGCAGCGTCGACGCCCGCGCGCTCGCCGACCGCATGCAGGGTAACGTCGTGCTCGACGCCAACGGGTTTCTCGCCGCCACGGTCGGCCGCGAACCGGGTCTCAGCTATCTCACCGTGGGCAAGGCGACCGCATGAAGGTGCTGGCAGGCCGCGCCGCGCTCGTCACCGGCGCCAACCAGGGGCTCGGGCTGGCGATCGCCCGCGCCTTCGTCGAGGCGGGTGCCGGCGTCGTGATGTGCGCGCGCGACGCTGCGCTCCTCGAGCAGGCCCGCGCCGAGGTCGCCGCGCTCGCCGCCGGCGGCGAACGCGTCGTCGCCGAAGCCGCCGACGTCTCGAAGCGTGACGACGTGGAACGGCTGGCGGCGACGGCGCTCGAGGCGTTCCCCGATCTGCAGGTGCTGGTGAACAACGCCGGTGTGTATGGTCCGATGGGACCGAGCGAGAGCGTGGACTGGGATCAGTGGGTCCAGGCGATGGAGATCAACGTCTACGGATCGATCCTGATGTGCCGCGCGCTGGTGCCGCATTTCCGCCGCCGCCGCTACGGCAAGATCATTCAGCTCTCCGGCGGCGGCGCGACCAATCCGCTGCCGCGGCTGAGCGCCTACGCCGCATCCAAGGCGGCGATCGTCCGCTTCGCCGAATCGCTCGCGCTGGAAGTGCAGGACGACGGCATCGACGTCAATTCGGTGGCGCCGGGCGCGCTCAACACGAGGATGATGGCGGAGCTGATCGCCGCCGGCCCGGAGGCGGTGGGGGCGGGGTTCTACGAGCGGATGAAGAAGATCGCCGACGACGGGGCCACGCCGCTCGAGACGGGAGCGGCGCTCGCGGTGTTTCTCGCCTCCGCGGCGAGCGACGGCATCACCGGCCGGCTGCTGAGCGCGGTGTGGGATCCGTGGGCCGATCTGCCGGCCCGTCGCGACGAGCTGCGGAAGAGCGACGTTTATACCTTGCGACGGATCGTGCCGTCGGATCGCGGGCTGCAGTGGGATCGCAAGTGACGCCGGGCGTGGCGATCGTCGGCTGCGGCCTGATCGGCCAGAAACGCGCCAGGGCGCTCGCCGGCGCGCGGCTGGCGGCCTGCGCGGACCTCGACGTGCGCCGCGCCGAGGGCGTCGCGGCCACGAGTCCGGGAGCGATCGCCACCGCCGACTGGCGCGAAGCGATCGATCGCGACGACGTCGGCATCGTCATCGTGGCGACGATCAACGATTCGCTCGCCGAGATCTCGCGGTATGCGGCCGAGGCTGGCCGGCACGTCCTGGTCGAGAAGCCCGCCGGACGGACGGTCGCCGAGATCGACGAGGTGATCGCGGCGGCCGCCGCGGCCAAGCGCCTGGTCCGCGTCGGCTTCAACCACCGCTATCATCCCGCGCTGCAGAAGGCGCGCGAGCTGGTCGACGGCGGCGTGGCCGGCGAGCTGATGTTCGTGCGCGGCCGATACGGCCACGGCGGCCGCGTCGGCTACGACCGCGAGTGGCGCGCCAACCCGGCGCTCTCGGGTGGGGGGGAGCTGATCGACCAGGGGGTGCACCTGATCGATCTCGCGCGCTGGTTCCTCGGCGACTTTCCCAGCGTCACCGGCTCGGCGCACACCTATTTCTGGCAGATGCCGGTGGACGACAACGCGTTCCTGCTGCTCCGCACGGCGGCCGATCGCGCGGCCTTCCTGCACGTCAGCTGCACGGAATGGAAGAACCTGTTCTCGTTCGAGATCTACGGCAAGACCGCGAAGATCCAGATCGACGGCCTGGGCGGCAGTTACGGCGTCGAGCGCATCACGCTCTACAAGATGCTGCCGGAAATGGGCCCGCCCGAGACGACGGCATGGGAGTTTCCCCGCGGCGATCAGTCGTGGGCGCTCGAGTTCGCCGAGTTCCTCGACGACATCCGGTTGCATCGCACGCCGGCCGCCGGTATCGCCGACGCGCGCGCGGCGCTTGCCGTCGTCGAGGCCGTCCACCGGCAGTCGGGCTACGACTTCGCCTCGACGTCCGGGGCGCGGCGATGATCATCACGCGCAGCCCGCTGCGCATCACGCTCGGCGGCGGCGGCACCGACCTGCCGTCGTACTACCGCCAGTACGGCGGCTTCCTGATTGCCGCGGCGATCGACAAGTACGTCTACGTCACGGTGATGCGCCCCTTCGTGGAGGGCATCTTCCTCAAGTACTCCAGGCTCGAGCACGTCGAGGAGATCGACGACGTGCAGCATCCGATCATCCGCGAGGCGATCAGGATGCTCGAGTTCCGGACCCCGCAGGTGGAAATCACGACGCTCGCCGACATTCCCGCGGGGACCGGGCTGGGATCGTCGGGCAGCTTCTCGACGGCGCTGCTCAAGGCGCTCTACGCGCACCGGCGGCGTCTGCTGCATCCCGACGAGCTCGCCGAGCTCGCGTGCGAGATCGAGATCACCCGGCTGCGCGAGCCGATCGGCAAGCAGGACCAGTACATCGCCGCCTACGGCGGCGTCACCTGCTTCACCTTCCATCCCGACGAGACCGTGGACGCGCGCCCGGTGACACTGTCGATGGAATCGCTGTTCAGCCTCGAAGACAACCTGCTGTTGTTCTTCACCGGCTTCTCGCGCAGCGCCGGCTCGATTCTCAGCGACCAGAAGGTGCGCACCGAGCATGCCGATGAGGAGATGCTGAACAACCT
>Ga0134127_10000793_pt1 | contig 25925 bp, 28 predicted proteins | sample KB31753_FD_96459 | JGI IMG/M metagenome (GOLD analysis project Ga0134127, IMG submission 96459) | Terrestrial soil microbial communities with excess Nitrogen fertilizer from Kellogg Biological Station, Michigan, USA - KB3-175-3 | ecosystem: Environmental > Terrestrial > Soil > Unclassified ... | reverse complement strand
CGCAAGTCTCCGAACAGTCGTTTCAGGAGGTAGACCCGTGCGGAAACGCTCCCACGCCCGAACAACAGGCGAACTGCGCAGCCAACGGTGTTCCTGGAGGCAGCTATGTGCAGTCGCCAGCGAGCACGTACCTTCGCTTCGCCGGCGGCAACACAGATCTGGAACCCGAAGAAGGCCACTCGTTCGATGCAGGCCTCGAATTTCGATCGACGGGCGCAGCCGCGTGGCAGGCGAGCATCGATGTCTTTCAAACGCAGCTCGACCGCTACGTCGAGGAGCTCAGTGACGACCTTATTCTGACCGAATGCGCCAACCAAGGTACTGCACTCGCATGCGGGAAAGTCCAGCGCTTCGCTGATGGCTCGATCCACAGCATCGACTTGCGGCTCAGCAATTACGGGCGCGTTACCGTCGAGGGAATCGACCTCGCTGCGAGCGTCGGCCTTGCGTCGCGCGCAGGAGAATTCAACCTGCACGCGCTCGCGACCAATCTGGTCCATCACGAGGTGCAGGTATTCGCGGGCGGCGATTCGGTCGATCGCGTGGGTCGTGCGAATTTCGGCCTCGTGCTCCCCGAGTGGCGCGGACTCGGCGGAGTGAACTGGACGAGAAACGCCTGGAGTGCCGGTTACAGCGTGCAGTGGATAGGCCCGTACGTCGAATGCGCCCGCACGCTGGAGGGCGATCCGTACTGCCACGATATCGCTGCAGCGGTCTATCACGACGTCGAGGCGTCCTATCAGTGGAGTGGGTTAACCATACACGCGGGCGTCAACAATCTCACCGATCACGATCCGCCTTTTCTCAGCAGCGGCGGCGAAGCAAATACGTTCCCGGCGACCTACCGGCTGCTCGGGCGCACTTACTTTCTGCAGCTCGGTTATGCGTTGAAGTAGCGACCTTGCACTAGAAGCGATGTCCGGATGGCGCGGTCATGAAGCTGCTCCTTGGCATTGCCGGCCTGCTGCTTGCGGGCTGCGCGCACCTCGATCCGCCGACTGTGGCTCTGCGGGATGTCACGGTCGTGAACGTGATGGATGGGTCGCTGCGCGCTGATCAAACGGTTCTCATCGCGGGCAACCGCATCACTGCTGTGGGCCCGGCGGCCAAGATACGCGTCTCCAGGAACGCAGCCGTAATCGACGCTGCCGGCGGCTTTCTCATGCCCGGCCTGTGGGACATGCATGTCCATTCGGTCGCCAACGTAGCCCTGGACATGGCTGTCCGCTCGGTGGCCGCCTTGGACTGGCATTTCCCGCTGTTCCTTGCCTGGGGCGTCACCGGCGTCAGGAACATGAACGACGGAACCGGCGATATCACCCTCGAGCTGACGAACTCCGTCAAGCGCCGGCTGGCCGCGGGTGAGTTGCACGGGCCACGCTTCCTCGCCAATGGTCCGAGCGTCGATGGCGATCCACCCTTGGGTTCCAACTCCGCAGTCGTGCGCACGGCGGATGAAGCCCGGGCAGCGGTGAACAAACTGGTCGAGAGCGGCGCGGACTTCATCAAGGTTTACGAGAATCTCTCCCGCGAGGCGTACTTCGCGATCATGGATCAAGCTCGACGAAGAGGGATTCCCGTGGATGGTCACATTCCCTTCCGCGTGACGCCCGCAGAAGCCGCCGATGCCGGGCAACGCACGTTCGAACACGTGCTGGCCATGGCGGCGGGATGCTCCACCGCAGCAGCAGCCGAACGGGAAAGATTCGCGCGTGTCCTTTCCCCGCTCGCCGGTGCCCCAGCTCTCGAGGGTCTGGCGCCGATGACCTTGTTCCACCACGAACGCGCCCTCTACGACAGCCGGGATCCGGCCGCGTGTGCGCCAACGATCGCGGCCTATCTACGCAACGCGGTGGCTGACACTCCGAACGTGGTCGCGTATCGCGACGTCGTCACTGCGCAAGAGATCCTTGCGGATACGAGCCGCATGCGGTTCGTCCCTGAGGTCATTCGCCGAAATTGGCAGGCCATGCTGAGTACGGATCTGTATCGGGAAATGCAATCGGTCCTGCGGCCGCTCGTCCCGCTCTACTCGGAGAATGCTCGTCTGTTGAATGAGGCCGGCGTCGTGCTGCTAGCTGGAACCGACGTCGGAATCCCGGCGCTGATACCAGGAATCAGTCTTCACGAGGAATTGGAGTTGCTGGTTGAGGCCGGGCTGACTCCGCCGGAAGCTCTGCGAACGGCCACCATCAATCCCGCGCGCGTGTTGGGGCTTGCCGATTCGCTGGGATCAGTCGAGGTGGGCAAGCTCGCGGATCTCGTCCTGCTGGATGCCGATCCGCTCGCCGACATTCGCAACACGCAGCGGATTCGTGCCGTCATCGCTGACGGTAGACTCTATCGCCGCGCCGACCTCGACCGACTCCTGGCCGAGAGCGCTCATCCGGTCGGATCCAAATGACCGATCATCCATCGCGAAACGATGGCCAGCGATTCTTCATTCTCATAGGTCGTGCTGTGCATGAGGACAGCGCCCTGAGCGGTGTTCCACGGATCCTTCGGTACTTGCCAAACCGTCCAGCCGCCACCCGGCGGTGTGCTTTCCGGAGTCACTCTGAACAGCAGCGCCGCAATGAGCAGCTCCGGTCCTGTCGCAATCCCCAAAGCGACCATGATGAGAAAGGATGGACTTGCCAGAACAGCTATCAGCAGAGCGCCGAAAAATTCCGCAACGTATCCGCCGCGCGCGAGGATGGCGATCAGGACTGCGAGCGTCGCTGCAGCCAACATTCCGCTCACCTCCAGCCATGACCCGCGCTCGGCAGTCGCCAGCGAAAAGATTGTCAAGCCGAGCAGCGCGGCGCAGGCAGGCACAAGCAGGCGCCAGCGCTTTGCAAGGGCAGCTCGCCACGTCTCGACAGTACTGAGCAATGTCCCCAAAAATCGGCTCGTGCTGGACCAGAGGATCTCCGCAATCCAGCTGATCATGTGAGCCGCGCCCAGTGCAGCCGACGCCTCATCACCGAAAGATCTCACGATGAGAACCTTGCGCGGTTGCACGTCTGGATACTGGAGCGCACCGGCCACGACCGTTGCAAACTTTGTCGCCCATGGAGAGAAAACGAAGCCCAGGCCCACCGCAATGATCAATGCGATTGCTCCTGCACCGTCCTGGAGAGCCAACGGCAGGAGCTCAACAGCAGGCACCAAGCAGACGAGTACCATCACCACCGGAAACCACCACAGAGCGATTCGTCCGACGGGACCGAGGTCGCGCGGCGAAGCCCAAAGGAACGGCGTCGAAAGGCAAACGACGCCTGCGATGCGCGCTTCCACGGCTTTATCTCGCATCGCCTGGAACGCGATGTTGCCGCCGTGACTGTGGCCAACGACAAAGTGTCGAGCTTGGGGCCAGCGTGTTTGTACGTCAGCCAGGTGCGAGATCAGACGCTCGACGGCCTTGTTGCGCGAAGTGACCGTATTCCAGCCAGACCACAGGAATTGCTCGAACCTGACCGGCTCGTGCATCGTCGTGCGGATCGTGCGGCACAGCGGAGACGACTCCGTTGTCCAATCTGCTCGACGCGCGAACGTGCCGTGGACCAGCGTCACTACGACGTGCGGTGTGGTCGGTGAGTCAGCAGTGGGCGTGGATTTTCGAGAGAACAGATCGAGAGCGATCCGGACAGCCCAGGCAACGGCTCGCCATGCGATCGCGGCGAGTAGAACGCCGACGTAGGCACCAGCGATGATCAGTGCGAGGGTCATTTACCGAGCGGATACCATGGCACGTGAACTGGCTGCAAGAGACGATGATTTCACCAGTTGAGATAGATCGGATTGCCGATCAGTTCAGAGCGTTCATCGTCTTCGCTCGAGGGCAACATCTAGTAGAATGAGCGAACCATGAGAATACTGATCACATGCTTGTGCTTCGCTGTCGTCCTATCAGCCGGCTGTGCCGGCAGCCCGGAATTGCCGAAGGCTCCAGATCTTGCGGGAGACTGGGTGTTCGAGGTGCAGACGGGGCGGAACGTCGCGCACGGCGCAATGACGCTCGTCGCCGATGGTACCGCCTACAAGGGCACGCTCACGACGGACCAGGGCAACAACGTCCTGCCTGTGCGCTCACTCACATTGCAGGGCTCCGCCTTGAACATGCTCGTCGAATCGCCCAATGGAAATGTCACGTTCATAGGCACGTTGGCGACTGATGCGCGGACGTTCCAGGGCAAGGTGACTTATCACAACGGACAGGAATTCCCGATGTCCGGCCGGCGGCGCTAGGCACAGGGGACCGCGCCGGACGGCCACGCTGCTCAGTCACTCACCTTCACGCTTCAGCTTCTCGCGGCGCGCCAGCTCGGTGGCCGAAGGCTCGACCTCGCCGCCGACGGTGGCTACCTTCACCTCCCCGGCGCGCGCGTAAGTTGCGGCGATGAGCCCGTTCGACGCGACGGCGCTGTGCGTCAGCTTGAACATGCGCGGCTGGCTATCGTCGCTGAACAGACGTTTCCCCTTACCCAGCAGCAGAGGGAAGGTGAACGTGCGGATCTCGTCGACCAGACCGGCGGCGAGCAAAGCGTGCACGAGCTCCGTGCTGCCTTGTGTGACGAGCGCGGGGCCGTCTTCCTGTTTGAGTTTCGCGACATCCTTGGCGGCGTCGCGCAACGCCACTGAGCCCTTCCAGGTCAGGTCCGCGCCTTTGCGCGTCGTAACGTACTTGGTGATGCGGTTGAAGGTCTTGGCGATGTCGTCGAACGGCCCACCTTCGGCATTGGGCCAGTATGCGGAGAAGATATCGTAGGTACGCCGCCCGAGCAGCAGGTCGAACGGCTGACCGAACAACTTGCCGAGCTCTTCGCCGAAAACCGGGTCGTCCCCCAGCGGCGCGACCCAGCCGCCGAACTTGAAGCCGCCGGTCGGATCTTCTTCCGGTCCGCCGGGGGCTTGCATCACGCCGTCCATGGAAACCATCGCGCCGACAATCACTTTTCTCATGGCTGAATCTCCTGTGTGCTGGTCCTAGGACGAACGGGCGGGGCTGGTCCCGACATCGAAACGGACACAGCGCCAGGAAGTTCGACATGCGTGCCGCCGTTACGGTCGAGTGAATCCTCTGGCAGACTCAGCAGGCTCATGCGCCACCTCGAGCTCAAGATACCGCCGCTGATCGTGCTCGCCATCGCTGCATTGCTGATGTGGGCGATTGCAAGGGCGACCACACGCTGGACTCTGCTCTATCCAGGCAGACTTCTTGCCGCCGGGACGCTGCTTGTTCTTGGTATCGCGATCATGTCGATGGGAGTGCTTGCATTCCGCAAGGCCAGGACGACGGTCGATCCACGTTCTCCCGAGAACACGTCGCAGATCGTAAGAAGCGGCATCTATCGCTTCACCAGAAATCCGATGTACCTCGGCATGCTGGTCGTGCTGATTGCCTGGATGGCGTGGTTGTCCAATGTCGGCGCCGGAGTCGTGCCGGTGCTGTTCGCGCTCTACATCACTCGATGGCAAATCGTGCCGGAAGAGCGAGCGCTCGCGCAGAAGTTCGGGGCGGAGTACGGGGCCTATCGCGACTGTGTGCGGCGCTGGCTCTGACGATTGTCCCAGCGAAAATTCCTAGCCACCGCTGATCAGGTGAGCAAAGTTTCTGTCCGCGACCAGTTTTGCGAACTGCACGGGGTGCAACTGCTCTTCGTGTGCCTTCGCGAGGGCCTGATTCTTCGTCCACATTTCCCTGATGGCCTCGTCGATTGCAGAGTTCAGGTCCAGCTTCTCGCGAAGCGTTTGCATCCAGTCATCACCCCCTCCGAACGCCCGCTGAACAACTGCGGCAACATTGCTGTCCGGAGGGAGCTCGCCGATGCATGCCAGGACATAGTTCTCGAGAAGGATGAGGAGCGGGCGTCCCTTGTACCTGCTCGGCTCCGCTTCTGCGCTCGGTAGCGAAGCTGCCTGCTTCTGTTTTGATTTGAAGAGTCCAAACATCGCTTCACCCCTCTAGCGAAGTCGTCGACCCGACCCGCTCGCTACATGAACGCCGCGTTCCATTCGACCACCCGCCATTTGGCAACGAGCCCGTTCGTCACGAACGGATCGCCGCGGATGAATTCTTCTGCCGCCTCGCGCGTAGAAAAGATACCGAGCGCGCCTTCGGGTGGATTGCCGAGCGGCCCCGCCGCCACCAGCAGACCGCGCGCATGAAACTCATCGAGCCTTGCGCGATGAGCGGGATAGTGCTCCTTGACGTTGGCCATGGCGCCTGGCGCCATCTCGTAGAAGGAAACGAACTTCATGCTTGCACCTTGCTCGCAGCGTGCGACGACGACCCTGGAAACCCTCAGCTCATCCGCGCGTCGATAATCATGACCGTCGACGTACCGTGCGCGAGCACTTTGCCGGCGCTGTCAAACACCTTGGCCTCACACGAGATCACATTGCGCCCGGCCGAAACGACGCGCGCTTCGCAACGCACCTTGCCGGTGTCGGGGCGGATCGGACGAGAGAAATTGCCCTTGGTCTCGATGGTCGCGTGGACCTTCCCCGGGGGGAGCGTGGTATGCGCGGCGACACCGGTCGCGCTGTCGATCAGCGTCAACGCCCATCCGCCGTGCACGCCACCCATCGGATTCATCAGGTGCGGCCCCGTCTCACCCTCGAACACGGCGTAGCCTTCGCTGACTTCGGTCAGGCGAAAGGTCAGTTGCTTGCAGATCGGCGGATCGGGGAATTCGCCGGCCGCGATCTTGCGCATCACTTCCAGGCCCGACAGGTGCGCAGCCTCCTTCGAGGGTACGGGGGCGTAAGCTCGATTGTCCCAGTCCACGTGAGAACTCCTGCGACGGAAGATAGCCCTGCTATATTCCGCCCCTCGGTGCACCAACGACAACACTTGCATTCGAAACCCAGGACTACTCCATGAGCGCCGCTCTCTCACCGACGCGGTCGATCGAGGCCCTCGCTCCGTTTCGTCGTTCACCCGAGATCCGAACCGGGATCGCGGCAAAGATCGCCGGAACGATCCCGGACTGGCTGCGTGGCGAGGTCGTCCGGACGTGTCCCGCCGTCTTCGAGACCAAGGGCTGGCGCGCGCAACACTGGTTCGACGGTCTCGGCATGATCTACGCCTTCCGCATTGGCGACTCCGGCGTGGACTTTCGATCGCGCCTGCTCGATTCCGAAACGGCACGCGATGCCTGGCGCGGCAAGTCGAACCACGGTTCCTTCGGAACACCCACCGCGCTGCCGCTCCTGCAACGAATCTTCGCGCCGGTCCCACGCATCTCCGACAACACCAACGTCAACATTCTGAGACTGGGGCAGGAGCTCGTGGCAATGACAGAGGGCGACCGCCAGCTCGTCATCGACGACGAAACACTCGCCGCGGTCCGACCGGTGGCCTACTCGCAGGGCACGCTCGGCGGGACGATCATGACAGCGCACCCGCACTTCGATTTCGAGCGCGGCAAGGTGCTGAACGTAGCAACGGGGTTTGGCTCCAGCGGGGTCATTTCAATCTACGAGCACGCGCCCGCGGCGCGGCAGCGAGATGTCGTCGGCTCGTGGCGCACGAAGCGCGTGCCGTACATCCACACCTTCGGACTGACGCCCAAGCACGCGATTCTCGTTGCGCACCCGTTTGCCGTCACGCCGATGAAGATGCTCTGGTCCAGCAAAGGCTACATCGACCACTTCGAGTGGCAGCCTGAGGAAGGGACGCGGCTCGTCGTCATAGATCGCTCGAGCGGCGAGGCTCGCGAGCACGTCACGGACCCATTCTTCGTGTTTCATACCGTCAACGCATTCGAGCGGGGCGACGCGACCGTCCTCGACCTCCTCGCGTATCCGGACGCAGGCATCGTGGCCTCCCTGCGCACCGATCGCATGACTGCCGAATTACCCAACCTCAGGCCTTCGCTCATGCGTATCGTCATGCAACCGGGAATCGAGCGCGCAACTGTCGAGAAGCTGAGCGACGTCGGGTTCGAGTTTCCGTCGACCCACTACAAGCGCATCAGCGGACGTCCGTATCGCTTCGCGTATGGCGCGTCGGACGGCTATCGAGCCGACAGCTCGTACGCCTCGGCGATCGTCAAAGTCGACATCGAGACTGGCGCGTCGAAATCGTTCAGCGACGGCACACACATCTTCGGTGAGCCGCTCTTCGTCTCACGGCCGCAAGGCGACGGTGAAGATGACGGCGTGTTGCTCAGTGTCGGATCGGCGAAGGACTCCGAGACGGCGGTCGTCGCAGTCATCGACGCGAAGACGATGGCTCTGCTCGCCAGCGCCGAAGTTCCGAGCTCGATCCCTCTGGGCTTCCACGGTTCGTTCGTGCGGAGGGCAGGACATCAACCTGTCTCGAACTCCTGAGCGAGACGCGCACGGCGCCCGCTCACGAGATCGCAATGACCAACCCGATCATGAGCCCGAGTGCCAATCCTATGAGTGTGCCGGCGGCTACTCCGCGCCAGAGCACCTTTTGTTCGTTGGGTGTCACTTCAACCTCCACTTCGCACAGCTTAGGATCGCAGATCCGTTCGTTAAAAGGACAGCGCCATGAGTGAACCCGTGACCTACCTTTTGGAGGACTCGATTGCCACCATCACCATGGACGATGGCAAGGTCAACGCCTTGTCGCTGCGGATGCTCGCAGCATTGTCCGCAGCCCTGGATCGAGCGCAACGTGACAAAGCCATCGTAGTACTGGCAGGCAGACCGGGCGTGTTCTCGGCAGGCTTTGAGCTCCCGGTGCTCGCGGCAGGAGGCGCCGACGCTCGCAAGATGCTGAGGTCGGGCTTCGAGCTGGCGCATAAGCTGCTGTCGTTTCCGACGCCAATCGTCGCCGCGTGCAGCGGGCACGCATTGGCGTTGGGAGCGTTCCTGTTGCTGTCCTCGGACTACCGCATCGGAACCGAAGGGGCATTCAAGATCGGCGCGAACGAGGTCGCGATCGGCCTGACCATGCCGCGTGCCGCGATCCAGATCTGCCGGCAGCGCTTGGCGACAACTCATTTCGACCGCTCAGTCATCAACGCGGAGATCTATGCGCCCGCGGCGGCCGTTGCAGCTGGATTCCTCGATGAAGTTGCGGCTGCGGAGAAGCTCACGGCAATCGCTCGAGAGACGGCGATACGCCTCGCGAAGCTGAACCTGGCCGCGCACGCTGCGACCAAGATGCGCGTGCGCGATGCGACGCTCGGCGCGCTGAGTCGTGCGATCGAGGAGGATGATGAAGAGTTTGCAGCGCGCATGGCGGGGCGCTGATCCTCAGACATCCACTGGCACGCGCCGAAACAGATCCGGATAGTCCAGCACGATGCCGTCTTCATCCACAGGGAGCTCTGCTCTGAAACCAGTCCCGTCGAGATTTTCGAAGAGATAGAGTCGATCCGCTAGCCGCGTATAAGCCTGCGGCTGCGCGTGCACGGTCAGATCTGGCGCGAAAATCCAAGCCATGCGGAACTGTCGCCGCTCACCGATCGCCATTGGCTCGCGACGAATCGGGAAAGTGTTAGTGAAAGGAGTTGGCCAGATGTCGACATCCATGCAGCCATCCAGGTCGTCGATAGTCTGGCCGTCGCGGTGTCGCCAGTGACCCTGGCCATCTGTTTGCAAACTCAGCGATCGGGTGAAGCGCTCCGTTGCGACGACGAGCTCAGCGTCGCGGAGTTGCCACGATGGCTCCCAGGTGAGCCGATACGTGAGCCGGAACGGACCGCGCTCTTCGTCGAATGCGAGGACGATGCCGTCGGCGCTGCGCTCTGCCAAGAGTAGATGCTCGAGTCCTACGCCCTGCCGACTCTTGTTCCAGATGGGCGTCCAGCAGATCGTGCGGCAGCGTTCATTCGGCATGGAGAGGAGCTAGGAATGGTGAAGACATCGGAGTAGCCTGTCCCGTGCTCAAAGGACAACTGCAGCGGATCTGGTCGTAGCGGCGACCCATAACAACGAGGGAGCACCCATGGATTGCTTATGCAACAGCAGAGGGATTGCGTCGCGGGTCCGAGCTGCATCGTTCTCGTCCTCCTGAGTTCCCGGTTCCATTGCAAGCATAAACCCAGACGCAGCACGTCAATGCTGCGCCGCCCGCGGTCCGTAAGCATCGCGAGTCTGGAGCGCATATGGAGGGCATATGACACGCGGCATCTATCACTTTCTGGATGTAGGCGCGACGCGCTACGGCGAGTGCACCCTGGTGCGCTTCGGCGATCTCGCGGTGCTCATCGACGGCAGCCATGAGGGCGACTTCGAGCCCAAGGCTGGGCACGCATCGATTCCCGAGCAGCTCGCCGAGATTTTCGGCCACGCTCCGCCCTTTACGATCACCTTGCTGGTGGTGACACATTGCCATGCCGACCACATCGGCTGCCTGCCCCGCCTCGTCAAAGAGGCGGTCATCAAGCCGTCGTGGGCGCTCATCACCGATCACAAGCTCGGCTTCGGGCGCGGTGAGTTCGACGGCGATGCGCCAGATCGAGTGACCGAGCACACGCGTGCGTTGGCCGCTGCGCTGCGCGAAGAAGATGCCTCGGACATGACGGATCAGGAACTTCAGGACTTCATCGACGTCGCTGCCAATATCGAGGACAAGTATGCGGAGATGGTGAAGGACTTGAGGAACAAGGGTGTCAAGGTCATCGAGTACCGCGGGCGGCCGCTGCCCAGCCAGCTCGTCGCGTTGCTGGCGCCGACTGGCATGAAGTTGCTCGGCCCCACTGACGATCAACTCCTGCTGGCCGCAGCGCAGATTGCCGGGACGAATCAGGACGCCGCAGACGCGGTCGACGCTGCGGTGCGCGCAGACCAGGACCTGAGCGACGTCCAGCTCTATCGGCGCTTGGTGCAACTCGACAAGTTCGATGACTTCCGCAACCCACGCGGCGCGGGAATGAACTGTCAGAGCATCACGCTCGCTTTTGGCCCGCCGGGGGAACGCGTGCTGCTCGCGGGCGACATGCAGTTCACGGAGCCGAACGTTTCCGGTGCGGACCAGATCGTTGCCGACCTGCGCAGCAAGGTCAGCCAGGACGGGCCGTATCGTCTGTTCAAGACGACGCATCACACCAGCCACAATGGACAGGATCAGGACTTCCTGAAGCAACTCGGAAATCCGGAGCTGATCGTCCATAGCGGCGGCAGGAATGACGCGACGCATCCGGATCCCGGGACCCTGACGATGCTCAAGCGGCGCAGCCGCTCGCTCCCAACCATGTTCGCGCGAACCGACCGCAACGGAAGGATCACTGTACAGCCTCACAAGCAAGGCGCAGATGCCATCGACGTCGCGCGCGGCCGCCTGAACAACTTCACGTCGAACGCGGACGATCAGGCAGAGGCCGAGCCGGAGGAGCGATCATCGAGTGAAGAGACTCGGAGCGTGACGGTTCAACCACGAGGACAAGGCGGTGCGGCGCAAGTCATCATCGTCAACCTGCCCGATCATCCTGTGAACCTCAGCGTTGCCGGCGTCGCCATCATCGCTCGCCCGGCGACCAGCACGTCGCAGGCGATGATGACTCCTCCCGAGCGGCGTCTACCCTCGGTGCCAGACACGCCGCCGTTGCCACCGCGGCCCCAACCGCGCTCTTCGCTCTCCGTGCGGCTTGCCGCTGGTCGAACGTTGCCGAAGTTGCTGTTCGTCACCCACTCGGAGCGGCTGGCGGCAAACATCGGCCGGCAGGAAGCGGCGGCCGCGATCGCCGCGATCAATGACGCACGCCAGCCCTTGTGCGACCTCACCCGGGTCACTGGCGATGGTGCGAACAAGGTGCGGGAACTGCTCCAGGGCGACGACAAGCTCGTCGGCGTAGTCATCGCCGGCGGCTACGACGTCGTGCCGGCGCCCATCGTCGACGTGCTGCCGCCAAAATTGCGCGAGGCACTGAAGGCCAACGCGGACCGAGATCCCGATCGATTCATCGTTTGGTGCGATGAGAGCTACGGAGATCTGGATGGCGATCACGTAGCCGAGCGTCCCGTATCCCGCATCCCCGATGCGCGGGACGCTGACCTGTTCCTGACAGCGCTGCAACCGAAGGACCTGCGACCGGCACAGCGGTTCGGCATACGCAATATCTTGCGCCCGTTTGCCGACCGGGTCTGGAATTCGGTGGCAGGCAACGGTCCGCTGCAGATCAGCGAGGCTTTCTTGTCTTCATGGACGACAGTCGCTCAGACATCTTCCGCTTGCCAATACTTCATGCTGCATGGAAGCGACGCGGACGCGACGCGCTTCACGGGCGAAACGGAGGACGGCTCGGGGTACACCCAGGCGTTCCTGCGCGACAAGGTCCCCGAAAAATTCGACGGCGTTGTGTTCAGCGGCTGTTGCTGGGGCGCTTTGTCGGTCAGCGACAAGGCGATGAATGCGAAGCCGCTTCGTGTCCCGTCGCCTCGCGTGGCCGAGCGTTCCATTGCACTTTCGTATCTCAAGGCTGGGGCGAACGCCTTCGTGGGTTGCACCGGCGCGCACTACTCCGGGCCTGATCTGGATCCGCAGGATAACTATGCGTCTGCGCTGCACGAAATGTTCTGGCTGCAGCTGCCGAGATTGTCCTACTCGGCTTCGATGGCGCTGTTCGCTGCAAGGAGGTTCTACGCAGAGAGCATCGCCGCGGACCATCGTGACCCGTCGGACATTGCACGACGTCTGAAGAACAGGGCGCAATTCACCTGTCTTGGGCTCGGTTGGTAGTACTATCGAAAGGTGTAGCTGGAGGAATTCTCCATGGCCAAGAACAAACCGCCGTCCGCATCAGACGCTGCCGAGCAGGCCGATGCGCTTGCACGTGCAATCTCCGAGCAATTGCCCGGCTGGAAGCTGGCGCAGAAGCAATCCATTGCCAACGACGATGGCAGCCGCGACATCCGTGCGGACACGCGAGGGCCCGACTTGAAGGAGCTGCGCGAGAAGTTCTTCGGATCGGACCACGAACGGGACGTCGTTGACGCTGCCGATGAGTTCAAGGAAAGCGACAGAGTCTCGGTGCTAGTGGAGCCGGCGGATGGCGGGCCCGTGAAGGTGGCCGACATCGTCAAGGGCAAAGTGAAGCTCGTTCAGGGATAGGAAATCATCCGGGAGTTCAGGTTGCGTCGGGCACGAGCACGATCTTGCCTGTCACGCCTCCCTTGCCAAGCAGTTCGTGCGCCTGTCTTGCGGCGACGAGAGGCATTCGCCGCGCAATGAGCGGCTTGATCTTCTGCTGTTTTGCGAGGTCGAACAGGGCTGTCAAATCCTCGCGAAACATTGCCGGCTTGCGACGCTTGAGCCATTGGATGCTGTAGATGCCCACGCGTTTGCGGCCCGGCAGCAGTGCGCCGGCAGCGACGTACAGGCCGAAGATTGCGACTCGACCGAAGCGATCACGACGCCCGCCGCGGCCCGACGCCATTCGACCGCCGTGTAGCGAGCCGGTCAGTCCGTAAGCTACGACCTTGCCGCCAGCACGCAGTGCATTGCGCGAGCGCCATATGTGAGTGCCGCCGATGCTTTCAAAGACAACGTCGACCCCGCTCCCCGTCAGGCGGCGAATTTCCTCCACGAAGTCGAGTTGTTGGTAGTCGATCGGTATGGCACCCAAATCCGCAACGGTCCTCGCCCCTCGCGACGAACAGGTACCGTACATCTCGAGCGTAGCAAGACGCCCAAGCTGTAAGAGCGCCGTGCCCACCCCACCAGCCGCGCCATGAATCAACGCACGCTGGCCCGGTTTCACCTCGGCGGACCGATGCAACATCTGATACGCCGTGACGTAGTTCAACACGAGGCTGACTGCCTCCGCAGCATCCAATCCGGACGGCACCGGCACCAGTTCGCCTTGCGGCAGGCAGACGAATTCGGCGTACGCGCCGCGGATCGGCAGCGCGGCAACGCACTCGCCGGGCTCGAGTCCAGAGACACCCGCGCCCAGCTGATCCACTTCGCCGACGAGATCCCACCCAGGAGTGAAGGGCAGCCGGGGAGTTTCGGGATGAATGCCTTCGCGCATCATCAGGTCGGGTAGAGAGACACCCGCAGCCAGCACTCTCACGCGCACTTCACCCCGCTTCGGCTCGGGGCGCTCTTCTTCAATCACCTGAAGTGCATCGGGTCCGCCATAGCCGGTGACGATGATGCGCGTGTGTTTCATAAGAGCGTTCCGTGGAACCTTCTACGGCCGCGGCGGTTACGGTGCAAGAAGCTCGTCACCGGTCTTCGCGATGTCAAGGTTATACCGTTGGTGGGGATTGCAGTTGCTGACGACGACTGCGTTCGCCCTCATAGTCGCTGGCCGGTACTACGGCGTCGCCGACGTCGATGACTCGCCAGGCTCGTTGCTGTTCCGCGCGACCATGCTGGTCGCGCACTTCACGGCACTTTCGTCCGTCTTTCTTGGTCCGTCGCTCGCAGCGATCGTGCTTCGCGCACCGGCGTGGATCGTGATCCCGCTCGGAGTGCTGTGCTCCATCGGCATGTCGTTGTTGCTGCTGATCGACACACAGGTCTATCAGCTGTACCGCTTCCACATCCATGCCGGCGTGATGAATCTGCTTGCGGGTGGAGCAGCACACGAAACGTTCGACTTTTCCGCGTCGATGTACGTGGAGGCTGCAGCAGTTGCCTTCACGATCATCGCGGGCTCATCGCTCTGCGCTTTTCTCTGCTGGCGCTACGTACTGCGCAGCACCGGGCATCCCCGCATCGCGCGTGCAATAGCCGGGGTGGTGCTGGCGTCGATCGTGACCTTCCACGCGCTGCATATCTGGGCCGATGCGCAGGCGCGCGAGGCGCTTCTCGAACAGACGGAAGTGCTGCCCCTTCGGTACGCCGCCACCGCAAAGCGCGTGCTGCGCGGCCTGGGAGTCGATGTGCGCAGCCATCCGCTCATCGCTCGCCTCCCGGCTGAGGATCGAAGCAGCCTTGCATATCCCCTGTATCCGATGAATTGCCGACCAACGTCCACGTTGCCCAACATCGTCTTCATTCTGATCGACTCGTGGCGCTTCGATGTGCTGGATCCGCGAGTGACACCGAACCTCGACGCCATCGCACGCCGTTCGGTCCGCTTCATGGATCATCACAGCGGCGGCAATGCGACGCGCATGGGCGTGTTCTCGCTGTTCTACTCGATACCCGGCACTTACTGGCACCGCGTGCTGGCTGAGCGGCGAGGGCCGGTCTTCGTGAGCGAGCTCTTGAAACAGGGATACGACGTGCAAGCGTTTCGCAGTGCGCCGCTGTTCAGTCCGGAGTTCGATCGGACCGTGTTCGCGCAGATCCACGCCGTGCGCATGCGATCCGCCGGCCAGGACGCAGCTGAGCGCGATGAGGATCTCACGCGAGATTTTCTATCGTTCCTGGAAACGCGCGCGGCGCAGACGCCGTTCTTTGCCCTGCTGTTCTACGACTCGCCGCACAAGCTGACATTCCCGCCCGACCACCCGCTACCTTTTCGGCCCAGTGCGGCGGACGTGAACTATCTGCACCTGGATAACGAGACGGATCCGACGCCGTTGTTCAATCGCTATCGCAATTCGGTGCACTACGTGGATGCACTGATCGGTCGAGTGATGACTGGCCTGGAGCAGCAGGGCCTGCTGGAAAACTCTGTAATCGTGATCACGGGCGATCACGGCCAGGAATTCAACGACAGCGGACGCAACTATTGGGGTCACAACAGCAACTTCACGCGATATCAGACCGGCGTGCCGCTGATTCTTTACTCACCGACGCTGCCGCCGGGCGTGCATCGGCATAGAACGACGCACTTCGACATCGTACCGACGCTGCTTCGGGATCAGTTCGGCTGCGCAGAGCCGTTCGAGACTTACAGCGTCGGGCGATCGTTGTTCGAAGCGGGTGGGCGCGACGCGCTCGTCTTGAGTGAGTACACGGATTTCGCAATCGTCACGGAGGGCAAGATCGCCGTCGTGCGCGAGCAAGGAATGGAAGTATTCGACGCGAGCCACGCCGTCATCCCGGACCGCCGTCTGGAGCCGGAGCTGATCGCACAGGCACTCGAGCAGCAGAGCCGGTTCTATCGGCGCGTTAGATTGAGCTCGAACTGATCGGTTGCCGACTCGAAGCATCGATTGCTGCGACTGCCGCTTAGTCCGACCAGGAGAGGGTCATCTGGGATTTCCGGGGGAAAGAACCTGCTCGCGACCATCTTCGTTGCGCAACTTCAAGGAGCTGATGGTCGCTTTGGACTGGAGAATCACGTACCTGTCTTTGGTACCGGTTGGGCCAGCGAAGCTCAACCCTGAAGTCGGCTCAGATGACTCGATCTTGACCGATGGACGCCCGCGCTCGGTGATCAGACGCAGCAGAACGGTTTCGGCTTGATCCTCGCCGTTCGGCGATCGGCTGGAAGGCAGCACATTGATGCTCGCACGGACGCGGCCTTGCGCATCGACGATCTCAAGAGCGCGACCGCGCAGCACCGGTGCCTCGGCTTGCGCAAAAGCCGGACGGAGCTGTTGCGTGAGGGTGAGAAGCAGCACGGCGAGATTGATCACGGTGAGTGCAATAAGGCTTCGTGGTGTCTTCATACTCGTCTCATGCTCCTATCGTCAGAGCTGCGATCTTGCCGTCCCTCAGCGTGAACTTGTAGCGGATTCGAGCTGGGCTTCCGGGAAAGTTGCCGCTGACTTGTGCGGTGGCGATGGTCCGCCCTCCCGCTTCCGCAAGCTCGGTTACATCTGCAACGGCCCTGTACTTGGCGATTGCTCCGTCAATCCACGCCTTGATCGCTGCGCCCCGGTATTCGTGTGACTCATCGGTTACGAGCGCGTCGGCTGTGAAGAGCTGATTGAAGTCAGCGGTCTGCCCGGTGTTATGTGCGCGGAAGAAGGCGGCCATGACTGGCGGCAGGTCTGTGTTCATGGTGTTCACTCAACTGTTATCTCGCAGCATCGACGCCAATGCCCGGGAGATAGCTTCCTGGGTCGAAATTCCAGGAGTCTTCTTCTTTTCAAGTGCAATCAGCCGACGCATTTGGCGCTTGTCCCCCAGGCACAGATGCAGCAGCTGCTCCTCTTCGTCAACCGTCGATGGCCCTTTGCTGTTCCGGCCTGGCGCCAACCACGCCACCGCCAGCAGAGCTATCAACCCGAGCGCGATAGCCTGTGTCCTGTCCATGCGGCTCGTCCTTCCGATCAATCAACAGACGGATACCATGGCGAACAAATCGCATGCAAGTTCGGCCAGAATCACGTGTCCGCGGGAACGTCCCGACGCAAGCCGTCGGCGGCTCCATTAGCCGCCTGCTTCCTCAATCCAGTCTTCGGATGATCTGTGACGATGTAGACCTACGGTTGCAAACTCGTCATAGGCTGGCGGCTGCGTGCGAACACCGAGCAGCGCAAGACCTCGGTTGATCGGGCCAAAGTCTGCAGATTCTGGACCGAAGATGCATGCGCCCAGCTGGTAGACGGCGGCACCTTGAGTACCCACGCCGCCGAAATACTCCGTCTCGAAGTACATGACGGCGCCTTCCGCCGAGGCGGAACACAACACTGCCGCGAGCTGCTGAGACAAGTAGACGAAGCCATCAGCGTGTCCGCTCATGGGCGGCGGAATGAATGCGTCAATGTCCTCGTCTCTCAGCGCAAGGATTGCAAGACCACACGCTAGCGACGTTGGCCGGTGGAGCTTGTATCTGGCTGAGAATCTCTCAAGCAGATCGCAATTTGAGATGAGACCAGTGACGTTGTGGCCCATAGATAGCGCTTCCGAGAAAACTCCGCCACGATGATGGCAAATATTGCGGGACAAAACGCGAAACCCCGCTTGTGGCGGGGCTTCGTCAGTCCGGTCTCGCTTACCTGCCACCGGGGCAGACCTCTATCGAGGCGGGCGGGCACCGCGCCGGCCTTTGTGCACGCGAAGCATTCTAGGCGGCGCAACTACACAGACAAGTTCTCTCGTCTACGCGCGGCAACCAGCGCGGCGAGACCCACCAGAAGCAGCCACTTCGACTCTGGTTCCGGTACTCGCACCAAGCGGACATTGTCGATTGCCAGGACGCTGGGTGCGGTACCTTCCAGAATCTCGACCATACCGATGCCCAGCCAGTACCAACCGTCCTGTTGGATCGCGACGTATTTCGTTGTGTAGCCGGTCTCCACCGTTCCGAAAGAGCAAGTCTGAGTGACTAACCGCGTACAAAGGTTCACCGCGCTCGGGCGGTATTCATCATCAACGGACCGGAGCAGTTCAGATGATCTAAAGGAATCTGACCAGAGCGTGAAGAACGGGCTATCGCTTGCCTCACCCATCGCAAGGAAGTCCCAATCGAAAGCCAGCGTATCGCCGGCTGACGCGAAGAATGACAACTTGATAGCGCCGCTTTCCCCACGCACGTTCTCGAGCCTACCAGGGGGAAACAGATCCATGAACTCTCGTTCGGAATTGGGAAGGCCCAAAAACTCTGCCACCGAAGTCGGCGCATCAAAAATGGAGCGCGGGAGGACAGGCAGCGCACTAACTCCCGAGAAGGGCTTCTCCACAACCGTGGTGTCGCACCAATCAACCGCAGTCGAGTCGCACAGTGTGGAGATGATCGCCTGCCGCGAGCCCTGCGTCGGCGTGATACCGAACGCTGACGATTGCAGCGACACGTCGCCGATTGACTTCCAGCCCAACTGCCCAGCTTCAAACCCGAACGTTGGTATTGCGTCGGCGCGGCTCGCAGCAAGGCTCGCGAGCAACGATGCACAAAGCCACGACGAGACCCGCCCCATTGACCTTAGCTTGCCAGCCATCGAACGCCCCTCCGTGAAATCCGTTTTGAGCACGTCCGAGCAGTACTCGCTGCACCATTCGGACCACGTCGGAGCTAGTGTCGCGGATTCAGTAGCATGACACGCAATGGGCGTGCTGATCCGCATGCACCGTGTAAGCAGATCCGACGTCACTCGACCCTGGTCGCAGCACTGCTCGGGCGAGCGGCTAATTCACTGCCTCAACCAATTTGAAATCGCATCCCATGCCAACGCGAAGAAAGCGGCGATCGCGGATAGCAACGCTATTGCCACGTGGACCCACAGAAGTACGTGCTTCGGCGGCGGAGGCGCGGCGGGACCTAAGTGAACTTGATACTGCTCTCGTTCGATCTCGAGCCGCCTTGCGGCGAGTTCAGCCTTCATCGCACTGCCAGCTTCAGGGACCAGGTCGCTCGTAGCCGCGATCTGCAGCAACTGCTCGGTCGACAAGGACTCGTAGTAACGCTTGAAGTCGGCGTAGGTCGTGTTCACGGACTGCTCAGGTCGAGACCTCGATCCAATCCGAAGGCTCTACACCGAATTCCGATTGGGCCTGAGCCAAGGCCTCATCAAGCGATGGGTGCCAAGTATCAGCGGGAGCACCACCGTCACTTGGGAAGGAGTAGAGAAAGAAGCCATCATCAGAGTGGTGGATTTCCAGAGTCAGGGATTGCGTCTGCATCGCATAGGGTGCAGAGCCGGCAGGACGCCATCCACTATCCGGTCCTCCGAGATTCAGAGTGCAGTGGGCTCTTTTCAGGACGCGCATCGGGGTAGCAGTATCGCGTGAGGGTGATTTGCTCAACGGGCGGTTTGTTATTCCTGTCTACGACCTCGCGCGATGAAGTCTGCCTACTCATCTTGGACCACCGCCTCATTCACCAGCTTCCTTGGTGCTTCTGGCCATCGTTTGGAGATCGCAGCAAGACATTCCGAGAGATCGGAAAAGATCATGCGCTCGTCAGGTTCGCCCTGTTCAAGTTCTGGATTCAGCGACCCGAACTCGTACACATCTAGAAAGTCGTGTGACCCTTCATCTCGGCTCTCGAAAACGGAAGCGCAAATTCCATCATCCGCAGCCCGGAGAGACAGCCAGCAAATTCCGGGCTCATCGCGAGTACCACATGGGCCAATGAAAAACTCGACGGCCTTCCCGCGGCCCAATGCTGAGGCAATCTCGTCAACTAGTAAGTATCGACGCGACATGGCGAGGAATGCTAGGCAACCTTGGTGATCAACTTCAATCCAAGCGCCTTCACGACTTTGAGCACGGTCGCCAACCTCGGGTTGCCGTCCGACGATAGCGCTTTATACAACACTTCCTGCGAAATCCCTGTGTCCCTCGCGAGCTGCGCCATCCCGCACGCCCGCGCAACGTCCCCAGCGCTGCGGCAATGTATGTTGCATCATCGCCCGCCTCCTCCATGCAGGCATCCAGATACGTTCGCAGCGCGAATGGCGGGGCGCTGATGGGACGCAGCAACGCAAGTCAGTGGCTTTTCACCGCGGCGCAGGAGTAGTGACGCTGCTGACGAACGCCGAAACGATCTCGTTGAACTCCTCAGGCTTGTCCATGTGCACCATGTGACCTGCGCCGGCGACGACGACCTTGCGGCTTCCTGGAACGGACTTCGCGAGCACATCTGCGAGCTCTAGACATGCCGCAAGGTCGCGCTCTCCTGCAACGATGAGCGTGGGCACCCGAATGTCGGCGACACGGCCCGCGGCGTTCGACTGGAGCGTCCCTTGGGGATCGGCGTGCGCGAAATGCCAGAACGTATAGTCGTCGGCAATGGCTCTGAAACGCTTGCCGGCAGCTGGATCAACGATCGTCTTGTGAAAGAACGGGCTGCTCATCCAGGCTTCCACGCCGGCCGTGGGACCGCCGGCGGCCAGAGCCGCCTGTACCTGGCGCATGCCATCGAATATTTCTTGCGTCGCTGGAGAGGAATACCCGAACACCCAAGGACCGACAGTGACGAGCGATCGCGTTCTTTCTGGAAGCGCCATCGCGAAGTCGACGACGATGCCAGAGCCCATCGACCAACCCACGAGGTGCGCGCCTTTGATCCCTAAATCGTCGAGGAGCACCTCCAAGTCCTTGTAGTGCGAGTAAGGCTCTGCTTCCTTGGGTAGAGATGACCTGCCGAAACCGCGCACGTCGTAGCGAACGGTCTTGAATCGCTTTGCGAACGCCTCGAACTGCAAGTCCCAGTGCCGGCGATCACCGAGGTTGCCGTGCACGAACACGACCGCGTCGCCGGATCCGGACATCTCGTAATAGAGTCGGCCATTGTGCACTGGTGCGAAGCCGGTCTGGACGGATTGCGCCACAACGGGCTGTATTGCGCCCAAGGCAAACAGGGGGACAAACGACAGCAATGCAGTTCTGATTGCACGTTGCATCGTGGTCCTCAGTAGATGAATGCTGCTGCTCTGATCAACACGGTCAAGAGCGACAAATCCGTCAGGCGAGCTGGACACATTATGGCCTCCTGAAGCGGCCGCTGCGAACCTTGGATGGAGTCGATCACCTGCGAGGCATGGGCGCAGGTCACGTTTCCGCTGAAACGTCCCGACGCAGGCTCATCAGGACATCCATCGCCATCCCGTAGTCCATCTGGCCGCCATCCCAACGAGTCGCAGCAGTCTTCGCATCGATATGAATGCCCGCCCGCTCATGAACTATGGCCAGCTGCCGCCAGTCACCGATCGGGTGCGTGTGGTTGAGAGACACGCAATCGAAGCATTCGTCATCTGGCTGCACGAACCGGATCGCACCGTCGTCCAGAACTTGCACGATCACTTCACCCTCGTGGACCTTACGGTGGTGGAAGCGGCATAGGGTCACGAGATTCGACATCTTCGTCTCACCTCCATGCGCCCAATGCTGAATGTGATGCGCGTCCGTGTACTTCTTGTGCGTGCAGCCCGGGAAGCGACAGCCCTGGTCACGTGAATTCAGCGCGCGCTGTAGCGCAGGCGGGACACTGCGCGTCTTGCGGCCGACATTCAGCGGCTCTCCCTTCTCGTTCTCTACGATTGCGACCACGCTCGCATCGCAAGCCAGCCGTCGCGCCGTTTCCGCTGCAACGGCCGCCCCATCTTCGATCTCGCACTGCTGCCCTCCTCCGGCCTGCAACGTTTCCGCTGAAACGTGGACGACCACTTGATGGCGCGCCCCGCCGCTCATCGCCTCCGCCCCATGCGCGAGAAAGCTCTCGGCGATCAACGCCAACGCATCCGCGCGCTTGTGTGACCAGCTCGGCCGATCGATGTTGTCCGATGGGATGTAGCCATCGGTGTAGGTTCTTGGGTCCGGACGCGTCGGCGAAGGGGTCTCCTGTACCGCGGCCTCCAACGCCTTGAGCATCAACGCGCCGACGTCCGCAGGAAGCCGCGCCTTCAGGACAAGCGAACCATCATCGTCCCAGTGGTAACGCACCTCTCGATTCATCTGCTGCTGATGCTCGCGCGAGAGCTCTTCCGCTTCCGTCGCACGCCGATAGGCACGAACGAGGGTCTCGACGTGATGCGCGGTGCCGTGCAGGGCGATCTGCAGGAAGTAGTGTTCGTTCTCAGGCGTTGCGACGCGTGTGATCGCGCGGACCTTCGAGTAGCTGATCACGCCTCGCTCCATGGCTGCTGCGACCTGCGGCAGCTTCTCCAACGCGTGCGCCGTGCGCACCTTCTCGCGCGCCGCGCCCAGGTTGATGCCGCACTTCCAATTGAGCCAGTGCGCGCAATCCTGCGTCGCGCGACAGTTCCAGCCCTTGCGACGATCGAACTCGGCGATGAGAGTGAGAAAGCGATAGTTCGCGGCGTTGAGATGCCCGACCAGCTCGACGATCTGGTCGGCGAGTTCGTGAGTTGAGCGGATGTAGAGGCCGCGGTCTTCGAAGGAAGGGAGTGAGCCGTCCATGGTGATGTCTCCGTGTCTATTTCGGATGCTGTTTTTGGGCGTCCGACGGATTCATTCGATACTTGTTGCGTGGCGGTTTCGAATTCCTGGAGTCTGCCCGGCGAATCTCAACCTGGTCCTGAGCTTCGATCGGATGTTGAAGCCAGTCGTAGAAGTAGAGTTCACCTTCTTCTTCACACACTGCGCTTGCAAACACGTCTTGAGTTCCGAGATAAAACCCAATCGAGAGATGCATATTCCTCACAGCATCGTGACCAAAGATGCCAAGGGAGACACCGTTGACCAGGATCTCGTAGTACAGCGTCCAGGACTGCGACAGCTCGTCGGTTGTTTCCATGTCTTTCGGCCCTGCCTAGTTTTTGGGATCAACCTACCAACGGACAATATAGTCGCCCTGCGCGTAAGAAGGTCATCACATTTCCCAGCGACGAAGCCGCAGTCGGTTGCAGTTTCGAGCCCTCCTCCGCTCGCGCGGAGGAAGGCCGGGAAAGCATGGTTCAGCGCAAGCGCACACTGTCCAGCTCTTCAGCAGAGTTGTTGATGAGATTCGCTGCGACATGCGCCGCCTCCGCGTAGAAGATCGCGTCGTCGCCCTCCGCGTGCAGCAGTACCTCGTACAGGCACATGAGCACGCCGTGCGCCTGCAGCAGCTGCGCGCGTTGTGCTTCGATGCGTGGTTGTTGTGGGGTGCGCGGTGCAGAGGAAGGAGCATCCGCTGCAGTTTGATTTCGGCCCGAGCGGGGCTTGGACGTATTATTCGGCCTATCCATGGTCGTACCTCGTAGTTAGGTAAGGCTGTGGTACCTAAGTTGACCATTCACATCATGGATGCGTCCCGACTACGACCCAGTCGCTACACTGATTTCGCTGCCCGCCGTTCGGACCGCGCGATTTGAGCCAAAGCGACCCTCAGCAAAACAAAAGGCCGGGCATAGCCCGGCCTTCGTTATCTTCACAGTCGGGCCAAAGCCCGACCACGTTGCTCAGCCTTCTTACTTCGACTTCTTCTTCGCCGCGCTCGACTTCTTCTTCGGCGCAGCCTTCTTATGGCTCTTCGCCGCAGCCTGCGCGCGCGCTTCGACTTTCTTCGCCTTCGACTCGGCCTTCTCTACAGCCTTCGCCTTCTTCGCAGCCTTCTCGTCAGCGCTCTTCGCCGCCGCCTTCTTCTTCGGCGACGCTTTCTTGGCAGCCGCTTTCTTCGGCGCAGCCTTCTTCGAGGTGGTCTCGGTTTCGCCTGCCTGCGTCGGCGGCTTGTCACCTGCTTCGGCCGGCGTCTCCGGCTGATCCATCAAGCGCATCAGCGCCATCGGCGCCGAATCACCCGGGCGCGGATCCATGCGCAGGATCTGCGTGTAACCACCGGGGCGCGTCTGGAAGCGCGGGCCGAGGGTTTCGAACAGCTTCACAACGACTTCTGCGTCACGCAGCTGCGCGAAGGCGCGGCGGCGATTCGCGTCGCTGTCGTCCTTGCCGAGAGTGATCAGCGGCTCGACGACACGACGCAGTTCCTTCGCCTTCGGGACGGTCGTTTTGATCGTCTCGTGACGGAGGAGCGAGGCCGCCATGTTGCGGAGCATGGCCCAGCGGTGCGGGGCGTTGCGGCTGAGTTGGCGGCCGGAGAGTTGGTGACGCATTGTTATTACTCGAATGGAGAGTCGGGCTAAAGCCCGACCTGCAAGTGCAAATCAATCCTCAGATCACATCCCGGTCGTCGTCGCGCTTGAGGCTGACCGGCGGCCAGTTGTCCAGGCGCATGCCCAGTGACAGGCCGTGGCTCTCGAGCACTTCCTTGATCTCGGTGAGCGACTTCTTGCCGAGGTTCGGCGTGCGCAGCAGCTCGACTTCGGTCCGCTGCACCAGGTCGCCGATGTAGTGGATGTTCTCGGCCTTGAGGCAGTTCGCACTGCGCACGGTCAGCTCGAGCTCGTCCACCGGACGCAGCAGGATCGGATCGAACTGCTGCTCGGCGGCCTTCGCGGCACCCTCGTCCTGGCCCTGCAGGTCGACGAACACCGAGAGCTGATCCTTCAGGATCGCGCCGGCGCGGCGGATCGCCTCTTCGGCGTCGATCGTGCCGTTGGTCTCGATGTCGAGGATCAGCTTGTCCAGGTTCGTGCGCTGCTCGACGCGCGCGCTCTCGACGGTGTACGTCACGCGGCGGATCGGGCTGAACGACGCGTCCAGCTGCAAGCGACCGATCGGGCCGCTCGACTCTTCGAAGTTCGCGCGCTGCACTGCCGGGCGATAGCCGCGGCCGCGCTCGACCTTCAACGTCATGTTGAGCTCGCCGGCCTTGGTCAGGTTCGCGATCACCAGATCGCTGTTCAGCACTTCCACGTCGTGGTCGAGCTGAATGTCACCCGCGGTGACCGGGCCCGGGCCCTTCTTGTGGAGACGCAGCTGCGTCTCTTCGCGCGCGTTCAGACGGATCGCGACCTGCTTCAGATTCAGCAGAATGTCGACGACGTCTTCCTGCACGCCTTCGATGCTCGTGTACTCGTGCAACACGCCGTCGATCTCCGCCTCGGTAATGGCGGCGCCCGGCATGGACGACAACAACACGCGCCGCAGCGCGTTACCCAGAGTGTGGCCGAAGCCACGCTCGAACGGCTCGATCACGACCTTCGCCTGCTTGGGGTTGGTCGGGGTTACTTTGACGACACGCGGCTTCAGGAATTCGCCAACGGATGCCTGCATGGAGGAAACACCTGCTTGTGTAGCGGTTGAGAACTGCGCGTGCCCGCCTCGTTACAGCGGTAACACCGCAGAGCCAAAAAGACGACTACTTCGAATACAACTCGACGACGAGGTTCTCGTTGATGTCGGGCAGAATCTCTTCGCGGTCGGGCAGCTGCTTGAACGTGCCGGTGAATTTCTTCTCGTCGACCTCGACCCACGCCGGGAACCCGACCTGGGACTTGATCTGCAGGGCCGTCTGAATGCGCAACTGCTTCTGCGCCTTCTCGCGTACCGAGACCACGTCGCCCGCCTTGCACTGATACGAGGCGATCGTGACCTTTTCACCGTTCACAGTGATCGCGGCATGGCTGACCAGCTGGCGCGCTTCATTGCGCGTGGCTGCGAAGCCCATGCGATAGACCACGTTATCGAGACGTCCTTCCAGGAGCTGCAGGAGCGTTGCGCCTGTCGCACCGGGACGGCCGGAAGCCTTTATGTAGTAGTTGCGGAACTGTCTTTCAAGTACCCCGTACATGCGGCGCAGCTTCTGCTTCTCGCGCAGCTGCACGCCGTAGTCGGAAAGACGACCGCGACGCTCGCCCTTGACGCCGCCCGGCGGCACTTCGAGCTT
>Ga0134127_10000782_pt1 | contig 26276 bp, 21 predicted proteins | sample KB31753_FD_96459 | JGI IMG/M metagenome (GOLD analysis project Ga0134127, IMG submission 96459) | Terrestrial soil microbial communities with excess Nitrogen fertilizer from Kellogg Biological Station, Michigan, USA - KB3-175-3 | ecosystem: Environmental > Terrestrial > Soil > Unclassified ... | reverse complement strand
GGGGATGCCGAACCGGAGAAGGGCGGCATGCGACTCGCCCTGTATGTCCAGGGGCCGCACGCCCATCTCCAGCAGCGCCGCCACCGAGGGAGGATTCACCGGGCGGGACACGACGATGCGGGGGGCCCACCCCTGCTTGAAGAGATCCGACGCCGCTTGTTCCCGGAAGGGGGAGTCGCCGGCCACCACGACGAGCGCGTCGGCGTCGGCCAAGGCGTCCTCCACGACGAGCGCATGCGCCACCGCGCGGAGGACGGGCGCGTGAAGCGCCCAGACCGCGACGGCCAGCAGCAGGACGACCGCGACACCCCCCAGCAGGCGGCGGCGTCTCACCGCTCGAGCTCGATCAGATACTCCTTGACCCGCCGCGCGTCGGGGGCGTCCGGATTGAGCGCCAGATATCGCTCGAAGGCCTCGCGGGCCCGGGGATTGTCCCGGGTCTGATAGTAGAGAAAACCGAGCTGGCGGAACGGGTCGGGAAAGGCGGGGTCGAGGGCGATCGCCCGGGCATAGGCCTCTCGCGCCTGCTCGACCAGCGGCGCCCGATCCTCCGGCCGGCTGGTCCGCTGGGCCGCGAGCCGATGGAGGTCACCGTAGTAGAGATACGCCACCGGGTCTCCGGGTGTCAGCGCCAGCACGCGGTCGAGCTGACTCCGTCCGAGGCCGTAGCGGCCGGCCCGGATCTCGAGCCCGGCATTCTCCCGCACCGCCAGGCGGGTCCGGAGCGCGTAGTCCTCGCTGCCCCTGGTGAGCGCCTCGAACGACGTGTCGGAGCCGTTCGCCTGGAGCCACTTGCGCGCGCCCGCGAGCCGCTCGTCGAGCCGGGCGGGATTGCTCAGGTAGTACCTCTCCGAGGGGCTCGGGCGGCCCGGCTCCCCGCGGAGCCACTCGAAGGCGAGCAGGGCCTCGCGCGGGTCGTAGCCTGCCAGCGCCACGCGCGTCAGGCCGGCCGCATCCGCCTCGCGCTCGAGGTCGCGGCCATAGCCGGTGACGGCGGCGGTGTAGGTGAGAGGCAGCCCCTGGGCCGGGATCGGGCTCGACACCGCCGGGCCGGAGGTGTCCGGCGCGTTGCGATCGGCGCGAAGCGCGTGGCGCTCGGTCAGATGCACCGTTTCCCGCCCGAGGATGGCGGCGAGCTGGGCTTCATTGTGCAGCCGCGCCAGGAGACCGGTATGAACGAAGAGCCGGGCATTGGGCAGCATGAACGCGCTCGGCGCGACGTCACGGAGCACGGTGACGCGGATGGGCGGGGCGTCGGAGAGTGGACTCCCCGCCATGAGGCGGCTCACCATGGCGGCCAGATAGGAGTCCAGCGCGGGCTCGTCGTGGATCCTGGCCGTCCTGGAAAGTTGCTCCGCTTCCCGGTCGGCCTCTTCTCGGAGCGTCCGATCGCTCGGCTCGGAGGCGATGACGGGGGATCCCACGCCGGCAAGAAGAAAAATCGCGAGCGGTAACGTCAAAAGCTTGGTCGTCGGCCCCCACCGCCTGTACGATGACCGAGAGGAGGTGCTACCCATGCGTCGTGCGCTCATTGTTTCGGTGATCATGCTGACCCTCACGGCCTGCGCGTCGTCTCCGCCACGCCCCCAGCGAAGCGAGTTCGAGGACATCCCGGTTCCCAAGGGCCTGACGGTGGACATGGACAAGTCCACCATCATCGAGTCGCCCTCGGTCAAGGCGGCCCGGCTCTTCTACAAGGGGCGCCTGGAGCCGGAGAGTCTCGGCGCCGCGTTCCGGACCACTCTGGAGGCCAATGGGTGGCGGCATCTGTCGTCGACCACCGCGTCCAGCAAGGGTACCACGCAGATTTACGAGAAGATGGGCAACTCGCTCCAGATCCTGATCTACGAGGGCGTCTACTACACGTGGGTGGAGCTCTCGGCGACCAAGGTCGTGAGCGGGTCCGCTCAGGTCACGCCGCCGCTCGGCGCCACGCCCGTTCCCGCGACGCGCTAGCCCGACTCGCCTCCTCTTGCCCTCCCTTTCCCCGTTGCGGGGAGAGGGCAGGGTGAGGCGCCGGCCGGCCAAGAGCCTAGGGGCGTCTCCAGGCGCGGCCCTCGCGCTCGATCATGGTGTCGGCCTCGGCGGGGCCCCAGGTGCCGGCCTCGTGGTTAGGGAACTTTCGCGGGTCGCCCTTGCTCCACGCCTGCAGCACCGGCTCCAGCAGCTCCCAGGACAGGTCCACCCAGTCGCCGCGGGCGAAGAGCGTGGTGTCGCCCTTCATCGCATCGACCAGGAGGCGCTCGTAGGCCTCGGGCGGCTCCGCTCCGAAGGCCTTGTGATAGTCGAAGTCCATGTCCACCAGCTTGATGCGCGGCTCGGTGCCCGGTAGCTTGGCCCCGAACTGCAGCGAGATCCCCTCGTCCGGCTGGATGCGCAGGATGAGCCGGTTCGGCTCCGCGGGCGCCTCCGGATTGCGCCGGAACACCAGGTGGGGCGTGCGCCGGAACTGCACCGCGATCTCGCTGGTCCGCTTGGGCAGTCGCTTGCCGGTGCGGAGATAGAACGGCACTCCCGCCCAGCGCCAGTTGTCCACGCCCAGCTTCAGCGCAGCATAGGTCTCGGTGATGGACTCCGCGGAGACGCCCTTCTCCTCCCGATAACCCGGGACGCGCTGGCCGCCGACGAAGCCGGGGCCGTACTGCCCGCGCACCGCCACCGAGTCCACCTCGCCGGGCGGGATCGGCCGCAGCGCGCGCATCACCTTGGTCTTCTCGTCGCGCACGGGATCGGCGTCGAAGGTCACCGGCGGCTCCATGGCCACCAGGCAGAGGAGCTGCAGGATGTGGTTCTGGATCATGTCGCGCAGCGCGCCCGACTCCTCGTAGTACGCGCCGCGGCCCTCCACCCCCAGCGTCTCGCCCACCGTGATCTGCACGTGGTCCACGTGGTTGCGGTTCCACAGCGGCTCGAAGATGCCGTTGGCGAAGCGGAAGACGAGGATGTTCTGGACCGTCTCCTTGCCGAGATAGTGATCGATCCGGTAGACCTGATCCTCGCTGAAGACCCCGTTCACCACGTGGTTGAGCGCGCGCGACGACGCGAGATCGCGCCCGAAGGGCTTCTCGATGACGATGCGCACCCAGGCGTCGGCGCTCTCCCCGCGCTGGAATCCCGCCTCCCCGAGCCGGTTCACGATATGCGGGTAGAGGGAGGGCGGAGTGGAGAGGTAGAAGAGCCGGTTCCCGCTCGTTCCCCGCTCCCGCTCCACCTGCTTGATGAAGTCCCCCAGCCCGGGATAGATGCCCGCATCGGCGGGATCGGCGGTGTAGTAGAAGAGGGTCTGGGCGAAGCGATCCCAGACCCGCGGCGAAGGGGGCTGGACCCGCGCGAAGTCGGAGATCGCCTCGCGCATGTGGGTGCGGAAGACCTCGTTGCTCATCTCCGTCCGCGAGACGCCGATCACCGCGAAGGGCTCGGGCAGGACCCGGCTCTGGAACAAGGACCAGAGCGCGGGGACGAGCTTCCGCTTGGTGAGATCGCCCGAAGCCCCGAAGATCACCATCACGCAAGATTCGTCGGCCAGGGTCATACCTTCCGCGTCACCGCGCGCACCGCCTCGACGAGCTTGTCGAGCGCCGCCGCCTGCGTGCCCTTGAGGTGCACTCGCGCCACGCGCCGGCCCGCCTCCGACAGAGCCTGGAGATCGCCCAGGGCCTGCGCGGTCTTCAGGGTCCCGAATCCGTACCCGGCGTCCGGGATGACGATTTCTTGCGGGTCGTCCCCGGTGATCTGGAGAAAGATGCCGTTCGGCTTCCCGCCCTTGTGGAGCTGGCCGGTGGAGTGCAGGTAGCGCGGGCCGTACGCCACCGTGGTGGCCGCCCGCAGCCGGTCGCGCAGGAGGACGCGGATCTCCTTCAAGCGCTCCCCCGCGTCCCGGGTGGGCGTGAGAAAGGCCTGGATGGCGAGATAGTCCCCGGGCTGCGTCTGATTGAAATGCGCGCGCAGCCCCTCCGCGAAGGAGTCGGGCTTGTCCTCGCGGCCCGTCATGAGCGCCATTCCGTTTTCCTCGGCCACCGCCTTCCACTCGGGCAGGCGGTGCGTCTTGCGCCAGCGCGCGAGGAGCTCGGCGGTCTTCTCCTTGGCCGAGGCGACATTGGGCTCGTCGAAGGGATTGACCTCGAAGAGCGCGGCGGCGGCGGCGGTGGCGATCTCCCAGCGAACGAACTCGCCGCCGAGCTCGAGCACGTCGTTGAGCTCGAGGCGGATCACCGGGTGCCCCTCCGCGGCGAGCTGGTTCAGCGCCGTGTCGTGCGCGCTGTCGCCCTTGAGGAGAACGGACACGAAGAGCCGGTCATCGCCATACACGGCGGGCGCCCCCAGCGGCTCCGCGTCCACCGGCACCACTCCCTTGCCGTCCTTGCCCAGCGACTCGGCGAGCAGCTGCTCGATCCAGGACCCCAGCGAGCGGAGCTTGTCCGAGAACACGAGGGTGATCTTGTCGCGGCCGGCTTCCGCGAAGGCGGAGAGCGCCGCCCCGAGCCGGAGGCCCGGGTTCTCGGAGGGGGCCACCTCGGGCCCGCAGGCGTCCAGCATGTTCCCCGCGCGCTCCACGACGCTCTTCACGTCCACCCCGATGAGCGCCGCCGGCACCAGCCCGAAGTAGGACAGCGCGGAGTACCGCCCCCCGATGGTGGCGGGATTGAGGAAGGTCCGCCGGAAGCCGTCCTCCGCCGCGAGCTTGTCCAGCGGCGTCCCCGGATCGGTGATGGCCACGAACTGCATGCCGGGCTTCGGAGGCCGCGAGCTTTCGACCTGGGCGCGGAAATAGTGGTAAAGCGAGGTCGTCTCCAGCGTGGTGCCGGACTTGGTGGCGACGACGAACAGCGTCTTGGGAAGATTGACTCGATCGAGCACGCGCTTCACCGCGCCGGGATCGGTGGAGTCGAGCATGAGGAGATCGGGGAAGCCCATCTTGGACGCGAAGGTGAGGTTGAAGACCTCGGGCGCGAGGGAGGAGCCGCCCATGCCCAGCAGCACGATATGCGTGTGCTGGAGCCGGCGGATCTCGTCCGCGAAGTTCCGGATGTCCTCGGCCGCCTCGCGCATGATGGTCGGCACCGAGAGCCAGCCGAGACGATTGCGGATCTCGTCCCCGTCGCCCGGCCAGAGGGTCGCGTCCTTGGTCCAGAACCGGCCCGCGAAATCCTGCCGCTCCAGCGACTCGAGCGCGGCGCTCACCGCCGGATGGCGGAGGGCATTCGGCGGAATCGGGACCGGGGGTGGAGCGGGGGGGACGGAAGGCGCCGGCTCTGGGCTCTTCGCCGCGCGAGGGGGCTCGGCGGGCTCGGCGCTCTTGCCCTTTCCCGCGCTCGCCACCGCCGGCTCCTTTCCCTTGCCGCCGCCCGCGGCCCGTGCCGGCGGCTCGGCCGCGTGCGTCCGCGCCTTCGTCGTCGGCACCGGCTGGAGCGCATCGTCGTCGAGCGAGATCACGCCCTCGCGGCGGGCGGGCTCATCATCGTCGTCGCCCTTGCCGGCGGTCGCCTGGCGGATCAGCTCCGCGGCGGCGGTGGCCAGCGGGTCGGCCGGGCGCGGTCCACGCTCTTCCGGGCGGGGCCGCGGCGGCAGGGGCGGAAGGGCGGGCCGCGGCGGCGGTGCGGGGCGCGGCGGCGCTGCGGGCGCGGCCGCAGTCACCGGGACGGGTGCCGGCGGGCGCGGCGGCGCCGGCGCGCCCGCGCGCGGGGCGGGCGCGGCGACCGGGCGGGGCGGCATGCTCATTCCCTTGTCGGGAGCCGGCAAGCCGCCCTCGAGCTGGACGATCTTGGCCACACGCCGGGCATGACGCTCCTCGCCCGAGAATCGCGCCTCGAGCCAGCCGCGCGTCACTTCCACCGCGGTGGTCTCATCCAGCACCCGCGAGCCGAGACACAGCACATTGGCGTCGTCGTCCTCGCGGCTCTGCCGGGCGGTGAAGAGATCGTGGCAGAGCGCGGCGCGGATGCCGCGGATCTTGTTGGCCGCGATGGAGGCGCCCACCCCGCTGCCGCAGACGAGGACTCCCGCGTCCACGAAGCCCCGAAGCACCGCCTGGCCGACCGCGCGCGCGAAGTCCGGATAGTCCACCGGGTCGGTGGAGAAGGTGCCCAGGTCGAGGATGTCGTGCCCGTCCGCTTCGAGAGCCGCCGTGATGGGGCCCTTGAGGGCGAAACCGGCGTGGTCGCAGCCGAGCGCTATACGCATGGATTCACCATATCTCTGGTGGGGCCCATTCTCTCAAGAGTGGGGAGGCCCCACAACGTTGTCGTAGAGGCGCCGCTGGCGCTCCCGGGCCGCCCGGAGGGCGGCGTGGCGGGCGGGATCCGGCGCCACCACGCGCCCGCTCGCCGCCGGCGGCGGCAGCGGCGCCCCCAACGCGTCCAGAGTCCGGAGGGCGGCGCCCCGGCTGGAAGCCTCGGCCTCCGGCGACAAGGTCAAGGGCCGGCCGAACGCATCGGCGAGCATGCGCGTCCAGGCGGGCGAGCGCAGCAGCGCGCCGCCGGAGGCGATCACCTCGTGTCCGGCGTCGGCGAGCGGGGCCAGGCGCTCGTAGACCAGGGACAGGCGCAGGGCCACCGCCTCCAGCAAGGCGGCCGCCACGTCGATGGCATCGGTGGCCAGCGAAAGGCCGGTGATGGCCGCGCGCGCATCGTCGCGCCAGCCCGGGCTCCGCTCACCGGCCAGGAAGGGCAGCGCGGTGAGCCCGTGCGAATCGGGCGCGCGCTCCGCCAGCGCCTCCTCGAATGCCGCCTCCGCGGGCAGGGCCAGCCATTCCCGGCACCAGGCGAGCACGTTGCCGCCTTCCGACGTGGCCCCGCCCACCAGCGAGCGCGCGGCGTCGATCCTGTAGCGCCAGAGGCCGTCCGGCATCGCCGTCACCTGCGTCGTGACGAGGCGGAGCGCGGCGGAGGTGCCCACGTTCAGCGCGATGCGCCGGGGATTCGCGCAGTCGGAGCCCAGATTCGAGCAGCCTCCGTCGCCCCAGCCGGGCAGCCAGGGCACCCGGGCCAGCGCGGGCCAGCGCCCGGCCCACGGCGGCAAGAGGCCGCGTGCGGGCGCATCCGAGATCGCGGGCAGGCGATCGCCTCCGATCGCGGACTCGGCCATGAGCGGCGCGTCCCACGTCATCGTGGCCTGGTCGAGGAGCCCGGTGCCCGACGCCATCGAGACGCTGACCGCGAGCGAGCCGGTCAGCCGCGCGAGGAGATACTCGGCGAAGCCGCACCAGGTGGCCGCCCGCGCGAAGACGTCGGGCCGGCTCGCGCGCAGCCACGCCAGCCGCGCGGGATAGAACGCCGCGTGCAGCGGCGCGCCGGTGCGCGCGTGGACGGCGCGCGCATCCAGCCGCCCGCGCAGGGCGGCCGCGGCGGCGGCGCTCCGCGTGTCGGCCCAGGTCAGCAGCGGCGTGAGGGGGCGGCCCGCGGCGTCCAGCGCGAGCAGGCTGTGCCAGAACACGGAGGCGCCCACGCCCGCGATTTCGGCGGCCCGCGCGCCCGCGCCGGCCAGGCAGCCGTCCACCGCGGCCGCCACCGCGTCCACGAGGGCGTCGGCGTCGAACTCCACCGCGCCGTCGGGCGCGGCGCGCGGCGCGAACGACACCCGGCCCTCGGCGCCGGGCAGGGGGCGCGCGTCGGCGTCGAAGCAGGCCGCGCGCGCCGAGCTGGTGCCGACGTCCAGCGCCATCACGAGCATCGTTGGGGTATATTTGCACAAACGACAACGGGGAGATCTCCATGACCATGATCCGGGTACTGAGTCCGCAGGGCGAGCCGCGCGCGGCCACCCAGGCGGTGCCGCCGCTGCCGCCGTCCTTCCGCGGCCTCACGGTGGGCTTTCTCGACAACAAGAAGCACAACTTCGACCGCCTCGTGCTCGAGATGGGCGAGATCATGGTCGCGCGCTGGGGTGTCGCCCGCGTGGTGCACCGGCAGAAGGCCAACGCCGCTACCCCCGCCGCGCCCGACATCATCGAGGCGCTGGCGAAGGAGTGCGACGTGGTCTTCGCCGGCTCCGCGGACTGAGGGTCCTGCACGTCGTGGAGTCTCCACGACACGCTGGAAGTGGCGAAGGCGGGCACGCCCGCCGGTCTCATCTCCACCACGGTGTTCCAGAAGCTCGCGCTGTCGGAGATGGCGGCGCTGGGCGCCACCGCGCTGCCGCTGCTCGTGATCCAGCATCCCCTCGGCGGTGAGAAGCCGGAAGGCGTGAGCCGGCGCGCCGCGCAGGCGTTCGAGCAGCTCGCCAGCCTCGTGGGCCGGCCGTGAGCGCGCCCGCGGCCGGCCTGCGCGAGCTGGAGCTCCCCGAGGACGAGGTCTACGGGGAGTTCGTCAAGCGGGGCTGGTGCGATGGCCTGCCCATCGTGCCGCCCACGCCGGAGCGGGTGGCCGCGATGCTGGCCGCCGCCAAGGCGGATCCCGCCCGCTCGCTGGGGCTCATGCCGCCCCTGTGGCGCGAGTGCACGATCGAGAAGCTTGCCGTCAATGCGGTGATGGCGGGCTGCGAGCCCGCCTACTTTCCCGTCATCGTCGCCGCCGCGCAGGCGCTCCTCGATCCCGCCTTCAATCTCTACGGCGTGCAGGCGACCACGCACCCGGTGGCGCCGCTCCTCATCGCGAGCGGCCCCCTCGCGCGCGCCATCGGCATGCACTCCGGCTCCGGTCTGTTCGGCCCCGGCTTCCGCGCGAATGCGACCATCGGCCGCGCCATCCGTCTCGTCCTCATGAACGTGGGCGGCGGCTGGCCGGGGCGGCACGACATGGCCACCCAGGGGAGCCCGGCGAAGTATTCCTACGCCATCGGGGAGATCGAGGAGGGCAGCCCCTGGGAGCCGCTCCACGTGGCGCTCGGCTTCAAGGCGGAGCAGAGCGTGGTCACCATGTACGGAGGCGAGCCGCCCCACAACGTCAACGATCACGTGGGGACCACCGCCGCCGGCATCCTCAACAACGTGGCGTCCGTGGCCACTTCCCTCGGCTCGAATGTCGGCTGGTACATGTCGCAGGCGCAGCTCCTGGTGGTGCTGGGCCCCGAGCACGCCGCCACCATCGCCGCCGACGGGTTCACGCGCGCCGACGTCCAGCGCTTCGTCTTCGAGCACGCCCGCCTGCCGCTCGGCCGGCTCAAGCAGGGCGGCATGTACGGGATCCACGACTGGCCCCTCTGGATGCAGAAGGTCACCGACGAATCGGTCCTCCTCCCCCGCGTTCCCTCCGCCGATGACGTGCTGGTCATGGTGGGCGGCGGGCCGGGCAAGCACTCCGCGGTGGTGCCCAACTGCACCTTCAGCCGCGCGGTGTCGCGCGTGGTGGACCGCGCCGCCTGAGCCGGCGGCACCAAGGAACACCGTCCTGCGCGAGCGCATCGTCTGCTGGACCCTCATCGGGCTGGCGCTCGCCGTGAGCGTGGTGGCCACCCTGGACGCGCGCGGCCGGGTGGGGACCACCTATCCCGGCTTCGCCGTGATGGAGCAGCTCCTCGTGGCTCCCGGAGGCGTGGAGAAGGGCGGGCTCCTCCCGTTCGACCTCGTGCGCGCCATCAACGGCCAGCTCGTCACGTCCGGCCGCGAGGTCCACGACGAGGTTCGCCGGCATCCGGTGGGCACGCGCTTTCAGTACCTGCTGAGCCGGCGGGGCACCCTGCACGAGGCGGAGATCGCCAGCCGCGTCATCACGGCGGGGGATCTCCGCCGCTATGTCATCGACGGGCTCTTTCCCTCCCTCCTCTACCTGGGCCTCGCCGCGGTGGTGCTCGCGCTGAGACCGGGCGTGCCGGAGACGCGCGTCTTCCTGTTCTTCGCGCTCACGTGGTTCTGCACGGCCGGGCTCTTCCCCGACTCGTGGACGACGTATCGCTTCAGCGCGCTCTTCCTCACCGCATGGGCCTTCGCGCCCGCCGCCTATCTCCACATCGCGCTGCGCTTCCCGCGCCCGCGACCGGTCCTCTTCCGCCACCCCTGGCTGCTCCGGCTCGCGTACCTCGCCTCGGCGGTGATCGCGCTGGCCATCCAGCTGCCGATGACGCGGATGCCGGCGGCCTGGCCCTTTCTGGTGCCGGCGGTGGCGGCCACCTACTGGGCCCTGGCCTTCATCGTGCTGGTGGGGAGCCTCGTGCATTCGGCGCTGCGAAGCCCCTCGCCCTTGATGAGGCAGCGCGCCAAGGTGCTCACCGCGGGCTTCGTGGCCGGTCCGCTTCTCCCGGTGCTCGGCACCACGCTGGAAGCGCTGACCGGGATGGTGGTGCCGAATCTCGAGCTGATCTGGCGGCTCAACGTCCTCTTCCCGGCCGCCGTCGCCTACGGCATGGTGCGCTACGACCTCTTCGACGTGCGCGCGGTGATCCGGACCGGCACCGTGTACGCCGCCGTCACCGGCTTCGTGGTGGTGGCCTATGCGGGCGCCATCGCGGGGGTGAACGTGGCCTTCGCGCGGCTGGGCATGAGCGAGTCCCTGGTCGTCCCCGCGGTGGTGGTGGCGCTGGCGGTGGTGCTGTTCCTCAATCCCGTGTACCGGCGCACCCAGGGCCTGGTGGACCGCCTCTTCTTCCGGGAGCGCCTGGACAACGGGCGGACCATGGAGCAGGTCGCGGATACGATGACCACCCTGCTCGACCTCAACCGCATCGTGCTCCTGATCACGGAGACGGTGGACGGGCTGCTGCATCCGAACGGCCACGCGCTGCTGCTGCTCGACGCGGACCGGAAGGTCTACCGGCCCATGGGCGGGGACAGCGCCTCCTACCTGGCGGTTCCCGCCGACGGACCGCTCGCGCGATTGCTGGGGCGCCGCCCGGCGCCCCTCACGCGCGAGCGGCTCGCCGCGGATCCGGAGCTGGCGGGGCTGAGCGAGCCCGCGCTCGCCACCCTGGACGGGCTGGGCGCCACCCTGGTGGTGCCGGTGGTGTTCCGGGGAGATGTCCGGGGCATGCTCGCGCTGGGACCCAAGCGCGCGGGGACAGCCTATACCACGGAGGACCTCCGGCTGGCGCGCCACCTCGTGAATCAGAGCGCGGTGGCGCTCGAGAACGCGCGCGCCTACACCGAGCTCCAGGTCGCGCACGTGGAGCTCCAGTCCGCGCTCCGCCGCGTCCAGATCCTCGAGACCATCCGGACCAACCTGGCCAAGTTCGTCCCGCAAACCGTTCAGGACCTCATCGAGGAGGCGCCGGATGCCCCCGCGTTCGAGAAGCGCGAGGTGGACGTCACCGTGCTCTTCGTGGACATCGCGGGCTATACCCGGCTCAGCGAGCGCTTCGACGTGGCCCGCGTCAATCAGCTCGTCGAGCGCTACTTCGGCGCCTTCCTCGACGAGATCCTCGGGCGGGGGGGCGATGTCAACGAGACGGCGGGCGACGGGCTCATGGTGATCTTCCGCGGGCCCGATCCGCGCGAGCACGCGCGCGCGGCGGTGCTCGCCGCGCAGGGCGTGCTGCGGCGGGCGCACGCGATCAATGCCGAGATCACCGAGCTCAGCGAGCCCATTCGCCTCCACGTGGGGGTGAACTCGGGCCTGGCGGGGGTGGGCGCCACCAAGATCGAGGGCCGGGCGGGGACGCGCTGGACCTATACCGCCTCCGGCGCGGTGACCAATCTCGCCGCGCGGCTGGCCGCGCTCAGCGAGGGTGACGCGGTGGTGGTGGGCAGCGAGACCGCGGGGCGGCTCGGCGCGGAGCTGGCCCTGGAGGACTGGGGCGAGCGCCGGCTCCGCAACGTGGAAGAGCCGGTGCGCGTGTTCCGTCTCTCGGTGCCGACGGGGCCGCTGAGTTCCCCCGCGTGAGGGCTACACGGCGCGCGCGATGAGGAGCAGGGCCGCGAGCAGGAGCGCCGCGCCGGCCATGCCGAGCGCCCCCAGCGATTCGCCGAACACCATCACCCCCAGCGTGGTGGCGGTGAGCGGCTCGAGCAGCGAGACCACCCCCGCGGTGGTGGCGGGCACGCGCCGGAGCCCCATCGTGAAGAAGATGTACGCGAGCGCGGTGGGGATGACGCCGAGATAGACGAGCAACGGCCACGCCTCCGCGAGGGGTCGGCGCACCGCCGGCTCGATCAGCAGCACCGGCGTGATCAGGAGCGCGGCGAGGGTGAAGGTGGCGGCGGCCAGCGGCAGCGGCGCCGCGCGGGCGAGGAGCCGCTTGGTGCCCACCGCATAGACGGCGTAAGATAGCCCGGCGCCGAGGGCGAGCAGCGCGCCGAGCCCGGAGCGGCCCGCGATCTCGCCCGGGCCCCGCGGACCGATCACCAGCAGCGCGGTGCCCGCCACCGCCATGCCGAGCGAGATGCGCACGGTGGAAGTGAGCCGCTCGCCGAGGAAGAGGGCGGCGAGCAGGGCGATCATGAGGGGCGCGGAGCAGATGGCGAGCAGGGCGGCGACGGCGACTCCGGTGAGGGTCACCGCGGTGAAGTAGCAGACCTGATAAGCGGCCATCGCGGTGCCCGCGGCGACGAGCGCGAGCGTGTCGCCGCGGGCGGTGGTGACGAGGGAACGCGCGCGGAAGAGCGCGGCGGCGGCGAGCAGGCACGGCGCCGCCACCGCGAGCCGCGCCCAGCCGACGAGCAGCGGGCCCGCGCCCGCGTCGCCGGCGGCGAGCGTCATGGTGGCGCCGGTGGTGCCCCACGAGATCGCGGCCAGCGCGACGAGGAGAATGCCGATGAGCATCGAGGCGACAGTATACGGGAGTGGCACGGGCGATCCGGTGGGCTTCATCGGGCTCGGCAACATGGGCGCCCCCATGGCGGGCCGGCTGATGGATGCCGGGTATCCCCTGGTGGTCCACGACGCCGCGCCGGCGGCCGCGGAGCCGCTGCTCACCCGGGGCGCGAAGTGGGCGCCCACGCCGGCGGCGCTGGCGGCGCAGGTCCGCACCATCGTGACCATCTTGCCATCGTCGCTCGAGGTCAGGGCCGTCGTCAGCGGGTCGGACGGTCTCCTGGAGGCGTTGCAAGCGCGGAGCCTGCTCGTCGAGATGACCTCGGCGGATCCGTCGGAGACGCGCGCCATCGCGGCCCTGGTCGAGGCGCGCGGCGCCGCCCTCATCGACGCGCCGGTCTCGGGCGGGGTGCGCGGCGCGAAGGCCGGCACCCTCGCCATCATGGTGGGCGGACAGGCCGCGCTGCTGGAGCGGGTGCGCCCCATGCTGGCCGCCATGGGCGACAAGATCTTTCACGCGGGCCCGGTGGGCGCCGGGCACGCCATCAAGCTGGTGAACAACACCTGCTCCGCGGTGGCGCTGGTGATGACGGCGGAGGCGGTGGCGGTGGCGGCCAAGGCGGGCGTGGATCCCGCGCGCGCGGTGGAGATCATCCAGGCCTCCTCCGGCAAGTCGAACGCCACCGAGACCAAGTTTCCCCGCTTCATTCTCAATGGCGCCTTCGACGCCGGCTTCGCGATCCGGCTCATGGCCAAGGACCTGGGCGGCTTCGAGCGCCTCGCCCGCGAGACGGGCGCGGAGTCGAAGCTGGCCACCATCACCGCCGAGCTCTACCGGACGGCGATCGAGCGCGGCCTGGGCGAGGAGGATCACACCGCGGTGGTGCGGCTCATCGAGGAATGGACGCAGACCCGGCTGCGCGCCGGAACGGGAGGAGCGTGATGACTCGGATCGGCTTCATCGGCGTGGGCACCATGGGGTTGCCCATGGCCGCCAATCTCGTGAAGAAGGGCTTCGCCGTCACCGCGTTCGACATGAATCCGGCCGCGGTGAAGGCGGCCACCGCGGTGGGCGCGGCGGCGGCGGCCTCGGCGGCGGAAGCGGTGGCGGGCGCCGATCTCGTCATCACCATGCTGCCCTCCTCGCCGCACGTGGAGTCGGCCTTCACCGGGGACGGCGGCGTGCTGATGGCGGCGCGGAAGGGCACGCTCCTCGTGGACATGTCCACCATCGATCCCGCCGTCACCCGGCGCCTCGCGGCGGCGGCGGCGGAGCGCGGCCTGCGCTTCGTGGACGCGCCGGTGTCGGGAGGCGTGCCCCGCGCCACCGACGGCACCCTGGCCATCATGGTGGGCGGCGCGCCGGCCGACTTCGAGGCGGCGCGCCCCGCGCTGGCCGCGATGGGCGCCAATGTCATTCACGTGGGAGAGGTGGGCAGCGGCGAGGTGGCGAAGCTCTGCAACAACCTCATCGCCGGCGTGGCGGCGGTGGCGGTGAGCGAGGCGTTCCGGATCGCGGAGGGCTTCGGGGTGGACCCCAAGGTCATCACCGAGGTGATCTCGAAGTCGTCCGGCAACACCTGGGTGATGGAGCATATGCATCCCGTGCCCGGATTGGTGGCGCGCTCGGCCTCGACCAACGAGTACCGGCCCGGCTTCATGACCGATCTGATGTGCAAGGACGTGGGCCTCGCGGTGGACGCCGCCCGCGGCCTGCGCATCCCGCTCTTCGTGGCGCCGGCCGCGCAGCAGGTGTACCGGCTCGCCTCCTCGCACGGACTGGGCCGCAAGGACTTCACCAGCGTGTACACCTTTCTCAAGCCGTCGGCGGAGAACGCGCCCGTCTAGCGGGCGGGACTCCCCGTGCGCCGTCCGGCCTGCCCACCGGCGAGGTCCGAGTGGTAGGATAGGCCCCGGGAGCTTCCTGTGATTCGCCGCCGCCCGATCCTCCTCGCTGCCGCCATCCTCGTCGTCGCGATGGTGAGCGCGGGGCTATGGTATCTGCCCGAGTTCGCGCGCCGGATGGCGGTGGAGCAGGTCATCGCCATCACCGGGCGGCAGGCCACCATCGAGGACGTCGATCTCAATCTCTTCACCGGCTACGTGGCGGTGAAGGGGTTCCGCCTGGCGGAGCGAGAGGGGCAGGGGCCCGAGCCCTTCATGCGCTTCGAGCGCCTGGAGGCGCAGATCTTCCTGCCCGCGCTGGTGCTCTTCGACGTACGCCTCCGCCATGTGGGTCTGACCGGCCTCGAGGCGAAGGTGATCCGTACCGGCGAGTCCGAGTTCAACTTCTCGGACATCCTCGCGCATATCCCCCGGGCGGCCCCGTCGGAGCCCAAGCCGAGCCGCTTCAGCGTCACCTTCGACCGCGTCGCGCTGACCCGCACCCGGGTGCGGATCGAGGACCAAACCGTCACGCCGCCGGCGGACTGGTCGCTGCAAAGCCTCGACGCCGAGGCGCTGTCGGTCACCACGCGCGAGGGCAGCCCCGGCCGCGGCATGCTGCGGCTCCGCTCCGGCGAGGCGAGCATCGAGTTCGACAAGGCGGTGTTCCAGCTGTCGCCCCTGGCGGTGGCGCTCACCGTGAAGCTGACCGGCATGGATCTCACCCGGGTGGTTCCGTACATTCGCAATCCCGACCTCACGCTCGAGGGCGGCGTGCTGGGCGCCACGCTCGAGGTCTCCTTCAAGCGGGTGGGCGGCAAGGTGGAGGAGCTCCGGGTGGGCGGCGAGGTCGGGCTCGAGCGCTTCGCGATCAGCCACAGCGAGACGCCGGGGCGGTCCATCGCCATCGCCCGTCTCGGCGCCGGGATCCGCCGCGCCGACCTCCTCGACCGCTCGCTCGCCCTCACCAGCGTCGCCATCGAAGGGGCCGATATCGGCCTGGTGCGGCGAGCGTCGGGCCAGTTCGACCTCCTCCAGGCCATCGGCCGGTTCGTCGAGCGGCGCGCCGAGGCGGAGCGCGAGCGCGCCGCCCGAGATCGAGGGGCGGCGGCGCCCTCCCCCTCGCCGACTGCGCCGGCGGAGGCGCCGGCGGCCTCCGAGAGCCCGCCCGCCCCTGCGGCCTCCGAGCGGCCGTGGCTCGTGAAGGTGGCGCAGATCACGATCGACGGCAGCCGGGTCCAGCTGCTCGACGAGGCCGCCTCGCCGGCCATTCAGTGGCGCGTGGAGGAGCTGGCCGTGAATCTCACCGGCCTCTCCAACTCGGCCGAGGACGCGCCCGCCACCGGTGTCCTCAAGGGCCGGCTGGGCGGTCCGGGCCCCGCCGCGCTGGCCACCCTTTCGGTGGACGTGGCGCGCCTGCGCTGGGCGTCGCCGCTGGCCGCGCTCGCGCGGGTCTCGCTCACGGACTTCGACCTCGCCGCGCTCAACGCCTATGCGCCGTCCAACCTGGCCGGCCTCACCATGGCCGGCCTCTTCACCACCGAGCTCGAGCTGGACGTGGCCCGCAAGGAGGGAACCACCGACCTCGCGGTGGCGACGGCGACGGGGTCGGTGCGCTTCGCCGACATCGTGCTGGCCCGGCGCGGCGTGCCCGAGCGCATGCTCGGGCTCCCCAAGCTGACCCTCGGCATCAAGAAGGTCGACGCGGTGGCCCGCCAGGTGGAGCTGGGGACGCTCGAGATCGGTGAGCTCGACGCGCGGATTGTCCGTGAAGCGGATGGCACCCTGGACGTGATGCGCGTGCTCGACGCGGCGAAGGCGCGCACCGGCCCCGCCGCCGCCCCGGCCTCCGCGCCCGCCCGGCCTGTTCGCGTCGCCGCGCCGGCGCCGGCGGCCGCCGCCGCGCCGGCTCCCGCGACGGCGGCGCCCGCGTGGACCCTGGCGCTGGATCGGCTCGCGCTCAAGCGAGGTACCGCGACCTTCGACGATCAGGCGGTCACGCCGCGGACCACCCTCACCGTGAGCGACCTCAGCGTGACCGCGCGGCGGCTGCTCTGGCCGACCGTCCGGGGGGCCGCGCCGGGGACGCTGCGGATCACCGCTGGAATGCCGGGCGGGGGAGTGTTCCTGGTGGAGGGGCGGGCATCGCTGGACCCCCTCGACCTGACGTTCCAGATCTCCACTCTGGACGCGCCGATCGAGCCCTACCAGGCGTACTTCCCGTTCCCGGCGCAGTTCAAGGGCCTCTTCAGCGGCGACAGCGTCAATACCGTGAAGATCGAGAACGGCACGCTGCGCGCCGCCTCGCAGGGCAATGCCTATGCCAAGCAAATCCAGGTGGTCGAGCCCGGCGCCGAGCATCCCGCGCTCACCCTCGAGCGGATGGAGATTCGCGAGATCGACTTCTCCTGGCCCAACTACGCGTTCGTGAGCGTGGTGAGCTTCTTGCGTCCCGAGATTCGCGTCGAGCGCGCGGAGGACGGCTCCCTCAATCTCCGGCGCATGTTCTTGCCCTCGCCGAAAGCCTCGGAGGAGGCCGGCACGGACAAGGAGAAGGAAGAGAAGACGAAGAAGAAGGAAGAGGAGGCGAAAGCCGCCGACGGGGCTCCCAAGAAGCCCGGCCTCATGGAGACCATGGTGCTGGACTTCGACCGGATCGTCGTGGAGGAGGGCTACATGCGCTTCCTCGATCACACCACCAAGCCGGTCTTCTCGCAGGACATCGGGCACCTCGCCCTCACCGTCCGTAATCTCTCCAATACGCGGGACGGGCGCCGGTCCACCCTGGCCATGCAGGGCATCGTGGGGGGCGACTCCGCCCTGGACTTGCGGGGAGAGCTCTCCCGACTGGGCGAGGACTTCTTCGCCGACCTGGTGGGCGAGCTCCGTGACTTCAGCGTGGCCAGCGCCAATCCCTACGCGGAGAGCATGCTCGCGTGGTTCGTCAAGCAGGGCAAGCTGGGCCTGCGCGTGCACTATCGCATCGAGCACGACCGCCTCACCGGCGACAACGAGATCGTGGTGAAGAATCTCCAGGTGGCCAAGGGGCCCGAATCCGACGCGGTGCAGAAGCGCATCGGCCTGCCGCTGGGCCTCATCGTGGCCGTGCTCAAGGACTCGCATGGCGACATCTCCTTCCAGATCCCGATCGCGGGCACGCTGTCCGACCGGCAGCTGGACTGGGGCGAGACCATCTGGGCGGCGGTGAAGCAGGTGATCGTCAAGGCGCTCGCCTCGCCCTTCAACGCCATCGGCCGGCTCTTCACCGGCGGCGGCGACGACAAGGACGCGAAGGTGGAGGAGGTCAAGGTCGATCCGGTGACCTTCCCCGCCGGATCGAGCGTCATCGGGCCCGCCATGGAGGGGCATCTCGACCGGGTGGGCGAGTTCCTCCGCAAGACGCCGTTCGTGAATCTCACCCTGGTGCCGGTGGCCACCGCCAGGGACGTCGAGAGCCTCAAGGCCCAGGAGCTCACCGCGAAGATCCAGCGCATCCAGCGAGAGCGCGGGGTTCCCAACTACGCGCGCGCGGTGGGCATCTATTACCGCGATCAGGGCATCGAGGGGCCGGTGCCCGCCACCGCCGAGGAGCAGCTGGTGGTCCTCCAGGCGCGCGAGGTGGTGTCGGAGGTGCGCGTGAAGGAGATGCTCGATCGGCGCGCCGGCGCCACGCGGGACCTGCTCATGAAGGCGGAGGGCGTTCCCGCCGAGCGGCTGCGCCCGGGCGAGGCCAGGATGCTTCCTGCCGAGCCCGGCGACGGGCGCGTGGAGTTCGCCGTCACCGCCGAGTAGCCCCGTCCGCGGCCCTCGCGGCGCCGTGCTATGATGCGGCCGGTCGAGGAGGAGGAATCGCGGTGCCCCACTACGTCATGCTGAGCACGCTGAGCGAATCCGGCCGTCGGGTCCTGCGCGAGCGGCCGGGCTGGATCCGCAAGGTGAATCGCGAACTCGAGTCGAAGGGCGCGCGGGTGCGCGCGCAGTTCGCCCTCCTCGGCCCCTACGACTTCGTGACCATCCTCGAGGCGCCCGACAACGAGACCGTCTCCGCCCTGTCCATCGAGATGGGGGCGCGCGGCTCCGTGCAGATGATGACCATGCCGGCCATTCCGCTGGACACCTTCATCAACAGGCTGGGGGGACGGAAGACGTCCAGATCCGGCCGGAGGGCCCGCCGCTGAACGTTCTCGCGCTCCACCCCGACAAGTGCACCGGCTGTCTCCGCTGCGAGCTGGCGTGCTCCTACATGCAGACCGGCACCTTCCAGCCCGCCAAGTCCGTGATCCGCGTCTCTCCCTTCGAGGGCTACACCTCCTACGCGCCGTACACCTGCACCCAGTGCGCGGAGGGCTGGTGCATGACCGCCTGCCCGGTGGGCGCCATCCAGATCAATGCCGCCGGCGCCAAGGACGTGCTCGACGACAAGTGCGTCGGCTGCAAGCTCTGCACCATCGCGTGCCCCTACGGGACCATGTTCTTCGACTCCGACAGCTACAAGGCGTACAAGTGCAACCTCTGCGGCGGCGCGCCCGCCTGCGCGGAGGCCTGCCCGACCCAGGCCATCACCTTCGAGGAGGGGCCCACCCGCGACTGGCTCGGCGACTTCGCCGCCCAGCGCACGGTGCACGTCCTCGCGCGGGAGATCGCGTGATGGCCCGTCACCTCATCATCGGCGGCGGCACCGCGGGGCTCAATGCCATCCGGACTATCAGGGAAGAAGATGGAGGAGGCTCGGAGATCACCCTGGTCTCCATGGAGCGCCCCTACTCGCGGATGGTCCTGCCGTACTACCTCGGCGAGACCATCTCCGAGTCTCATGTCTTCACCGCCACGCCGGCCTCGCTGGCGGCGTGGAAGGTCAAGACCCTGATCGGCCGCAAGGCGACCGCGCTGAACGTCAAGGCCAATACGCTGACGCTCGACGACGGGAGCGCGGTGGAGTACGACGACTGCCTCATCGCGACCGGATCGCGGGCGGCGAAGCCGCCCATCCCGGGCGCGGACGGGCCCGGCGTGCATTCTTTCTGGACGCTCGACGAGGCGCGGAAGGTGATCGCCGACGTCACTCCGGGCAGCAGGGTCGTCATGGTGGGGGCGGGCTTCATCTCCTTCACCATCCTCAACGCCATCCTCGCGCGGGGCGCCAAGCTCACCATCGTGGAAGTGGCGCCGCGCATCCTGCCGCGGATGGTGGACGACGCGTGCGCGGCCATCGTGGACCGCTGGCTGCGCCGGCACGGGGTGGAGATCCGGGCCGGAGCCACCCTCACCAAGGTGGAAGAGGTCAAGGGCAAGCGGAAGCTCTCGTTCAAGTCGGGCGCCCCCATCGTCGCCGACGCGGTGATCATGGCCACCGGCATCCGGACCAATCTCGAGTGGCTGAAGGACTCGGGCCTCGAGATGGCGCAGGACGGGCAGGGGGGCATCGTGGTGGACGATCACCTACGCTCGAGCGTGAAGAGCGTCTATGCCGCCGGCGACGTGGCGCGGGGCAAGAACCTGGTCACCGGCGCCGCCGAGGTGCATGCCATCGAGCCCACCGCGCAGGAGCACGGGCGCGTGGTGGGGGCCAACATGGCCGGCCGCGACCTGGCCTATCGCGGCAGCTTGCTCATGAACATCGTGGAAGTCTGCCACCTGGACGTGGCGTCGTTCGGCGGGTGGGACGACAAGGGCGCCGAGGTCTTCACCGGGGTACGCCCGGAGCGCTCCCAGTACCGCAAGCTCCTCTTCCGCGGTGGCCGGCTCACCGGGGCCATGATCTGCGGCCCGGCGGAGGACATCTGGACCACCAATGACGTGGGCATCCTCAAGGGCCTGGTGCAGACCGGCTCGGATCTGTCCGCGTGGAAGGCGCATCTCGCGCGCGATCCCTTCGACGTCAAGCCGGCCTTCATGGCCACCCGGACCACGGCGGCGCTCCTGCCGCAGACCATTCTCGGCCGGCCCTCCCATTCACCCTCGCTTCCCCAATCGGTGGCCACACGATGAGCCCTATCGCGACGAGTACGCGTCCCGCCAAGACCACCGCGCCCGCGCCGGTGCTGCCCGGCGGCTATGCCGGGAAGCTGCTGCGCGTGAACCTCAGCACCGGCAAGATCTGGACTCAGCCCTGGACGCCCGACGAGATGCGCGACCGCCTCGGCGGCATCGGGCTCGGCGCCCGCATCCTCTGGGAGGAAGTGCCGGCCAAGGTGGGCTGGGATCATCCGGAGAACCGGCTCGTCCTCGCCACCGGGCCCCTGGCGGGGTTGCCGGTGTGGGGAACGGGCGGTCTCACCGTGGTCACGCGCGGCGCCATGACGAACGGCGCCACCTCCACCAATGCCAACGGCTTCTTCGGCGCCTCGCTGAAGTTCTCCGGCTACGACGCCATCGTCATCCAGGGGCAGGCCAAGAAGCTCTCGTATCTCTACATCAACGACGGCGTGGTGGAGATCCGCGACGCCGCCCACCTCAAGGGCAAGGACACCTGGGAGACGCAGCAGGCGCTGGAGACCGAGCACGGCCTCAGCGGGCACCGCATGAGCGTGTACGGGCCCGGGGTGGCGGGGGAGAACGTCGTCCGCTTCGCCGCCATCCACGGCGACTACGGCCACGTGGCCTCCAAGAACGGCTGCGGCGCCGTGATGGGCAAGAAGAAGCTCAAGGCGGTGTGCATCGTGCGCGGCACCGGCGCGCTCAGCGCGCACGATCCGCGCGGGCTGGTCCAGGCCGCCGACGACATCGCGCACGACCTCAAGACCGATCCCGCCACCCAGACGCTCTACAACTGGGGGACGCTGCCGGGCGTCTCCAACCTCTACAAGCTCGGCGTGCTCCCGATCAAGAACTACACCACCAACCTCACCACGGTGGACATGACGGAGTGGGAGCCGGCCAAGCTCCGCGGCGGCTTCGACCACCGTGGGCATCAGTGCAATGCCTGCGGCATGCACCACTGCCATATCCAGGTCGTCCGCAATGGGAAGCATGCCGGCGAGCGGGTGGACGAGCCGGAGTACGAGGGCTGGTCGGGCGCGGGCTGGCAGATCGGATGCACCGACAAGGACGCCATCACCTGGCTCAATACGCGGCTGGACCGCGCCTGCGTGGACGTCAACGAGTTCGGCTGGGTCTGCGGCTGGGTGATGGAGTGCATGGAGAAGGGCTACCTCACCGAGAAGCAGGTCGGCTTCCGCCTCAAGTGGGGCGATGCCGAGGGGGCCAATCGGCTGCTGCAGATGATCGTCAACCGCGAGGGCTTCGGCGTCATCCTGGCCGAGGGCGTCAAGCGCGCCTCCGAGAAGATCGGCGGCGAGGCGGCCAAGTGCGCGATCTACACCAAGAAGGGCGCGGCGCCGCGCGGGCACGACCATCGCGGCCGCTGGGACGAGATGCTCGACACCTGCACGTCGTCCAACGGGACCATGGAGAGCGCCAACCCCACCTTTCCCACCGAGATCGGGCTTCCCGGGCGCATCACGCCCTTCGACGGCGAGCAGGTGGCGCGGCTCACCGGAGGCATCCTGGGACGCCGGCACTTCGAGGATTCGCTGGGCGGCTGCTCGTTCACCTTCCGGACCCGCATCGAGCTCCTGGCGCGGGCCCTCTCGGCGGCGACGGGCTGGAACTACACGCTGGCGGAGGCGATGCGGTTCGGGCGGCGCACCGCGGCCATCCTGCGCGCCTTCAACCTCCGCTGCGGCATCGGCACCTCGGTGGAGTATCCGTCGGAGCGCTACGGCTCCCAGCCGGTGGACGGCCCCGCCAAGGAGCACAATGTGATGGCGCAGTGGGAGCGGATGCTCGACGTCTGGTACGAGACCGTGGGCTACGACCGCAAGACCGGCAAGCCGAAGAAAGAGACGCTGGACAAGCTCGGGCTGCAGTGGCTCTCGAAGGAGCTGTGGAAGAAATGATTGGCGAGCCGCAGCCGCAGGCGAGGCGAGCGGATACATAATGGGTTCCCGAGCGGAGCGAGGGCAGTCCAAGTCCGATAGGACTCTCGACCTCACGATCGAGGTCACCACCTGGGTCACCAAGCAGGTGGGAGGCGACGGCTCCGGCACGCGCATGTTCGAGGAACCCGTCCTCGCCGGCGACACCGTGCGCACCGCGCTCCGCCGCTTCTCGCGTCGCTTCCCGGAGCTGGACGCGGCGCTGTGGAATCCGGATCACACCGATCTCGGCGAGCCCATCGAGGTGGTCGTCAACGACGCCGTGCTCGGCGTGCACCACACCCTGGACACGCCGCTGGAGGGCGGCGAGCACATCACCTTGCTGGGCCAGTTCATGGGCGGCGGCGACCCGCCGCTGCCCGAGTACCGTCTCCGGGCGCGGAACACCTCCAGGGAGAGTGAGAACGCCATCCACCACGATGACGTGGCCAGGAAGTACGGCTTCGGCGGCGGGCTGGTTCCCGGCGTGACCGTGTATGCGTACATGACCCATCCGCTGGTGGCGGCGTGGGGGCCCGAGTGGCTGGAGCGGGGGACGGCGACAGTGCGCTTCGTCAAGCCCGTGCTGGACGAGGACGAGACGCTGGTGACGGGCACCGCGAGTCGGCCCGCGGGCGGACCGCTCAGCGCGACGGTCACGGTGTCGACGGGATCGGGCGGTCTATGCTCGACCGGAACCGCGACCCTGCCCGACTCGCTTTCCTCCGGCCCGGACGCGTCCCGCTACGAGACGGCGCCGCTGCCCTCCACGCGTCCGCCCGCGCTGGGAACCTATCTGGCCGCCCAGAAGACCCTCGGTACCCCGGTGAACCGGTATGACGAGGCGGCCGCGGCCGCGTGGCTGGCCAAGGTCTCCGACGCGCTGCCGCTCTATCGCGGGCGCGAGGGCTTCATCCATCCGGCCTTCTACCTCGACCAGGCGAACAAGGCGCTCACGCTCAACGTGAAGCTCGGTCCCTGGATCCACGCGGGCAGCGTGATCCAGCATCTGGGCGCCGCCCGGCTCGGTCAGACTCTCAGCACGCGCGGCGGCGTCCGGTCGGTCTTCGAGAAAAAGGGAAGGGAATTCGTGGAGCTGGATCTCCTGATCCTCGCCGACGGGCGACCCGTGGCCCACGTGCTCCATACCGCCATCTTCCGGCTCCCGCTCGCGTCCTGATCGTCCGCCGGCCCGACTGCCCAGTGGACAGGGCAGCCATGAAGATCTTGAAATCCTTGCTAAATATGACGAATTTCGAGCTTTCCCTTGACTCACCCTGATTGCCTCTGATAAGTTGCGCCCTTAGGGCCCCGAGCCGTTCCTTCCCATTCTGGTGCCCCCGAGGTCATGATGGCGCAAACCGTTGGATTTATTGGTCTAGGAATCATGGGCCGGCCCATGGCCAAGAATCTCCTCAAGGCCGGCCACTCCGTGGTGGTGCACAGCCGGAGTCAGGGGCCCGTGCAGGAGGTGGTGGGCGCCGGCGCCAAATCAACTGCGTCGCCCCGGGAAGTGGCCGGTCAGGTGGACGTGCTCATCACCATGCTGCCGAACTCGCCCGAGGTGGAGCTGGTGGCGCTGGGCAAGGACGGCATCATCGAAGGCGCGCGCTCGGGCCTTCTCTTCCTCGACATGTCCACCATCTCGCCGCTCGTCTCGCAGAAGGTCGGCAAGGCGCTGGCGGCCAAGGGCGTGCGGATGCTCGACGCGCCGGTGTCGGGCGGCGAGAAGGGCGCCATCGACGCCGCGCTCTCCATCATGGTGGGGGGCGAGAAGGCGGACTTCGACGCCGCGCTGCCCCTGTTCCAGGCCATGGGCAAGACCATCACCCATCTCGGCCCCCTCGGCGCCGGCGGCTTCACCAAGCTCGCCAACCAGATCATCGTCGCGGTGAACCTCACCGCGCTCGGCGAGGCGCTCACGCTGGCGCGCAAGGCGGGACTCGATCGCGAGCTCACGCTGAAGGCGCTGGGCGGCGGGCTGGCCGGCTCGAAGTGCCTCGAGCAGAAGACCGCGAACTACGTCTCCGGGACCTACAAGCCGGGCTTCAAGATCGACCTCCACTTCAAGGACCTCGGGCTCATCATGGAGTCGTCGCGGGCCCTGGGAGTGCCGCTGCCCGCCACCGCGGTGGTGCAGGAGCTCTTCAACGCCATGCGCGTGAAGGGCCGGGGTGGGCTCGATCACTCGGGCGTGATCACCTTGCTCGAGGAGCTGGCGGGGCTTCCGGAGAAGGCATGAGGGCCACGGTCGACCGGCCGGGACTCGACTCGCAGGGCCGCTCCCCCCTCATCAAGATCCGGCGGGTCCGGAAGGGGGATCTCTCCAAGGTCCGCGACGTGATCGAGCAATCCTTCTCCGACTTCTTCGAGCGCCAGATGGGGACGCGCCCGCGCCAGGTCTTCGGCGGCGCCCAGTACGTTCACCATCGATGGCTCATGGAGCCGTGGGGCTGCTTCGTCGCCGAGGAAGGCGACGGCAAGATCGTGGGCGCGGCGGTGGCGGTGATGTGGGGCACCCTCGGCCTCATCGGGCCGGTGGCGGTGCTGCCCAACTACCAGAATCAGGATATCGGGCAGCAGCTCATCGCCGCCTGCCAGGGTTTCTTCGACGAGAACAAGGCGGTGATGCACGGGCTCGTCACCTACCCGCACAGCGCCAAGCACCTGACCTTCTACGGCAAGTTCGGTTATCGCCCGCGCGGCCTGGTGGCCATCACCTTCAAGGCGCTGGATCGCCGGGAGATCGTGCAGGCCACCCGCGCGACCAAGCCGGGACTGGCGGTGCGGCGCTACTCCTCGCTGGAGGAGGCCAAGAAGAAGGCCGCCATTCTCAAGGTGCATCGCATCACCAATGCGCTGTACCGGGGGATGGACGTGGGGAAGGAAGTCGAGATCGTGGACGGCCTCGCCCTCGGCGACACCCTGCTCCTCGAGAAGGGGCGGGAGGTGATCGGCTTCGCCATCTTCCACACGCCGGGAGTGAGCGAGGCGCCGCAGGGCGCGCTCTACGTGAAATATCTCGCCATCGATCCCCGGCACCGGAAGCCCGAGCACCTGCACTTCCTCCTCGGCGCGCTCGAGGACATCGCCCATGAGGCGCAGTTCCAGCGGGTGGTGGCGCCGGTGTACACGTACTACTGGAGCGCGCATCAGGCGCTGGTCGAGCGGGGCTATCACATCGACTTCACCATGGTCCGGATGAAGCGGGGCAAGCAGATCGAGGACGAAGATCCCGGCGACCTGGTGCTCGACGACTGGCGCTGAGGTCGTGACGCGCTCCCGCTTCCGCGCGGGGCGGCGCCGCGGCACGGTGGCCGGCCTCACCGCTCTCCTCCTTTCGGGTCTCCTCGCCGGCTCCGCCGGGCCCGCGCGGGCCCACGCCATCGTACTCGAGGCCTCTCCTTCGCACGACGCCGTCCTGACCGCGCCCCCGGCGCGGGTGATCCTGAGATTCAACAGCAAGATCGAGCACGCGCTCAGCCGGGTCACCCTCGAGACCGCGGCCGGCCGGCCGGTCGCGCTGCCGGTGGCCCGGGCCGGCGGCGAGGACGCCGCCCGCCTGATAGTGCCCCTGAGCCCGCTGGCGCCGGGCGTCTACATCGTCCGCTACCGCGTCCTCGCCGCCGACGGCCACGTGACGGAGGGCGCGCTGCGCTTCACCATCCAGGCTGCGCCCTGACTCCATGACGCTGCTGGCGGGCTTCCTCGATGTCCTCCTGCGCGGGCTCGGGCTCATCGCGCTGTCCGCGGCGGTGGGCGGCGTGGCCTATGCGGTGGTGGTACTGCGCGCGCTGTCCCCGCGGCGGGCGGCCGCCCCCGAGACGCTCGGCCGCGCGAGCGGTCTCGTCGCGCTGGG
>Ga0134127_10000781_pt1 | contig 26291 bp, 24 predicted proteins | sample KB31753_FD_96459 | JGI IMG/M metagenome (GOLD analysis project Ga0134127, IMG submission 96459) | Terrestrial soil microbial communities with excess Nitrogen fertilizer from Kellogg Biological Station, Michigan, USA - KB3-175-3 | ecosystem: Environmental > Terrestrial > Soil > Unclassified ... | reverse complement strand
TGGGACTCATTCTCACCATGGGAAGTTTTTCTGGTTGCAGGAGGAGTCGCAGGATTTCTCATCTGGCAGGGGCGCACAGTTGGGCTGGTCTGGGCCTGGGCCACCCTATTGCTTGGGCTGGAGAGTCTTGCTTGGCCCATCGTCACAATGGTTCAGATCCGCGCGATCACGGCAGAGCCGACCGACGAGCAAATGGGGGCGATGCTCTCAGCTGTTCTGATGGGACTCTTCTCGGCGGTCTTCTGGATCACTTTTTCCTATGGATTCTTCAAGCGAGCCAGTCGGCCCAGCGCTGTCTCATCGATTGAGGCAACAGAGAATCATCCACCTGCATCACAATCAGAACGTCCCCATAAGAAAAAGTAACACCTACCACATCTCGATCGGATCGACGTCGACATCAAACTTGATGGTCCGGCGTTGATACGTCCGTTCCATCTCCTTGACTGTGATCCGGACAGCTTCGAGTCCCGCTTCCCGTTCGGACGATTTCACGAGAATTTGCCACCGATACCGTCCCCGGAGTTTCGGCACCGGAGAGGGGATAGGCCCCAGAACAGTGAAACGATCGGGTCTCCCGATCGATGGAGTCGTCGAGAGGGCCTTTGGAGTGCAGGTGGTGAGACGATCCACCCAGGTCTTGGCAGCGTCGTGAACCATTTTCTCGTCGGTTCCAGATACAAGGAGCGCAATCAGATGGATCATGGGCGGATAACCCAATGTGGCTCGATGGGATAACTCTTCCGATATGAAGACGGATTCGTCGTTCTGAGCCACAGCCCGAATCGCATGGTGAGATGACAGATACGTCTGCACGATAACCTGGCCGCCGGCTTCTGCCGGATCAGCGAGACCGACCGCGTCAAGGAGCGTGTGATAGGTACGTTCGGCGGATCGGAAATCCGGCACGCTGAGTCCTGCGTCCGCCTGCACAATCCCAACGAGGCCCATTGTCGGGAGAGGCCCCCGGCGGAGCAGCAATTGTGTCCCGACGATGATATCCCACTTCCCCTGTTCAACCCTCTGCCAGAGGGCCTCGGCCTGCGCCGGCCGCCGCATGGTATCTCCATCGAGCCGAATCACTGTTGCGTGAGGAAACAACCGCTTCGTATCCTCTTCCACCCGCTCTGTGCCCTCTCCGATCAACTGCATGCGAGGACCCAAACAGGAGACACAGGTCTCGGGGAGGGGGGTAACATTCCCACAGTAGGAACAGAGCAGACGATCCGCCTGCCGAGAGTACATTAGCGCCACACGACAGGTAGGACAGCGGGGAACCTGGCCGCAGTCACGACAGACGAGGGCGCCTGCATAACCCTTCCGGTTGAGAAACAACAGGACGCCGGCCCGGCGGTCGATCGCTTGTCCGATGGCCCGAACAAGCGGCTGGCTTAGCACCGTGCCACGGCCATGGTCCCGTAAATCAACGACCTGTACGTTCGCCCGCGCACGAGACGGCAGGAGGTGATGTACAACGATTCCTCGTTGCTCCACTGCCGCTCTGGTCTCAAGGGAAGGGTGGGCAGAGCCCAGGACCAGCACTGACTGTTCATCCTGCGCTCTCAACCAGGCCACGTCTCGTGCATGGTAGCGTGGTTCTTGTGGTTCTTTGAGCACTGGATCTTCTTCTCCTTCGATCCAAATCGCTCCGATGGCGGTCAATGGAAGAAAAATAGCTGATCGGGTTCCTACGACCACGCGAACGATCTGCCGATGGATCTGATCCCACATTTCGGCTTTCAGCTGGTCTGAAAGGCCGCGATGGAAGCAGACTGGATAAATGCCATCCTTCTCATCACGAATCAAGCCGGCAACCCATTGAGCCCGTTCTGCTTCGCCAACAATGATGAGAATCGTCCGTCCACGATCGAGCACCTGGCGAACGGTCTGCTGCAACAGCTTCAGTCGATCGGTCCAGGGGGCTTGCACCAGAACGCGAGTGGGTTGTTGCTTTTTCAGCGCGTTGAACAGCGGTTCCGACCAAGACATCGTGGGGTCAGGAATGAGGGGTGCCGTGACGTTAAGCCTGAGTTGATTTGCCGGTCTGGTTAGCTGGGTGAGGGGCACCGTCGAGTTAGGCGGTGGGTCATGAACTTCCACCACCCACCCGCGAACCTTGAGATCGTCTAACAAGTCGCCCAGACCAGGACTGCGGGACGACCGGCGAAGTCCCGAAGGGTTTCTCTCAAGACGTGTGAGAAGTGCCCGTGCTTTCATCGAGCAGGATTTTCGAGTCGCAAGTGTGGCTCGCCCTTGTTCCGTCAGTTCGTAGCGGCTGACCTGCGTCCGAGGTTTAGGCGCCGGAGGCAGCACCAACCTGAGACATTGTCCCCATGGTGCGACATACTGTTCAGCCACTTGCCGTGAGAGCTGGAACAAATTCGAGGACATATCTGTTGCGGCCCCCTCCGGGAGCAGTGAACGAATCTCCTTGAGGCGTGCTCGATCAAGACCTTGAGGAAGAACGTGGGAGAGGGCGATCACAGCTCCTTGGAGGACCGACCGTCCGAAGGGTACGAGCACTCGATGTCCAATACGCAGTGTGGGTCTGAGCGACGAAGGCACAGTGTAGGTGAACGGGCCCGCCAGATGTCGTGGGACAATGACATCGGCGAAGAGGGCCTCGACCTCTATGTGTGGGGAAGTTACTTGTGTCGAAGTCATGCCGCATTGTAGCAGCACGGGAAAAGGGTGAACAACGAGTGTGCGCGGACGAAAAGGTTTTGAAGGGGGCCGAGGAGGGATGACGATACTCGTCATCCCTCCTCACGATACTTGATGGATTTATTGTGGGGGAACGACAGGAGCAGTGGGTTTCTGATCTGAACTGCCCTGACTGCCTGATGCAGGAATCGTCGTCGAAGCAGGATCCGCAGGAACAGATGAAGGCTCCGCTTTGGAGGAACCGGCTGGAGTCGCTGGGATCGTCTGATCCGCCGCAGGAGCCGGAGACCCGCTTTCTGCTGAGCTTACACGGGATAGCGTGTACCCGGTATTGTCGGTCTCGCTTGGCTTTGCCGCCGGCTCAGACTGTGCTTTGGCTGACTCAGGCGAATAAAGCACGATGTCTACACGACGATTCTTCTGCCGCCCCACTTCGGTCGCATTGCCGGCTATCGGTTTCGTATCACCATAGCCGACCGAAGAGAGCTTCGCCGAATCGATCCCGCCCTTCTCGATTAAATAACGGAGGACACCTCCAGCCCGTGCTTTCGACAGGTCCCAGTTTGTCTGGTAGATCGACTTCAGCGAAGGGCCGATTTCCATGTTATCTGCATGGCCCTCGACTCGAATCAACCGATCGCCGGCATTGGTCTTGAGATGTGCAATCAGCTCATCGAGTGCCTGATAGCCCTCGGACGTAATCTTGGCTTCGCCCGATTCAAACCGAAGCTGCTTCATCAAGTCACTGAGACTGACTCGGGTTTCGCCGGCGACGTTGGTGACCTGGAATTTGCTCGGAGAAGGAGCCGTAGCAGGTGAGACATTCTGGGCAGGAGAGTCGCTCAGCGACTGTAGGGGTGATTGAGAGATCGGCATGGCTTCAGGATCATGACTTTTCACGATGAAGCGATCGCCCTTGAGGATGCGCGCGGTCGATCTTGTGATCAGCGCCGTAGCAGTTTTGTCTTCCATCGACAGGATCCTCAGTTCGCCGACAGTCCGCTTAGGAAGATTTCCTCCGGTTCGGACCACGTCCATTCGATCCCCTGGCCTGATCCCGTCTTCTCGTCCTCGGTCCAGATACACGACATTCCGTTGCGCCACAAGATTCATGATCCCCATGTTGGACTGGAGCTCCACAATCCGTCCTTCCACATCACCGGTGGAAGGCTGGCCAGCCACGGCTTCCTCTTCAGCGGGAGGTACAAACTTCATCACCGGATCACCCGGCGATACAGCTGTGTAAGCCCGTACGACCTGAACGGTGGTCAGGTCTGTATCCAGTTGGGTTACCTGAACAACGGCCAGTCGATTGACTAAGTAACCCATGTATTGACCGGTAGTGGGATGGAATACTTTACGCGGCCGTTTGTAGATTGTGAAAAGATCGCCGATCGCAACGTCGCCGGGATTCTTCAGGCGGAGGTAGAGGACATCCCTGGCTCCCAATATCATGTGATCTCCGGTGGTTTGATTATCACCGGTGATCACATTCACGAACCCATCTTGCGGCGTCGATTGCTGGATGGAGCCGGACGAATAGGCCAATGCGGCTTCTCCGAATCGGACCGAATTGAGATCATCGATTGCCCAGGCCAGAGGAAGGAGAGGTGTAGCCAAAGTCCAGGCCATAAAAGGGACGACATATTTCATTGAATAGTTAGCCATGGTGGTTGTCCTTCATAAATAGGCAAGTGGTACTGTCAGAACCATAGCAAATAGTCCTGCATTGTCAAGAATATTGGGGCCTTGCTCTTATTGATCCTCTATTCACCGGATGCTATGGTGACCGTAGAATAATTCTTAAAAGGAGGGAACATCATGGTGCCTGGCCAGCCTCCGAGCCGGGGCGCTCAACGCCAAGATCGCCCTCGCATCGAGACTCAGATTCACAGACGCAAGAAAGCCAAGGCCTTCTCGGCGCTGGAGCCTGAATGGGATCAAATCGACCACGTGTCATCCTCCCACCTGCGTATGCCATCAGGCCGCATGTCAACCACTCTGCCAAACAAAACGAAGAGCTCCTCTAAAAAAAGTAAAAACCCACTTCGGCAGACCGATGGAAATTTATGAATCGTATAGATCTTCTGTTGGTTGGGCCTCGTTCATCCGGTAGAGCATAGAGCCTCGGCATCTTGACGTATTTTATGCAAACAACACATTCAGTGCGGTAACGTCCATAAGGTTTTCAGCATGTTCATGCTATTGAGGCGAGCAATCTGCGATCATCTGTGCCGTGCTCAGCCCGGAGAATCTCGATAGCTCTCAGTGAGTGCGCCATCGGTTTCCCAGAGATTGCGGTCTTGCCTCTGATCGTATTGCGTTCGCGTTGCCACTACGTCATGCCAGATGGGTGCCTAGGACTTTCGGGTCGATCCTACAGGTCTTTTGAACGCTTGCTATCCCTATAATCCAGAGTCTAAAATCCCACCCTCCATACACCTCAAGGCGTTGAAAGGTCAGCCCCATGAGTGGTTCCGAGTTACTTCTTGAGTATCTGACCAGATACTTCCCGATTCTGTTTTTTGTCGTCATCGCCTTGACGTTCGGCCTGTGGTCGCTGATCATCAGTTATCTGGTCCATCCGAAGTATCCTGAATCGGAGAAGCTCTCTACCTATGAATGTGGATCGGAGCCGTTCTCGGATGCCAGGATGCCCTTCCCGGTTCGATATTACATATTTGCGATGTTGTTCGTGATTTTCGATATCGAAGTCATCTTTCTGTACCCTTGGGCAGTGGTTTTCACCAAGATCGAGTTGATCGGGCTGATTGAAATGTTGATCTTCATCGGATTGTTTTTGGTGGCCTATGTCTATGCGTGGCGGAAGGGAGCCCTGGAATGGGATTGATCCAAATCGGCCGTCATGACAAGGACGGGACGCCCGACGTCATCATCACGACAATAGAAAAAGCCGTGAACTGGGGTCGCAAGGGGTCACTCTGGCCCATGACATTTGGCCTGGCCTGCTGCGCGATCGAAATGATCGCCGCAGTGTCGTCCCGATACGATATGGACCGCTATGGGGCCGGTGTTTTCCGGGCTTCACCGCGCCAGTCCGATCTAATGATCGTGGCCGGTACCGTCTGCCGGCGGATGGCTCCCGTTATCCGAAAATTGTACGATCAGATGCCTGAACCGAAATATGTCATTGCCATGGGGTCTTGCGCAACTTCAGGGAATATCTACGATAGTTATAGCGTCGTCCAAGGTGTTGATCGCTTTGTGCCGGTCGATATCTATGTGCCTGGTTGCCCTCCAACGCCGGAGGCGCTCTTTGACGGCATCCTTAAATTGCAAGAACGAATCATGTTGAAGCCCGTGTTTCTGAAGCAACCGGATCAAGTCAAGCCCATCATTAAAACTTAGGTCTCGATCGATGTCTTTGCAACAACTGGCCAGCCGAATCCAAGAGAACTATTCTGCCGGCTTCGTCAAAGCCGTCGAATGGCGTGGCGATCTTGCAGTGACGGTGACGAGGGACCGACTCCATGAGGTTGCAGAATTCCTTCATGACGACCCGGCCATGGATTTTGACTACATCGTGCATGTGAGTTCGATCGACTGGCCCGACGATGAAGAACGATTTGAAGTCGTCTACGAGGTTTATTCGATCAGGAAGCGCCATCGCATCCGGCTCAAGACCAGGATGCCGGAGTCGGACTGTATTGTGGATTCTCTGACGGATATCTGGAAGGGCGCGGATTTTATGGAGCGCGAGGTTTACGACATGATGGGAATCCGCTTCCGGCACCATCCGGACCTCCGGCGGATCCTCTTGCCGGACGATTATACCGAAGGGTATCCATTGCGAAAAGATTTTCCGCTTCGTGGCAAGGGCTGGCGTGACACGTTCGAGTTCCTGGACGAAACGGCTCGGTAGGACAGACCATGGCATTCGAAGATCAACGAACGACCATCTATAAGATCGACCCGGCCCATCCGGAGAGCGAGACTCTTCCGACCCTGCGCACAGAGGAACTCCTGCTCAATATGGGCCCCCAGCATCCTGCGACCCATGGGGTGTTGAAAGTGATCCTCGAATTGGAAGGGGAACGCCTCGTCAAGTCTACGCCGGTCCTCGGCTATCTGCACCGCGGAGTGGAGAAGCTTGCGGAAGACGGCACCTATCACCAATTTATCCCCCATACAGACCGGCTCGACTACGTCTGCGCGATGTATAACAATTTTGCCTACTGCCGCGCGGTCGAAAAACTCATGAATATTACCGTGCCGGACCGTGCAGAATACCTGCGCACGATTGTGGCAGAAGTTCAACGGATCGTCGGCCATCAGTTTTGGCTCGGCACCCAGGCGCTCGACATCGGAGCCATGACCGTCTTTTTCTATTGTTTCCGTGATCGTGAAATTCTGATGGATTGGTTCGACGAACTCTGCGGCGCGCGCCTCACCACTAGCTGGTATCGCATTGGTGGTGTTGAGCGGGACTTCACGGCCTCGTTGCTCGATAAGTTGAAGCAGTTTCTGGACTACTTTCCGCCAAAAATCGACGAGTACCAGGTATTCTTGGAGACAAACCGAATTTGGATCGGACGGACCAAAGGGGTAGCCATCATCTCGGCGGAAGACGCCGTGAGTTTCGGCCTGAGTGGGCCGACACTCCGTGGATCCGGCGTCGATTACGACCTCCGTAAAGCCCAGTCTTATTCGGCCTATCCGAAATGCGAATTCAGTGTCCCGCTCGGCAAGAACGGCGACACCTACGATCGGTACTGGATCCGCGTCCAAGAACTCTATGAGAGCGTGAAAATCATCCGGCAATGCCTGGAGCAGATGCAAGACGGTCCCATTATGGCCGACGTGCCCAGCGTCACATTGCCGCCGAAGCAACGGGTCTTTACGAATCTGGAGTCCATGATCCAGCAGTTCAAGCTCTTCTCGCAGGGCTTCGACGCCCCTCCGGGAGAGATCTATTGCGGAACCGAAGCGCACAAAGGAGAGCTGGGGTTCTACATCGTGAGCACGGGCGGCGGGAAACCGTACCGATTGAAAATTCGCGCCCCCTCCTTTATTCACATGGGCGCATTCGACCATATGTCCAGAGGCTACATGATTGCCGACGCGGTCACGATCTTTGGCACCTACGATATCGTGATGGGAGAGTGCGACCGGTAAGCGTGAAACGTGAGATGTGAAAAGTGAAAGGTAGTGCGGCAATTTCGTTTTACGTTTCACTTTTCGCGAGGAAGAAATATGGGACTGAAGCCGGCAACCAATCCTGACGTGGAAGCAGCGACGATCGAACTGTCGATCGATGGGAAGTCCGTGACGGCGAAGAGCGGGGTCTCGCTCTACGACGTGATTTCGAGCACGGGCAAGATCATCCCGGCCATGTGCTACCACTATACCTTCGACCCCTTCGGCTCCTGCGGCATGTGTTTGGTTATGCAGGAAGGCAAGAAAGCGCCTGTCCGCTCCTGCACCGCGAAAGCGGCGGCCGGCATGATCATCAAGACCGACGGGGACGAACTCTTCCAAGCCCGTAAGAAAGCAGTGGAAAAACACCTCTCGGTCCATCCACTCGACTGTCCGGTCTGCGACGCCGATGGCCATTGCGAACTGCAAGACATGGCTTTCCAGCACGGGGTCACGAACCTGGCCAACGCGAAGCAGAAATTTATTCCGGAAGATACGCGTAGCCCAGTACTCGACTTCAATATGAACCGCTGCATCGCCTGCGCAGAATGCATCAACGTCTGTAAAGACGTGTTGATGATCGACGCGCTGCAGTTCATGAAGAAGGGCGGATTCAATCAAGTGGTGCCGAAGGGAGATCTCGCACTGTCCTGCGAATTCTGCGGAGATTGTCTTGCGGTCTGTCCAGTCGGGGCCATCACAAACAAGTTCTCCAAATATTTGTATAAGCCGTGGCAGATGAAGAAAACCACGACGACCTGCAACTACTGCGGGGATGGCTGCCAGATGTACCTTGAGACCAAGGACATTGAAGTCGTCCGCGTGACCTCGCCTCTATCCTGGAAGAACAAATGGGGCGACCGGACTGAGACGGCCAAGGGGCATGGCGGGCTCTGTGTGCGGGGACGGTTCGGGTTCGAGTACATCGACAGCACGGCGCGTCTGAAGCAACCACTCCTTCGCAAGGGCAATCAGCTTGTCGAAACCCCCTGGCTTGAGACCATGCACCAGGTGGTGGACCGGTTCTCCGAAATCCGACGAAAGAACGGACCAGATGCGATTGCCGGACTGATCACCGCCCGCTGCACCAACGAAGAGCTGTATCTCTTCCAGAAACTCATGCGTGTAGGGTTCGGGACCAACCATCTCGACAGCAGCGCGCGCTATGGGCACCTCAACTTCATCCATGCCTCCCAGCACGCCTTGGGAATTGGACGGAGCCCGAATGACTGGGAAGATCTGACCAAAGCCAAAGCCGTCATACTGATCGGCTCCAACATCACGGAAACCAACCCGCTCACGGCTGTGCGCATCAAAGAAGCGATTCGTGTCTATAAAGCGCAAGTCGTCGTCATCGATTCCGCTGTCACGAACATTGCCAAGCTTGCATCCCATCCTGTTCTGATCAAACCGGGAACGGAAGGGCTCGTGATCGACGGACTGGTGAAGGCCACTCTGGAAATGGATTTGATCGACGAAGACAGCATCAAGAAACATCCACAAGCGTTCGAAGCCCTCAAGGCCGCTGTCGCTCGCGTTTCATTGGAGCAGGTGGCCGCCCAGACCGGCATGTCTGTCGAGTTGTTGAAAGAGACTGCGGCGATCTTTGCGGAAGCGCCCCGTTCCATCATCCTCTGCGCGGAAGGCATCGTCCGCCAGCCGGACGGGTATCGGAACGTCTTAAAACTGATCGACCTCGCCTGGGTCACAGGCAAGCTGGGCCAACCTGGCTGCGGAGTGAATACGGTGACGGAAGAGCCGAACGAGCAGGGCGCGGTCGATATGGGCGCCGCGCCGGAATTTCTTCCCGGCCAAGCCTCGTTCAACGATCAGGCGGCTCGCGATCGCTATGCCAAGGCCTGGGATGCCACGCTTCCAGCGGCCGGCTCCGGGGCGAACCTCGTCGAGATTCTCAAGCGCTGCAGGAGCGGCCAGATTCGCGCCCTGTATGTCATAGGGGAAGACCCGCTCGCTACGTTACCCGCATCGATGGAAGTTCGCGCCGCGCTGGATCGATTGGAGCTGCTCGTCGTTCAGGATCCGTTCCTGACAGACACGGCTCGGATGGCGCATGCGGTGCTGCCGGCTTGTACCTCTGCGGAAAAGGACGGCACCTTCACCAACCTCGAAGGCCGAGTGCTGCGCACCCGTGAGGCCATCGACCCAATCGGGGAAAGTCTGCCGGACTGGCACATCATGACGGCATTGGCCAACGCGATTGGCTGTCAATGGGAATACCAGTCCCCGAACGACATTCAAGCCGAGATTATGAAATTGCTGCCCGGGTATTACAACCTCGGACAACCGCGCAAGGTTGTGCCGACGGTAGACCGCTATCTTTCCAATGGCTATGCCGCCGATGTGGCGGCGCGCTATCGAGCTGCTGCTCCGTCCGACTCCAAGAGCGAGCGGCCGTTCTCGTTACTGATGGGACAAGTGCTGTATCATTCCGGGAAAATGTCCACGAACGCCCCCGGACTTATCACCATTGCCCCCAATACTGGGCGGCTTAGAATGAACCCTCAAGACATGGAACAGCTCGCAGTGGGCGAAGGATCGATGGTGCGCCTGACGTCGGACTTCGGTTCCGTGCAATTGGCGGTGCAGCCGGATCAATCCATTGCTCCGCAGACCTGCTTCTTCCCGGAGCATTTCAATGAGCCGCCGGTGAAGGATTTGATGTCGGTCCAGGTTGATCCAACAACGGGAGTTCCCTCGTTCAAGCGGACCCGTGTGACGATCGAGAAGGCATAAGAAGGAACAGGAAACGCACATGCGTGTTGCCGCGCTGACAAAACAAATCCTCCAGGCCGCCCTCTTCTATGAGATCTGGGATGCCATGAAGGTGACGTTCAAGCACATGTTCCATAAGCCCATCACGTTCCAGTATCCGCGGGAGCAGCGGACCATTCCCGACACTCATCGGGGGGCGCTCGCGCTCTTGCGCTACGACGATCACCAGGAACGCTGTGTCGGCTGCGATCTCTGCGAAGCCGCCTGCCCGTCTCGCTGCATCAAGGTCATCAGTTCAGAGGATGCGGATCGCCCGCTGCAGCGGTTCGCCAGCGAGTTCTACATCGACATTACAAAATGCGTCTTTTGCGGCTACTGTGTGGAGGCCTGTCCCGTCAATGCCCTGGCGATGACGAAGATGTACGAGTTCTCGACTCATGATAAACGCACCTTGCTGTTCGACAAGAAGCGGCTGTACGAAATCGGCGAGCGCCATCTCGAGGATGCGAAAAAGTATTTGTACGCGCACAATCAGGAAAAGAATGTTGAAGAAAGCCGGGAATATCGGTATTACTTCCCGCAATCGGTAGTCAAACCGACCCAACCGCCACCCAAGCATCTGAGTTAAGCAATCGATGGTTTTAGTCTTTTTTGCTTATTTTGCCCTGGCGAGTATTGCTGCAGGCGTCTTGACTGTCGCCTTGAGGCACCCGGTGCATTGCGGCCTGGCGCTTCTGGCTCTGTTGGTCCATGTCTCCGGACTCTTCATTCTCCTCAACGCTGAGTTTCTCTGGGCCGTACAGATCATCGTCTATGCCGGCGCTATCCTCGTCCTCTATCTCTTCGTCTTAATGCTCATGAACTTGAAGACCGACGACCGGTATCTCCACTCCTCCTACCTGTATTTTTTGGCTCCAGCAGCGATCGGATCTTTGTTCGTGCTGGCTCTCCTGGTCCGTTCACCCTTTGGAGGTGCAAAGGGTGATGCCACAACCGCGGCGATACTTCAGAACGGCGATACCCATGCGGTTGGGATCAAGATGTTCAGCGAATATCTGTTGCAGTTCGAAATCGTCGGAGTATTCCTGCTGGGCGCCGTGATCGGAGCGATCGTCTTGGCAAAAACGCCGAAACCTACAAACCGAGAACGTAAGGTATAAGGGGTTAGGCGTGAAACGGCGAGTGGTAGTAGAAAAGACCAGAGTTCGTGCGTCTCACATCTCACGTCTCCTGCTCCACGGGCAACTATGATTCCTCTCAGCGCATATGTCGCCGTCAGCGCTGTGCTCTTTATCACGGGCCTGCTCGGTGTCTTGATCCGACGAAACTTCATCATCGTGCTGATGTCGGTCGAGATTATGCTCAACGCAGCGAATATCAACCTGATTGCCTTTTCCCATTATCTGGAATCCATGGCGGGCCAACTGGTGGCGCTCTTTATCATCGCCATTGCCGCCGGGGAAGCGGCGATCGGGCTGGCCATCATTATTGTGGTGTTCCGTGGAAAGATCTCCACGAATGTGGACGAAATGAACCTCTTAAAGTGGTAACGTGACCGATCTGCTCATCAAGCTCATTCCGCTGTTTCCCTTACTGGCCGTCATCCTGAACGGGCTCGTCGGCAGGCGGTATTCCCACGATGTCGCGCACCGGCTCGCCTGGGGATCGGTGGGATTGTCGTTTCTCTGCGCCATCGCCGTGTTTGTCGATATCCTACGGACCGGCACGGCCCATGAAGTCATTGCCTATCAATGGATCTTCGGCGGCGACCTCAACATCAACCTTGCCTATCTCGTCGATCCTCTGACGTGCGTCATGCTGCTCGTCGTCACGGGAGTCGGGTTGCTGATCCACATCTACTCCGTCGGCTACATGCATGGGGAAAGCGGATTTACCAGATTTTTCACCTACATGAACCTCTTCATGGTCTCCATGTTGCTCCTCGTCATGGGGAACAACTATGTGGTGCTCTTCATCGGCTGGGAAGGGGTAGGACTCTGTTCGTATCTGCTGATCGGCTACTACTACGACAAGGTTTCCGCTGCCAAGGCTGCCTCGAAAGCCTTTGTCGTGAACCGCATCGGAGACGCGGGCTTCCTGCTGGCGATCTTCCTTATTTTCGTCAATTTCAAGACGCTCGACTACACGAAAGTGTTTGCCCAGGTCGGCCAGCTTTCGCCGGAGATGGCCACTGCGATCGCGCTCTGCCTCCTTGTCGGCGCAGTCGGCAAATCGGCCCAACTCCCTCTCTATACCTGGCTCCCGGATGCGATGGAAGGTCCGACGCCGGTCAGCGCTCTCATCCATGCGGCCACGATGGTGACCGCCGGGGTCTACATGATCGTGCGGAACCATGCCATTTTCGATTTGTCACCGACGGCCATGACGATCGTCGGTGTCATCGGGGGACTCACCGCGTTGTTTGCGGCCACGATCGGCCTCGTGCAAACGGATATCAAGCGCGTCTTGGCCTATTCGACGGTGAGCCAGCTTGGGTACATGTTTCTCGGGTGTGGGATCGGGGCCTATACGGCCGCCATCTTCCACCTGATGACCCATGCCTTCTTCAAGGCTCTCTTGTTCCTCACGGCCGGGTCGGTCATCCATGCGCTCTCGGGTGAACAAGACATTCGAAAGATGGGCGGCCTCAGCTCGAAGATCCCCTGGACCCACCGGCTGTTTTTGATCGGCACGGTCGCTATTGCGGGCATTCCGCCGCTGGCAGGCTTCTGGAGCAAAGACGAAATTCTCGCCCATGCCTTCACGCATCACCACTATCTGCTCTACGGGCTGGCTGCGCTCGGTGCGCTCTTGACCTCCTTCTACATGTTCCGCCTGATCTATTTGACCTTTTATGGCGCCTCTCGCATGGACCATCATACAGCGGAGCATGTCCATGAGTCTCCGATGGTGATGGTCGCTCCGCTCATGGTGTTAGGCCTGCTGTCCATTCTTGGCGGGTTTGTGGGGTTTCCTCCTGAACATGGCTGGCTCCATCAATTCCTTGCACCGGTCGCAGGCCTGGGAGGGGAACATGACGTGAGCACCGGACTCGTACTGATGCTCATGATGGTGGCCACAGGCATTGCGTTATTGGGCTGGGGCCTCGCGCACTATTTCTATAGCGTGAATCTCTCGGCGCCGGATCGTCTGGCTGCACAGTTTCAGGCTGGTTACAGGATCTTGCTCAACAAGTACTACGTCGACGAACTCTATGACTTGTTGTGGGTAGAGCCGACCAAGAAGTTGGGTCACCTGCTCGATTGGTTCGACCGCATTGTGATCGACGGCCTCGTGCACGGAGTCGCCAAACTGGCAGACTTGGTTGCGGCCGGTTCGACATGGGCGGAAAAGTACGTGATCTACGGGGGCCTCAATGTGATCGGATACGGCAACCATCTCGCCGCGCGCCAGTGGCGGCAGCTGCAGAGCGGGATGGTGCATCATTATGCCGCCGTGATTGTGGCAGGTATTTTCCTGCTCGCCGTCATCATTCAGCTCATCATGCAATTGTAAAGCACTGAGATGTTAGAAGAACTGGCGTCCACATTTCCGATTCTCAGCTGTATTCTGTTTCTCCCTGTCATCGGGGGAGTCGTGCTATGGCTGTTCGACGACGAGGATATGGTCCGGACCTCCGCCTTGACGATTGCCCTCTTGGAGTTGGCCCTCTGCATATTCGTGCTGTTGCGATTCATTCCTGAATCGGCCGCCATGCAGTTTTCCGAACACGTGCCCTGGATTCCCGCCCTTGGAATCAGCTATCACCTCGCGGTGGATGGGATCAGCGTCCTCTTCGTCGGACTCACCGCATTCCTTTCCGTCCTGGTCATCATCTATTCCTGGGACACGGTCCGTCATCAAGTGAAGCTCTATATGATGGCGCTTCTGGCCCTTGAGACGACCACGATGGGAGTCTTCCTCTCCCTCGACCTGATCCTCTTTTTCGTGTTCTGGGAACTGATGCTGATCCCCAGTTATTTTCTTATCAAACTCTGGGGCGGAGGAGCGGAGCGGCACTACGCTGCGCTGAAATTCGTGCTCTATACCTTGCTCGGCAGCGTCTTCATGTTGGTGGGCATCGCCCTATTGGACATCAATTATCACCAGTGGGCGACACTACGCCATATGGAGCCAACCTATTCGTTTGATCTGTTGGCATTGCTCTCCGTTCCGATTCCGCTGAGCCAACAGATCCTCATCTTCTGGCTTTTGTTCCTCGGCTTCGCATTCAAGGCCCCGGTGTTTCCCTTCCACACCTGGCTTCCGGACGCGCTTCTCGAAGGTCCGATCGGCATGGCGGTGGTGCTGGCTGGGTTGAAGCTCGGGACGTTCGGCTTCATCCGGTTCAGCATTCCGTTGCTTCCGGACGCATCGAAAAGCCAGACTGTCATCTCAATCGTTATGGCGCTGGGATTGGCGGCGATTCTCTACGGGGCCGTTATGGCGTTGGTTCAGCAAGACTTTCGCAGGCTCCTCGCATTCAGCAGCATCAGTCACCTCGGGTTCGTGGTGATCGGCCTGTTTGCCCTCAACTATCAGGGGCTTCAGGGCAGCCTCCTCACCATGATCAATTTGGGGTTCAGCACGGCCGGATTGTTCTTTATTGCAGGCTTTCTCTATACAAGGCAGCAGAACACCCAACTGGGCTCATTCGGAGGGATGGCCAAACAGACCCCTTTGCTCGCAAGCTTTTTCTTATTCATTGGGTTGGCGTCGATCGGTCTGCCCGGCACCAACGGCTTCGTCGGCGAGTTCCTCATCCTCCTGGGAACCTTCAAGGCCAATTGGTTGTACGGCGGGATTGCGGTCACCGGAGTCATCTTGGGCGCAGCCTATTTTCTTTGGTACTACGAACGGTCGATGTTGGGCCCGCTTGGCAAGGCCGTCAAAGACTCCATCAGCGACCTGCGTCCCCGCGAAATATTCATCGCGACGGCCCTGTCGGTGATGATCCTTTGGATCGGCCTCTACCCCGCCCCTTTCTTGAGAATGATGAACGGATCGGTGCAGGCGCTGGTGGATCGGCTGGAACATGGGACTGTGGCGTCGATCGAGTCCAAACAGACAGCTAGGGTGGATTGAGTTTCATGGGTGACTACGCACTACTCTATATCCTGTTCGCTCCGTTCGCGGGAGCCATTGCGCTGATCTTCGTCTCCAACCGGCAGGCGATGCTTGTGCGGGGGATTGCGGCTGGATCGGCCCTTGTGTCCTTGCTTGCCTCGCTCTACCTGTTCTTCGCCTACGATCACGTGAAGGGGGGCTTCCAGTTCGTCCAGCGATTCGAATGGTCTCGCCAACTGGGCATCTCGCTCCACCTCGGGGTGGATGGCATCGGTACGCCGTTGGTGCTGGCGTCGGCCATCTTATTGTTCGCAGGGATATTCGTCTCCTGGCACATTAAGGATCGGACGAAAGAATTCTATATCTGGCTGCTCATCCTCGCCGCCGCCACGATCGGCGTCTTCATGTCGTTGGATCTGTTTTTTCTCTTCTTCTTTTACGAAATGTCTGTGATCCCCATGTATCTCCTGTTGGGTATGTGGGGCAGCCACACGAAAAAATACAACGAGATGACGGATCCAGAAGGCCTCAAACGGCGAGATTCGGTCGGGTTCATTCTCAACTTCGAGTCCAACAGTAAAGAATATGCTGCGATGAAACTGGTGCTCTTCCTCTCAGCATTCGCCGTGGCGGCGTTGATGGGGATTCTGCTGATCTACAAGTACGCGGGGCTCAATACCTTCGACATTCTGGTTCTGCGTGAACAGGCCAAGTTGATGAACATCCCGGTCTTGGGCACCACGCTGGACAAGATCATTTGGCTACTGATCTTCATCGGCTTTGCCGCGATCGCGCCACTGTGGCCGCTGCACTCCTGGTCCCCCGTAGGCCATGCCGCCGCGCCGGCCGCCACCAGCATGTTGCACGCCGGTGTGCTGATGAAACTCGGCCATTTTTCCATCATTCGGGTGGCCTTTGAGATTCTGCCGGAGACCACCAGAGAGCTCATGCCCATCGCGGCGGTGCTCTGCATATTCAGCATCGTGTACGGCGGGTTCGTGGCGTTCTATGCCAAAGACACCAAGTACGTCATCGGGTACTCCAGTTCCAGTCACATGGGTTATGTCTTCCTAGGCATGGCTGCTCTGGACTACATCAGCTTGACCGGCGCAGTGATGTATATGTTCGCCCACGCCATGGCCACGGGTATGCTTTTCGCCATGGCCGGGTGGGTCTACGATCAGACGCACAGCCGTGACATTCCTTCCCTCGGCGGACTCTCGAATCGCATGCCGTTCATCTCTTGCTGTTTCGTGGTGGCGTGTATGGCCTCGGTCGGCGTGCCTGGCACCGTAAACTTCATCGCCGAAGTGATGATCATTGTCGGCAGTTGGAACAAATACCCGATCCAAGTCATCGTAGCCGTGGTCGGCATCGTCTTGACACTGGCCTACCTGTTCAAGATGATGCGGGGACTTTTCTACGGGCCGATGGATCAGAAGTACAGCCATGCGCACGACGCAGTCTCCGTAGTTGATCGTCTTCCGCTCTTGATCATGATTGCCGTCAGCGTCGGGTTCTTTTTCTTCCCCATGCATCTGTATAACGTGGTGCGGTCGGGCGTCGATCCCTTGATTGCGAAAATCACCCGTGTCGTGCCGGTGGCTTCGCAAGAACGTAAAACGTTAGACGTGAAACGTGAGGCGAGGGTCGATTCATCCCCCCAGAACTTGGCAGCGCTTCCTGGTGACGTTTCACGGAGTGATCAATGACGTTTACGCTCACGATGGCTCCCTCCGATATCCTGCTGCTGCTACCGGAGATTCTGCTCACGTCCTGGCTCTGTCTTATCCTGATCGTCGACTTCTCGTTTCCTCAGCTGCGCAATGAACAATTGGCCTATTTCAGCATCGTCGGGCTTGTCGCCACTCTCGGCTGCCTGGCCTGGTTCGATTTCGCCGACATTACAGGAACTCTTTTCGCGAACATGTTCGCCCTCGACCGGATGGCCCTGTTCTTCAAAATGTTCATCGTCGGATCGACGATTCTCGTCATTCTGGCGTCCGTCGATTACATTCATCGATTCAAGTTCTTCCGCGGAGAATATTACTTCCTGGTCGTAATGTCGGCCCTCGGCATGATGTTTATGGCTTCCGCGAACGACCTGCTGTCGGTCTTTGTCGCTCTGGAATTTTCCACCCTCGGTTTCTATGTCCTCGTCGCCTACCTCCGCGAGGACATGGCCTCGAACGAAGCGGGCATCAAGTTTTTCATCCTGGGCATCTTTGCCGCCGCCCTCCTCGCCTATGGCATCAGCTTGGTCTATGGAGAAACAGGCAAACTGGTGTTTTCCGATATGAAGACGGCACAGGCCACTCCGGGATTGGCCATCGGTTTCCTGCTGATTTTCGCCGCATTAGGATTCAAAATCGGCGCGGTGCCCTTTCACTCCTGGATTCCGGACACCTATCATGGATCGCCGACGCCGGTCACGGCGTTCCTCTCGATCGCGCCTAAAGGAGCGGCTTTTGCCATCCTCCTGAGGATGTTCCTCGTCGCCTTGGCGACTTTTAGGCCGGTCTGGACCCTGTTGCTCGTTGCCGCATCTATCTTGTCCATGACGTACGGCAACATCGTGGCCATCGCTCAAAAGAACGTGAAGCGGCTCTTGGCCTATTCCGGTATCGCACAGATCGGCAACGTGCTGATCGGCCTTGCGACCGGCACAAAGATGGGCAGCGATGCGATGCTGTTCTACCTCCTGACCTATCTGTTCGCCAACCTCGGCGCCTTTGCCATTGTCATCGCCGTCAGCGAAGCCATCGGCAGCGAGGAAATCGAGGACTACAGCGGCTTGGGCCGCCGGTCGCCGTTTCTCGCCTTTTCGATGCTGATTTTTCTCTTGTCTTTGGCCGGAGTGCCTCCACTGGCCGGTTTCATCGGCAAGCTGTATATTTTTGTCGCGGCTGTCAAGGAAGGGCTCTACTTGCTCATCGCTGTCGGGCTCATCAACGTCGTCATTTCCATGTACTACTACCTCATCGTCGTGAAGAAGATGTATGTGAGCGAACCCCGAGAGCGGTCGCCGCTTAAAGTATCGGGCCCGATCAAAGTGGTGGTCTATGTCTGTCTCGCGGGCACCCTCGCGATCGGCGTCTATCCACAACCTGTTACCGATTGGGTTGTTTCGGCCATTTTGGTATTTTCAAACGCGGCTGATCCAACGGCATCTCTTCCCGTTCCCCTTCCCGTCATTCCCTTCGGCGGCTAAGTTCACAGCAGCGGTTTTCTGGCAACGAACGCGCCTTCTACTGAAATATTTCTTGCAGGGTCTTCTGTAGGAGGGTACAGTTTCCACGACATTGGTGTATGTTCCCACGCCCGCGCATGTTTGAACCATGGAATCCATCACACAGGAACGGCCATCTACGCCAGCCGCTATTCATTCGGAGCAGGTTCTGGACAGTAGTCCAGTCTCGTCTCCCAAGACCGGCCGGGGCGTAGAATGGTTCACCCATTGGTCCATCGAGCGGCGTGTTCTTGCGGGATTTGGGCTCGTGTTTGCCTGCATTGTCGTCATCAGCGCCATCTCCTACCGCAATACAGCTATCTTGATTGAGAATAGCCGGCTCGATACCAAAAGCCACGAATTGCTGCAACTCCTCGATTCAGTCAGAGAGTCCCTCGGCGCCGCGGAAAGTGGTCATCGGCGCTATCTTGTCACCGGCGACGAGTCGTACCTCGCATCCTACAGGACCGTAGTCGAACGAATACCCGAATACCTTCGGTATCTCAGAGGCCTGACGAACGAGAGAGCTGACCAGCAGAATCGCGTAGAGGTACTCGAACGGCTTATCGCCAGACAGTTGGGGGCAGAGGCGGAGGCCATCTCCCAGCGTGAGAAGCTTGGCTATGAAGGTGTTCGTCACCTCGCGCTTTCCGGAGCCGCAAAGAACGAACTCGAGGAAATCCTTGGGCTGATGACAGAGCTCGACTCGGCTGAACAACGAGCGCTTCTTGCCCGCGTGACTCAGTCCGCCGGGAGTACGAACAGTACCATCGTCTTGCTTGGCCTCGGCGCGCTTCTACAGTTGGTGCTCCTGGGGTCTGTCTACTTTCTGATCCACCACGATGTCACCGAGCGCCGCCGTGTTGCCGCAGAGTTGCAAAGCCGTGGCGAATTGCTCGAAGCCTCCAACAAAGAATTAGAAGCGTTCAGCTACTCCGTATCGCATGACCTGCGCGCTCCACTCCGCCATATCGATGGGTATGCGGCATTGCTGTCCAAGGCGGCCGGTGAATCGCTCGATGACAAAGCCCGCCGCTATCTGCAGACGATTTCAGGCTCCGCAAAGCAGATGGGGCAATTGATCGATGACCTGCTCGTCTTTTCTCGTATGGGCCGGCAGGACATGCTTCGCACGACGGTCAATCTGGACCAACTTGTCAAGACGGTCCTTCACGATTTACGTCTTGACTTGCAAGGGCGGACAATCTCCTGGACAATGCATCCACTACCCAGCGTCTCAGGAGATCCGGCCATGTTGCGCCAAGTGTTCGTGAATCTGATCTCCAATGCGCTGAAATTCACGGCCACGAGGTCCGAGGCCAAGATCGAGATCGGCGTCGCCAGGCAAAACTCAGTTGAAGCCGAGGTGTTCGTCCGTGATAATGGGGTAGGATTTGACATGCAGTATGTGGACAAGCTCTTCGGCGTTTTTCAACGCCTCCATCGGAACGACGAGTTTGAAGGCACCGGCATCGGTCTCGCCAACGTGCGACGAATCATCCATCGGCATGGCGGACGGACCTGGGCCGAAGGCGCATTGGACCAAGGGGCCACTTTCTACTTTTCGCTCCCGCTCGCGAGGTCTCTCAGATGACGACTGTCAAACCTATTCTGCTTGCTGAAGATAACCCGCGCGACGCTGAGCTTGCGCTGGCTGCGATGGAGGAACATCACATCGCCGACAAAGTGGTGGTCTGCCATGACGGAGCCGAGGTTCTCGACTACCTCTATTGCCGCGGAGTCTTTGCCTCCAGGCAGCAGGGCAATCCGGTCGTCGTATTCCTGGATCTTAAGATGCCGAAAGTCGATGGGCTTGAGGTCTTGAAAACTATTAAGAACGACCTGAACCTGAAACCGATCCCCGTCGTCATGCTCACATCTTCGCGGGAAGAGCGCGACTTGGCCCAAAGCTATGCGTTGGGCGCCAACGCCTACGTGGTGAAACCGGTCGAGTTCCACCAGTTCATCACGGCTGTGAAAGAACTGGGTGTGTTTTGGGGTGTGATCAATGAACCGCCTCCCGAAGGCTCCGACCCGATCGAGTAGTTTCCTTACAAAGGACCTGTGAAAACTCCGCTCCGCCTACTCCACCTCGAGGACGATCCGATCGACGGGGAGCTCATTGTGACCGCCTTGATCGAGGGTGGAATCCCCTGCCAGTCGCAACGCGTCGACACACGCCAGGCATTTGTCGCGGCTCTCAAGGAAGGCCGGATGAACGTCATCCTCGCGGATTATTCGGTTCCGGGATTTGACGGCATGACGGCGCTGACATTGGCGCGTCAACACTGTCCTGACGTGCCCTTTCTCTTCGTCTCGGCCACCATCGGAGAAGAGCTGGCGATCGACACCATGCTTCAAGGCGCTACTGATTATGTGCTCAAGCAACGGCTCGGACGACTGGTGCCATCGGTCCAACGCGCGCTGCGTGAACTTGATGACCGCGCCGAACGGAAACGGGTAGAAGAGGCTCTTCGGCAGAGCGAGAAACAGTTTCGGCAGTCTCAAAAAATGGAAGCGGTAGGCCGGCTCGCCGGAGGGATTGCGCATGACTTCAATAATCTCCTGACCGTCATCATGGGTTACAGCCAAGTTCTGTTGACGGAACTCGGCCCGCAACACTCACTTCGTGGAAAGATCGAAGAAACGTTGAAGGCCGGAGAACGAGCCGCAACGCTGGTCCGACAACTGCTCACATTCAGCAGGAAACAGTCGCTGGACCCCAAAATTCTGTCGCTCAATACCGCTGTGACAAGTCTAGAGAACTTGCTGTCTCGCCTCATCGGCGAGGACGTCAAGCTCGTCAGTAAACTCGATCCGGCGAACGGGCGGCTGCGCGCCGATCAAGCCCAGCTTGAACAGGTCCTGGTCAATCTTGTCGTCAATGCCCGTGACGCTATGCCGAAGGGCGGAACGCTCACGATCGAAACGACACAGGTCGAATTGACCCGCAGTCCGGTCTACTGCCTCACCCCGTTGCCTCCAGGATCCTATGTCCGGTTGGCCGTTAGCGACACTGGCTGTGGCATGGATCGCAAGACCCAATCCCATATCTTTGAGCCGTTCTTCACCACGAAGGAGGAGGGGGTGGGCAGTGGTCTTGGCCTCTCCACAGTATTTGGGATTGTGACACAATGCGGTGGCGCGATCGATGTCACCAGCCGAGTAGGCCATGGCACGCGGTTCGATCTCTATTTCCCCAGAGTCGAATCCGATGTCATCTCCACCGCGCCGATCCGATCATCGGGACAGTCGCAGAGAGGCACAGAATCGATTCTCTTGGTGGAAGATGAACCAAGTGTACGGACGCTTATACGGGACGAACTGCGGAAGCTGGGCTATCGAGTCATCGAGGCCAAGAACGGGATCGAAGCCTGTCTACTAGCCACGCAACAAGCAGGATTGTTTCAACTTCTCTTGACCGACATCGTGATGCCCGGTATGGGTGGACGGGAGCTGGCGCAGCACCTCTCCGTCATCAATCCGGATTTGCGAACCCTGTTCATCTCAGGGTATATGGATGACGTCGGGATCATGGCCGGACAAGAAGAAGGCACGACGAGTTTCTTGCAAAAGCCCTTTACTCCTGAAGTGCTTGCCGGCGCAGTCCGCAACTTGCTCGATGCCAATGCGCCATCGGACAGGACCGGCGCCTCCCCATCGACGTCCTCAAAAACCCTGCACTGACCATGGAGATTCACATCGAGCCCGATGTCCTGTTTCCTCGAACGGCCTGACGCTTCGAATCGGCGCTCTCTCTGCTAGACTCAGAGACACTATGGTACGGAACAGGAGCTTTCACCGGTCTCTTCTCTTTATCACCGTCGCCCGGTTTTTCCTGGCTCTCATCTTCGTCATATCCGGCGGACGCTCGATCGCGACGGCTCAGACACTCATAGGGGATCAGCTTGGAAACGGTTTATCCATTTCAGTCTGGGGTCCTCACGCGCAGTGCCCAGGCGTCGCGCCGTTGGTCGTCGTCGAAATCGACCCTGATCGCTATCGCTTTGCCGTGCACTATTATCAGCAAGACGGTTTCTCGGAACCGCTCGATATTCGCCAATGGCAAGAACGAACAGGCCACGATTTGGTGTTCAATGCCGGACTCTTCCGTGAGAATTACGCGTATCTCGGACTGCTGTATGGAAACGGCCGTTCGTTGGGAAGCAAGCGGCATACGACGTGGCAGGGATTGTTTGCGGCTGAACCAGCGGCGGATCGTTCACGACGAGCGCGGGTGTTAGACTTGACCTTCGACACCTTTGACGAGCAGCAGGTTCCCTATCGAGAAGTTGCACAATCGCTTATGCTCCTTGACAGGACCGGGAAAATCCGTGTGCGGCAAACCGGGAAACGAGCACATCAGACACTCGTTGCGGAACAGAGCGATGGGCATCTTCTCGTTCTCAAGACCACGGAGGTGGTCTCACTCCATGCCCTTGGAGAATGTCTGCGGGACGCCTTTCCCTCCCTGCGTCAGGTCATGGCCATGGATGGAGGGTCCTCTTCCGACCTTGCCGTCAGCCCTTCGCTTCAACAAGCCATGTCCAAGGCGGCCGGCATACACGACTGGATTCCCTTGTTAGAAGACAGCATCGCAGCCCACATCGGACTCCCAGCCGTGATCGGAATCAGTCCACGCCAGGAAAAAGCCGGGGCTAAGGCCGTAGACAAATAGGCTTGTCGAGATTTACTTCGGACTCGCAGGCTGTGGAAAAATTTTTTGGCACAGAAGAGCTTTGACGATCCGCGCGTCGGGGACATGCGGAGAATACACGCGCAGGATGCTCAAAAAGTTCGTTCAGCAAGGCCGCAGCGAGTGAAGACCGGAGGCGTACCCTCCGGGGTACGTTGAGGATCTGAACGATGCGAGAACGAAGCTGGCGAACTTTTTGAGCATCCTGCTACCGGCGCCCCGGTTCAACCGGATAGCCTGCCGCAAGCCAGGCATTCATGCTGCCGGTGACATTATAGACATGACGATAGCCCAAGTCGGCCAGCGTTTCTGCGGCGATGTTGCTGCGATGGCCGGATTGGCAATAGACCACCAGATGGTCTTCCAGTTGGGCTCCGATCTCCCGATGCCGAGCTTGAATCTCTCTGAACTCAATGTTCAGATCGGTTCCCGGAATGAATCCTGCCGCATGTTCTTCGGCAGATCGGACATCGATCAAGATAAAACCCTTTTGCGGCATCGAAGGCGCCTTGGTCAATCCGGCCCGCAATTGCTGGACTGTGAGCAGGTAGGAATGATGGGCGGACACTCCGCTGATCGAAATGGCAGAGAGCAGCAACAGACCGACAACGGCGATGACGATGCGCAGGTTCATGGGAGGCCTCCTCGCAACTAGATGGCAGTACATCGTTCGACCGATATCACGCTTCCCCGTATAATAGAGACCGTATGAAGATATGGTCAACCCTCGCCGTCCTCTTCGTCATCGCCTTGGCCGGCTGTGCCGATGGGGCAAAACTACTTCACGAAAATGAAGACGGAGGGATCGTCGTGTATCCGTTCAAGGGAGAGCAGGGATCGATGCTATCTTCGTTTCGCACAGACGCCCTTGCCCTTATGAAAGAGAAATGTGGTGGACCCTATACCATTGTGCGCGAGGGAGAAACGAAAGGACGGACCCGCACGGTCAGCCCGATAGAAGGCGCGCAGGATGTCATACAGGAGCGCCGGTGGGGCATTCAATTTCAGTGTAAGTAGTGGACAGCTAGGATGGAGTCGGTTGTGCACTGGTCAGGTCGTCGATGGTCAGAAGGCTGATGAGTACCAGCCCCTCAGCTTCAACTTTTTTCCGCCCATCCTGTTCCTTCCGGTCCACGACGACCAGAGCATGAGTCACAACCAAGCCTGCTTCCCTAGCAGCCGTGACAGCCTTAAGAAGCGAGCCCCCGCTTGTGAGCACATCATCCACAATCATGGCTCGATCCCCTGGTTGAAACGATCCTTCGATGAGTTTTCCGAGCCCATGATCCTTCGCCTGCTTCCGCACCACGAAGGTCCGCCATGTTCGTTGCGGTTGAGACACGAACGCAAAATCCGAGATGCTGGTGGCAATGGAAATCGCTCCGATTTCCAGTCCGCCGAGGCAGTCGAGGTCGACCGTTCGCAATGATTCGTACGCGAGGTGGGCCACAAGACGGCGCGATCTCGGGTGGGCCATCAAAGATCGGCAATCGACGTAGAAGGGGCTTTTTAAGCCGGACGCGAGTGTGAACCCTGTCGCGGGGTCCCACTTGAACGAGCGGGTCTCATGAAAGGCTTTTGCTAGTTGAACTTTGAAGGGCAACATCCTGGAACTCAATTAATAAGTTCCCCATTCTACACTCGGCAATGGCCTAAATAGAATCCTCCCTCCGTGAATTAATTTCACTCCGTAGCCGCGCAAATACATTGCCCGATCCTGTTCAAGTAAATCGCTTTATCTGCTCTGCCAGCGTGTTCGCAACAAGATTCAGATCGAAGGGCCAGGCGTAACGGAGTTCGACCCCCGGATGCTGCGGTCGCAGATGGTCGAGGATTTCAGGAATCTCAACCTCTGAATGAGAACCGCCCGGCGTAAACATCGTCGTGGTGACGGTAATGTGAGTTGCCCCTTTCTTGATCAGCTCCTCCACCGATTCTTCCAAGGTCGGCGCGCAGAACTCATTGTAGGCCACGGCAAAGAGCACATTGCCCAGGTTGGCCCGCAATTGAGCAGCGACTGCCTCGAGTCCCGATTGATAGGGATCCGTCTCCGGCGTCCTCGGCCATCTGCGGATTTTCGTATCCAATTCATGTTCCTCTGCCGACATCGACGCGCCTGCCGCTCGCCGCTGCCCTTCCAACCGTTTCAGCTTTGTGATCAACTCCTGTGGACACCCTTTGGGAATACCGCCATGACCAACTAGAATTACTCCTCGTGTCGTGGTCGCCATCTCATCGCTCTCCTTGTTGATGTTCGCGTCCGTTCTCACTCACTTCGAACCGTCGTTGCCTCTAGATATTCCTGTAAGTTGGTCCTGCCGTAGCGACTGTCCGGGTACACGTCCCGAATGAATCCGGCTACCATGGCCATCACCTTCTTCACCCCGGGTGTCTTCTCAGGATCTGTGGCAGGCAAGAGGCGCACAGTGATAGCCGTCTCGTGCAGCTTGAGCTGGACAAAGTAATTGCACACAGCACCCTGTTCGATCGTAATCGACTCCAGCAGTGCCTCTTTGCCGCTTCGCGCCAGGTAGAATTCCCGAACTTTCAAAATATCGTTCTCAGCCCGCTGAATCAATGGTGCGAAGGCCTGATATAAGACCTGCAGATCTCCAGCTCCTTCTATCACAACATGCGGCATGCTTCTTCCTTTCTACACATGATTGCGCAGCATGAGTTCCTTCGGATGCGGATTGAGATAGACCTGATCCCGAATGTAGCCCACATCGAAGATCTTGACGTAGT
>Ga0134127_10000780_pt1 | contig 26311 bp, 20 predicted proteins | sample KB31753_FD_96459 | JGI IMG/M metagenome (GOLD analysis project Ga0134127, IMG submission 96459) | Terrestrial soil microbial communities with excess Nitrogen fertilizer from Kellogg Biological Station, Michigan, USA - KB3-175-3 | ecosystem: Environmental > Terrestrial > Soil > Unclassified ... | reverse complement strand
TGACGATCTCGCGCTTGAGCTCTTTTTCCAGCTTGGTCATTGCAACGCTCTTCGTGTAGTTGATCGGCGGAGGCGGATTCCCCGCACCGGGATTACTTCCATGAAACAGCGCCGACACGCGCAGGTTCCCGAAGGAACATCCGGCCTGTCAGACGTTTACCGGCGTGAGGCTAGCGCGATTTGCGGGCTTTCGCATCAGTTACGAGGGCGGGACGGGCGGTGTAGCGGAATACATAGCGCATCGCGTCCCCGATCGTGCTTTCCCAGACTGGCCAGCGGTGGGCGCCGTCCACGATGCGCAGCTCGGCCGGCTGGCCGGTTTTACGAAGCAAGGAATACAGCCGCGTTGCCTCCGCTTCGATGAAGAAGTCGTCGTCATCGCCGGAGTTGATGTACATCGGCACGGCGATCTTCTTCGCCAGGAACGCGTCCCAGAGCGTCGGATAATTCAGCTCTTTCCAGACCTGAGGATCGAATTCGGCGGCGCCGAACACACCCGCGCGCCGGGCGCCGGACCCCTGCGGCACCTCGGGATCGTAGATGGCCGGCGACAGCAGTCCCGCAGCCGCGAACATCTCCGGATACTTGAGCACGAACCGCAACGCGCCGTAGCCGCCCATCGACAGGCCGGCAATCACGCGACCCTTGCGATCGTCGATGACGCGGAAGGTCCGCTGCACGTCGCCGACCAGGTCCTGGATCACGGCCGTTTCCATCTTCTCCTTGCGATCGACGAACCACGTCATGCCTGCATCCGGCATGACGATGATCGCCGGCGGTATCTCGCCGTGCGCAATGAGTTCATCGGTCGTCGGCTGGATGTGCCCGTAGTTCACCCAGGCGTAGAGATCCTGGCCGTGGCCGTGCAGCAGGTACAACACCGGATACTTCAGGTTCGAGGTTTCGTAACCGTCCGGAAGGTAGACGGCGTAGGACCACTTGCGCTGGAGCGCAGCCGAGTCGAATTCACGCGTGATGACGCTACTCGCCGCGGCCGGCAGCGAGAACGCGAGCGCCAGAGCGACGAACAGGAGCCTACGCAGCAACCCGATCACTCCTTCTCGGCCTCGCGCGCACCGGACAGGATGCCGGGCAGCGCGTAGTTGCCTTCATGGCAAGCATACTCGTAGATGTTGGCGTCGACGGTGATGAAGGGCAGCTCGCCCGTAAAGGGCGCAGTGAAGGTCGTCGGATCCTCGACGGTGAAGCGATAGACGATCTTGTCGTTGGCGACGCGCGTGAAGCGCTCGGTCACGACCGCATTCTCGGACGAACCGCGGAAGCTCTGCTCGGGACGGAAGTTGCGCGTCTCGACGATCAGCGTGTCGCCTTCCCAGTGACCGACCGAGTCGCCCATCCATTTCCTGATGCCGCCCGGCGTGTGCCGATCCTGAATTCGGATGATGCGCGCGTCGTGCACCATCTCCACCAGGATCATCACGTAACCCGGCGACTGCACGATCTGGTAGTAGCTGTTGTACATGGTCGGCAGCATCGGCGGTCCCGATGACGAGCCGAACGACAGCAGGCAGCGCTCGCCGAGTGCACGGCCTTCCGGGCCGTCGTTCGGGTTACGCGCACTGCGCGCAGTCATGCGCTGCTGGGCGGCCGCAGTGAGCGCGGGAATGCGCCCGTTCGACGGCTCGATGATCATCGAGGTGCGCCACTCGCCGTCGATGTTCGCGACCGACATGCCGCGGTCGGTCCAGAACAGGTTGTAGTTGCCGACCGGAGGGAGCGAGGAGATCGCTTCGATCTTCTTGTTCGGGTCGCTCGGCGCTGCGTCCGCCTCGACTGCGGCGATCGCGGCCTTGCTGATCGCAGCGGCTTCCTGCTCGGTGAACGCGCGCCGATCTCCCAACTCCGGCGAGCGCTCGAACGGAGTGGCGGTTGCATTGGTCCAGACGCCCTGCAAATCCGGTGTGCCGTCCGGCAGGTGCGGCGCACGATAGTCGCCGCCGAAAGCATGCGCAGCGAGTAGCGACGCTGAAACCAGGGTGAGACGCACGATGGCCTTTTTCATCATCGACCCCCTCCTTCTGCAGACCGGGCCGCTGTGCAGAAACAGCCGCGCGCCGCCGTGAAAACCGTTCTGATTGTAGCGAGGTCGCTCCCGCTGTAAGCGCATGCACGCACAAGAATTATCAAGCGGCGCGCATAAGGGGTGCAGCGTCATAGACATGCCGGCGCGCGCCATCGCACACTTCGCGCATGCCCGTGAGCGGCATTTTGTAAGGTGGTTCCATGCACAGCATGCGTCACATTCTCACCGCAGCAGCACTGCTCTCGAGCGCTCCGCTCGCGTTCGCCTCGCCCGACATCGTCGACAACTTCCGGTTGACCGATCAGCGGGGCGCTTCGCACGAGCTCTATTACTTGTCGGACATGAAGGCCGTGGTGCTGCTCGCCCAGGGCACCGGCTGCGAAGCCTCGCAGAAAGCTGCCGCAACCCTCGAAGGGCTGCGCGCGAAGTACGAGCCGCAAGGCGTGACGTTCCTGCTGCTCGACTCGAACCTGCAGGACGCGGCCTCGCGCGAAGCGCTCGCCAAGCAGGCGAAGCAAGCCGGCCTCAGCCTGCCGATTCTCATGGACGAAACGCAGCTCGTCGGCGAGTCGCTCGGCGTCACGCGCAACGGCGAAGTGCTGATCGCGAATCCGCAAGGCTGGAAGGTCGCCTATCGCGGCGGCGTCGGCGCAGTGCCTGCTGCACTGGATTCGCTGGTCGCAGGCGCCGCCGTGAACGCGGCCGCGAGCGCAGTCTCGGGCTGCGCGATCAAGATGCCGGAGCGCGACAAGAAACAAGCGCACGCCCAGATCTCGTACGAGAAGTCGATCGCACCGATGCTGCTCGACAAGTGCGTCGCCTGCCATCGCACCGGCGGCATCGGCCCGTGGCAGATGACCAGCTACGAGATGGTCAAGGGTTTCGCGCCGATGATCCGCGAAGTCGTGCGCACGCAGCGCATGCCGCCGATGCAAATCGATCCGCACTACAGCGTCTTCAGCAACGATCGCGGTCTGTCGACCGAACAGGCGCGCACGCTCGTGCACTGGATCGAGGCCGGTGCGCCACGCGGCAACGGCGCCGACCCGCTGCTCGCGCAGAAGAAGGATTGGCCGGAGTGGTCGCTTGGCAAGCCCGACCTGATCGTCGATCTGCCGGCGTTCACCGTGCCGGCGACTGGCACGATTCCGTATCAGATGACGAGGGTCGAGAATCCGCTCGATCACGACGTGTGGGTGCGCGCCATCGATTGGGTACCGGGCGAGCGCACCGTCGTGCACCACATCATCGCTTCCGCGGGAGGCGCTGAGCGTCGTGGCGCCGTGAGCCTCAACAACTACGTGCCCGGTGTCGAGCCGCTCGTGCTGCCGCCCGAAGCGGGCATCCTCCTGCCTGCGAAGGCGACATTCCACTTCCAGACGCACTACACCTCGAGCGGCAAAGTTCTCACCGACCAGACGAAGCTCGGCTTGTACTTCCGCAAGGACCCGCCGAAATACAACTTCCGCAGCCTGGTGTTCGCGAACCCGAAGCTGCGCATTCCGGCGAACACGAAGTGGCACGAAGAGGTCGCCGAGAACACGCTGAAGGAAGACGCGATCCTCTACACGCTGCATCCGCACGCGCACTATCGCGGCAAGGCGTCGCGCTTCGTCGCGTACTACCCGGACGGCAAGGAACAGACGCTGCTGAACATCCCAGCCTACGACTTCAATTGGCAAGGCACGTACGAGCTGGTCGAGCCGATGAAGGTGCCGGCGGGTACCCGCATCGTGTACTCGCAGTGGTACGACAACTCGACCCAGAACAAAGCGAACCCCGACGCGAACCGCGAGGTGACGTGGGGCGAGCAGACGTGGGACGAGATGATCTTCGGCGTGATCCGCTATCGCAACATGACCGAAGACGCGCAGGCCCAGCCGCAGAAAGGGCCGTCGCAGGAAGAGTTGTTCACGGAGAGGCAGGCGCGGCAATAACCGCGCCTGCTCTCGACCGACGTTACAGGTACGTCGGCTTCCGCAGACGCGGCACCAGGAACGGATCCAGGCGCGCGGCGTGACGTTGCATCACGCTGCTCGCAGCCAGCGCATTCTTCGACTGACCCTTGTTGTGCCCGCGGGTCTTGCCATCCGGATTGAAGGTGCGCAGGAACCTGGGACGCCGTCGCACATCCGCCGCCAGCTCGAAGCCCGAGGCGAGCTTGATGAGCGTCGGTTCGCTCCACGCTGACGCCATGAACGTGATGCCCACCGGCAGGCCGAACGCGAACCCAGCGGTCACGGTCACGAGCGGATAGCCTGCGACCGCCGCGAAGCCCGAGCTGCCGAAGAGGAACGCGTCGCCGTTGATCAGATCAGTCGGCCACGCCGGCGTATTGGTCGGCGCGACGATCGCCTGCACGTTGTTGGCCGCGAGCGTCGCGTCGATGCCTTGCGGTCCGGCGAGCTGCGGTCCGCGGATCAGCGCTGCCTCGTACTCCTCTTGCGTGAACGCATCGCCTTCCGCCAGCTCCATCAGCTCCTGACCGAAGAACTTCAGCTCCTGCTCGGCATGATCGAGGTTGAACTGGATCACGTCCGCGAGCGTGCTCACCGGCACGCCGGAGCGGGTCGCGAGATACGCATTCAAATCGCGCTTGAACTCGAAGATCAGCACGATGATCTCGGATTGATCCGCGTTGAACTCGTCGAACGTCGGGATCGTGACGTCGACGAGCGTCGCACCTGCATCCCGCATGACCTGCAATGCGTCCTCGAAGATCGCATCGGTCTCCGGCGTTACGCCAAGGAATTGTCGCCCTACTCCGATGCGAGCTCCCTTCAGGCCGTCCCGACTAATGAACTGACGGTAATTCCGGAAGAAATGTCCTGCGCTCGCTGCAGTCTGCGGATCGCGCGCGTCCGGACCGGTGAGGGCGCCGAGCACGATGGCTGCATCGGCAAGCGTACGTCCGTGGGTACCGACCGTATCCTGAGTGTGCGAGATTGGCACGACACCTGCGCGACTCGTCAGTCCGACGGTCGGCTTGATGCCAGCGACGCCGCACTGTCCGGCCGGACACACGATCGAGCCGTCGGTTTCCGTCGCAAGCGCCGCAGAAGTGAGCGCGGCCGCGGTCGCGGCGCCGGATCCGGAGCTGGAACCGCACGGATTACGATCGAGAATGTGCGGATTGCGGCACTGACGGCCCACTCCGCTCCAGCCGCTCGAGCTCTGGAAACCGCGGAAGTTCGCCCACTCGCTGAGATTCGCTTTGCCGATGATCACTGCGCCCGCATCGCGCAGTCGCTTCGTGACAGTAGCGTCCTGGAGCGCGGGCGCGCCGACGAGTGCGAGCGAACCGGCGGTCGTCTGTTGTCGATCGCCGGTGTCGATGTTGTCCTTGAGCAGAATCGGAATGCCGTGCAACGGCCCGCGCGGTCCGCTGCGTCGTCGCTCCTGATCGAGCTGAGCAGCGATGTGCCGCGCATCCGGATTCAATTGAATGATCGAGCGCAGATCGAGCCCCTTGTCGATCAGCTGGATTCTGCGCAGATAAATTTCGAGCAGCTCCTGCGCGCTGAGCTTATGCGACGACATGAGCGACTGCAGCTTCCCGATGCTCTGTTGGGCGACCTCGTCGCGATCACCGCTGAGCACGTCAAAGTCTTGCGCAGCTGCATCGTCGGACTGTGCGTCGGCGGCGAGCGGTGCGAGAGCCGCTCCCCCGGCAGCCAGCGCGCCGGCCTGCAGAAAGGCGCGACGATCCGGATTAGTCAGTGACTCGGGTTCCTCGCTACGCCCCTTCGACTCTTCGTCTTTCATGGCCTTCTCCCGCGTGATGAGGAGAGGCGCTTATACCCCTTGTCGCATTACAGGAACATCCGCGCTCTGCGACTGCGGAAGAACGGCAAAAAGAGCGTGTAAGAAGCACCGGCAAGAAGCGCAAAAAAATGCCGGAGAGAACGCTTGTGGTTCTCTCCGGCACTTACCGCGAATTTCAGTTTGTCAGTCTGGTTAGTCGTGAGCGTAGCGGTCGCGCTCGCCCACGCGGCGCATCTCGCGCTCGACGTCGAGGTACGCTTCGGTTACGGGCTTGAAGTCGACCTCGGCATCGCGATCGTGCGTGCGCTCCACTTCGTCGCGAAGTGCGTGATAGCGACTCGACAGATCGCGGAACGCGTCTTGGAGATCGTCGCGATCTGCGCGCCTGTCTTCGAGCGTGCGATTGAAGTCGCGCGACTCGGCCGCAAACTCTTGTGCGTCACGATAGTAGCCGCTGCTGCCGTCATTGCGCGCATGCGACTGCAAATCCACAGCGCTGCGCTCGAGCCGCTCGGCCGAGCTTTCCAGGTTGCCGTGTGTAGTCACGCAACCCGCAAGGCCCACCGCGGCGAGCGTCGCAATCGTCAATCCGATTCTTTTCGAGAACATTTACACGCTCCTCTTAACGACTCGCTACCGAAGAAACGAGTCGTTGAGGAGCGGGGTTCCGAGTGCGCGTCGTCCTACGGGAGCTAAGGTTTTACGCCCAAAGCCTTGTAGAGCGCCGCCGGTTCGTAGAGCGCGCCGTCTTTCATCACGAGCGCCGTGCGACGCACGTCGCTGATGCGTTTCGCGGGATCGCCATCGATCAGCACCAGGTCGGCGAGCTTGCCCGGCGTGATCGAGCCGAGCTCCTTGTCCTTGTGTGCGACCCGCGCGGCGCCGAGCGTCGCGATGCGCAGGACCTCCGGCGGACTGATGCCAGCCTGCGCGTACAGCTCGAGCTCACGATGCAGAGTGAATCCCGGCAGGCCGTCGGTGCCGGCGACGATCGGAATTCCCGAGTCGTAAAGGAGCTTCGTCATGCGCAGCGTCGCGAGCTGCGATTCGTGATAGCGCGCATCCTTGCCCTCCGGCACCGGCAGGCCTCCCGCCAGAAATTCGCGACGTACTTGCGGCGGCAGGCGGTCAGCGATCGCGGCGTAGCTCACCGACATCTTGCCCGGGCGATCGACGAACATGCCTTCGAATGCCGTGAGCGTCGGGTCGATGACGGTGTTGTGATCCTTCAACAGCCGCAGGAACGCTTGCACCGGCAGCGAATTCAGGTCCAGCGTCGCGCCGCGCTCGGCCACCGCGATGAAGCGCGCCGGCGTGCGCGTGTCCTTGACCTCGTCGAAGAAGAAATTCAGGAACAGCATGTTGATGTGCTGGATCTCGTCCGCGCCGGCCTCGACGAACTGTCGCGCGGTCATGAACGCCGGCACATGGCCGCTCACGCGCAGGCCTTTTTCGTGAGCGAGCTTGATGATCGTCGGCACCAGCTCGGGCTTGATCGAGCTGTACACCTTGATGCCCTCATAGCCGAGCTTCGCGTAGTTGTCGATCGCGCTGCGCGCCTCGGCTTCGGTGTCGACGAACACTTTGGTCGGCCCGGTGTACGGACCGCGACCGTCCATGAAGCCACGCATGGTGATGCGCGGGCCGATCGCCGTGCCGCTGTCGATTTCGCGCTTCATCTGCAGCAACGCGTCGTTGTCGTTCGCGAGGTCGCGCACGGAAGTGACACCGGCGGCCATATGCAGCATGCCGTCGGTCGGTCCCATGTGGACATGCATGTCCCACAGACCTGGCAGCAGCGTCTTGCCGCCCGCGTCGATGCGCTCCGCCTGAGATGGAATCGTCACAGCGCCGTCCTTGCCGACGGTGCGAATGCGATTGCCGTCGATCAGCACGGTGCTGCCTGGCGCGGACTGACCCGTCGCAGAATCGAAAACGTTCGCGTTGGTGATCGCGACCGGTTGCTTCGGCCTGCGGATCAGCGTGCGTGCCAGCTCCAGGGTGCGCGTGCTCGCCCGCGCTTCCTGCTTCTCGAGCAGCTTCGGCACGCTCGATTCCCAGCCCGCGCGCACCACTGAGTAGAAGCGGTCGACCGAGGCGAAGAAGCCCTGCTCGTCGTCGAGCCACACGGTGCTCGGCGAGAACCCGAGCCCTTCGATCAGATACGCAGTCACGTGCCGCTTGTTCGCGCCGTCGCCGACGCTCAATTCGTCAGCGCGTTTGATGCTCGCTTCGCCAGCGGGCAACAACGCCATGCGCTGGCCCGGCGCTTTCAGCAGCGCGTGCGCCAGCCAACCGAGTTCTTCCGGCAGTCCTTGCGTGGTGAGATAGAACGCATGACCGGCGAGCTTCTGCTCGCCCGCCTCGGCACTGTTCTTCCAGCGCGCGACACCATTCGCGAACGTGAACTTCTCCGCGACCGGCGCCTTGAGGTAGTCGACGCCCTCCATCTCGAGCGAGACCGGGACCTGGTCAGCATCGAGCTGTACGCGTGCCGTGAGTTTCGGACCGCGGCCGCGATCGTTGTACTCGTAGCTCATCGTGCGCGTGCCGTCTGCAGTGACCGCGGTCGTCTGCGTGCCGGCGGGCTTCTCCATGATCAGCACTGCGTAGCGTGTTTCGCTCGCGCTCTGCGCGAGCGCGCTGCAGGCGAACACTAGACCGGCGGCAATGGCAGTAGAACGCAGCATGTACGACTCCCGACGTTTCCGAATGGATCCCCGAGTGTGACGAGCCTCTCAATTCTACTGATTTGGCAAGGGGTTTTGCTGGCTTGTTCAGGAGACGTTGCAGGAGCGCGAGCATAATCCTGCGCCGTAACGCACCTGGGCGTTAAGAGTTGAAAAGGAGAAGTTCCAATGCACAAGCGTCTTGGATTGACCGCGCTCGCAGCCCTCGCTCTGATGGCCGCGACAGCGGCGCAGGCGGACACCCAACCTGGCTTCTACGCCGGCGCGGGCATCGGCTCGACGAAGGTCGGCGACGACGACCTCAGCGGTGTCGATGACAGCGATACCGGCTTCAAGATCTTCGGCGGCTACACCTTCACCGAGAACTGGGGAGTCGAAGTCAGTTACTTCGATTTCGGCGAAGCAAGCGTGTCAGCCGGCAACAGCAGCGCCAGCGTCGGTATAACAGGCCTGAGCGCGTCGGCCGTGGGCCGGCTGCCGGTCAACGACATGTTCGCGGTGTACGGCAAGCTCGGCTTCGCGTCTTACGACGTCGATCTGGACTTCAACAACGTCCCCGGCTTCGGCAGCGGCCATCTGAGCGACAGCGATTCCGACCTGATCTACGGTGTCGGCGGCGCTCTGAGCTTCGGCGGCAACTTCGAAGCGCGGCTGGAGTACGAAGCCCTCAACGTGGACGGCGATGCCAGCATGATCTCCGTCAGCGGACTGTTCCGCTTCTGATCGAGACAAAGAGAATAAAGGGAGGTGCGGGTCAGGCTTTCAGCCTGACTCTCACCTCGCCTCTTCCGAAGCCAGCGCCATGTGTACGAGGTAAGCGCGCAACGCCTCTGCATCGGCTGGCGTGAGCACGGAAGCAAAACCCACCATCCCCTTCTCCGCGCGCGCGCCGTCGATGACGATCGACTTGAACGTTGCCGCGTCGGCGATCGCCGGCGAGTAGCGCAGGTCCGGCACTGATGTGACGCTGCGGACGTTCGCGCCGTGACAGGCCGAGCACACGCGATCGTAGTGACGCTGGCCTGCTTCGACATCGCCGCTCGCATTCGCGCGCCGCAAATCCGGGATCACGCGCGACACCTTCGGTTGCAGCGGCGGCAGCTCGGCCTTACCGCCGATCTTGAACGCGACTACGCGACCGAATTCGCTACGCTGCTGCCCGCCGCCAGCGATTGCTCCACTCATCGCGACGCCACCGATGCCCGCGAGCGTGGCGATGTACTGCTCGCCGTCGAGCTGGAACGTGATCGGCCCGCCCATGATTGCGTTCTGCGCGTCGTACGACCATAGCTTGGTACCGGTGTCCGCAGCGTAGGCGTTGAGATAACCGTCGACCGATCCCTCGAACACGAGCTTGCCGCCCGTCGACAACGTGCCACCGTTGCCCGAGCGCGGATAAGCGACACGCCACGCTTCCTGCTGCTTCACTGGGTCCCAGGCGATGAGGAACGCGCCGTGGCTGCTCTTCGCTGCGTCGGCAACCGTCTTCTCGTTGGCGGGATCGCGAGTCGTCGACAGGCCGGTGTTCCAGGTGCGATCGCGGAACTCGAATTTGTCGTCGTGCTTGTAGTAGCTCGCGGACTCGAGGGCCGCAAGATACACGAGCCCGGTGAGCGGGCTGTACGACATCGGATACCAGTTGTGCGCGCCGACCGGACCGGGCGCGACCATCGCGGGCTCACGCAGGTAACGCGCTTCCGGAATCATCGCGGGTCGGCCCGTTTTCGGATCGAGCCCGGTCGTCCAGGTAACGTTGACGTAGTTCTGCGCCGAGATGAACTCGCCGGTGACGCGGTCGAGCACGTAGAAGAACCCATTCTTCGGCGCCTGCATCACGACTTTGCGCGGCTGGCCGTCGATCGTGAGGTCGGCGAGCATCAGCGGTTGCGTGGCCGTGTAGTCCCACGACTCGGCCGGCGTGCTCTGGAAGTGCCAGACGTATTCGCCGGTCTCGGGCTTGAGCGCGAGGATCGACGACAGGAACAGGTTGTCGCCTTCGCCATTGGAGCGAATGCGGTGATTCCAGGGACTGCCGTTGCCGACGCCGACGTAGAGAATGTCGAGTTGCGGATCGTAGGCCATGCCGTCCCAGACGGTGCCGCCGCCGCCGTACTTCCACCACTCGCCGTGCCACGTCTTGGCGGCGCGCTCCAGCAGCGGATTCTCGAAGCCGTCCTGCGGATTGCCGGGCACCGTGTAGAAGCGCCAGATCATCTTGCCGGTGATCGCGTCGTACGCGGAGACGTAGCCGCGCACGCCCATCTCGGCGCCGCCGTTGCCGATGATGACCTTGCCCCTGATCACGCGCGGTGCGCCGGTGATCGTGTAGCGCTTCCTCGGATCGGTCGTCTGCACCGACCACAGCGGCTTGCCGCTGATCATGTCGAGTGCGATGAGGCGCCCGTCGAGCGTGCCGAGGAAAACACTGCGGCCCCACGCGGCGACGCCGCGATTGACCACGTCGCAGCAGGCATCGATCGCCTTGTCGCCTGCGACCTGCGGATCGAAGCGCCATTTCTCTTTGCCGGTGCGCGCGTCGAGCGCGAACAGTTTGCTCCAGGCCGAGGTCACGTACATCGTGCCGTCCACGACCAGCGGCGTCGCCTCCTGGCCGCGCTTGGTATCGAGATCGAAGTACCAGGCGAGCTTCAGATCCTTCACCGTGGCCTGGTCGATCGCCGAGAGGGGACTGAAGCGTTGCTCGTCGTAGGTGCGGCCGTGCGTGAGCCAATCGGCGTTGTCAGTCGCGGCGGCCTTGATGCGCTTGTCGTCGACTGGCGCCGCAACTACGGCAGCGCCAGCCAGCAGCGTGCCGCAAATTAGCGCGCAACGGAGCGCAGACGCGCGCACTCGACAGCGCGAGCGGGATGACGGCATGAGTGTTCCCCTGAAAAATCTTTGAGAAATCGCGTTTCGTTTTTACTGTCGTTCGGCAGAAGTATGCCGGCAGCAGGTCTTGTCGTCGATGAATGCACCACAAGGCAGTGCCAGCGCGCACGGAAACTAGACAATTCTCTACACAAGAAGCCTGCGCGCCGCTGTTTTGCGCGCTGTAGGAAGTTCCTCTGCCGTTCGACTGCGACAGTGTCTGACCGTGCAGACATTTTGCGCATGCGACCAAGCTTTTGTTAACTGCGCGCGCCTCACAACGCAAGCAGTCCGTCGCATCGACAAGCCTCATGCATGCGATGGCCGACCAGGATCGAGTCAGGCGGTACGGAAATTTTCGGTGTGCGGGTGCGAGCTGCGTCGCGTGCGACGCCGCGTAGTTGTGACTCTAATGGGGATGTGCATGCCCACTTCGATTAAGAATGCGCGCGCGCGTGCTGCGCGCGTGCCGAGAATTGCCGCTGCTCTTTCGTTGTTCGCCGTATTGCTCGCTCCGCTCTGCGCTTTCGCCACCGCGCCGACGATCAGCGGCATTCGACCCACCGGCGCGATCGTGGGAGTCCTGTACACCTTCCAGCCGAAGGCTGCCGACGCCGACGGCAACACACTCACGTTCAGCATCACGAACAAGCCAACCTGGGCCACGTTCAGCGCGACGACCGGCAAGCTGTCGGGCACACCGAGCAGCGCGAGCATCAAGACCTATTCGAACATCGTCATCAAGGTAAGCGACGGCACGTCGAGCGCCTCGACGCCAGCATTCTCGATTACGGTACGTGCCGCCACCAACAACCGTGCGCCGACGATCAGCCGCACGCCGCCCACTGCTGTGACGGTGGGCGCGTACTACTACTTCATGCCAGCTGCTGCCGACCCCGACGGCAACCCACTCACGTTCTCGATCCAGAACAAGCCGAGCTGGCTGACGTTCTACCCCGCGAGCGGCAGGCTCTCGGGGACGGCGCCCAAGTCCGCGATCGGGACCTCTTCGAACATCGTCATCAAGGTGAGCGACGGCGTGGCGAGCGCATCGCTGCCGCCGTTCTCGATTACCGTTAGCAGCTCCGGCACCACGAACAAGCCGCCGGTCATCTCCGGCACGCCGTCAACGTCGGTCAAGTCCGGCAGCGCCTATGCGTTCACGCCGACGGCGAGCGACCCCGAGGGCAAGCCGCTGACGTTCAGCATCACCAACAAGCCCGCCTGGGCCGCGTTCAGCACGACGACCGGCAAGCTCTCGGGCACGCCGAGCAGCGCGCAGACCGGCACGTATTCGAGCATCACCATCAAGGTGAGCGACGGCAGCCTGACGGCTTCTCTGCCGGCGTTCGCGATCGTGGTGTCGACGACGACGACCACCGGCTCCGCGACCCTCAGCTGGACGCCGCCGACCCGCAACACCGACGGCTCGACGCTGACGGATCTCGCGGGCTACCGGATCCTGTACGGCACGAGCCCCAGCTCGCTGACCCAGACGCTGCAGGTCGCGAATCCGGGCGTCTCGCGCTACGTAGTAGAGAACCTGGCGGCCGGAACTTGGTACTTCAGTGTACGGGCGTACTCAACCGGCGGCGGGGAGAGCTCTTCGTCGAATACGGCGAGCACCTCCGTCCCCTGAACCGGCGGTGGCGGCGCAGGTCGGGGCTCGATCCCGCGTAAGCAGGTGACGGCTTCGGTCTGCGCCGTTTAGGTCAGAACCTGGCTTCGAAACCGAAGCCCATGAAGTTGACGCCGCCCTTGGTGTCGGCGAAGACGCCGAAGACGCTGGAGCGGTGCCAGACGATGAAGCCGACGGACATGTCCTCGATGCCGCCGCGGAACAGCGGATCGAGCGACTGGAACTGCCGCAGCGGCAGGTCGATGGTCCACTCCAGGTAGTTCATCAGCTTCTCGGAATGGACGTCCGGGCCCTTCTTGGCGAAGTCCCGCTGCTCGCTCATGGGAATGCGGTCGACGTAACTCAGGCCTTCGCCGAGGCCCATATCGATGTGCTTCTTGGTCCAGGGCACCCGCATCCGGTAGTTCGCCTTGACGAATCCGGTCAGGCCCAGCGCGTCCGGCTGGAAACCCTGCTCGTTGAACCACTGCACCCCGAGGTGCCAGGTCATGGGAAACGGCAGCCCGAACAGCGTGTCGCTCAGGTCGTGGCCCCAGGTCGCGCCGATCAGGTAATTGTTCTCGGGCGATTGCTGGAAATCGCCGACCACGACGGTCACGAAGTCGGTCTCGGAAGACTTGGACCAGTGCAGCCGCAGGCGATTGTGCCCATCGTGCCCGGTCGCATCCTGCGCATGGACGACTCCGCCCAACAGCAAGGCGGACACGGCTAATGGCAGAACGGACTGCTTCATGGCTCTCATTGGCGAGGAACTAGCGTATGGCCGCGAAGCATAACTTGCGCGGATCTGACGCTCACTACGGCGGAACCTTAACCCGGCGCTTTGCGCCGGCCCGCCGGGCGCCCCCCGGCCAACAGATTGGACACGGTCCGGGTCCCCGGTATTTGTGGCCCCGCGTACAGGATTTCCAGCCACCGCTGCGTGTAGCCATGTCTGCCTCCGACCGTCGCAACGGGCAAGACGGCCACCCGGATCCCTGCCAGCATCCCGACGCGAGCCCTCATCCATGAAAATTCACGCACTCCTCACTGTCCTGATCGCCGTCGCCTTCGCCTGCCCCGCGCAGGCCGCCCCGAAGGCAGCAGAGTTCACGCACTCCAGCCAGGCGGACTGGCTGAACTCCAAACCGCTGCGCCTGAGCCAGCTGCGCGGCAAGGTGGTCCTGATCGAGTTCTGGGCGTTCGAGTGCGTGAACTGCCGCCGCACCCAGCCGTGGCTGCACGCGATCCAGCAGCGCTATGCCGACAAGGATTTCGTGATCGTCAGCGTCCACACGCCGGAGCTGCCGGAAGAGCGCTCGATTGCCAACGTGCGGGCTGCGGTCAGCGAACAGAACATCACCAACCCGGTGATGGTCGACGGCGATTACTCTTATTGGAACGCGTTGAAGAACGAGTACTGGCCGGCGTTCTACCTCATCGACAAACACGGCCGCATTGCCTCAACGGCGATCGGCGAAATGCACATCGGCCAGGCGCGCGCAGCGGAACTGGAACAGGCGATCGAAGAGCAGCTCGCCGCTGACGCTTCTTGACGTCGCCGCTACGGCGGTTGCGGTAAACACGGGCGCGACCCGGTCAGCAGAGAGCTGTGTCGCCCATGCTCGCGATTGCGTCCTCGATCATCCTCGCGGCTGCTCAGGCAGCCAGCGCCGATCACCCAGGCAAAGCCGTCTACGAACAATATTGCGCGGCGTGCCACAACATGCCGGCCACACGCGCTCCAGCGCTGGCTTCGCTGCAGCAGATGAGCGCACAAACGCTGCGCTTCACGCTCACCGAAGGAATCATGCGGCAGCAAGGATCGGCTGTGCCGCGCGACCAGTTCGAGCAGCTCGTCGGTTACCTCGCGGCCCCCGACACGAGCGGCGACTGGGTCGCTGCCATGATGTGCAAGCCCGAGCAGCGCGCCGTCGATCTGAGTCAGCCGATCGCGATGTCGATGGTCGGCACCGATGCGCGCAGCAGCCGCCGCTTGACCGCGCAACAGGCGGGACTCACGAGCAAGGATCTCGGCAATCTCGAGCTGGCATGGGCGATCGCGTTCCCGAAGACCGCAGCGCTGCGCACGTCCGCCGCGATCATCGGCTCGACGATGTTCTACGCGCCGGCGCCGACCGGCAAAGTGCTCGCGCTCGACACGCGCAGTGCATGCGTGAAATGGGCCTACGACGCCGGCGCGCCGCTGCGTTCTTCGTTGTCGTACGGCGAGCTCGGCAGCACCGGCAAGATGGCACTGGTCTTCGGCGACGCGCGCGGCAACGTGCACACCGTCGATGCGAAGACCGGAGCACAGATCTGGAAGTCCGAAGCGCGTCACGATTCGTTCGGCGGCATCACCGGCGCGCCGGTGCTGGTCGGCAATCGCATCATCGTGCCGATCTCCTCTTCCGGCGTCGGCCGCGGCGCCGATCCCAAATACGAATGCTGCGAAGGCCACGGCGCTGTGGTCGCGCTCGACGCGAGCGACGGTCACAAGCTGTGGACTGCGCACACGATGGAAGACGCGAAGTACACCGGCAAGGTCAGCTCCACGGGCGTGAAGCAGCGCGGACCGTCGGGCGCGCCGATCTGGTCGACGCCCTCGGTCGACGTCAAACGCGGGCTCGTCTACTCGGGCAGCGGCCAGGCGACTTCGCTGCCTGCGACCAACACGAGCGACGCAGTGCTCGCGCTCGATCTTGCGACCGGCGATTTGAAGTGGAGCTTCCAGGCGCTGGCGCGCGACGTGTGGCACCTCGGCTGCCAGTTCGATCCAACGAAGTCCGGCCCGAACTGCCCCAGCGCCGAGGACAGCGTGCTCAAGGATTATGACTTCGGCGCCCCGGTCGTGATCGCCAAGCGGCGCGACGGCCGCGACATCCTGCTGGCGGGACAGAAGTCGGGCGACCTGTGGGGCCTCGATCCCGACGCGCAGGGCAAAGTGCTGTGGCGGCAGACGTTCGGCACGGGCACGCCGCTCGGCGGCATTCACTGGGGACTCGCGATCGATGACCAGCGCGTATTCGCGCCCATCAACGATCCGCAGCTGCCGGTCGCCGGTTACGTGCCGCAGCCCGCGATGCATGCCGTCGACATCGAGACCGGCAAGGTCGTGTGGAGCAAGCCGGTGCAGCCGGACTGCAAGAACGGGCGGCAGGAGCGCTTCGCCCTTTGTGGCGAGCGCTACGGCTTGTCGGCTGCGCCGCTCGTTATCGACAAGTCGGTCGTGGCAGGCGCGGTCGATGGACGTCTCTATATCTACGATGCTGCGAGCGGCGAGATCGTCTGGCAGTACGACACCCTGCGCGACTTCCCGACGCTGAACGGCATCGAGGGCAAAGGCGGCAGCATCGAGAGCCAATCGGTCTTCGCCGGCGCGGGTATGCTGTTCGTCGGCTCGGGCTATGGCCAGTTCAGCCAGGCGCCCGGCAACGTGTTGCTCGCGTTCCGCCCGAAGGGGAAGTAATGCAGCGTCCGCCTCGCATCTTCGCCGCGATCGTCCTGCTCGTGGCGATCGCGTTCCTGTATGGCGGCGTGGGCCTGGCTGCGGTCGGCGGCTCGCTGTACTACGTGCTCGCCGGCATCGCGCTGCTTGCCTCGGCGATTCTGCTCTGGCGCGGCAACAAGCTCGGCTCGCATATTTACGGCGCACTGCTCGCAGTGACGCTGCTCTGGTCGCTGTTCGAAGTCGGCACTGATCTGTGGGCGCTCGCGCCGCGCTTGGGGCTGTTGGCTATCCTGGGCGCGTGGCTGTTGACGCCGTTCGCGCGTCGCAGACTCTACTCACCGCAGCAACCGCCGGCGTTACTCGGCAGCGCGCGAAGCCAATCGATTGCCGCGGCGAGCGCGCTGACCGTCGTGGCAGTCTTCATCGTCGGCTCACGCAACACCGCCGATGAGCTCACGCCGCGCAATATCGCGAAAACCAGCGCGCCGGCACAAAGTGCGCAGGGCGAATGGCATCACTACGGCAACACGACACACGGCACGCGTTATGCGCATCTCGACCAGATCAATGCGTCGAATGTCGGCGGACTGAAGGAGATCTGGCACTACCGCACGGGACGCGCCGGCCAATTCAAAGCGACGCCGCTGCAGATCGGCGAGATGCTGTACGTGTGCACGGCGATGAACGTCGTCGTCGCGCTCGACGCCGAGACCGGCGCGAAGCGCTGGGAGTTCGACCCGCAGATGAAAATCGCGCCGGTCGGCTTCAACGGCACGTGCCGCGGCGTGAGCTACTACCGTGCGCCTGATAGTTACAGCGGCGATTGTCCCGCGCGCATCATCATGGGCACGACGGACGCGCATCTGATGGCGCTCGATGCGATGACCGGCGAACGGTGCACGAGCTTCGGCGACAATGGCGCAGTCGACCTGATGAAGGGTATCGGCGAAGCGAAGCCGAATATCTATCTCGTCACGACTCCGCCCCTGATCGCGCGCAATCTCGCCGTGGTCGGCACCCGCGTCGCCGACAACTTCGAGGTCGGCGAGCCGTCCGGCGTGATCCGCGCGTACGACGCGATCACCGGCAAATTCACGTGGGCGTGGGACATGGGCCGGCCGGGCGTCAATACCGAGCCTGCGGAAGGCGAGCAGTACACGCGCGGCACACCGAACGTCTGGACGCTGATGAGCTACGACGACGCGCTCGGGCTCATCTACGCGCCGACGGGCAACAGCACGCCGGATTTCTTCGGCGCACATCGCAGCGACGCGTCCGAGAAGTATGCGAGCTCGGTCGTGGCGCTCGACGTCACCGATGGCTCCGTGCGCTGGAGCTTCCAGACGGTGCATCACGACGTGTGGGACTACGACGTGCCCTCGCAGCCGACGCTCGTCGACTTGCCGCAGCCCGATGGCAGCTTCGTGCCCGCGCTGGTGCAGCCGACCAAGCGCGGCGAGCTGTTCCTGCTGGATCGACGCACCGGAACGCCGCTCGCCGACGTCGAGGAACGGCCGGTGCCGCAGAATCCCGTGGAATACGAGTGGCTCTCGCAGACGCAACCGTTCTCGACCGGCATGCCGAGCTTCCGGCCCGACGTCAGCGAAGCGGACATGTGGGGACTGACACCGTTCGATCAGATGTGGTGCCGGCGTGAGTTCCGCAAGCTGCGGTACGAAGGTCACTTCACGCCGCCCTCGCTCCAAGGCACGTTGGTGTTCCCCGGCAACGCCGGCGGCTTCAACTGGGGCGGCGTCGCGGTCGACGAAGACGATCAGCTGCTGGTCGCAACGCCGCTGATCATGGGCAGCCGCCTGGCGCTGATCCCGCGCGACAAAGTGCCGAAGGAAGTGAAGCGCTACCTGCAGCTCGGCACGCCGTACGCCGCCGACATCAAGATGTTCATGTCACCGCTGCAGATGCCGTGCATGCGGCCGCCGTATGGACGCATCGCTGTCGTCGACTTGCAGACGCGCCGGATTCTTTGGAACAAGCGCCTCGGCACGACGAACGAGAGCGGGCCGTGGGGCACGAAGGTCGGCGTGCGTCTGCCGATGGGAGTGCCGCTCGCGGCGGGCTCGATCGTCACGCACGGCGGCTTGATCTTCTTCGGCGGCGGCCAGGACCGGTACTTCCGCGCGTTCGACCTGAAGACGGGCAACGAGCTGTGGCGCGAGTACTTGCCGGCACCGGCGCAAGCCACGCCGATGAGTTATCTCGCGCCGAAGACCAAGCAGCAGATCGTGGTGATTACAGTGCCAGGCGCGTCACGCTTCGGCATGGCAGAGTCGGACGACAAGTCGCCGCCCGATCCGCTCGGCGGTCACATCATCGCTTACGGGCTGCCCCGCTAGCGGGGCGGCTGCGGTTGCTGAGTCGTCGTCACGCCCGCGGGTAAGTCGTCGCGCGAAGTATCGCGACGCTCGCATTCCGATTTCTCGATGCCGCGCATCTGCGAGCAGTCCGGCCGACTCGCCGTCGTGCCTACGCCTCGCGACGCCGGCGGCACAGTGTCGGTCTGCGTCGCGACTCGCGCGCGGTTTGCGCTCGAAGTCTCACGCGCGTTACTCGCCGAGTTGGGTTGATTGGGAACGACCGTCTGCTGCGGCATCGAGTTCGAAGGCGACGGTGGCGGCGATGTATTCGCGGGAGCCGGGGTCGGCGTCGAAGGCGGTGGAGAGGTGTTCGCCGGGGCCGGCGTCGGAGCCGACGGCGGCGGCGACGTGTTCGGCTGACGCACAGGCGTCTGCGTTCCAGGTGTAGTCGTTCCCGCGCTCGTCGCCGGCGCAGCAGACTGATTTTGCCCACCGCGCGCGGTCTGCGCCCCGCCCTGCGGCGTGCCCTGCGCCGCCGCGGCCGCGCTCCACACCATCGCGATACACGCTACCAGCAGCAGATTTTGACTACGCATGACGGCCTCCGTTTCGCAGCTCCTGACTGCAAAGAAACGGCCGGCCGTCTCGCGTGTTCCGCTAGCTCCTGGGCTTGCCCAGGAACTCCTCCTCCACGGCCTGCTCCAGCAAGTCGAATGGCAACGGTCCCTGCGCGACGATGAAGTCGTGATAGCGGTGCCTGTCGAAGCGCCCCGCCAGCGCGAGCTCGAGGCGCGTGCGCAAAGCGTTCAGGCGCGAATAGCCATAGAAGTAGGCAGTCGCCTGGCCCGGCGCCTGGAACGTATAGCGGTCGACTTCCTGTTTCGCCATCGGCTCGGACAGCATCACTTCTTCCATCAGGAAGCGCTTGGCGGCAGCCGGCTCGATCAGTCCCAGATTCAGCATCGGGTCGAGAAAGGCGCGTGCTTCGCGCATCATGCGCATCTGCAGCGCGCCGACCTGACCTTCCGGCGGCAGGTATTGCTTGAGCTCCGCTTCCGCATACAGCGCCCAGCCTTCGACGTTCGCGCTGTTCAACGCGAACACCACCCGCGCCGTCGACACGCCTTGCTCCAGCATGTTCGCGAACTGCAACTCGTGGCCCGGCCGCGCCTCGTGCGCGGTCAGCGTCCACGCGATCGCGTCGTAGTTGAAGTCGTCCATGACCGAGCCTGGCGCCGCATTCGGATTGCTGGTCGGCAGCACGAACTCCGCGGGCTCGCCCGTGTTGCCGATCAAGCGCGGCGGATCGATGTGCGGTGCCGGCGTCGCAGCCGATTCAGCCGCGGTTGCGAGCCGGATCACCGCTTTGCGATTCGGCAGCGTCACGAAGTTCTCGCGGCGGATGATGGCCTCGATCTGCTCCAACCGCCCGGTGTAGAGCGCGAGCAGCTTGTCGTCTGCGATGCGCTGCTTCTTCAGCTCGCGGATCACGTCGCGATAGTCCGTCTTCGGCCACTTGCGTTCTTCGGCGATGCGACGCGCGAGCGGCTCGAACTCGCTGCGCGACTGCTGGTAGCTCGCGAGCGCGCGAGCCATGATCTCGTGCGGATCCATCTGCACTCCGAAGCGCTTCAGCGAGTCCGCATACAACTCCGCGGGTAGTTGATTCGTCTTGCGCGCGCGCGGCAGGACCGTCGCAGTCACCCACTTGCCGTATTCGTCGAACTGAGCGCGCAGAGTCTGCAGGTCCTTCTGCCACCCCTTCAGTCCACTGCCTTCCAGCAGCTTCTGGATGCCGTCGAGATACCGCGGCTGGTTGTCGAGATATTGCTGCGCCTCGACGATCCACGGACCGATCAGCTGGGCATTGGCGGCCTGCTCCTCATAGCGCGCCCGCGCGAGCGCGGTGACCGGCTCGTAACCTTTCTCCGCGCCGACGTAGCGATGCAGGCGTGATAGCACTGCTTTCTGCCGCGTTTTCGCAATGCGCGGGTCGAGCAGATCCTGAAAGCCGCGGAACACTGCCTGCCCCAGATCGAAGAACGGCAGCGCAAGTTGCCGTCCCAACTCAGTGCTGTGCTTCTGGTCGCGCGCGGCGCCGATCAGGACATCGAGATCGCGACGGACCAGCGGATCCGTCGCGCTGCCGCGCAACTGCTCGAGCTTCGCGATCGCGCCGCCGAGGTCCGCTTCCTGACGCTCGGAGAACCGCGGCTTGAGATCGAAGATCTCACTGTCGTGGCCTTCCACCCCGAGCGATGCGGCAGTTTCCGCGTTGTAGCGCGCCATGACGTCGAGCAGGATCTGCGCGTGACGATTGCTCTCTTCGATCCAGCTCGGCTGCGCCGCAAATGCGGCAGGCGCGACCAGCGCGACGATCAATACCGCAGCTCGAAACATGTCGGCGTCTCCCTCTTAGGTGGTATGTGACGAATCGGCAAATGGTGCGATGCTGAAATATATCGAACGGTGTAGTTTCTGCCGATCCACGCTGTCAGAAATAAGGGGGCTGAGGCTACACGGTCGGGCGGTCTAATTCAGGCGGGCAGCGGAAACGCCGCACAGCCCAATGCCTGGAGGGCGTCATGGGTAATCACACACCGGGACCGTGGATCATTGGTACCGACCCGAGATATCCGTCGGAGCCCTGTGTCGACGCAGTAGTGGACGGAGTGGTGTGGCACATCGCGCTCTGCCACATGGGTCTCGGACCCGACGATACCTCCGCTGAAGCGAATGCCCGCCTGATCGCCTGCGCTCCCGAATTGTATGCAGCGTTGAAGGAAGCGCTGCCGATGCTGCGCGGCGAGCGGTACGAGCAAGCGCTCGCCGCGCTCGAAAAGGCCGACGGCGTACGCCCTCTCACGCGGCGCAACGGCAGCCTCCACAACCACAGCTAACGCAGCCGCGCGCGCAATCGCGCAATTTTTGTGTCGGCGAGACCGATGGCGCGGAGGTAGCCTGCGGCCCCTTCGTATTGCGCAAGATACGCGAGCATGTTGTGGACGCCCTCTTCCGGGCAGCGCAGCGCTTCCAGAATTTCCGCGCGCTCGAGATTTGCATAGCGCGCGAGATACGCGTCCGCGAGATGCGTAGTGCTCGCCGCGTAGTCGGCGGCGATCGCATCCGGCTCGACATCGGCCAGCGCGAGCAACAGTGCCGCGATCACTCCGGTTCGATCTTTGCCCGCGACGCAGTGAAAGAGCAGCGGCTCCGCCGCAGCGTCCGCGATCACATCCAGCACTTCCTTCAGTTGCGGGCGCGTGTGCTCCAGCACCGCAACCTTCCACTGCTCCTTGGTGCACTCGCCGGAGAGCGACGCCCACTGCAGCTCGTCGTTCGCGAGCAAGGAGATGTGGTGATATCGCACGCCGTGCGAATTGCCGGCCGCTACCGGAGTCGGTCTCGCGGCAACTTCTCCGGGCCAACGCAGATCGACGACTGTGCGCACGCCATAGTCTGCGAGTGCTTGCATGCCGTCGTCGGTGAGTTGTACGAGATCGTCGGCGCGCAGCAGCGAATGCGAGCGCGTCGTTGCGCCGTCGCGGGTCGGATGCCCGCCGAGCTCACGCACATTCAACAAGCCTGGAAACTGCAACGAGCTCACTGGCCCCGGCCGCGCCGCTGCAGGAATTCATCGAACTGCCGCTGTCGCGCAGGGTCGAGCGGATAACGTCGCAACAGCGTGCGCGCGCCATCCATGTCGGTCTGCGACAGACTCATCGCAGCCATCAGCACTGCGTGCGAACGACGCTCGGGCGTCTGGATCTGGTTGATGATCGGCACGACGTCGTCGAGCGAGGCGCCGCGCTGAACCAAGGACGTCAAGGCCTGATCTTTGGCGGAGCCGTCATCGAGCGACAGCACCCACTTGCGCGCGGCGGGCAGATCGTATTGGGCCCAGGTGTTCGCGACTTCGGCGATCGACCGCGTCCGCGTTTCAGTGTCCGTGACTCTCTCCGCCCAGCGCGCGGCCAGCGCAGGCGAGTGCTCGGCAAGCGGCGGCAGCAGGCCGCGCAGCAACCGGTCACGCTCTTGATCGTCGACAACGTCTTCGACCAGCTGCACCGCAGCCTCCGGGTTACGCGCAGCAACGGCGCGCGCGAACTGCGTCGCCGTCTGCTGTCCCTCGTTACCGTAGCGGCGCACCCATTGACGACCCTTCTCGACATCGTAGGCGGCATAGCCGAGCGCCACTGCGGTAACCCAATTCGCGCGTGCCTCCTTCGGAACACGGTCTACGAGCTGTGCGGCTGCTTCGACGTTTCGCTGCGAGAGAGCCCAACCGAGCGACTGCGTCGCTTCGAGCTGAACGGACTTTTGGTCGATGTCGTTCAGCCAGTCGAGCGCTTGCGTCGGCGTCAACGCAGCGACGCTGCGGGCGATTTCGCCGAGGATCTCCGAGCGCATGTTACCCGCCGGCAACTTCAACAGATGCGTGATCGCCAGCGAGGGATTCGTCTGCGCGATTGCGGCCAGCACTTTGCCCATTGCTTGGGCGCGCTGCGCGGGGCTCTCAGCGGCCTGGGCGATCTGCAGCGCCTGGTCGGGATCGTACTTGGCCATCTCGCCGAGCATCGACGACCAGAGATAGCGCTCTGGCGAGCCGGCGAGCCGCAGCCCCCACGCGAGCGCCTCGGTCGGCTTCTGTGCGACGTAGGCTTCCGCGATTCGATAGGCGTAGCGCGCCTGGTCCTGGCGCGGCAGGCCTTCGACCCAGCGCGCCGCTTCGCTCGGATTGCGACGCGACCACTGCGTTGCGATCTGCTCGATCAGCTGACCCGACGCGATCGGTCCCTGGCTCTCGGCGAGAGTGATCGCGAGCTTTGGATCGCGATCGGCGATGCTGTTGATCACCGATTGCAGCAGCTCGCTGCGTTGCCATTCGGCGGGCAGTTCGGCGACCTTCGCAAATGCACGTTCGGGATCCTGAGCTGCCCACGCGGCGACGACTGCATCGAGATACGCGAACCGCTCAGCCGGATTCGTCACCTGCTTGGCGCGCTCCCAGGTTTGCTCCGGCGCGATCGTGGCGAGTACTGCCAGCAAGTGTGCCGCCGTCTCGCGATCGCTTTCGAGTGCTTGCTCCAATGCGCCACCACTGTCGAGCTCCGCGTACCGCAGCAGCAACACCTCGAGCCTGTTGCGGCGTTCGACCGGATTCGTGAGTGCACGCGCAGCTGCGATCATCGAAGCGAGCTGCTCGCGGTCGGCGCCCTTGGCGGATTCGTAAATCGATTCGCGCTGCGAGAACGCCGATGACGGCGAGCCCTCGCGCTCGGGATTGTCTGCGTTGCGCGTGTTCGACGGCGTCAGATAGGTTGCGTGTTCCTCGTGCCGCTGCGTGAACGGCGAGCGGATCGGCGCGCTCGGCGTCGCCGATCCAGGAGGCGTGACTTCGACCGGGTGCTCGCGGTTCCACAGCCAGCCGCCCGCGATGCCGGCGGCAATGCCGGTCATGATCCAGACGAGCGAGGAGCGTGTCACCATCGACGGGAACTTCCTGGAACGAGTCTGCGCCCTAACGGGGCGTAGGACAACCGCCCTGGAGCGAGGCAATCCACTCGCGGATCAGCGCAACGCCTTCGATGTGGACCAGCGATCGCCCGAGCTCGGGCATCGCGACGTCCGCTTCCGTGGAAAGCATCCTGTGCAACAGAATCGACGCGTCCGGAGTTCCCGGCACGATATCGAACAGTGCGTCGCCCGAGCCGCGGCCCGTCGCAATCGGGATCTTGCATTCGCCAAGGTGGACGCGATCGGTCTCCTGTGCGTGCAACAGCAGGCCGGACGTGCTGGCAGCGCCGCGCGGACGATGACAGTGTCCGCAATTTACATCCAGATACGCGCGCGCACGGGCTTCGAGGTCGGCATCCGATGCATCATCCCAACGTGCATTGCGCGGCGCTTGTGCTGGATCGGGCGCGCCAGTCAGCAGGCCGGCCTTCTGCCAATGCGCCAGCTGATTCTCGGTGGTCTCGCCGTAGCGGAACGTCTTGTTCAAGTGACGCGCGCGGATGCCGATCGGCTCGATTTTCTGCGAGTGATGCTCGAGCGCATGACAACCCGCGCACTGATTCGTATCCGGTACGAGGTACGCGAACGACTGACGACCTTCATCGCCGACCAGCTCCAGCGGCAATGTGTCGCCCGCGAGCGCGAGGGTCGCTTCGGTCTGCTCGGCGTTCCACACGTACGGGATCGCGACCCAACCGGACGATGTGTTGATGAGCAGGCGCGTTTCGAGCAAGCGCACCTGATCGAGAGCGAGCGACGCTGCGGTCGTCTGCGCGAGAACTTTGCGCACACCGATGCTGCCTTTCGCAACAGCATCGGCGCGCGGGTAGTAGAACGTTTTCGAGATCACGGTGCCGATCGGGAACTCGAACGCATCCTCGCCGTACTTGATGCTGGTGCCCGCCGGCAGCAGCACCGTGCGCAGCTTGTGCGCGTAGTCGCTGAAGAGCGGTGAGTTCAGATCGTAGGGAGTAACGCCATCGTTCGGCGCGAGCTTGCCATCGCGCTGTTCGAGCAGGTGCCACTCGCTCAGACGCTCGGGGAAGTCGCCGGGAAAATCGAGGCCCGTGCGCGGGGCCTTGTGACACGCGCTCGCCGCGAGCACCGCCAGTGCCCAGATGAGATGCTTGCGGCGCAAAGCAGCCTCGTCAGCTGGACGGCGGTGTGGAGTCGAGACCGGGCCAGCTCACCGGCTCCAGCGCGGGCAGCTGGCAGTCATGCGGCTTCATGTCGGTGCTGAACTTCTCGAGCTTGCCGGCATAGTCGATGTTGGCAAAGTCCGCATCGCCGTTGCCATGGATGCAGATCTGCGTCTTGGCGACGTCGAGATCCTTGGCCATCGAGCCGTCCCACAAAATGTCCGGCAGGCTGCCGGTGAGACCGAACTTCGCGACCTTCATCGCTTTGAGCTCGAGCTCGTCGGGGCTGTCACCGCCGCCGGCGAACTTGTTGTCGTGGATATAGACCTGTTGCGGATACGGATCGAACGCCGCGTCGTTCGCCGGCTTGCCGGTGCTGTCGAACGACAGGATCAGCGCGTTCGCCGTGCGATTGTTCTCGACCTGGTTGTCGAAGAACTCCACCTCGTCGTTGGCGAGCACCATGAAGCCGGTGCCGGTCGGCACGGTCGCGACGATGTTGCCCTTCGGCGCGAAGTTGTCGGTGTTGTTGTCGTGGATGTGGTTCGAGTACACGCGCGTCTTGCGGCCGTCCTTCACTGGCAGGCCCGGCAAGTTGAACACCAGGATGCCGCCGGTGTTGTTGGTGACGGTGTTGCGATAGACATCGGCGTGCGTGCTGTTCTCGATCTCGATGCCCGCGACGTTCATCTCGGCGCGGTTGTCGCGCAATACGATCTGCGTCGACTGCCCGACGTAGATGCCGGCGTCGGACGCGCCGATCGCGGCGGATTTTTCGATCAGCACGCGCTCGCACTGCACCGGGTACAGACCATAAGCGCCGTTCTTCTCGTCCGGCCCGCCGGTCCACTCGACGCGCACGTTGCGGATCGTGAGGTCCTTGCAGCCGTTGGCCTTCAGGCCG
>Ga0134127_10000779_pt1 | contig 26326 bp, 24 predicted proteins | sample KB31753_FD_96459 | JGI IMG/M metagenome (GOLD analysis project Ga0134127, IMG submission 96459) | Terrestrial soil microbial communities with excess Nitrogen fertilizer from Kellogg Biological Station, Michigan, USA - KB3-175-3 | ecosystem: Environmental > Terrestrial > Soil > Unclassified ... | reverse complement strand
GGAACGTCCCGATCGCGATGGGCAACCTGAATAGTTCGATTCTCGCCCTCGTCGACGGCAGGTTTCTCAACATCACGCTGCCCTACCCGATGGGGTTCTTCGCAAAGAACGTCGATGCGCGGATCGACGATCCGAATGCCGGGTGGAAGGGGCGCGCGCTGTGGTCAACCTACGGCACGCGAACGATGTTCCATCTGGAAGGCGGGACCGCCAACCAGCCGAAAGCTGTCAGGATTCAGCTTCGACCCGATCCGTTGGCGCGGTAGAAGCCGACCTTGCGGTAGAGGCGGACCTTGCGTAGAGGCGGACCTTAAGGTCCGCCTCTAGTCGTGACCCGAGATTATCGATCCGCGGCTTCGGATTTCGCCCGCGTGCTCTTGCGCGCGCGGGTTCCTTTCGCGGCGCGCGGTTTCGGCGCTGCGGTCTTGCGCTTGCGCGCGGTCTTCTTGAGCGGCGCCACCGGCTCCGGTTCTGATTCAGTCTGCGCCATCTCTGGCGCGTCGACAGACTGCGCATCGACAGGCTGCGCGTCAACAATCGGCGGTTCTTCGATCGGTTCCGCACCGATCATCGGCGGTTCTTCGGTGACGACTTCACCAGCCACGTCGAACGACGGCTCCTCCACTTCGATTCGAGGATGCGGCGCGGTCAGCTTCGGCCCGGCAAATACGCGGAAGGCGCCGTGACGGTCTCGTTCGAGCTTCAGCACGCCGTCCTTGGCGGCCGCCCGCAGGACGTCGACCACGGACGCAAAGCCGTACTTGCGCTCGTCAAACCCCTCGATGCGAGCCTTGAGGAACTGCTTCGCCTGGCGCACATACATCGGCCAGCGCGGAGGCGGAGACGCTTGGGCGAAGGCGTGCTGCACGGCGCGGATGCCATCCTGCATCGTCATTGGCGACTGCGGCATCGAGTCTTCTTCATCTGCCGGCTCCGACCAGGCTTCGCGCGGCGCGCTACGGCGGTCCGGCGAAGCTTCAGCGGAGGCGGAAATGACCCGGCCGCCATCGTCGCGCGGCAGATCGGCCGCGCGTGAGGATTCGGGCGGCGGCGTGGCGATTTCGACTTCACCGTCTTCCCGCGACTCGACCATCATGCTGCGGCCGGCGTTCTTCAACGTCACCGCGCCGGTCTGCGCGACCTTTTCCATGAAGTCGCGGAAGCTGTTGGCGCCGTACTCGCGCTCCGAGAATGTCGAATCGAGCTGCAGCAGGGTGCTCTTCAGGAGACCGAGTTGCGGGGCGACCTCGCGTTCGGAGAGCACCTTCAACGCGCGCTTGACGAGCGGCAGGACCTTCGAGATCTCCGCGGACGCGCCGGCCGGCTTCTCGCCGCGGCTTCCGCTACGGCCGGACCGCGCGCCAACGAGGTTTTCATAGGCGATGAACTCGTGACAGTTCTTCTGCATCGTCAGGCTGGTGAACTGCCGTCCGCCGACGACAATCACTTTCCTGCCGTACTGTTTCAGCTTTTCCACGAGCGAGATGAAATCGCTGTCGCCGCCGACGATCACAAAGGCATTGATGTGATCGTGGGTGAAGGCCATCTCGAGCGCATCGAGTGCCATCGTGATATCGGCGCCGTTCTTGTCGCCTCCGGGCGTCATGTTGCGCTGGACCATGCGGATGGCGTGCTGCGTGAGGACGCGGCTGTAGTCTCCCGCGCGCTTCCAGTCGCTGTAGGCGACCTTCGTCACGATCTCGCCGCGCTCCTTGATCGCTTCGAGAATCAGGCCGATGTCGAACTGTCCGCCGATGGTGTTCTTGACGCCAATCTCGACGTTGTCGAAATCGATGAACACCGCGATCCGGTTACTGCTTGTAGTTGATGTGGGGATATTCACGTTTACTTTCACTTGCCTCGACCAGAGTCGAGGGCCGGACGGATGCCCGGCTCAATCAGAGGAGTCGAAATTCGATTGGTTAATTATAGGCGGGGCGCAAAGCGCGGGGTGAGCCGATTACGAAACCCGGCGTTGCCCCTCGCATGCTCCGGCCCTAGGATCGGCGCCGACCGTGCGTTCGTTGTCGTCATTCCTGGGCCGCCGAATTGGACAATCTCTCGGAGGAGGTCCAGCTGAAGATCCACGCCGTCTTACGAGATGAGCAACAAGATGATCATCGTAGACCTCGATTGCCTCGGCGCCGGATTTGCTCGAGGCTCCGCGCGGTGTGTACACACCTACCATCTTGGTTCGTGGTTTACCCACTGCTTGGCGCTGTTCTCGTGAGGTTCAGTTCTTTTGTGGCCTGGTGCCCAAAGGACGCGGAGACGACCGGACGTTCAACACGCGAGCCCAGACGCCGGAGCTGACCTCATACAGAATGCCGGCGCTGATTAGGTTTTCGATGATCCGACGCGCCGCCTCTTCGGGAATTTTGAGGAATTCTTTCAGGCCCTCAATCGTCACTCGCGCGTTCGCATTACGGACTATGTGATCGACTACTGATCGGAGTACGTCTTCGCGACGTTGTTTGTCCCGCCGGTCAATTCCCACTCGCCAGGCGTGGCCGCAAGCCTAGTACCACTTCAAGCTGTTCGGTGTTCACGCACGCTTACGATCCACCATCGAGCGCAGTTGGATTCTCGATGTCGTTGGCAACGATCCGCGTGAAGTGACCGCGTTGGAGCAGTTCGCGCCCCTTACCGCCTCGACCCGTCACCTCGTACTTGGCCGTGCTGATCGTCTGCTCGCCGCCACGACTCGTCTCGACGCGCAGCAGGTCGCGGTCACCACTCGACGCGATGAAACCGAGGACGTGATCCTCGTCACCTGTCAGCTTGATCAGGATGACGCCCTTGCCAGGGCCCGACAGGTAGTTGACCTCGTCGGCGCGGCAGAGAAGCGCCCGCGCATCCGCGGTCGCCGCGATGATGATCTCGTCACCCTTGACGCGCGCGACGCCGACCACCTCGACGCCTTCACTCGGTCGTGCATACCGCCGGCCCGCGCGCGTACTCGGCTCGACAAATGGTTCGAAACTGAATCTCAGGCTGTAACCGTCGCTCGTCACGGCAATCGCATGAACCGGCGGCGGCTGGCCTTCCTTGCGCGTGGCGATGTCGCCGATCGACCGTTGATCGAGACTGAACGCCGCGACAATCCGCTCTCCGTCACGGAGCTTGAAGAGCTTCTGCACCGGCTCGCCGTAACCGGTCGAAGCCGGGATATCGATGATGCGCGAGGTGTAGGCCGCGCCAAAGTTGCTGAAGAGAACCGCCGCAGCCCGCGTGCTTCCCTGGAGAACCGCAAGCACCGAATCGCCCTCGCGGAGACGCGTCGTCGAAAGATCGCGAACCTCCTTCTGGCGCTTTACCCATCCGTCGCGTGACACGATGACGACGTTGTCTTCTTCGACGATGAAATCATCCGCGGTAAAGGAGACTTCCTCCTCCGTCTCGATCAGCGTGCGGCGTTTGTCGTCCTTGCCAGCGTACTTGCGTTGGATCTCTTCGATCTCGTCGCGGACGACCCTCCAGCGTCCCTCCTCATCCTTCAGCAGGCTGTTGATCTGCCGTGCGCGCTTCCGCTTATCGGCCAGCTCGTTCTGAATGACGAGGATTTCGAGCCGCGCCAGCCGATACAGCTTCAGTTCCAGGATGGCGTCAGCCTGCTCGGCATCGAGCCCGAACCGCTTGATGATCTTTTCGGCGGAGTCAGCTTTTCCCTCCGACTTGCGGATGATTCGGATGATCTCGTCGAGCGCGTCGAAGACCTTCTCGAACCCTTCGAGAAGGTGAATCCGCTTCTTCAACGACTCGAGCTCGTGCTCGAGACGGTTGGTGACCACCTGCAGGCGGAACTGCAGGAAGTACATGAGCGCTGTATGCAGATCCAGCCGCTCCGGACGTCCGACCTCCGGGTTCTCCGTCGGAATCAGGCACGTGAAGTTGACGATGAAATTCGTCTGCAGCGGGGTGTTCTTGAAGAGATACGCCATGACCATCTTCGGGTCGGCGTCCTTCTTGATTTCGAGCGCAATCCGCACGTCGTCAGTGGAGACGTCCTTCACGTCGAGCAGCGGTGGCAGCTTCCGCGACAGGACGACATCGGCAATCCGCTCGACCAGCGCGGCCTTGTTCACCGCGTACGGAATACTTGTGACGTACAGCGTCCGTCCTCCACGCGTTGAGGAGCTCTCTTCCCACGTCGCGCGCAGACGAATCGTTCCTGCACCCGTTTTGTAAATGTCTTTGATTTCGTCGGCGGAATTCAGAATCTGGCCGCCGGTCGGAAAGTCCGGACCTTTGACGTAGCGGCACAGCTGCGCGCTGCTCAAGTCCGGGTTGTCAAGCAATCTGACGAGCGCGGTGCAGATCTCCGTCAGGTTGTGCGGCGGAATGTTCGTCGCCATTCCAACCGCAATACCTGTCGTCCCGTTGATGAACAGGTTCGGAATGCGCGCCGGCAAGACGACCGGCTCGCTCTTCGTGCCGTCGTAATTCGGACGGAAATGGACGGTGCGCTGCTCGATCTCCGACAGCATTTCGTCGGCGATACGTGCCAGCCGGCACTCGGTGTAGCGCATCGCCGCGGCGCTGTCGCCATCGAGCGATCCGAAATTCCCCGATCCGTCGATGACCGGATAGCGAAGCGAGAAGGGCTGCGCCATCCGCACCAGCGTCTCGTAGAGAGCTGCGTCGCCATGCGGGTGATAACTGCCCATGACGTCGCCGACGACCTTTGCGCATTTCCGATGCTTGACGTCCGCGGTCAGGTTCTGCTGCCACATCGTGTAGAGGATGCGGCGCTGAACAGGCTTGAGGCCGTCGCGCACGTCCGGCAGCGCGCGGGCGGTAATCACCGACAGCGCGTAGTTCAGATAGCGGCTTTGCGCGGCTTCGTGGAGCGGGATGGCTTCAGGTCCGCCTGGCGGCGCGGGTGGAGGCGACGTGCTTTCGGGAAGGTCGAAGAGAGTCGGTCCGGACTTTCGCTTGGCCAACTAGGCTCCAGAATTGACTGGTTACGTTTCGATCATCTTACCCGGGTTCATTCGATTTTCCGGGTCGAGCGCCTGCTTGATCGCCTTCATCACTTCGAGCGACGTGCCGTGTTCCGCTTCAAGATACGGCATCTTGCCGACGCCGACGCCATGCTCGCCGCTGCAGGTGCCGCCCATCGCGAGCGCGCGCGCCACGAGCCTCGCATTCACGTCCTTGGCCTTCTGCAGTTCGATCGGATCGTCAGGGTCCATCGGAAAAATGAGATGGAAGTTCCCGTCGCCAACGTGGCCGACGAGCGGCGCCAGCACGCCTGCCTTCTGCACGTCCGCCCGTGTTTCGAGAATGCATTCCGCAAGCCGCGAAATCGGGACGCAGACGTCGGTCGTCCACGGCTTGCACCCCGGACGCAGCGCCACCGCCGCATAGAACGCGTTGTGTCGCGCCGCCCACAATTTCGAACGCGCTTCTGGCGTCGTCGCCCACTGAAGATCACGACCGCCGTTCTCGGCGGCAATTTCCTGCACCGAGGTCGCGCTTTCCGAGACCGCCTGCTGGCTCGTGCCGTGGAATTCGAAGAACAGCGTGGGTTTCAGCACGCAGTTCAACTTCGAATAGCGATTGACCGCATCGAGCTGTGCCTCATCGAGCAGCTCGATGCGCGCAACCGGTATCCCGAGCTGGATGGTCGTGATGACTGTCTGCACCGCTCCTTCCATCGTGTCGAACGGACATACCGCGGCGGAAATCGCTTCGGGAAGGCCGAACAGGCGCACCGTGATCTCCGTGATCACGCCCAGCGTCCCTTCCGAACCGACAAAGAGCCTGGTCAGGTCGTAGCCGGCGGAAGATTTTCGAGCGCGACTGCCGGTATGAATGATGCGGCCGTCGGCGAGCACGACCTTCAGCGCGAGGACCGCTTCGCGCATCGTCCCGTATCGCACCGCGGTCGTTCCCGACGCGCGCGTCGCCGCCATACCGCCGATGGTCGCGTCGGCGCCGGGATCGACCCAGAACGCGAGCCCGGTGTTGTTCAGCGCCTTGTTCAATTGGCGGTGGGTGACGCCCGCCTCGACGGTGGCGTCGAGATCGTCCGCATTCACCTGCAGGACGCGATTCATTCTCGAGAAATCGATCGACATGCCTCCGCTGAAGGCATTTACGTGCCCTTCAAGCGACGAGCCGATACCGAATGGAATTACGGGAGCCTGGTGCCGCGCGGCCACCTTCATCAACGCGCTGACGTCGTCGCTGCTGGTCGGAAACACCACGACATCGGGCGGCGCGTGGTCGTGCCATGATTCACCGTGGCTGTGGTGCTCGAGCTGCGTTGGATTGGTCGTCGCGCGATCGCCAATCAGTGCCCGCAGATCCGCGACCAACGCTTCGCGCGCCGGTGTCGAGAGGACCGAACCCATTGCCGGGATTGTATTATTTGTGATTTGTGAATCCTGATTCGTGAGTCGCGGTCAGGCTGGCTTCAACGACGAACCATGGAGAGATGACATGAATTGTTACGGAGGCAAGGATCTCGCGCGTGCGTTTCGCACGGTCCGCGACAACACCATCAAGATTGCCGAAGAGATTCCCGAGTCCGGGTACGATTTCGCCGCGGCGCCGGGAATCCGCACGGTGCGGCAGATGCTGACTCATATCGCTCTTCTCGACGGCTTCGCGACGTTCCACAAGGACAAGCGGACCAGCTTCGACGGCGTCAACTTCCCGGCCCTGGTCGGGCAGATGCAGGCCGAAGAAGCCAAGCCGCGGACCAAGGCAGAAGTGATTGCCCTGCTGAAGCAGCGTGGCGAGGAGACGGCGCAGTGGCTCGACTCGCTCAGCGACGACTTCCTGGCGGAGCAGTTCACCCAACCCGCCGGGCCGGTCGCGACGAAGAGCCGCTTCGAGATGATCATGGCCATGAAGGAGCACGAGATGCACCATCGCGGGCAGCTGATGCTCATCGAACGGATGCTCGGCATCACACCGCACCTCACACGCCAGATGCAGGAACGGTTTGCCGCGGCTCAGGCTCGCGCATAAGTGGCGTCGCCGTTCACCCGAAAGACGCTCGCGTTCCTGCGGGCGCTGAAACGGAACAACGATCGGGACTGGTTCCGCGCGCGCAAGACCGACTACGAGCAGCACGTTCGCGGTCCGATGATTGCGCTGCTCCAGCAGCTCGCGCGGGACCTTCCCGGGTTTGCGCCGGATCTCGTATCCGACCCGCGCGTCTGCCTGTTCCGCATCTATCGCGACACACGGTTCAGCAGCGACAAGCGGCCTTTGAAGACGAACGTGGCGGCGCACTTTCCGTCACGGAAGTTCCCGAAAGGTGAGGGCGCCGGACTGTATGTCGAGGTGGCGCCGCAGTGGGTCTGGATCGGCGGCGGGATCTACATGCCCTCGTCCGGCGAGCTGAACGCCATTCGTGCCACTATCGCCGACGACCATCGACGGTTTCGTCGTGTCGTCACCGCACCATCATTCCGTCGAGCAGTCGGTGCGTTGAGCGGCGACCAGCTGACACGCGTGCCGCGCGGGTATCTCAAGGATCATCCGGCCGCCGAGTACCTTCGGCACCGGCAGTTCATCGGCGGACGCGAATATCCTGCCGACTTCGCCGTGAGTCCTCGTTTCTATTCGGAGCTGCTCACGGTGTTCCGCGGCATTGCGCCTCTCGTCGGCTTTCTGAACAACGCGATCATCACCAGAACCAACAACACCCGCGAATTCCTGCGCTCGCTCGCGGGATAATCGCGCGATGAGCCACGCGCCGGCGGACGAGTACCGTGCACGTCTCTCCGCCCGGCGCGCGGCGCACACCACGCTCACACGCCGCGACGAGCGTCTGAGTTACGCACGTCTCTCTGTCTTTGCAGCGGGGGCGGCCGTCCTGGTCGCCGCGTGGCAAGGCTGGATCCCGCCGTGGTGGATCGCGCTTCCCGGCGTCGCGTTCCTGGTGCTTGTCGTCCGACACGATCGGATCATCCGCGCGCGCGACGCGGCGGCGCGCGCGATCGCGCTGTACGAGCGCGGCCTGTCCCGCATCGAAGATCAATGGGCTGGCGGAGGCGAGCAGGGCGAGCGGTTCGGCGACGCCGAGCATCTGTATGCCAACGACCTCGATTTGTTCGGGCCGGCGTCGCTGTTCGAGCTGTTATCGAGCGCGCGCACGCGCGCCGGTGAGGAAACGCTGGCCGCGTGGCTGCTTGCGCCTGCCGACGTCGCCGAAGTCACCGAGCGGCAGGCCGCCGTCGCCGACTTGACCGACCGTCTCGATCTGCGGGAGGCGATCTCGCTGGCGGGCACCGACGTCCGTGCCGGCGTCCACACCGAGACATTGATCGCGTGGGCCGAAGCACCGCCCGTGCTTGGAAATAGGTGGCTCCGTCCTGCCGCGGCAGCCTTGGCTGTTGCCGCGGTCGTGACCGGATCGGCCTGGTTGATCACGGGTAACTCTGCGCCGCTCATCCTGACGATCGTCCTGGAGATCGCATTCTCGTTTCCGCTGCGCGGTCGAATCATGAAAGCACTCCACGGGGCCGATCAGGCCGCGCGGGACCTCGACGTCCTGGCGATCGTTCTCGCCCGGATTGAACAGGAATCGTTCACGGCACCTCGGCTCTCCTCGTTGCAGCGGTCGTTGACCGACACGGATACGAAGCGCCGGGTGGCGGCGTCGGCATCCATTCATCGCCTGCACTGGCTCGTGGAGCTGCACGACTGGCAGCACAATGCGATCTTCGCCGTGCTCGCGGCCGTGGTGCTGTGGGGCACCCATCTCGCGCTGGCGATGGAGGCCTGGCGTCGCGCGCATGGCCGGCACGTCCGCGAATGGCTTCGTGTATCCGGCGAGTTCGAGGCGCTCGCCTCGTTGTCGGCGTACCGCTACGAGCACCCTGACGACCCGTTTCCCGAATTGACGGACGGTCGGCAGCGACCGCCGCTGTTCGAGGGTTTGCGGCTCGGTCATCCGCTGATTCCTGCGGCGCGGATGGTTCGCAACGACGTCGATCTCGGAAATCACATCCAGTTATTGGTCGTCAGCGGCTCGAACATGTCGGGGAAGAGCACGTTGCTGCGGACGGTCGGGGTCAACGCGGTGCTGGCGTTCGCCGGGGCGCCGGTACGAGCCGAACGTCTGCGCATCTCGCCGCTTCGCATCGGAGCGACGTTGCGTATCCAGGACTCGCTGCAGGAAGGGCGGTCGCGCTTCTACGCGGAGATCAGCCGCATCCGCCAAGTGGCCGATCTGGCAGCCGGACCGATGCCCGCACTGTTCCTGCTCGACGAACTGCTGCACGGCACCAACTCGCACGACCGCGCGGTCGGCGCCGCGGGTGTCCTTCGCGCGCTTGCCGAGCGCGGCGCGATCGGGCTTGTGACGACGCACGATCTGGCACTGACGGCGATTGCCGACCAGTTCGGAGGGCGAGCGGTGAACGTGCACTTCGACGACCAGTTCGAAGGCGGCACCATCGCATTCGATTACGTCATGAAGCCGGGACCGGTGACCCACAGCAACGCGCTGGCGCTGATGCGCGCCGTCGGTCTCGACGTGCCTCTCGACGTCGCTCGGGACACCCTCGACGTCGCCCGGGACAAGGTGCAGGAGTGAGATGGCGGAAACGAACGCAGCGGTGACCTACGGCAATTATCTGAAGATCGACGAGCTGCTTGCGCTGCAGCAGCCGCGATCCGAAGGGCCCGAACACGACGAGCTGCTCTTCATCATCATCCACCAGGTGTACGAGCTCTGGTTCAAGGAGTTGCTGCACGAATTCGATCGCGTCAGCACGCTGTTGACCGCGGACGAATCGCACCGCGCACAGCACACGCTGAAGCGCATCCTCACCATCCTCAAAGTGATGGTGGCGCAGCTCGACATCCTCGAGACGATGACGCCGCTGGAGTTTCGGACCTTTCGTGCGCGGCTCGAGGCGGCAAGCGGATTTCAATCGGATCAATTCCGGCAGATTGAGTTCGTGCTTGGCGCCAAGAACGAAGGAGCGCTGACCCGTTTTCACGAACGCAGCCGCGCGCGCGAGGCGTTGACCCGCCGGTATCAAGCGCCGACAGTGTGGGACGCGTTTCTCCACTACCTGTCGCGCGAAGGATATGCGGTGCCGCCGCCGTTGCTCGCACGTGATGTCACCCAACCGCCCCAGGCGTCATCCGACGTGCAGCAGATTCTCGTCGACGTCTACCGCCGCGACCCGAAGAACGCGGAGCTGTGTGAACGGCTCGTCGATCTCGACGAGGGGCTGCAGGAATGGCGCTATCGGCACGTCAAGATGGTGGAACGCACGATAGGCATGAAGCCGGGCACCGGTGGCTCGAGCGGCGCTGCGTATCTGGCGACGACGATCGGCAAGCCGTTGTTTCCGGATCTGTGGCAAATCCGAGGTCGCCTCTGATTCCCAATCCGCTCGCTGCCAACTACTCCCGCTTTCGCGTTAGCGAGCGAATCCTGCTGACCGGGCACTCACATCAGGCCTGGCCCGACATCGCGTTCGAAGCGCAGCAGCGCGCGTGGCTCGATGCGGCGGAGCTCGTTGACGACAAGTGGGATCGCGCGTTTGAACAGGCGGCACGCGTGCGCGCCGGGTTCGCGCGCCTGCTCGGCGACGCAGCGGACAACATCGCGCTCGGTCAGAACACACATGAACTCGTGACGCGCTGGTTGTCGGCGCTGCCGATCAAGTCCCGTCGGCATATCGTCACCACCACCGGCGAGTTCCATACGATCCGTCGTCAGCTCGATCGACTTGCTGAGGAAGGTGTCGAGATTGCGAGAGTGCCGGCGCAGCCCGTCGAGGAGCTGGCCGAGCGCGTGGCGGACGCGATCGATGATCGGACTCTTGCGGTCATGGTGTCGTCAGTGCTGTTTGGGACCGCGGAGATTGTTCCCGGCCTGCATCGCGTCGCGGAGGCGTGCGAGGCACACGGCGCCGCGTTGCTGGTCGATGCCTATCACCATCTCAACGTGGTTCCGTTCGATGTGCGCGCGATGGGCCTCGAGCGCGCGTTCGTGACGGGCGGTGGCTACAAGTACTGCCAGCTTGGCGAGGGCAACTGCTTTCTGCGTGTCCCACCCGCCACGCGGCTGCGCCCGGTGCTGACAGGGTGGTTCGCCGAATTCCAGGCCCTCGATGCCGCGAACCATCAGCCGACCGCGGTCTCATATCCGGCCGGCGCGGCGGCATTCGCGGGCGCGACCTACGATCCGACATCGCACTATCGCGCCGCGGCGGTGTTCGACTTTCACGTAGCGCATGAACTCACGCCCGACCGTCTGCGGGTAATCAGCAAGTATCAGGTGGGATTGCTCGAGACTGCCATCGCAGCGCTGGATCTCGACCCATCCAAGGCGCGGGCGGTGACGATGGCGCCAGATCGGCGCGCCGGCTTTCTTGCCGTCCGGTCGCCTCACGCGACCGAGCTGGCACGAGCACTGCGCCAGTCCGCAGTTTTTGCCGACTCTCGCGGCGACATCCTTCGGCTCGGCCCCGCCCCTTACGTCAGCGATGACCAACTCCACGAGGCGGCCGCAAAGTTGAGTCGGGTCGTCACCAGGGTCTGACCCCATCGCAGGTCGTCACCGGGGTCAGACCCCGGCACAATCGATCACCGGGGTCTGACCCTCGTCATGGGTGTAGCATCCGGGCAATGAGGTGGCGAATTCCGGTGGGTGCGTGGGCGACGCTTGCCGGCGGCGTGACGACGACGGCCCTGCTGATGGCCAGGCCCGTGCACCCTGGGTCCAACGCGCCGATCAATGGATTCACAGCCGCTCACCTTCCAGCGCAGCAGGCAGTCGAGCGTACCGTAGCGCGATTTCCATCTGCGCGGCGCATCGAAGCGGATCACCAATTCCTCACCGCCGAGCCGCATCCCGCCGGGTCGCCGCGCGATCGCGCGCTCGCGGATTGGACGCGCGAGCAATGGCTCGCGGCTGGCCTCGACGACGTGCAGATTGTCGAACACAGGGTGCTGCTGCCGAGGGGACGCGACGCGAGCGTCGAAATGGTCACCCCGCAGCGCTGGACGGCAACGCTGCGCGAACGTCCGGATGATCCGCTCGCGTTTCACGCCTACGGCGCAAGCGGCGACATCACCGCGCCCGTTGTCGATGCAGGCGTCGGCGCTCCCTCGGATTTCGATCGACTTGCCGCACGCGGGGTCGACGTCCACGGAAAGATCGCGCTCGTCCGGCACGCCGTTCCGTACACCTATCGCGGCTCCGTCGTCTATGCGGCGCAGCAGCGCGGCGCGGCGGCAGTGCTGATGTATGCGGCAGCATCGGACGGTGGAAGCGTGCGCGGACCCGCATATCCTGCCGGACCGTGGGCGCCCGATGAGCGAATCCAACGCGGCAGCGTTGGATTCGATTTCATAGCACCGGGCGATCCGCTGACCCCGGGGCAGCCGTCACAGCCAGGAATCACGCGTCTGTCGAAGCGGGACGCTCCCGCGATGCCGTCCATCATCAGCGTCCCGATTTCGACGCGTGATGCACGGACGATCCTCGATGCGCTCCGCGCGGGCGACGTCACAGTGCACGTGCGCGTCGTCAACGACGATGCGATCCAGCCGGTCTGGACGGTGATCGGCCGCATCACCGGATCGGTATTTCCGGACGAATGGGTGATAGCCGGCAATCACCGTGACGCGTGGCTGTACGGCGGGGTCGATCCGTCAAGCGGCTCAGCGGTCATGATGGAAATGGCTCGCGCCCTCGGATCGCTAGCGCGCAACGGCATGCGGCCGAAGCGAACCGTCGTTCTGGCTAGCTGGGACGCCGAAGAGTTCGCGCTGACCTCTTCGACCGAATGGGCCGAAGAGCACGCACATGAATTGCGTGACAAGGCGATCGCGTATCTGAACGTCGACGCGGCCGTCTCGGGGCCAGAGTTTTTCGCGCGCGCGGTCCCATCACTTGCCCACGTGGTCGCGGAGTCCGCGGGGGTGCCGGACTCGGCAATCGACACGCGCATCGGCGCTGGCTCCGACTACACCGCGTTTCTCAATTTCGTCGGCATCCCGATTGTCGATATGCGATTCCAGGGGCCGTACGGCGTGTACCACTCCGCCTACGACACCCACGAGTGGGTGTCGCGATTCGCCGATCCTGGCTTCCTTCGCCACGCCGCACTGACACGCATCTGGGGGGTGCTTACGCTGCGTCTCGCGAACGCGGATCTGCTGCCGCTGGACGCGGTGCTGTACGCTTCGCGCGTCGGAGATTTTCTCGAGGAAGTCAGAGGCCGAGCCGATGTGCGGCTCGAGCGGGTGTCCGCCGCGCTGAGGCGCTTCCACGCCGCGGCGACAGCGCATGCGACTGCGTCAGACGAAGCGCTCCATCAGAATCACCTGGATGCGCTCGATGCGGCGAACCGGGCGCTGATGGATGTCGAACCGTCACTGGTCGACAGTGCCGGCCTTCGAGGCCGACCGTGGTATCGGCACCTGATTTATGCCCCGGCGTTCAGTTACCGGCCGCAAGTGCTCCCGGGAATATCCGAGGCAATCGAGGCCGGCGGTCCCGCGCGTCTGGCCGAGGAAGAGCGCCGTCTCGCGGCCGCGCTCGACCGCGCCGCCGATGCGCTTGCCCTGAGCAAGGTCGAAGGGCCGCCTTAAACTCTTCACAACTTTCATCGCGGCCGGAGCGTCATAATTTCGCCATGAGACACCACGCAGTTTGGCTGATTCCCGCTGTCCTTGTGCTCGCGGTGACGGCGTGGTTGCCTTCTTCCGCCGTCGTGGCGCAGGGGCGCCAAGGCGGCGCTGGTGCGGGGGCGCAGGGCGGCGCATTCGGCCAGGGAGGCGGCCGCGGACAGTTGCCGCCGCGCGATGCAACCGGCGCCAACATGGGCGGCGATCAGGCCGCGGGGACGGCGGTGATCCGCGGTCGCGTCGTCTCCGCCGACAGCGGCACGCCGATTCGCCGCGCGCAGGTGCGCGCTCAGTCCGGCGAGCTCCGAGCCAATCGGCTCGTCAGCACCGACGCGCAGGGACGCTTCGAGTTCAAGGATCTGCCCGCGGGACGCTGGAACCTCACCGCATCGAAGGCAGGCTTCATGACGCTTCGCTACGGCCAGAAGCGGTCGTTCGAGGCCGGCTCACCCATTGAAATTGCCGATGCGCAGGTGATGGAACGCGCCGACTTCGCGCTGCCGCGAGGCGCGGCGATTACCGGACGCATTTTCGACGAATACGGTGATGCGGTTGCGAACGCGCGCGTGCAGGTGCTTCGTTATCAAACTGTCCAGGGGCAGCGCCGCCTGACGCCGGCCGGCGGCGGCGATCAGACTGATGACACGGGTTCGTATCGCATCTACGGTCTGGCGCCCGGCGACTACTACATCAGCGGGACGCTGCGCGCGGCAAACGGGCCGTTCTTCGACGACAACAACAACGACACCACGAGCTACGCGGCAACGTACTACCCTGGCACCGGCAGTGTGGTGGACGCGCAGCGGGTCACGCTTGCTGTCGGCCAGGAACAGCCGAATATGAATTTCGCGTTGCAGCCGGTGAGAACGGTGAAGATCACCGGCACCGCGTTGAACTCGATGGGCACGGCGCTCTCCAACGGCATGGTCACGCTGATGCCGGCCGACGGCGTCGGCGGACCCGGCGGTGGGCCGGCGATCTTCGCGTTTGGCGGCGGCAACGGCCGCGTCCGCCCCGATGGCAGCTTCACCATCGCGAATGTCGCTCCGGGTAATTACACGCTGATGGCGGTCGCCGGTCCGGGTGGCGGCGGCGGCCGTGGCGGCGGCTTCGCCTTCCGCGTCGGCGGTCCTGGCGGCGGTGGCTTGGACGAGATCGAGATGGCGACAATGCCGGTGTCCGTCGCGAACGAGGACGTCACGGGTCTGACGGTTGTCGCATCACGGGGGGCAAGCCTCAGCGGCAATGTCGTCGCCGCCGAAGGCTCTGTTGCGAAGCTGAGCACGAATCAGATTCAGATTGCGGCGCAGACGGCCAACGGCCAGTTCCTGCCTGGCCCTCTCGGTAACCGTCCTGCGCGTGTCGAAGACGACGGCACGTTCGTGCTGACCGGATTGACCGGTCAGAAATTCATTCGCGTCAACGGGCTGCCGCAGGAGTGGACGTTGAAGGCCGTGATGTTCAACGGTGTCGATGTCACCGATTCGGCGCTGGAATTCCGCGGCACGACCGAAAACTCCGGCCTGCAGGTCATCGTCACGGACAAGGTCAGCGATCTGAACGGCAAAGTGACGACGGCGAAAGGCGAAATCACGCGCGACTACACCGTCGTCGTCTTCCCTGACGATCCCGTGAAGTGGACGTTCCCGTCACGCTACGTGAAAACCGCGCGGGCCGACCAGCAGGGACAGTTCCGGATCAGAGCGCTGCCGCCGGAAGATCGGTATCTCGCAGTTGCTGTCGACTATCTCGAGGACGGAGAGGGAACCGATCCACAGTTCCTCGAGCAGATTAAGAGCCGCGCGACGCGCTTCACAGTGGCCGACGGCGAGGCGAAATCGCTGGACCTGAAACTCGTCAACCGATGAATCGTTCGTAATCTTCAGGCGTATCGATGTCGATGAACGCACCGTCGTCGTCGACATCGACGCTCACTTCCTCGGCTACGTGCGCGTGAACCACGGGTTTGGCGCCCTTTGACGGGTCCGAACGGCGCAGTTCTCCGAAAACACTCCGATTGAAAATGACCGGGTGCCCGTGGCGCTCTCCGCGCCGCGGCCGCACCAGTGGCGCGCCAGGATTCGCCAGAAATGCTTCCCGCACTGCGAAAACGGTTGCCGCGGAAATGAGCGGCAGGTCCACGAGCGTCACCATCACGGCTTCGACCTTGTCGTAACGCCGCTCGACCGCTGCGAGGCCGACCAGCAGCGACGACAGCTGCCCTTCCTCGTACCGCGGATTCTCGACGGATGAGACGTGAAGATCGTCGCGAGGCAGCGACGCGCGCACCGCGGCGGCGTCGCCTCCAATCACCACGACGACACCATCGGCGCCACCTTCGCGAAGGATTCGGATGACCCGGCCGAGAAATGTTTCGCCTGAAGAGCCGAGCGGGAGCAGCGCTTTCGTTCGGCCCATGCGGGAAGACTTTCCCGCAGCCAGCACGACGGCTGGAATCATTCTTTTGCGAGGGAAGCCGGAAGCTTCTTCCACTGCAGCGACGCGGCTGCGACGTGGGGTTGCTCCATGCGGCCGCGGCGCACCGCGATCAGCTCCGCAAGGATGCTGATGGCAATTTCTTCCGGCGTGACGGCGCCGATGTCGAAGCCAATCGGCGCGTGTACGCGCGAGAGGCACTCGAATGGCATGCCTTCTTCAATCAGCGCGTCGTAGATCTTCTTCACCTTGGCCTTGCTGCCGATGAGACCGAGGTAGCGGAGGTCGCGCGCCGCAAGCGAACGCAGCGCGTCGAGGTCGTGGCGATGCCCACGCGTGACAACGACGACATAGGCGGTCTGGGGAATGTCGGCCTTATGCAGCCAGTCGGGAATTGAATCAACGGTGATCTCGTCCGCCTCGGGGAATCGCTCGGCATTGGCGAACTTCTCGCGATCGTCGAGGACGTGGATGCGGAAGCCGGCGGGACGCGCGATTTTCGCCAGCTGATGGCCGACGTGGCCGGCGCCAACGATAAAGAGCTGCGGGGCCGCTTCAACGGGCTCGATGTAGACGGTCATCTGTCCCCCGCAAATAAGACCTGATTCCTCCGCGAAGTCATCGGTGAGATCGTACTTGACCAGGCGCGGCTTGCGCGCCAGGAGCGCTTCGCGTGCCTTGCCGAGCGCGTCGTTTTCGTAGCAGCCGCCGCCGATGGTTCCAGCCATCCGCCCGTCGGGATAGACGAGCATCTTCGCGCCGACACGCTGCGGAGTCGATCCTTGCGCGGCGACGATGGTCACCAGCGCCACCTCTTCGCCGCGTTCGAGCGCTTTGACGAGCTCGGTGAGAACTTCCTGGGACATGGTGCTTATCTTATCGGAGCGGCGGGCCGGCTGAAGCCGGCCCCTACGTACGGTGGATCCTACGTACGGTGGATCCGTAGGGGCCGGCTTTAGCCGGCCCTAAAAATAATCCGATCTCCAATAAAAGACCTCCTCCGCCCGTGAGGGGATTCGGACATCGGCAATCGGCCGCAGCATGAAGATGTCGCGCGCCGGAACTCGATTCTCCAGACGCACCTGCGGCGGCACGGGCATCGCCGGCGGCCACCACGCGCGGATCAGCGGCACGGGACGCGCCGGTTCCCGCGCGAGGAGCACCTGCAGGATCGCGCCGAGGCGGGCGCCGGCGGGGTCCCGGTCGCCCGCCTCTTCGAGGGTCCATCCTGCGGCCGAGACGGTCAGGACCACGTAGGCAACGGCGGACGCCCCTTCCTCCGCAACGAAGAATTCCGTTTGGCGCTGGGCGCGCGACCCTTGGGCTCCCTGACCGAGGCCGGCGAGCAGACGCTTCTTCGACAGCGCATATTCGATGAGCGACGGGTCGCGGCGTAGGACGAACGCGACATCGGCGGCGCGTGTCGCGTGCAGCGACGCCAACGCCGGCAGGTCGCGCTGCTCGCCGGAGCGCACGAGCATGGCGGGCGCTCCGTTCTTGCGCTCGACCTGCACGTCAACCTCGTCGAGTGGAACGGTTTTGAATCCGAACCGCTCGTAGAACCGATCGCCGATCTCCGAGAACAGCCCGGCGATCGCCGCGCCTTCGCGGCGTGACTGCTCGATCAGGCGTTCGATGATCATCGACGCGTACCCGTGCCCTCGCTCCTCGGGACGGGTGAATACCGCGCCAACACCGCACATTACGCCGTCGACGCGCTCGAGACGGATCGGCCACAGGTAGCGCTTCGCGCTGGCGACCCACCGGCCGTGATCGTCGAGCAGAGCAAACCGCCGAAGATGATCCGCACCCCACGTCGTTCGCATTTGTGCGGCGTTCCAGCGTGCGTAGGCGTCCCGCGTCAGCCCTTCGTGCCACACGGGGTAGGTCGCGTCGAGAATCTCTTCGAGAATCGGCCCTTCGGCAATTACCAGTTCAAATCCCAAATCCCAAATCCCAAAACCCAAATCCTAATGGCATTCGCGTTGGGATTTGGGGTTTGGGATTTGGGATTTGCGTTGTACAAGAGCCGCATGGCAACGCCGGACTTGCGATACCCGATCGGCGAATTCAGGCTGTCCGCTACGACGACACCCGCCACCCGCAGTGATGCGATCGCCGCCATCGCGGCGTTACCGGAGCAAATGCGCGCAGCGGTGAGCGGGCTCTCCGAATCGCAGCTCGACACACCGTATCGGCCGGACGGATGGACCGTCCGTCAGGTTGTGCATCACGTACCTGACAGTCATCTCAATGCGTATATCCGCTTGAAGCTCGCTATTACCGAGAACAACCCGACGATCAAGCCGTACGACCAGGAGGCCTTTGCGCAGCTGCCGGATCAGCGGCTGCCGATTGACGTGTCGCTCTCGTTGCTCGATGCGCTGCACGCTCGCTGGACGACCGTGCTGCGAGCGCTGACGCCCGATCAATACGCGCGGCCGCTCGTCCACCCTGAGATTGGTCAAATCACGGTCGATTACCTGGTGCACCATTACGCCTGGCATTCGCGCCATCACGTGGCGCACATCACGCGTCTGCGCGAGCGCGAAGGGTGGTAGAGTTAGGCGGACCTGAAGGTCCGCCTTTACATTCAATGGCAGATTCGAAGAAGTCTTCTCAGGTGAGCGACGAACGCGAGATCGGCGACGCGCTCGGCATGATCGAGACGCGCGGCTTGATCGGCATGATCGAAGCGGCCGACGCGATGTTGAAAACCGCGAACGTGGTACTTGTCGGCTGGCAGAAGGTCGATGCGGGGCTGGTGACGGCGCTGATTCGCGGCGACGTGGGATCGGTCAAAGCGGCGACCGACGCTGGCGCCGCCGCCGCGCGCCGGGTGGGCGAATTGATCGGCGTTCACGTCATTGCCCGACCCGCCGACGACCTCGAGAAGGTTTTTCCGATCCGCTGATCCGATCGATCCCGGGCTTCCTTCGACGCCGTTCCCGCGCCGCGAGCGGACGGAGCGGCAACTCCTCCCCAACCATCATCAATGCCTGCGCCGGCCGATCGAGGTTGTAGAGATGCCCCTCGGCGGTGCGTGCGAAGAGCTGATCGCCTCCGATGAAGAGCGTCAGCGGCCCACCGTCGCCAATCGCTTCATAGAGCCGCACGCTGAAGACTTCCCGCAGCGTCGAAAGGAGCCGCCGCAACCGCGGCACCGAGAACCCGCGGCGGCGAAGGTCGGCGAGCACCTGGAGTTCCAGCACATCGAGCGGCGTGTAGCGCCGTTCGGTGAAGCCGCCCGCTTCAGTTCGCTGCGGAGCGATCGCGGGAAGGAACAGCCGCCGCGCATCCCACCATTGCAGCTGTCGTGCGGTGAGACCGGTCATCGACGCGACCTCGCGCGACGAGTAGTACTTCTTGAGCCTCACGCCTGCTCGCGGGCGTGACGGTCGGCCATCTTTGCACCCTCGACATCCTTGGCCGTGAGTCCGCCTTCGTCGTGCGTCGACCAGGAGAGCGTGACGCGTCGATAGTTGATGGTGATGTCGGGATGATGGTCGGCACGCTCCGCATCGGGGACCAGCCGGCTGACGAAGGCGACCGCCTCGGGAAATCCCTTGAAGGTGTATTGCTTGCGAATCGCGTCGCCGTCGCGCGTCCAGCCATCGAGCGTCTTCAGCTGCACGTCAATTTCCGCGTTTGACAAGAGTGTCATTTCGCAACTCACAGTCCAAATCGATCGGGACGAACCAGTTCGAGATCCGGATCGCGTCTGCCGTCGAGCACGAGATCGGCCACGACTTTCGCCGTCAGCGGCGACAGCAGAACGCCGTTTCGATAGTGGCCGGTCGCGTAATAGACGCCCGGCATTGTTGACGATGGGCCGATTAGAGGCAACTCGTCGGGCGTACCGGGTCGAAGACCGACGCGGACCGCGTCAAAACGCGCCTCGGGCATTGTCGTCAACAGTTCCGCACTTGATTCCAGCAATCGCGTCACACCGGCAGCGGTGGCGGTCTCATCGAACCCCGCCTCTTCCACGGTGGCGCCGACGAGCAGCGAACCGTCCCGCCACGGCACAAGGTAGCAATCGGTTCCCCACACCACGCGCGACAAGGGCCGCTTTTCAAAATGGAGATGGAGGAGCTGGCCTCGTACCGGACGCACCGGCGGCGTCAGCGGCGCTACGCGGCCGCTCCAACTGCCGGCCGCGATGACGATGGCATCACTTTCCAGCCGACCAGCCGACGACTGCACGATGCATTGGCCGCTGCCGGTGCAGACCTCCTCCACGCTGGCGACGACCATCTCCGCCCCGCACCGTATCGCCGCCGCGAGAAGAGCGGACGTCAGCTCGGAAGCCCGCACGTACCCGTGGTCCGGCAACAGCAGCGCCGAGATCATGCGAGGCGACAGCGCGGTCTCGAGACGATGCGCCTCCTGGGCCGGCATCAGCTGGTGGGCCACACCCGCGTGTGCGAAACGGCGTGCCGCGATCGCCAGTTCCATCGCCGCAGCATCGTTTTTCGCGATGTGCAATGAACCTGACCGCTCGTACTCGATCGGCTGCTGCGCGTCGGCCGACACGCGCGCCACGAAGTCGTCGTAGAGCGCCAGGCTGTTCACACCAAGTCGCAGCAGCGCGTCGATGTGCCCTTCGATGTACGGCGCAAGGATTCCCGCGGACGCCTGCGTCGCGCCGCGGCCGGCGCCGCGCATGTCGACGATCCGGACGGTCGCCCCGCGCGACACAAGGGCGTGAGCGACCGCGCACCCGATGATGCCGCCGCCCACAACCGTGACCTTCACGTGGCGATTGTACTGACCACGGATGAGTTTGCGCTGCCTATTGCTCGCGTCGGATACTTCCCGACTCGTGTCACCCCAGCCCGGTCGGCGCCCGACAAAACCATCCGTCGAGCTGATTCTCTACGTCAGTGCCGCGTCCTCCTATGCGGCGTCGGCGACCCGCAACTGCGAAGCGTTGCTCGCGCGGTTCGATCCGCGAGCGGTGCGGCTGGAAATATGTGATGTGAGTCGGCACCCGGACCGCGCGGAAAGCGACGGCATCTGTTTCACACCTGTGCTGCTCAAGACACGACCGCTGCCGCGGACCTATGTGCTCGGCGATCTGTCCAATACCGCCGCGCTCGTCGACCTGCTTGTTTCCTGTGGAGTAGAACCGCTCGATGACCATCCTCAAAAAGATTCGCACCGGCGTTCCAGGCTTTGATGTGCTGACCACCGGCGGCCTTCCCGCCGGCCGGTCCACGCTGGTCGTCGGTCGAAGCGGCACGGGTAAGACAATCCTCGGCCTGCAGGTTGCCGCGTACCTCTGTCGAACCGGCGTCAAGACGATCGTCGTCGGCATCGAAGAAACAGCCGACGATCTCGTGGCCACGGGCGACACGCTCGGCTTCAACTTGAGCGGTCTCAGGGCGCAGGGACTTCTCCATGTCGCCGACATGATGCGGGCGCTCGACGAGCCGACGATTATCAGCGGCGACTACGACATCATGGGACTGGTACACCGGCTCGAACATCTCGTCGCGCAAATCGGGGCACAGGCGATCGTGCTCGATTCGGCGACGGCGCTGTTCACGCCGCGGCCGCCGCAGGACCTGCTCCGCAGCCACTTCTTTCAGCTCGTTCACTGCTTTCGTCGTCTGGGGTTGACGGCGATCATCCTCGCGGAGGCGCCGGCGGATTACTCGCAGCTGACGACGCTTGGAGTGGAGGACTACGTCTGCGACATGGTGGTGATCCTGCGGCTCGTCGTCGATGGAGACCGGCGCCGCCGCTCGATTGAGGTGAACAAGTACCGTCGCAGCGCGCACTACAAAGGGGAGTTTCCCTGCACCATTACGACACGCGGGCTGGCGATTTTCCCGCTCGACGCCCCGGACCGGCCCGAGACTGAAAAGATCGAACGCTATTCGAGCGGCGTTGCCGGGCTCGACGAAATGACGCACGGCGGTTTCCTACGCAACTCCATCATGCTCGTACGCGGACCGACGGGCAGCGGCAAGACGATGCTCGCGGGACTCTTCGCGCGCGCCGGTGCGCTGCGCGGCGAGCGTGTCGTCTACTACGGATTCGAAGAGCCGCGGCCGACGCTGATCCGGAATTTCGATGAAATCGGTCTCGGCATCGGCCAGCTCGTGCGCGGTGGAGATCTCAAGCTCCAGTGCCGCTACCCCGAAGCGACAAGCCTCGAGGATCTGCTCGTCGATCTTCGACTCGGCCTCGAGGAGTTCCAGCCGTCGCTCGTCGTCATGGACAGCATCTCGTCGATCGAGCATGCCTCGTCCGAGAAAGGCTTCCGGCAGTTCATGATCGGCGTTGCGTCGATTCTGCGCGGCCACGGCCGCAGCGCACTGCTGACGCAGACGGTCCTGGCAGGGACGGCGTCGGAGCACACCGCCCCGTATCTTTCGACCATCGCCGACGCGATTATTACGCTCGATTACACACCCGCCGCGTACGAACTGAACCGAACCATGCGCGTGGTGAAAATGCGCGGGTCGGCGCACGAGACGCATCCCTACCGCCTCGAGATTGGCTCTGGCGGCCTCAACATCGAACGTTGGTCTGCCGAGCACTATGGCGAATCGATCAGAGCGGAAGAGCAATGGAGAGACGCCAGATCCTCATAGTCGATGACTATCCGGGCGCGCGGTATCTACGCAGCCGAATCCTCAGCGACGGGGGCTACGAGGTGCTGGAGGCCGGCACTGGCGCGGAAGCACTCGTCATCGCGCGCACGGTCAAGCCGTCGTTGATTCTGCTCGACGTCAACCTTCCCGACATCAGCGGACTCGAGGTATGCGAGCAGCTGAAACGCGACCCGATTACCGCAGCGATACCGATAATCCAAATCACAGGCGCCTGGCTGACCGAAGAAGACCGGCAGCGCGGGCTTAGCAGCGGCGCCGACGCCTATCTTGTCGAACCTGTTGACGACGTGACGCTGCTGCGCAACGTGGTCACCCTGATTGAATCGCCGACGTAGCCCCAGGGTTGGCAATTTTTTTGCTCCATCGCGAACGCGATGGAGCTGGATACCACCTGGGTAGAGCCAACGACACCCGTCCTGCCGCTTTTGGCGGGGGAGCCCTCCTCAAAGAGGCGCAGGTCCGGACACATCACCAGAAACACGGCGTCCGACCAATCGGCACCCTCGAAACCCCAGGAGACGGCAAGCAAGCCGTCGATCGAGCTGGTGCTCTATGTGAGTTCGGTTTCGCCTCACTCAATGGCGGCACTCCGCAACCTGCGTCGCACGCTGGCGCAATATGCGGGAGACGCCGTCAGGCTCACCGTCTGTGACTTGTCGAAAGATCCGTCACTCGCCGAGCGTGACGGTGTCCATTTCACACCCTCGCTCGTCGCCGGGGGACGAGGGCCGCGCACCTGGATCGTCGGCCATCTAGGTAACCCGCAGGTGCTCCAGGCCTTCCTCGAATCCGCGCTCGAACCGAAGCAGTAAACTGGCTTTCTGTCTTCCACGAACATTCGTGCGTCAGCGATGCACCTTCGCCGCATCTGTGTGTTCTGCGGATCAAGTACCGGTGACAATCCGCATTACGCTCAAGCAGCGATGGAGCTTGGCCGCGAGATGGCGCGGCGCGGGATCGGCCTCGTCTTCGGTGGCGGCGGCGTTGGCCTGATGGGGGTCATCGCCGACGCCGTGCTCGCGGCCGGCGGCCACGCAATTGGAGTGATCCCCCACGCACTGGTCGCGCGCGAGCTCGCGCACCGCGCGCTCCCCGATCTCCGCGTCGTCAACTCCATGCACGACCGCAAGGCGACGATGGCCGCGCTGGCGGATGCATTCGTCGCGATGCCGGGAGGCTTTGGGACCTTCGAGGAGTTCTGCGAAGTCATTACGTGGACACAGCTTGGCGTCCACCGGAAGTCATGCGGACTGCTCAACGTGCGCGGCTTCTACGACCCGCTGATCGAACAGTTCGATCGCGGCGTCGCCGAGGGGTTCATCAAGCGAGGTAATCGGGAGATTGTGGTTGCGCACGCCGACCCCGGCGCGCTCCTCGACGGGCTGGCCATCCCTCCCGCACCCGCGGAAGCGGCGTGGATCAGCCGCGCGGACGAGACTTAACGAAGTAGAGACTGCGCCCACAACCGGGGACAACGGTGGGCAAGGCGAGCGGTAAACTATCGCGATAATTCCCAGGAATTCCCGGGAATCCAGGGGCATAGGCCTTGCTCTAAAGGTCAGCTATGGAAATTAGAACGTCCACTGTCGCGGTCATCGCCGCGTCGTGCATTACGGCCGGCGCGGCAGGCGCATTTCTCGCGAGCCGCCCGTCCCCAAGCGCGGTTCCGGCCGCTGCACCTGCGGCGGAGGTCGCCACCGGCGTCGAGCAGTCCGAAGGCGTCATCGCTGAGGCGGCGACCGCATCAGCGCCCGCGGCGGCGCTGGCGTCCCCCGCGGGACCTGCGGCGTCTGCACCAGTGGTCGCGCCGAAAGCTCGCGTTGAGACTCCTCGCCCTGCGTCGGCGCCGCCGAAGAGCACCCCGGCTCGAGTCCAAAATACGTCTCCAGCGAAAGAGCCGGCTCGCCCGGCGATCGCCGATTCACGTCCTATCGCTACGCCGCCGACGACGGTGGAGACCAGGGTGATTCAACCAAACCCGGTTCAACCGGCTGCCGCTGAACCTGTAGTCCCCCCTGCTCCACCGGAACCGCGTTTTCTGGATCTCGTTGTCGCGCAAGATTCTGTGCTGGGTCTGCAGATGGAAACCTCCGTGAGCAGCGAAAAGGCGCGCGTCGAGGACGAAGTTACCGCACGCGTCACGCGCGACGTCCGCGTTGGCGACCGCGTCGCGATTCCCGCAGGTTCGACCGCACGCGGCGAAGTGACGATGGTCGAGCGCGGAGGAAAGGTAAAGGAGCGCGCGCGTCTCGGGATCCGCTTCACGTCGGTCGTGCTGGCGGATGGCACGCGGGTGCCAATCGAAACCGACACGATTTATCGCGACGGCGATAGCCCCACGGGTGAGAGCGTCGCAAAGATCGGCGGCGGTGCGATTGGTGGGGCCATCCTCGGTGGAATCTTCGGCGGGGCGAAGGGCGCGGCGATTGGGGCGTCGGCCGGCGCCGGAGCGGGCACAGCCGCGGTAGTGGCGGGAGGGCGCAATGCCGCGACGCTGCCGTCAGGAACGCCCGTGACGGTGAGGCTCGTAAAGCCGGCCACTGTGACGGTGGAAGAGTAGCTGGTCCGCAGTAACCACCAATCACCAACCGAAGTAATATCTCCGACCGAAGGAGATATTCCATGAATGTCTATCGGCTGGTGGCGGCCCTCGCCGTCGCAATGCTTGCAGCGCCGGTTTTCGCCCAGGTCAAGAAGGTCGACGTGGCGGGCGTGCAGAACTTCAACCAGATTGACGCCGTCTTTGCGTGCGGCGGCGCCACTGACGCCACCGGCGTTGCGAACCTGAAGAAACAGGGGTTCGCTTCGATCATCAGCTTCAGGCTTCCCACCGAGCAGGGTGTGGCGGAAGAAGAAGCGGCCGTCAAGACAACGGGCATCAAGTACATCCATCTGCCGCTCAACGGCGCCATGCCGGATCCGAAGGTCGCGGATGAATTCCTCGTTGCCGTTTCCGACAAGGCGAATCAGCCCGCGTACATTCATTGCGGCGGAGGCGGCCGTGCCGCGTCGATGTGGATGATCAAGCGCGCGATGAAGGACGGATGGACCGCCGATCGGGCGGCCGAGGAAGCCAACGCGATCGCGATGTTGTCACCGGCGCTGAAGACGTTCGCGACCAATTACATCGCAACGCATAAATGACCTGTTGGTGGTTGGTGGTTGGTCGTTAGTGGTTGAACCTTAACCACCAACCACAAACCACCAACTACTAACCAGATGGACCCCTCCGAGTTCCGCCGCCACGGGCACGCCCTCGTGGAGTGGATCGCCGACTATCTGAGTGGCTCCGAGCGGTACCCCGTCCTGGCGCGCGTCGCGCCAGGCGAGGTGCGTCGCGCCCTGCCGGAGCGCGGACCCGAAGCCGGCGAAGGCTTCGATGAGATCTTTGCGGACTTCGAACGCATCCTCGTTCCCGCGCTGACGCACTGGAATCACCCCGGCTTCTTCGCGTACTTCCCCGCCACGACGAGCGCGTCCGGCGTGCTGGCTGAATTTCTGTCGGCGGCGCTCAATCAACAGGCGATGCTTTGGCGCACGTCGCCAGCGGCTACGGAACTGGAGGAGGTCTCGCTCGCGTGGCTGCGCGGCCTTCTTGGCCTTCCCGATGCGTTTGACGGCGTCATCTATGACACCGCCTCGATCTC
>Ga0134127_10000778_pt1 | contig 26357 bp, 20 predicted proteins | sample KB31753_FD_96459 | JGI IMG/M metagenome (GOLD analysis project Ga0134127, IMG submission 96459) | Terrestrial soil microbial communities with excess Nitrogen fertilizer from Kellogg Biological Station, Michigan, USA - KB3-175-3 | ecosystem: Environmental > Terrestrial > Soil > Unclassified ... | reverse complement strand
GTGAATCGGCACGTGCTGCGTCACGTCCAGCTTCAGGCGCTTGATGTTGTTGTAGAGCGTCACCGAGTTCGCGTTGACGTTGGCGGCCGGCGTCCCTGCCGCGGGCGGCCCCATGTCGGCGCTGACGAGGATCTTCGGTCCGGGCAGGTAGAGGATCGCCATGTCACCGGCGTGATTGAGCCCCTCGACGTGATAGCTCATCACCGTCTGCGTGCCGTCCGAGATGGCGTGCCGCTCGGCGAACGTCTCGAGCCGCTGCGGGCCGGGACTCGTAGAAGTCCTTGTTGCTCTCCTGCGTGACGATGGTGGCGCCCTCGGCCGCGAACGCGCGGATGCCGCCCGAGTGATCCCAGTGATCATGGGTGTTCACGAGGTAGCGGATCGGCTTGTTGGGAATCACCCGCTTGGCCGCCGCGATCACCGCGTTCGAGCGTTCGTCGTCGAGCGGGCCGCGTCCGGCCGGTCCGGACGAAGTGCCGGTCGGTGACGCTCACGTTGGGATCCTGCAGCGCGGCCTTGACGAAGCCGTGCGGGCTGACCCAGAGCAGGAACTGACGGACCTCGGCGTCGGCCGCCTGCGGCTGCCCCTGCGCGTTCAACGTCCACGCGACGTTGCCGTTGGCGAAGTTCGTCGTGCGCGGTGCGCCGACGATGGGAAACCCGGCCCCGCCGCCGATGCGCGGCTTGTTCCCCTGCACGCGCACGTACTCTTCTTTCGCCGACTTGCTCCCGTAGTCGATGGTCTGCGTGTAGCTTTGCAGGTCCACGCGGTTCCAATCCTGGTCCGCCGTGAAGTTCTGCCCGACGATCCGATCGCATCCGGTCGCAACGACCCGCCGCACCCCGCTCAGAGCTGCAGCTGCAGGCGCGTCTGGAAGAACTGCGTGGCGCCGATCACGCCGAAACGATTGAGCGAGCCGTAGCCGTAGGCGAGCTCGAGTCGCACGTTGTCGGAGAGGTGCCAGTTCGCCATCGGCGTGAAGCGCCAGAACTTTCCGCCGCGCAGCGCCGCGCTGTCCAGGTCGATGTACGAGAAGCGCGTCACCAGCTCCCATGCGCCGGGCCCGCCCTGGAACACCGGGCGCGCGGGCGACACCTGGTTGAAGAACCCTCCGCGCGTGTTGTAGACGCGCGTCTCGCCCGTCGCCAGCCACGACATGACGACGTCGCCGCCGTGGAAGAGCGGGTTGCCGCTCGCCGGCGCGTCGGCCTTCTGGAGGAAATACTCGGTGCCGAACAGCCACGGACCGGGGCGATAGTACGTCTCGACCGCGGCCATCCTGGTGTTGTCCGCGGCGAAGCTGCCCGTATCGATGAAGTACGGCGCGGGAAACGCCTCGGGACGCGAGCGCAGGCGCAGCGTGCCGTCGTCCGGCTTTCCGTAGCGGAGATTGAGGCCGACGTGCAGCACCCGTCCGGTCTCCTCGGACTCCATCGGTACCCACGCGATTCGGCCCGCCACCTGGCGTGCGTAGCTCGAGAACGTCTGACCTTCGGACAACCTGTCGCCGTAGAACCCCAGGTTCCAGATGAGACGTTTCGCCGGCACGTAGCCGAGCCACTTGATGCCGTCGGCGAGGATGGGGATGGTCGCGTCGCTGATCGTGGCGCGCTCCATCGTCCAGCCCGCGTACCCGACCATGACCTTGTTGAGGGAGAACCCTTCCTTCGTGCGCCCGATGAAGATGTGCCCCCAGATTTCCGGCACGTCGATCATCACGCCGGTTTCACGGAACAGGAATGTCTCGGTCGGCGCGTCCCACATGATGCCGGTGCTCCAGGTCATGGGCCGCTTGAATTTCAACCTGCCCTTGAACACGAAGCGCGCATCACGAAGCTTGCGCGTGGGAAACAGCGCGAACTGTTCCTTCCCCTCGGCGTTCTGAGAGTAGGCGGCGTATTCGTAGAGGAGGCCGCCACCGAAGCGAAACGTGGCGCGCTTACCCTCGAACTCGTTCCACTTCAGGAGCGTGGCTGGCGGCGCTCCGAGCTCTTCGTCGCCGGCTGCTGGCGGTGAATCGTCGAGCGTTGCGGGTCTGCCCCCTGGTGCCTGCTGACCACCTGCTGGCTGCTGGCCCCACACGACGTCGGACCAGCAGCACAGGACGATGGTCAGGAGGAGGGTTGTAAGGGCCCTTCGATCCACGGTCAGTACGCGTAGAACAGCTGCTGGACCTGCGCCGGCGTCCGTTTCGTCAGCAGCGCCAGCGTCAGGAGGATCCGCGCCTTCTGCGGGTTCAACTCGTCGGACGCGATGAAGCCGAGCTCGTCGTCGTTCAGCTCGACGTTCCGTCCCACCGAGCCTGTCGCCACGCGCGAGCTCCGCACGACGACGACGCCCTTCTTGACGGCGTTGGCGGCGGCGGTGACGGATGCCTTGTTGATGTTCCCGTTGCCGACGCCCGCGATGACGATCCCCTGCGCGCCATTGGTCGCGGCGCACTCGATCAGGTCCGGCGACATGTCAGCGGAGGCGTAGATGATGTCCACGCGCGGGAGCGTCGTGACGCCGGTGATATCGAACTCGGACTGCGTGGTGTGCTTCCATTCCGGGCTCGTGAAGTAGTCGTTCTTGCCGTAGTTCGCGGTGCCGACGAGGCCGCGCAGCGGCGACATGAACGTCTGCACCGACGTGGTGCTCGTCTTCGTCAGCGAATGGGCGCCCTGGATCGAGTCGTTCATCACGACCAGCACGCCGCGGCCGGCTGCCTTCGGGTCGGCCGCGACGCCCACCGCGTTGTACAGGTTCAACGGCCCGTCCGCGCTGACGGCCGTCGAGGGGCGCATCGAGCCGACCATGACCACCGGCTTGTCGGTCTTCACGGTCAGGTTCAGGAAGAAGGCGGTGTCCTCCATCGTGTCGGTGCCGTGCGTAATCACGATGCCGTCCACGGCGGGCGACTTCGCCAGTTCGTTGATGCGCCTGGCGAGCTTGAGCATGATGTCGAACGTCATGTCCTGCGAGCCGACGTTCGAGATCTGCTCGCCCTTGATGGTGGCCAGGTCGGTGATGCCCGGGACGCCGGCAATCATCGCGTCGATGTTCACCGCGCCCGAGGTATAGCCCGCCTGGGTGCCGGTCGCCGCCGCGCCGGCGATCGTGCCGCCCGTCGCCAGGATCACGACGTTCGCCTTGTTCTTGCCCGCCGCCGACGCGAGCTGCGCGCTCGCGAGCACGGCGACCATCCCCACTACCATCCGATTTCGTGCACACACGTTCATCGTCGTCCCTTTCGTTGCGACAGCTTCACAGCCGGCTAGTTGCGCGTTTGTTTCTTCTGGCGGTACGCGTTGGCGTCGAGGTTCGTCAGCTTTGCGGGGTCGAGCAGGTCGGCAATCTGCGCCTCGGTGAGGAGCTTGCGCTCGCGGATGATCTCGATGATCCCCTTGCCGCTCTTGTAGGCTTCGTTGGCCAGCTCGGTCGCCTTTTCGTAGCCGAGCACCGGGTTGAGCGCGGTAACGATGCCCACCGTGGTGTCCATGTAGCGCTGCAGCACCTTGTCGTTGACGGTGATGCCGTCGATGCACTTGGTCCGGAACGCGTTCGAGGCCGTGTAGAGCAGGTGCTGTGATTCCATCAACGAGATGCCCTCGACCGGCTCGTAGGCGTTGAGCTGCAGCTGGCCGGAGTGGGCGGCGAGCGTGACGGTGTAGTCGTTGCCCATCACGCGATAGGCGACGAGGTTCACCATCTCGGGAATGACGGGGTTCACCTTGCCCGGCATGATGGACGACCCGGGCTGCAGCGCCGGCAGGTTGATTTCGGCTAGGCCCGCTCTCGGCCCGGACGTCAGCAGGATCAGGTCGCTCGCCAGCTTCGAGAGCTTGACGGCCACGCTCTTCAGCGCGGAGGAGTAGACGACGAACCCCTGCTGATCCCAGGTCGCCGCGAGCATGTCGGTGGCCGGAACGATCGGCTTACCCGTCAGCTTCGCGAGCTGATCGGCGGTTTTCTGCGCGTATCCCCTGGGCGCGTTGATGCCGGTCCCGATGGCGGTGGCGCCCATGTTGACGGCGTAGAGGTACTTCTCGGCCTCGCGCAGCAGCGCGATCTCGCCGTCGAGCGACGCCGCGAAGGCGTGGAATTCCTGCCCCACGGTCATCGGCACGGCGTCCTGCAGCTCCGTGCGGCCCATCTTGAGCGTGTTGATGTACTGATCGCCCTTCGCGCGGAAGGAGGCCGACAGGTTCTGTAGTTCGGCCACCAGCTTGTCGTTGCGCAGGAGCAGCGCGACCTTGATCGCGGTCGGGTAGCTGTCGTTGGTCGACTGCGACATGTTCAGGTCATCGTGCGGCTCGATGATCGAGTACTCGCCCTTCTGGTGGCCGCTCAGCTCGAGCGCGATGTTGGCCAGCACCTCGTTCGCGTTCATGTTGGTGGAGGTGCCGGCGCCGCCCTGATACCAGTCAACCTTGAACTGATCGTGGTACTTGCCGTCGAGCACCGCCCTGGCTGCCTTCTCGATGGCGGGCAGCTTCCGCTTGTCCAGGGCGCCGACGTCGGCGTTGGCGCGCGCGGCCGCGAGCTTCACGATCGCCCACGCTTCGACGAAGCCGGGATAGTGATCGATCGAGATGCCCGAAATCTGGAAGTTCTCCAGCGCGCGCGCGGTCTGCACGCCGTAGTACGCGTTCGCCGGAACCTGTTTGTCGCCGAGCAGATCGTGCTCGGTTCGCGTCTCGCTACCCGACGTGGCAACGGGGCGCGGTTCGACGGGGATACGCTGCGCGGCCGCGGCCAGGGGTTCCGGCTGCGGCGTGCTCCGCCACGAGCACGCGGCGCACAGCGCGAGGACACACACGAGACAGATATGGTTGGACAGGTGTTTCACGATCGAGGGGTCGAGCACCGTGGATGCCACCTGGCCGCCCCGTCGCTATTGCAGCGTGTAGAAGGAGGATTCGCGGATCGCGGCGCGCCGCCAGGCCGCCCTCGCTGACGAACTGCTGGACGACCGACAGCATATGGTGGGCGCCCGGATGACGGTTTTGCCTTTATACTCTCGTCACTTTCCTGCCCTCAATCGACCTCGGGAGGGCACGGCGGTGGTCGAAGATTGCCGGAGGACCGATCATGCGGATTTTCCTCTTGTGGCTTCTCGCATCTGTTTCACTGGTCGCGCAACAACCGGCGGGCCGTGGTGCCGGTCCCGCGCCGGTCTACAAGAACCTGAAGCTGCTGTCGGCCACGTCCGACATCCCGTTCATCATGCTCAGCTTCAATGAGGCGCTGGGCGTGCAGTGCACGTACTGCCATGTCCAGGGGGACCTCGCTGCGGACGGCAACGCCAAGAAGGACATGGCGCGGAAGATGATCGCCATGGGGCGCGTGATCGATACGAGCTTTCCGAGCGGCAACGGGGTGTTCCCGGACGGGTATCACGAAGTGGATTGCCTCACGTGCCATCGCGGCAGCGTGAAACCGGAGACCGTGGCGCCGAAGAAGTACTACAACCGCGCCAACGCGCTCGGTGACGGGCCATTCCCTGCGCGGCCTGCCGTCAGCCTGAAAGTGCTGCCACCGAACACCCCCGTGCACGGTCCTGATTCCCTCATGGGTGAATTCCGCGACGCGCTGAGCGTGGACTGCGCGTATTGCCACGGCGGTGACAAGCCCCAGGAGATCGATGTCAATCCGCGCAAGGACATCGCGCGCAAGATGATCATGCTGGTCCGGCAGATCAACGCGAACTTCCCGGGCACGGGCGTGTTCCCCGTGGGAACGCAGGTCGTGACCTGCTATACCTGCCACCGTGGCGACACACACCCGGTGAGCTGGTCGAACAAGCGGTACGACCTGCCGGCGGCCAGACCCTGAGCCCGTGACGTGAACAAGCCCACTGCGTCTGCGGCCGCCCTCTGTGTGCTCGGCCTTCTGGCGTCGGCCGACGTCACCATCGGCCAGGCGCCTGCCGCGCCCGTAGGCGTTGGCGTCGCCGCCGACATTCCCGGCGTGATCAAGGCGGGCGCAGCGATCGAACGGATTGTCACGGGGCTCGACGGCCTGGACGATCCGATCGGCCTGATGGACGGAACGCTGGTGTTCTCCGAGCCGGGTGCCCGCCGCATCCACAGGCTGGACCCGAGGACCAACCAGGTCTCGGTCCTCGTCGCCGAATCCAACGAATCACACGGCATCACGCAGGACAAGGCCGGCCGCCTGATTTCTGCCCAGGCCTGGGACGGTTCCACGCGAATCGCCGTCGTGTACCCGCCAGGCGGCGACGTGCTCGCGGCCAATTTCGAAGGCAGGCCCTTCAGTCGTCCCAACGACGCCATCGTCGCCGGCAACGGCGGCGTCTATTTCACCGATCCCGGCCTCACGGTGCAGCAGGCCGACGAGCTCGTGAAGCGGAATGGCGGCAAGCCGCTCGCGCCGCGGCTGCCACCGGCGGTCTACTACATCCGGCCGGGTGGACCGCCGGTCAGGATCGAGAACCGGATGATTCGCCCCAACGGCATCCAGCTCAGTCGTGACGAGAAGACGTTGTACGTCAGCGACTCGAACGGCGCCGACGTGATCGCGTGGGACATCCAGCCGGATGGCCTCGTGCGCAACCGGCGCGCCTTCGGCACGTTGACGGGCCGGAGCCTCCGCGACAACGGTCTCGGCGGGGTCAAGACATTCGCGGACGGCATGACGATCGACAACGACGGACGACTCTACGTCGCCACTGGTGGAGGCGTGGAGGTGTTGAGCCCGCAAGGGCGGCATCTCGGCACGATCCCGGTGAAGTGTCCGCCCGCGGACTGCCAGAACATCGCCTTCAGCGGGCCGGAAAAGAGAACGCTCTACATCGCCGGCGCGGGTTCCCTGTACAGGGTCGCCATGGTGGCGCAGGGGTTCACGGGCCGCGCGAAGTAGGTCGTCATCCCCGACGCCGATCCCCTGACACGCCTTCGCGTTGACGGCGTCCGGTCGGGCAGCCCAGCCGTCGTCGGGCCGCTTCGCCTATCACCGACACAACGGCCGAGCTCATTCCCCCCCCGCAATCCGTCCATCCGGCGTTGTCGTTTTATGAGGTGATGCGCCCGCCAGGAGCCTATGAGCAGTGAACACGCAACAGAACGAATTCTCTATGCGGACGCAGCGGCGGACGCGATGACGGACGAGTCCTCCGACGTGGACGCGTACGACGACACGATCGACACACCCGCGGCGGCCAATCCCGATGCTGCTGTGGACGGAATCATTCTCTATTGGTCGCTACGCGGCGAGGTTGCGTGCGCGACGCACGTGCCGGAACAAGGTTCTGAGCGGTGGTCGGAAGAGCGCTGGGCCGCGATCCCGCCCGACATGCGCAGCCGGCACGGACTCCGCTACCAATGCCAGTACTGCGCCGACACGAAGAGCCCAATCCTCCACCGGACGCTCGACGACACATAACCATTTCATCGAGGGCGCATGGCGGCTGAGTCAGCTCTGCCGGGAGGAAGGCGGCAGCCAGAACACGGTGATATCCTCCGGGCGTGGAAGCGGCGCCTCATTCTCTGCAGGATCCCGAACGTTCTCCCGGGACACTCGGCGAGGTGCTGTATGCGAACGCGTCCAGGGCTCTCGTATCAGAAGCGGACTGGGTCGTTCTCGTCCAGTCCGTCGCCGCTGGCGATCAGGGCGCGCTGCTGGCGCTGTATGAACGAGCGCATCGCCTCGTCTTCACGCTGAGCATGCGGATCACTGCCAACCGCGCCATCGCCGAAGAAGTCACGCTCGACGTCTTCCACGACGTCTGGCGTCGCGCGTCCTGCTACCAGGAAGCGGGCGGCACCGTGCTTGGCTGGATCATGAACCAGGCGCACTCGCGCGCCATCGACCGGCTGCGATTCGAGCAGCGGAAGAAGCGCGTCCCTCCGGACACCGGCGAGCCGTTGCCGGCGACGGACATGGTCAATCCGGAGGATCTCGCTGCGTTTCAGCAGCAACGCCAGGCGCTTCGTACTGCGCTGGAGATCCTCACGCACGACGAGCGGCAGGCGATCGAGGCGGCGTTCTTCTCCGAATTGACGTATGCCGAGGTCGCCGAGCAGCTGCACCAGCCCCTCGGCACGATCAAGACGCGCATCCGCGCGGGATTGCACAAGCTCCGCGAAGCGCTGTCCGAGGGAGGCTACGGGCTATGAACTCGCTCCCCGACGGCAACCTGTGCAACCAGTCGGCGCAATTGTCCGCCTACGTCATGCAGGCGCTTCCTGCAGACGAAGCGGCGGCGATGGAAGCGCACCTTGCGTCGTGCTCCCAGTGCCAGCAGGAACTGGAGACATTGCGAACGGTCGCCGACACGTTCGTGGCCTGGCCGACTGACGTCCTGCGCCCGCCGACGTCGCTGCGGGAGCGCCTCGCGCGCCGCATCGCAGACGAGGCAGGCGCGAACCGCGTGCTGCCTCCCTCGCCATCTCAGTGGGACGAACCGGCGTGGGAGGAAGTGGCACCCGGCATCTTCTGCAAGCTGCTGGCGACCGACACGAAGGAACACCGCGTCAGCATGCTGGTGCGACTGCTGCCGAACGTCGACTATCCTCCTCACACCCATGCCGGGCTGGAGGAGTTGTTCCTGCTCGACGGCGAACTGTGGATCGACGACCGGAAGCTCTACCCCGGAGATTACAACCGGGCCGAGGCTGGCTCGGGCGACAAGCGGGTATGGAGCGAGACCGGCTGCACGTGCGTGCTCATCACCAGCACTCGAGACATTCTTAAACCCTGAGCACGACGGCTGGCGTCGCCTGTACGCGGCAGACGCCAGCCTCCTGTTTAGATCATCGCCGGCGCGGGCTGCTCACGGATGCTGCAGCCAGAGCGAATAGCTGCCGCTGCCGCTGAACGAATAGACCCGCCACCGGTAATAGCCCGACGTCCCGCTGTAGGCGATCTGCTCCTGCGACGTGGAGCTTTCCGACCTCGCGACGATGACCCACGTGAAGCCGTTCCACTTGTACAGATAGAGATCGAAGTCGGCGTTCGACGGGCCCTGCAACCAGCCGCGATGCACACCGGAGCCGCTGCTGAAGTACCAGCTGCCGTTCGGGTGGTAGTCGGAGTCCGCGGTGCCGGAGAGCGCCCCGCTGAACGCGTCGCAACCGGTGCACGGCGCGCCTCCCGCCGTGACGGTGACCGACTGCGCCTCGGTATCGCTCTGGTTCGCGGTATCGGTCACTGTCAGCCGGACGGTGAAGGTGCCGCTGCTGCCGTAGGTGTAATCGACGATCGCACCAGACAAGCCGGGCTTGCCATCTCCGAAGTCCCACGCGTAGCGGGTAATGCCGTGGTCGTCCGTGGACGCGCTGCCGTCGAATCTGCACGTCGCCGCTGCGCACGAGGCGCTGAAGGTGGCGTTCGGCGGTGTGTCGGTCGGGGTGACGCCGAAAATCGAGTAGAGCAGGCGGTTCGGCGAGCCGGTGCCGATGCTCGAGAGCTTGTTGACACTCGCATTGTTGACGACCGCCGCGTGCACCGTGCTCGGTGTCGCCCCGGGTTCGTTCGACAGGTAGAGGGCCGCAACGCCGGCTACGTGCGGCGTCGCCATCGACGTGCCGCTGATCGTGTTCGTCGCGGTGTCGCTGGTGTTCCACGAGGACGTGATGCTGGACCCGGGCGCAAACAGGTCGACGCAGGTCCCGAAATTCGAGAACGACGACCGCACGTCGCCGCTCGTCGAGCTGCCGACGGTGAGCGCCTGGGAAACGCGGGCTGGCGACGCACTGCAGGCGTCGGCGTTGCTGTTGCCGGCGGCGATCGCATAGGTCACACCCGCCGCCACCGAGCGGCGCACCGCATCGTCGAGCGCGGTCGAGGCGCCGCCGCCAAGGCTCATGTTGGCGACCGCGGGCAGAAGGCGATTGGCCGTCACCCAGTCGATGCCGGCAATGACGCCGGATGTCGTGCCCGAGCCGCTGCAGTCGAGCACACGCACCGCGTGCAGCAGCACAGACTTGGCGACGCCGTAGGTGGTGCCGCCGATCGTTCCGGAGACGTGCGTGCCGTGCCCGTTGCAGTCGTTGGTGCCATTCCCGTCGTTGACCGCGGTGAAGCCGTTCGACATGCGGCCAGCGAACTCGGTGTGCGTGGCCCGGATCCCCGTGTCGATCACGTAGACGTTCACGGTCGCGAAGCCCGCCTGGTAGGTGTAGGTGCCGGTCAGGGGGAGGTCACGCTGATCGATTCGATCGAGGCCCCAGGTCGCGCCAGACTCGGTCGCGACAATGAAACGTTCGCTGTCCTGTTCGATGTAGCGTACGCGCGGGTTGCGTGTTAGCGCCGCGGCGGCGGTCGCGGACATGGACGCGGCAAAGCCGTGGATCGTGTTCTCGAACACGTGCGTCACACGCGCGCCGGACTGACGAGCGAGATCGGCGACCACCGGCCGTACGTTCGCACGCGGCGTCTGGTCATCGTTGAGCACGACGATGTACTGCCCGGGAATGGCGCGTTCGGGGGTTTGCACCTCCTGCGCCGCAGCCGCATTTACGAAAGATAGCCATATCAGCGCCGCGCTGCCGATCCACCTCTTCGGAACCATGGGACTCACTCCTTCGCGCTTCTCGGGGGCGGGCGGCAACGATCTTCGGGCGTGCGATGACGCATGTCGAGGACGTTCCAACGCATGGGTCGCCACGCAGCCGGCGACGCGCGGTAGCAGCTTGCGCTAGGAGCGCCTGGTGTTCCACAGATGGCGCTTGTGGACGTTGCACACAAATCGAAGGTCAGCCGAGGACCTGCCGCGCTCGATCTGCAGCGGTATGCATCTGTGCGAAGAGGGCACGGCGAGTCGATCTCTCGCGCGGAGACGGAGAGGCGGACCTTCGGGTGCGGCTATTCGGCTCTCAACGCAACCACCGGATCGACTCGAGCGGCGCGCCGGGCTGGGAACCACACGCCTATCAAGGCGACGGCGCTCAACAGGAGGGGCACGGCGACAGAGACCACCGGATCGTGCGCCGTGACGCCATACAGAAAGCTGGCGATGATCCGCGTGAGGCCGAACGCGGACGCCAATCCGATCGCGACGCCTGCCAAGGCGACGATCATGCCTTGCCGCACGACCATGTTCCGGACGTGTGGCGAGTCCGCGCCGAGCGCCACGCGGATGCCGATTTCACGGGTTCGCTGCTGCACCGAGTACGACATCAGCCCGTAGATCCCGATCGCCGCCAGCAGCAACGCGGCGCCAGCGAAGATCGTGAGCAGCAACATGTTGAAATCGGAGCGGGCCGTGGACCGGGCGACGATGTCGTCCATGGTGCGGGGACGCGCGACGGGAAGTCCGCCACTGGCCTGCCGCAGTTCTGCTTGAATGGCACTGCTCAGTGCAGCCGACTCGGCGCGGGTGCGAACGATCCAGGTCAGCGGCGCGATGCCCACCAGGTTGACGTTATGGACATCGGGCACCTGCGCCCACGAAATGTACATGGCGGGCCGCGGCTCTCGATTGAGGCCGCCGTCGCGCACGTCGCCGACGACCCCGACGATCTGTCGCGTGAAGTCTCCGAGCTCCGGGAGACCCTTCGCAATCGTGATGCGATCGGTCAGCGGGTCGCCCGTCGGCCAGTACTGCCGCGCCATCGCCTGGTTGATGATCGCCACCTTGGGCGCCGCGCCAGTGTCCTGATCGGTGAAGGCGCGGCCTCGCACGACGGGAATCTTGAAGGCGCTGAAGTAGGCCGACGAGATCAGGTTGAATCCGCCTCCGCCATGAAACGGTCCGTTGGCCAGCGGGCGGCCCTCGATCACGAATGGGAGACCGAGTCCGCCCTGCAACGGGACGCAGCAGGTGGCGCCGGCGGCCTCGACGCCGGGGAGCGTCTTGAGCCGATCCTCGCCGTTGCGAATGACCTCGGCGACCGCCGCGGTTTTCTGAAAGCGCGCGCCCGTCAGCGACATGCTCATCGTCACGACCTGGCGCGCGTCGAAGCCGGGTTTGACCGCTCGCAGCGCGACGAACGTGCGAATGAACAGGGCGGCGCCCACCAGCAGCACGAGCGCGAGGCCCATCTCGCTGATCACCAGCAGCGCGCGCGTCTTGTTGTGACGGATGCTGCCCCCGGTCTGTCCGCCGCTCTCCTTCAACGTCGTGCTGAGATCGGCGCGCGATGCCCGCAGCGCGGGGAGCAGGCCGAAGATCAGCCCGGTCATCAACGAAACCGTTGCTGTAAAGGCGAGCACCCGCCAGTCGACGCTGACTCCCGAGCCGTTGACACCGATGCGCGGGATGTTGCCGGGGTTGACGGCCAGCAGCGCGCGAATACCAGCCACGCCGATCGCGAGGCCGAAGGCGCCGCCGATCATCGCCAGCGTGACGCTTTCCGTGAGCAGCTGGCGAATGATGCGGCCGCGTCCGGCGCCGATCGCCGCCCGGATGGCGATCTCGCGCTTGCGGGCGGTGGCGTGCACCATCAGGAGGTTCGCCACGTTCGCGCAGGCAATCAGCAGGACGAAGATGACCGCGCCCATGAGGACCAGCAGCGACGAGCGCACGTTGCCGACGACAACGTCTTCGAGGGTCCAGCTGCTGAACCCTGCCTCCGGCGGCAGCGCGTCGGGATATTTCTGACGAAAGTCTTTCGCCGCTGTCTGCAGCTGTTCGTTCGCGCTCGCGGCGGTCACGCCTGGCTTGAGGCGCCCGGCGGCCATGAAGAAATGGCCCTGCATGGCGCTGTTGGGATCGATCTGAAACGGCAGCCAGACGTCCGGCTGACCAGCGCCCTGGATCGCCTCCGTGTCGAACGAGCCGAGAATACCGAGGACGAGGTACGACTCGCCGTTCAGTGACAGGGTCCGCCCGACCACGGTCGCATCACCGGCGAAACGCCGCTTCCAGTAGCCTTCGCTCAGGACGACGACGTGGCCGCCGTTCGGCCGGTCCTCGTCCACGGTAAACTTGCGGCCGGCGATCACGGGCGCACCGAACAGCCGGAAGAAATCCGCGCTCACTTGTCCCGCCGCGATCTGTTCGGGGTCGTTCGTGCCCGTGAGATTGACGCTCTGGAATCGATAGGCGGCGACGTCCTGAAATGCGCCCGTCTGCTGCCGCCAGACGTTGAACTTCGTCGGCGACGCTCCGGGTCCTGACCCCTGCGGCGAGGTATTCACGAAGACCAGCAGACGGTCCGGGTCCGGGTACGGCAGCGGCTTCAACAAAACGGTGTTGATCACCGAGAAGATCGCCGTGTTCACTCCGATCCCGAGTGCGAGCGCACCAATCACGGCCACGGCGAACGCGGGATTTCGCCACAGCATGCGCACGGAATACCGGAAGTCCTGGACGAGACTACCCATCGCGTCGGCTCGCGCGCAGTCTATGCCTCAGTGCGCCTGTCTACAACCCGAAGTTGAAAGGATGGATGCGAAGTTGGTGTATAACGAGCGCCGGATTCGAGGAGGGAAGCAGATGAAGCGGTTCGCTCTGTTCGCAGCGGCACTTGGCGTCCTCGTCGCGGGTATCGTGTGGCAGCCCGGCTTGGCCCAGGGGCAGGCGGGGACGAGCAGCGTTCTCAGGCTGAGCCTCGTCGGGATTGCGGTCAGCGATTACCCGAAGTCGCAGGCGTTCTACGAGCGCGTGATGGGATTTCCGGTCGCCTTCAAGTTCTCGAGCGCGGACGGCACGCGGACCAACACCTTCTTTCAGATGAGCCGCGATTCGTTCATTGAAATGCAGCAGGCGACCGCGGACGTGCGACCCGGCCTCACGCACGCGCATTTCGTCGTCGGCGACCTGACCGCCACGCTCGCGAGACTGCGGCAGGCGGGTCTGCCGGCAGCGCCGACCAACGGCGCCGCGACGAGCGCTGTGACGGCGGCTGGCTTCTCGCAGAACATCTTCGTCAAGAATGCCAACGTCTACGATCCAAATGGCATCAGGCTGGAGCTGAACGAGCTCGTGCCCGAGTCGCTCATGAAGAAAGCGGCGGACTCGTGGACGGCCGCACAAGACGCCAGAGCCCTGGCGCTGAGCGTGGTTGGCGTCGCCGCCAGGGACCTGCCCACATCAGCGACGTTCTATCAGAGTGTTCTCGGGTTTCGGGTCGCGTTTACCTTCGGCCCCACGGATCCCCAACGGATGAACGTCTACTATCAGACCAGCCGCGATACGTTCCTCGAGCTGCAGCCGGCTGGTCCCAATCTCCTTGCCGGGCTGACGCACTTCCATCTGGTCACCCGCGATCTCGATGCCACGATCGCCCGCCTCCGCCAAGCCGGCCTTACAGCCGCCGCTGGCAACGCGCCCGCTACCATCGGCCAGGCGGTGACGGTTTCTCCAGGCGCCCACGTGAAGAACGTCAACGTGTTCGATCCGGATGGCACTCGGCTGGAGCTGAACGAGTACATTCCAGAGTCGCTGCCTAAGAAGGCCGCGGATTCGTGGCGGTAAAATCCCGCTTCACGTCATCGCCAATCGGGATCGCTTCCCGTCCACTGGCTCGACGCACGAGGCGCTTCTGCCGCAATTGATCGAAGAGTGAGTACGTCACCGGCGTGACCACGAGCGTCAGCACCAACACCAGCGTCTGGCCGCCGATCACAACCCAGCCAATCGAATGGTTGGTGGATGCCCCGGCGCCGCTCGTGACCACGAGCGGAACCATGCCTACGACAAATGCCAACGTCGTCATCAGGATCGGGCGCAACCTGTTGCGGCAGGCGAGCACGATGGCATCGTGCGTGCCGAGGCCCTGCGCCTTGAGCTGATTGGCGTGATCGATCTGCAGGATCGAGTTCTTCTTCACCACGCCGAACAGCACCAGCAGGCCGAGCGCCGAGAAGATGTTCAATGACTGCCGAAAGATGATCAACGAGATCAGCGCAAAGGGCAGGGTCAGCGGCAGCGACAGCATGATCGTCACGGGATGCAGCCACGACTCGAACTGCGCCGCCAGCACCAGGTACATGAAGATCAGCGAGAGGGCAAGCGCGGTGAGGAAGGCCGTGACGGTCCGGTTCAGCTCGCGTGCCTGTCCCCCGAACTGGCCGCGGTATTCGGCTGGCAATCCGAGCTGCGACGCGCGTTCGCTGATGGCGTTCTGCACGGCGGCCTGTGATGTGCCCGGCAGCAGGTTGGCGCTGACCGTAACCTGCCTCTGCCGGCCAAGCCGGCGGATGTCCGAGGGCGCCTCGCCTCGCGAAAATTGCGCGACATTGTCGAGGGTGACGGCACCCAGGCGCAACGAAGGAATCGGGAGCTGGCCGAGCGCGTCATCGGACGTGCGATCGGAGGCCTCCGCACGTACGTGCACTTCGTACTGCTCGCCCGCTTCGTTGTAGGTGGTGACTGCGTCCCCGCCGACGAGCAGCCTCAACGCCTCGGCCGCGTCGAGGAGCTGCACGCCGAGGTCGGCCGCCTTCGCCCGATTCATCCGCACCGACAGCTCCGGCTTGCCGTTGTTGAGCGACGTGTCGGCATCCACAACGCCGGGAACGGCTTTGACTTTCTGCAGAAGCTCGTCGCCATAGCGCTGCAAGCCGGCGATTTCGGGTCCCTGAAGGACATACTGCACACCGCCGCCGCCAAAGCCGCCACCCCCGACGTTGACGCGGAAACCGCGATCGGCGTACGGCTTGAGGATCTCAGTGCGCACTTGCGCCATGACGTCGAACTGATCGCGCCCTCGCGCCTCGATCGGCACCAGCTTGACGAAAATCGACGCGTTGTTCTGCGTGCCCGCGCCATCCCCGGCCACCGTCAGCAGCGTGTAGTCCACCTCGGGAATGCGGCGAATCGCCGTGGCAATGCGGTCGGCCAGCACTTGCGTGGCGTCGAGGCTCGTACCCTCCGGCGCCCGGACGCTCAGATCGAAACCCGATTGATCGTCCTGCGTGGTGAAGTTGACGTTGACGAACCGGAACAGCGGGACGCTCGAGAAGAAGACCACCACGGCCACGGTCGCGATCACGCCGCGGTGCGCCATCGCCCACTCCAGCATCCGTGAATAGCCGCGGTCCAGGGGACCGAAGACCCCCGAATGCTTCGAGTCGTGGATGCGGTGATCCGTGTCTTCGCGCGGACGCTTCAGCTTCAGCCAGCGAGCCGACATCATCGGGGTCAGGGTGAAGCTCACCACCAGCGAGACCATGATCGCGAACGCCATCGTCAACCCGAAGCTCTTCATGAAGCGGCCGACGATGCCGCTCATGAACGCCACCGGGACGAAGATGGCGACCAGCGACATCGTGGTCGCCAGCACGGCGAGGCCGATCTCGTTGGTGGCCTCCACCGCCGCCTGCATCGGCGGCATGCCCTTCTCCTCGATGAACCGGTAGATGTTCTCGAGCACCACGATGGCATCGTCGATCACGATGCCGACCGACAATGTCAGGGCGAGCATCGTGAGCATGTTGAGCGTAAAGCCCATGTACCAGATGAGGCCGAACGTCGCGATGATCGACGTCGGAATCGACACGGCGGCAATGACCGTCGAGCGCAGGTTGCCGAGAAACAGGAGGACGACCAGCGCCGCGAGTATCGAGCCGACCACGAGGTGCTCTTCGACGCTGCGGATGGATGCTTCGATGAACTCGCCCTGGTCGCGGACGATACGCAGTTCGTAACCGGCGGGAAGCGCGCCGCGCAGTACGGCCAGACGCGCCTTCACGCCGTTCACAATCTCGACGGTGTTGGTGCCGGATTGCTTGCGGATCTGCAGCAGCACGGTCGGACTGCCATTCACCGAAGCGACGGTCTGCGGGTCCGCCTCGCCGTCCTCGATGCGCGCGACGTCGCGCACGAGCACCGGGTGTCCGCCGATCTCACGAATGACGATGTCGCCGAACTCGGCCGGCGATTCGACGCGGCCGCGAGTGCGCATCGTCACCGACTGGGCGCCCTGATCGAGGCGGCCGCCCGGGATGTCGGCATTTTGCGTCTGCAGCGCCCGCGCGACGTCGTTGACCGTCAGGGTGTACGCCTGCAGGCGTCCCGCGTCGAGCCAGACGTTGATCTGCCTGTTGCGGCTGCCAAGCACGAGCACCTGGCCCACGCCGTCAGCGCTCTCGAGCTGCCGGCGAAGCACTTTGTCCGCATACTCCGAGATGTCGCGCACGGGCTTGTCGGCCGTCACCGCGATCGTCAGTACGGGAAAGGCGTCGGGATCCCGCTTCTCGACAATCGGCTGCTGCACCGTTCGCGGCAGCAGGGGCAGGACGCGGCTTACTCGGTCGCGCACCTCCTGCGCGGCGACGTCGGTGCTCTTCTCGAGGTTGAAGCCGACAACAACCTGCGACACCCCTTCGGACGACACCGACGTCAACGTACCGATGCCGCTGATGGTGTTGACGGCTTCCTCGATGTGGTCCGAAATCTCGCTTTCGACCTGCTCCGGCGCGGCGCCTGGCAAGCGAGTCGTCACGACGATTGCCGGAAAGTCGACGTTGGGGAACTGGTCGATCCCGAGCCGCACAAACGAGAAGATGCCGATGACCGTCAGGGAGAGGATGAGTACCGATGCGAAGACCGGCCGGCGGACACAAAGCGCTGCAAGCCACTGCATGATCCCTCCCTACTTGCCCGCGGCGACGCGAACACCGTCGCGGAGCCGGTCCACATTGGTCGTCGCCACGGTGTCGCCGAGCGCCAGGCCACTCGTGACCTCGACGAGTTCGCCTGCCGTCTGACCCGTCGTCACGATCCGCTCCTCGACTGTCCCTGCGCTGGAGACGACGTACACCCTGGAGGTCCCTGTGGTCGTGCGGATCGCGGTGGCAGGCACGAGGATGGCCGGCGTCGCGGATGCCTGCTCAATCTGCGCGGTGGCAAAGAGGCCCGGTTTCAGCTCGCCGGTCCCGTTGGGCACGACCGCCTCGATGACGAGCGCGCGCGAGGCGGCCTTGAGCGACGGCGAGACGTAGCGGATCTTCCCGGTGAACGTCCTGCCTGGATAGGCGTCCACCTCGAGCGAGACCGTTCGCCCGGCCGCGAGCGATGCCAGATACTGCCCCGGCACCGTGAGCTCCACGCGCATCGGGTCCATCCGTACGACTGACACAGCCTTCGTGCCGCGCGAGACGTAATCTCCCACCGATACGAACCGCTGCTCGACGGCCCCGGCAAAAGGCGCACGCACGACCGTGTCGGTCAGCGCCTTGCGGGCGAGCGTCAGGCGGGCCTGCGCGGCCAGCAACGACTGGTACTGCTGCACGGCGCTGTTGCGGGCGATGTCGTACTGACGGCGCGCCGCCTCGGCCTGCGTCCGGCTGCGGTCGAAGTCGGCGGCCGACAGCAGCTGCCGCTCGCTGAGCATCCTGGCGCGAGCAAAATCGGCCTGCGCAAGGTCGTCCGCTGCCTTCGCGTTGGCGACTTCCGGCACGCGATCGATGTCGAACGACGCGCCGGCGCCGAACCCGAGCCGCGCCTCAATCTGGGCGGCGTTCGCCTCGGCCTCCTGCACCTGCGCGCGAACCTCCGTGTCGGAGATACGAATAAGCGCCGCGCCCTCGGCGACCAGCGTGCCACGCTCGACCGGAGTCGCGACCACGCGGCCGGCGACTTCGGCTGACACATCCGCCTGCTCCTCGGCGGTCAGCGTGCCGGTGGCCGCGACGAAACGCGATATCGGCCGGCTCGTCGCGACAGCGGTATTCACGGTGATGGCCGGGGCATCCGCCGCTGTGGCCGTCTTGGCTTCTCCTTTGCCAAACCCGCAGGCGCCGGCCAGCATGGCGAACAGCGTCGCCGCTGCGGCCTTCGACAGTCGATCGGGAAACAGGTTGGCAACAACCACACGACGCATGTATCAGGCCTCTGGCGACCGAGCGCTCGATCGAATATCCGACTTTACCTTAGAGGCCGGATTCGGCGGGCTCGAGGCCGGCGCTGACGCTGTCTGCCTGAGCCTTTCCGCGGCGGCGACCGGCAGGACCGTTCCGCGACGCGATGGCGCGGGCCTCTATGGAGGCGTCAGCTCCAGGTGAGATCGTGCTTGTTGTACGGTAGATCGCGGAACCGCTTCCCCGTGATCTGGTAGATCGCGTCCCCGATGGACGCCTGCACGGACGTGGCGCGATCGTGGCCCATGCCGAGCAGCCAGTGCCCGGTCGCAAAGAACCGGATGTTGATCTCCGGCGGGTTCTCGCCGATGCGCGACAGCGGGAACTTGTCGAAGTTGTTCTCGACGACGTGTCCGTCGGCGATCGTGGTCGCCTGGTGCATGGCGTCGTTGTAGAACCAGACGATCTGCCCTTCAATCTGCTTCTTCACCGACAGCGGGTTGACCAGGCCAAAGCCGGTGTCGTGCGCGACGTCCACACGCTCCAGGCGGACCTTGCCTGCGCGGCTGACGGACACGGTGTGCACCATGGCGCTGATCGTGGCCAGGCCACCGGCTTCCGCCCCTCGTTCCTCGAGTGCGATCGCTCGCGCCGTGCCCCTGGGCAGCGGCGTTCCCCAGCCCGACATCTCGGCGGCCATGTCGAGCGCCTTGAGCATGTCGGCCTTGTACGGCAGGTTCGTGCGCGCGACGAGCTCGCGGCGATAGCGATACGGGTCCTGGCCTGCGGCGCGGGCGAGTTCGTCCATGAAGCTTTCGCGGTAGAACTCGTGCGCCGCCTGTCCGACGCCGCGCCGCGTGCCGACGGGGACGTGAAACCTGGTGGTGTGGCTCGAGTAGCGGTAGCTCGGCACGTGGTAGCGCGAGGCCACGTCGAACGACGCCTCGGGTCCGAACCCGTCGCGCTGCATGCAGGTGCGCACGTCGAGCGCGATGGGCCACCCCTCGGCATCGAGACCGGCCTTCAGCCGCGCCATGCCCATGGCGCGGTACGTCGTGCCGATGAAGTCCTGCTCGCGCGTCCACAGCATGTGGATCGGCGTGCCGCGGTGCGCGTTGGCGATCATGATCGCCTGCTCGGCCTGGGGTCCGTTGCCGTTGCGGCCGAAGCCGCCCCCGAGGTGGCACAGGTGGACGTAGACGTTCTGCTCGGGGACGCCGGTGATCCTGGAGGCGCTGAAGCGCGTTTCCTGCGGGCTCTGATCGCCGATCCAGATGTCCACGCGGTCGTCGGTCACCAGCACCGTGGCGTTGCCGGGCTCCATGCGCGCCCGGGCGAGATACGGCGTCGAGTAGGTCGCCTCGACGATCTTCGCGGCGCGCGCGAAGCCGGCGTCCACGTCTCCCTGGTTGACGCGCACCTGGCCCGGCTGATCGATGGCGGCCAGCAGCGCATCGCGCATCATCGCGGTGTTGACGGCCGCGTGCTCGGGCGGGATCGTCCACTCGATCGGCATGCGATCGACGGCCGTCTTCGCCTGATACCAGCTGTCGGCGATGACGGCCACGCCGCCGCTGAAGATCCGGCCGCGGGTCAACGCCGGGTCGGGAATCGGGAACTGCACCGCGGACCGCACGCCCGGCATCTGCCGGACGGCGTCGAAATCGAAGCGCTTGACGTCGCCGCCGTAGACCGGACACGCCTTCACGGCGGCCCACTTCATGCCGGGCAGGCGCACGTCGATCCCGTAGACGGTCTGCCCCGTCACCTTGAGCGGCACGTCGAGGTTCTTCTGCTCCGTGCCCATGAGCGTCCACTGATCCGGCGGCTTGATCGTGATCGTCTCGGGGTGCGGATGCGGCGTCTGCGCGGCGCGATGCGCTACGCTCCCGTAGGTGACCGTGCGGCCGCTGCGCGCGTGCGTGATGATGCTGTTCCTGGAGGTCAGCTCGGCGACCGGCACCTTCCACAGCTCCGCGGCGGCGAGCAGCAGCCGTTCGCGCGCCTCGGCGCCGGCCAGCTGCAGGTAGTAGCGGCCGTCCTTCACGGAGGAGGCGGCGTTCGTGCGCATGCGCCGGTAAAGGCTGTCCGGAATCCCCGCGACGCCGGTTCGATCGCGATCGCCGAACGTCGGCACGCCGCCGCCTTTGGGGTCGGTCGCGCCGTTGCCCGGGACCGCGAGTGTCCACGCGGGCGCCTTCTCGCGCGCGTCGCGGTTGGCCGAGGCGTACTGGGGACGGACTTTCGTCCAGTCGCACTGCAGTTCCTCGCACACCATCATCGCGTTCGATGTCCAGACACCCTGACCGAGCTCGGTCTGCGCGATGCGGATCGTCACGGTGTCGTCGGGGGCCACCACGATCCACGCGTTGACTTCGGGGGTGGCCGGCTCCTCGTACCAGACAGCGCCGGGCGGCGTCGAGGGAGGTGCCTGCGTCTGCGCGCGGGCCTTCTCCGGCATCCAGAAGCCGAGCACGAAAGCGCCCTGCGCGGCGGCCACCGTGGCCAGGAACTCGCGGCGGGTGACGTCGGTGTTCATCTCACGTCCGGTGTCAGCTGCTTTCCGATCAGATCGGCGGCGAGGTGGATGGCTTTCCGGATGCGGTAGTACGTGCCGCATCGGCAGGCGTTGGTCACCCGGGCGTCGATGTCGGCGTCGGTGGGATGCGGACGCTCGCGCAGGAGCGCCAGCGCGCTCATGATCATCCCGGACTGGCAGTAGCCGCACTGCGGCGTGTCGAACTCCTTCCAGGCGACCTGAATGGGGTGCGTGCCGTCCGGCGAGACGCCTTCGATGGTCACGACAGGCTTGCCGATGGCCGTCGCCGCGGGAATGCTGCACGAGCGGACGGCGCGGCCGTCGACGTGCACGGTGCAGGCACCGCACTGCCCGATGCCGCAGCTGAATTTCGTGCCTGTCAGGCCGACGTGATCCCGTATGACCCACAGCAGCGGCGTCTGCGGATCCGCATCGACACGGTGCCGGCTCCCGTTGATGACCAGGTCGAACGCCATGCTCTCGTCCTCCGCGTGGGCGAATTGTAGCGCCGCGCCCGGGGCGGATGCAGCCGAACATTCGCCGCCGTGACGCGCTGTGCAGCGGCAGGAATGGCGTATCATGCAGCGTTTTCCCGGGTGTCCTGTCCGACTCCAGTCTCCACGGGTCTCAAAACGACGTAACCAGGAGGCAGACCGTGCGCAACTCGATCCTGGCTTCAACGGCCGCGGTGCTGGCGCTGCTCGTCGCGCACGGCGCGGGCCCGGCTGCTCAAGGCCGCCAGCGCATCAGCGGCGAGGGATTCGTGTCGGAGGGCATCCCGAAGATGCCGAATCCGCCAGGCCCGGCGCCGAAACGGGATCTGACCGGAGCGTGGGTCGGACCGGGCACCAGCAACAAGCCCGATCCCGTGCCGCCGATGACGCCCGCGGGCGAGGCGATCCTCAAGCAACGCAAGGCGTACAACATCGCCACCAATCTCGGGAGCAACGCCGACGCCCAGCCCGGCGCATCGAACGACCCGGCCATCACCTGCGACCCGCTCGGCTTCCCGCGCAACGTGCTCACGTACGCGATCACCAACCGGGGCGGAGTGCTCTTCGGCGCCGCGCCCAACCGCATCCTCATCGCATACGAGCAGAACCGCCTCTGGCGCGAGATCTGGATGGATGGCCGCGCGCTGCCGAAGGCCGTCGACGTGAGGGGTGCTCCCGAATCGCGCTACTACGGGTATTCGGTCGGCCACTGGGAGAACGACACCACGCTCGTCATCGACACGACGGGCCTGGACGAACGCGCGTGGCTGGACACGGTGGGACATCCGCGCAGCTCCATGGCGCACATCGAGGAGCGCTACAGGCGTCTCGACCAGTACAACCTGCAGGTCACCGCCACGGTGACCGATCCGAAGTTCTACACGAAGCCGTGGACGTTCATGCGCGCCAACCTCTACTGGATGAAGGCGCAGGAGTTTCCCGAGACGCTGTGCATCCCGTCGGAGGCGATCCAGTACACCGACAGCCTGGCCAAGCCGTCAGGGATCAACGTCGTCCCGTAGTCACACGCTTCGCTCCAGGCGGACCTGAAGGTCCGCCTCGACACACCATTTCCAGACGGACGTCACGGTCCGCCTCTACGCAACCCGCTCCAGGCGGACCTGAGGGGTCCGCCTCTCGGCGTCGAGTTACTGCGCCCGTGCCGCGATTTCCCGCTGGAGACGCTCGATCATGCGTGTCGCGTCGCGCTTGAGCAGCCGTTTGAGGAGGAAGTCGGGAACGTCAAAGGCGGGTCTGGCTGAGAGCTGGTATCTGATGGCGGTGTAGCCGTCCCGTTCCGTGAATACCCATGCGCCCTCGTAGCTGGAGAAGCTCTGGCCTGACAGGTCCCTGAACCGGACGGCGGCCGGTCCCTGCTCCACTTCCAGCACGAGGTGGACACTCTTCGAGAACATCATGAATCGCGCAAGCGCGTCCTGTTCGACGACCGCGCGATCGCCGCCGCGCTCGAGAACGCGGCTGGTCTGCACCTCGGGCATGAAGCGGGGAATCTGCTCGTAGTCCGTCAACGTGGCCAGTGCCCTCGACGCGGGCTGTGACACGTTGAAAGTGGCGTCAACAGTGTAGATGCCCGCCTGTTCGCGGACAGTGACCTGTCCTTCTGCAGTGCCGGCCGCCAACAGCCCGACGGCGGCGCAGAACGCCCACGCCGCCGCCACGAACGCGCTGCCAGACCGGGTATTCACGTCATGGCCTCCTTCAGCTAGAACGCGATGACGCCTTCGAGCATCGTCCCGTGGAACTGTCCGCCGTTCTTGATGTTGGCCGGCGGATAGCCGAAGTACTTCTGGTTCACGTATTCGGCCTTCGCGAGCACGTGCGGCGTGACGAACCAGCCGGCACCGAGCTGCCAGCGATTCGCACCCGCGTCGCCGGCGATCCCGGCGAGCTCCCCGTGCGCCCGGTTGTAGCGCGCGCCGGCGAACAGGTTGTCGTCGAGGAATCGATACACCACGTCACCCGCGTACTGCTTCCACACGCGTTGCGTGGTCTCGGTGGCCGCGCTGCCCTCGGCGCGCTCGAGCACGCCGAACAACTCGAGGCCGCGGAACTTCACGAACGGGTTCATCTGCAACGCCGTCACCTTGTTCTTGAAGCCAGGGTTGATGAGTCCCGAGTCCTTCTGCGCGGTCTCGGTCGCGGCGGTGTTTTCGAGCACGTAGTAGTAGCGGGACCCGGCACGGTCGCCGCCATAGAGCGTGCTGTTCATCGCCTTGTCGGTCTTGTACATCGACCCGGTGAGGCGCACGCGAAGGTCCTTCTTCACGTTGCGATCGACGCCGAGCTTGCCGATGAGCGTCGGTCCGCGCTGGCCGGGTGTCAGCACCGTGCCGCGGATCTCGCCGCCGGTGATCGCCCCCATCGCGATGACGCCTGACGTCTTGAGGTACACCTCGCCGCCGATCTCGGTGGTGAAGGCGTCCATGATGTAGTTGCCGACAAACGGGTTGTAGATCGCGTTGCCGTTGTCGCTGCGGCGGAAGTGCGCGTCGCCGTAGTTGATTTCCATGTGGCCGACGCGCACGGTGGCGATCTCGAAGAGCATCCGCAGCGGAAGCAGGTCGATGGGCGACTGGTCGATCTGCATGTATCCGTCCTTCACCCACGTTTCGTTGTGATGGCGCGAGGACAGGTAGCTGGTCAGCGCGACGCGGATCCCGGGCGCCACCTGCGCGTTCAACGCGAGGTTCGCGGTCGAGTTGTTGAAGCCGAAGCCGATGTCGGCGAGTTGATTGGTGTCGACGCCGCTGGCCATCACCGGCACGGCGGTGTTGCTGTGCGACAGGTTCTGGACCTGCGAGGTGAACGCGGCGCCGAAATCGAGCTTGAACCCGGTGAACTCGACGCCCGGGCTCTTCGTGGTCTCGAACACGTTGATGCCGCGCTTGTCGAGCGGACGGAAGTACTGCATCGTAATCGGCCGCCCTTTCTTCCAGGACGATTCGGCGGCGGGGGCCTCGTCCTGCGCCGCTGCCGGCGCACTCACCGTTGCCGTCCCGGCAGGTTCGGTTCCAGTCGCCTGCTGACCCGCCGCCGGCGACGTGCACGCCAGCAGCGCCAGCAGCGCCGTGGTGAAACGAAGTGTGGTCGTCATGATCGTGTCCTCTGCGCGATGACTGCGTTATCAGTTCGTCGAGACCGGTGCGGCCGCCATGGTCAACTCGGTCTCGAACGTGACGGTGATCCGGGGATCGGTCTTCAACATCCCGAGCATGGCCTTCGGCGGAGTGACGCCGTAGTCGGTCATCAGCAGCTGCGTCTCGCCCCTCACCGTGAGGGTCGATTCGTTCCGCCGCGTCTTGAGCTCGAGGGTGACCTCACGCTCCACGCCGGCGATGCGAAGCATCCCGACGCCGCGATAGGCAGCCGGCGCCGCCGCGGCTTCGAGCCGCGACAGCCGGAACGTGATCTCGGGAAACTCCGCGACCTTCAGCGCCTTGTGCATCGTCTTGTCGATGCCCTCTCTCGGTGAAGACAGCGTGGCCGCGGGAATCGAGAGCTCGAAGGCCCCAATCGCGCCCGGCGTGAGCACGTCAGCCCAATCGCCTCCGGCGACGGTGGTTGCGATCTGGACCCGAACGACGCGGACATCGTTCGTCGATGCGGTATAGGGGTGGATGTTCGACGTGCCCGCAATCGACACGCGTGCCGACGATAGCGACACACTCGCGGGCGACGCCGCGCCGGCTGTGGCCGCCGCATGCAGACCGAGTGTCAGGACGGCAGCCAGGGCGGCGAGTGAAGACTTGGGATGTTTCATGACGGCTCCTTCGATGTGAGGCGGCGACCAGCGGTCGCACAGCCGCCGATGGGGCAACGGCCGTGCCGGCCGGTTTTCACGTCGTGTTGGCTGGTTTTCAGCGGTTTACGGCGATCGCGGATGTGGCGGGACGGGCGGCCTGCGAACTTTTCCCCGCCGCGAAAAAGATTCCCCGTCAGGGCCGTTCGGCCTGCAGAACTCTCCGACGCGCCGTCGACCAACAGGCGCGGTTGACAGTGACCCGTCCCCAGCGGACGATGGCTTTGTGGGTCGTGCACTGCTCGTTGCAACCCTGTTCGCCATCAGCTCGCCGGCGACGTACGCCCAGGCGCCGAGCACGCTGCACATCACGGTGACCCTGACCGACGCTACCGGCAGGAAGACGCCGGTGGCACGGCATGCTTTGCTCATCAGCGACGAGCCGCCAACCACAGCGCCGCGGCGCATTCTCACCACGCTGGCTGGCACGGCCGACGTCGCGCTGCGTCCCGGGCGGTATGCGGTGGAGTCCGATCGCCCGGTGGTGTTCGAGGGCAAGAGCTACGAATGGGCGCAGCGTCTCGATATCGTGTCGGGCCGTGACACCACGCTCGAACTGACAGCCGCCAATGCATCGTTCGTCGCCGCGACGGCAGCGGCGACATCGACCACGCCTGCGGACACGGATCCGTCGTTTCTCGCCTCCCGGTCGCAAGAAAGTGTCGTCGCGTTGTGGACAGCGACCCAGCACGCGTCGGCCTTCATCGTCGACGCCCGGGGTCTGCTCATCACCAATCAGCGCGTCGTCGGCACCGCGACCTTCGCGGAGGTGCAGTTGACGGCTGACGTCAAGGTCACGGCGATCGTTCT
>Ga0134127_10000773_pt1 | contig 26577 bp, 7 predicted proteins | sample KB31753_FD_96459 | JGI IMG/M metagenome (GOLD analysis project Ga0134127, IMG submission 96459) | Terrestrial soil microbial communities with excess Nitrogen fertilizer from Kellogg Biological Station, Michigan, USA - KB3-175-3 | ecosystem: Environmental > Terrestrial > Soil > Unclassified ... | reverse complement strand
GGGCCCACGTTTAAGGGTATCGCCTGCGAAAAGACTCCGCTTGATACCACCTGTCCGTCTATTTTTAATACGGCGGTTGCGTCTGTCAGCGCTGCTTTTACTTCAATCGAGGTAATCGAATTGCTTACCGATGCTGTGTAGCTGGTATTTGCTTTGGTGAACGACGGGCTGAGTACGCCGTGGTTCATTGTCAATCCTGACAGATCGTCGTTGGATGATGGCGCTCGCGTTACGGTTATAGTATAGGTATTAATGGTATTACCATCCTGGGCGGTAACTTTTATCGGTATGGTGTTTACGCCTACCAACAGGCCAATGGGTGACGAGGCGACACCGGATGTTAAGGGAGCGCCAAATATCTTTATGGTTGCATTCGGGTCGTCGGCAGTTGGGGTAAACGAAATACCGTCTGTAGCATTGTTTACAAAAAGCTGGTAATTGTTCCCGGTGCTGCTAAATGCAGGGGTCAGCGTACCCCTTCCTGCAACCAGGCTACTCAGCAAAGCGTCGCTGCTCAACACATCAAACGTAGCCGAAGGGCCTGCGCCGGCATCGGTATTGCCTGCCTGGTCGGTGGCATAGCCGCCTGCCAGGCTGATACCCAGCGTACCGATGCCGGTAAAGTTTGATATATTCACCAGGTAAGTAGTGCCCGAACCGCTGACACTAACCGTACCGTTTGCCGTACCGGTTTTATTTAAGGTGATACCGGAAGCAGTAAGATTGCTGGTGCCGAAATTGGCGTCGGTGTAAGTGATGGTATATACCACCTGATCGGGACTACCATCTCCTATGCCTGGCAGTGAAGGTACGCTGATAGTGGCCACAGGCCCGGTTTGGTCGATGGTATAAGTATCGCCTGCAAACGGAAGCGTTGTCCCTATACCCGGCGAAACGCCAATGGCATTGGCCAAAACCAATTGCAGGGTACCGTCGCCCGAATAACCGCTTACCGGAACAGTCCAGGTAATGCCGCCATCAGCGGTAGTCGGTGTGCCCACTGTTGCACCGGTGGTACCGGACGCCGTTATGGAAAAATTGCTTGCCGTTAAGCCGGTTATGGTGCCGCCGAACGTAGCAGTGTAGTTAACAGAAGTCGCATGAGTCGGACTGCTGGCGGCCAGGCTGAGCGTATTGATACCGGGAGGCGGGTTTACCGTAATACTTACCGGCGCTGTACCGCTAACCGAATTGCTGAAAGCCGTAACAGTATAGTTAGTAGCTGCTGAAGCCGCCGTTGGTATACCGCTGATGGCGCCGCTGGTTGGATCGATGATAAGCCCGCCAGGTAATTCAGGGCTGATAAAATAGCCGCCGGTTGGCGCCGTTTTAAAGATACCGCCATTCACTACCGTATATAAGTTCAGATCGGGGCCGATCATAATACTTTTGGTACCGGTAACGGTCTGCAATACCTGCATTTCGGTACTGCCACCGGCGGGTACCATGCCAATGGATAGGTCGGGATTTATCATATAAACATTTCCGGATGGATCGGTAGTAAAGGCCCGGAATCCAACAGAAGGTATTATTGTTTGTTGTGCGCCCCCCGCAGGCAGCTCATGCAATCCAATCTGCGATCCCCGGCCGGTAAAAAATGCATTACCGTTTTGATCAAACGCCGCGGCACCCACGAACTGGTTAAGAAAGCGTGTTTTATTAGTGCCGTCGAACCCTATTGTAAACAGGCCTTCGGCACAGCCAATATAAAGAATGTTGCCGCCAACTACGGTAACCTGGTGTGCGGCGCCGAAAGTGCCTAAGTTAACCGGTGTGCCGCCACCAGCTGGTATTTTCCATAGCGATACCCCGTCCATGAAGTACACATTGCCTGTGGCGTCGACGGCGATGCCGCCGCTCACGCTGCCTGTACTGAAACCGGTCGCCAAAACGGTTGCGACTGCGCCGCCCGGGGGCAATACGGAAATTTTACCTGAGGATTCGCCGATATATAAGTTACCATTCTTGTCCATCGCCGTGCAGGTAGCATCAGTAATGCCGGTACTGAGCGCAGTTGTGGTGGTGTTAAAGCCGGGGGCGCTTACGGCGGCGCCTGCAGCCGTGGGCAGCAAGGGGGTTATCGCCGTACCTTCCAAAAATGTTTGCGGTGTGCTGTAGCTCATTGCCGGGCCGGGCCCAAGTATCAAACTTGCGGTTGCGCTCGCCGACGTGTTGAACGCGGTAACGGTATAATAATTAGTGTTAGGTGATGCTACGGACGTTGTTCCGCTGATAACCCCTGTATTGGGGTTGATGGAAAGCCCGGCGGGCAATTCGGGGCTTATGAAATAACCGCCGGTGGGGCTATATTTGGTTATCGTTCCGCAGGCGACATAGACGTTGAAATCGGGGTCGACGACTAACCCGGCGGCCAGGTTCGGCAAAATGATGCTTGGCCCCACGCTAATCGCGCTGCCGCCACCCGCCGGGAACAGCCTGAAGGCCATGTTTAGGTAACGGAGCACATACGCATTTCCCGACTGATCGCAAGCCATGCTGGCGCCGAGCGTGATGGGTCCCAACTGTTTATACGTGCCCCCGGACGGTATTTCGTAAACAGTGTTATCTGTCGCAAAGAACAAATTGCCATTTCCGTCCACTGTCATTAATTCGAAGCCTCCGCTGAGAATGGTTGTCTGTGCGCCCCCATTGGCGGCTATTTTATATATCCCTGTACCAAAGTTGACTACAAATATATTGCCGGCGGTATCCACTGCCACAGCCGTAGGCTGGCCAAAACTTCCCAGGGTAGCCGGCGCGCCACCGCCGGCCGGTATTTTCCATAGCGAGGTTCCGTCTGCAAAATAGACGTTGCCTGATGGGTCTGCGGCAATTCCCTGCCGAAAGTTTTGGGGATCGATTACCGCGAAGCCGGTGGCGTAAACGGTAGCGGTGCTGCTGCCCGGCGCAAGTTTGGACACTTGCCCCGATGCCTGGCCGATATACAAATTTCCGGCTTTGTCCTCAGTGATACAGGTGGCATCGGTAATACCACTGGCCACAGCAACCGGCGCGGCAAAATTGACATTTGCCACCGCGCCACCAGCCGACGACGGCGTAAGCGGCGTAATGGCGACACCTGTGGCGTAAGCAACGGGGCTGGTATAACTAATAACAGGCGCGCCCACCGTGATACTTAACGCAGCGGCGGCGCTGCCGGTTACGTTCCAGCCCGTAATGGTGTAATTGGCGGTCGGGCTTGCTGCCGAAGGCGTACCGCTTATAATACCCGTATTATTATCAAAAGCTAAGCCGGCAGGTAAAAACGCTGAAAGGAAATAGCCACCTGTAATTTTTACTTCCTGAATAGTAGCTGAACCCGCGTCGGCAATATAAAGGTTACCGCTGGCGTCGAATGTCACACCGTTAGCATGATTAAAACCCGATCCGGCTGAAAACTGGGCGCCGCCGGGCTCAATGATGGTGACAACGCTTTTACTGATGTCGGTAACATACAGGTTGCCGCCGGCATCCACCGCTACGGCGGTGGGTCTGGCAAAACCGGTACCTACCGAAACCATGGAACCGCCGCCGGCGGGCACTTTGTACACCGCGCCGTTTCCGCTTGTGCCAACACCCGCATCGGCCACGTAGACATTGCCCGTTGCATCGACCGCCACGCCCTGGATGGTGGCAAAGCCCGACTGCAGGGTAACCGGGGCGCCATTGCCCGCGGGTATTTCCTTTAAAGCGCCATTGCCGGTATCGCCCACGTACACATTGCCGGCTGCATCAACCGCTACTGCCGCGGGGGCGCTGAAACCCGACCCGATGGTATTTACCGTGCCCGGGCCGGCAACAATTTCCTTTACCGCATTGTTACCGGCATCGGCAACATATACGTTGCCGGAACCGTCAACGGCTACCCCGAAGGGGCCGTTGAAGCCAGAACTTAAAACTATCGCAGCGCCGCCCCCCGCAGGTATCTTTACTACCTCGTTGTTATTAAACTCGACGGCGTATAAGTTTCCTGCTGCATCCGACGTTACATCAACCGGCACCCCAAGACCGGAACTTAGCGAGGTAGCGGCGGCACTATAGCTCCATGAAGCGACATTGGACGATGATGGCGACAGTGCGCTGATGGCTGTGCCTACCTGGTACGATTGCGGGCTGCTGTAGCTGAGGGTTGGCAAGTGCGGATCAACCGTTATATTGACGGCTGCCGTGCCGCTTCCCGATGCGCTGAACGCTGTAACTGTATAATTGGTAGCGGACGAAGCGACGGTCGCATTTCCGCTGATAACCCCGGTGTTTGAATTGAAGGAAAGGCCCGAAGGTAATTGAGGGGTTATAAAATAACCGCCTGCAGGGCTCATTTTATAAATATTGCTGCCATCTGCGTAGTATATACTATTATTTGCGTCGATCATGATCCCGGCCGAAGAAACCGCATTGATATTAAACGAACCCGTGCCGGGCGAATAAAAATTGATACCTCCGCTGCCCGCCTCATAAACATTTCCCGCGGCATCGACGGCTAAATACGCCTCGTTTGGGGCCGGATTCACACTGCAGTCACAACCACCGCCGATATACCTAAGCGCTATCGGACTACCCCTGTCAAGATAGTACAGCGTGCCATTCGAATCAAAAACCAACGCGTAAGGGTTGTCCGCAAACGCAATGTGCGTTTTGTTGCTTCCATCAGGCGCCATTTCGAATATTTCCCCGAATGAATCGGGTATATTACTGTCGCCAACGTACAGATTGCCGGACGCATCTAAAGCAAGCCCAAGCGGATTATAAAAGCTGTTTAAACTAACGGCCGTTCCGCCCCCTGCCGGTATTTTCCATACTTTCGCCCCATCCGCAAGGTACACATTATTTGAAGCGTCGAGGATGATGTTATTGACCGGACCAAATCCGGTTGCAAAAACCGAAGCTGTGGTTGCGCCCGAAAGCAGCAGCGAAACCTTGCCCGAACTTTCGCCTATATACATGTTGCCGGACTTGTCTTTCACCATGCACATCGGATCGCTAACGCCGGTAGGTACAAACGTCGGCGTACCATAGCCAAATGAAGGCACCGCAGTGCCGGTATTTACCGGTGAAAGGGGTGTTATAGTGGTGCCAACCACAAAAGTTTGCGGCGTGCTGTAGCTGATGGCAGGCGGCGGCGGGGCATTTACCATGATGTTTAAAGTGGCCATGCCGCTGCCGATGGCGTTGTATGCTTTTACTGTATAATCGGTTGCCGGGCTTGTTACAGCAGGCGTGCCGCTGATGGCGCCAGTATTATTATTGAATATTAAACCAGCGGGCAAAACAGGCGAAAGGAAATAGCCACCGGTGATATTTACCTCCTTTAATGCATCGTTGTTCGAATCGGCTATATAAACATTTCCTGAACCATCTACCGCCAAGCCATTTGGCTGGTTGAACCCGGAGCCGATGGTAAACTGGGTACCGCCGGGTTGCACTACGGTAATTACGCTTTTATCCAGATCGGCAACATAAAGATCGCCCGCAGCATCCACGACAACGCCGGCCGGCCGGCTGAAACCGGTACCTACTGACACCATGGAGCCGCCGCCCGCAGGTATTTTATATATAGCCCCGTTGCCGGTGGTGCCTACGCCCGCATCGGCCACATATATATTTCCGGAAGCGTCGACCGCTATGCCCTGGATGGTGGCAAATCCAGACTTTATAGTAACCGGTGTGCTATTACCTGCAAATATTTCTTTCACTGCGCCGTTGCCGGTATCACCGACGTACACATTGCCTGATCTATCAACAGCCACTGCCGACGGGGCGCTGAACCCGGACCCGATGATAGTAGGCGTGAGGCTCCCTGCGGAGACCTCTTTTATCACCGTGAGGCTGGCATCGGCAACGTATACATTCCCGGCTGCGTCAACCGCTACACCAATGGGCGCACTGAAAGTGCCGAGGAAAACGGGCGAGCCGCCGAAGGCTGGAATTTTTATAACGTGGCTGGCGGCGATATCGGCCACATACAGGTTCCCGGCAGCATCGGCTGCCACATCCAGCGGCTCCCTGATGCCCGAACCTACACCAACCGCGCTGCTGCTATATCCCCATGCCGCTACACCTGACGATGTTGGCGTAAGGGTGCTAATAGCGGTACCTTTCTGATAAGTTTGCGGCGTACTGTAGCTTATCGCCGGCGGCGGAATTAACCGGGTTACCGTTAAAGTATACGTGTTTTTAGTTACACCGTCCTGCGCGGTTACCACTAAGGTTATTGTATTGGAGCCGACGTTTAACGAAATAAACTGGGAAGCTGTCAGATCGGCCACTGACGAACCATTAACGGTTATCGTAGCCGCTGTGGACTGTGTAGCCGGGGTTACGGTAAGCGATGATGTGCTGTTTGCTACCGTTGCCGTATAACTAAAGGTTCCCGCGGAAAATGACGGGTTTAAAGTACCGGAACTTAAGGTAAGGCCCGAAAGATTAGCGTTGGTTGAAGGCCGGGTTACCACCACATTATAGGTTTTTTGGGTGATGCCGTCCTGTGCGGTTACTACTATGGCGATGGTATTATCCCCTGTTTGCAGCGAAATACTGCCCGAGGCGGCGCCACTGGCTACCGTTGTGCCGTTGACCGTGATGGACGAGGCCATGTGGCTTGACGAGGGCGTAACACTGATTGACGACACACCGCTACCCACGGTCGCTGCATAACTGGTCGTCCCCGACGCGAACGTCGGGCTGAGCGTGCCGCTGCTTAATTGAAGGCTGGAAAGCGTAGCATCAGTAGAACTGTTTACCTTAATATTAACCGTAGCCGTAACATTGCCGGTACTGCTAAAGGCGGTTACGGTATAGTCTGTTGCCGCACTTCCTGTTAAGGGGGTGCCGCTGATAGTACCGGTATTATTATCAAAACTTAGGCCGGCGGGCAACTGGGGGCTAATAAAATAACCGCCAACGGGTTTTATTTTTTTTACGCCGATCGTATCGTCCAGGGTGGGAACAGCCATATATACGTTTCCGGATTTATCAGTTGTTACCGCTTCAACCCGGCCAACACCTCCGGCAATAATACTATGTGAAGTGCTGCCGGCTCCTGCGAACTCTACTGCAAAGCTGGTGCCTATAAAAAGGTCGCCGGTCGGGTCGCTGCCTACTACAGTTGTTATACTGCCGCCAATAAATTGCGCGCTATTGGCGGTGCCGGCAGGTATCTTATAAATATTTGCATTTGCTACAAAAAAAACGTTGCCGGCAGCGTCTGCAGCCACGCTGGTGGGGCCGTCTTGAGTGCTGGCAAGGGTTTGCACGGGGCCATTGCCTGCGGGGATCTTTTTTATTGCGAAATTCCTGTAATCGGCTACGTAAACATTTCCCGCGGCATCAACAGCAACACCCATCGGGTCATTAAAACCTGATCCTAATTGAATTGATGAACTGGCGCTGCCGCCGGCCGGTATTTCTGTAATGTGGTCCTGACTATCGGCTATATATAAATTACCACCTGTATCAAAAGCCATTCCGGTTACACCAAAGGTATCTGAAAATAAAGAGACCATACTGCCACTACTGGCCAATATTTCGCGTATAAAACTAACGTTGGAAATGTTACCATGTGCGTTTTCAACGCCGACGTTATCACATACATATATATTCCCGGACGGATCAATCGCTATTGCGTTTACACCGAGAAGCCCATGACCTAATTCTACAGGGTTGGTGTAGCCAAAAGTGGCTACGCCGCTGCTTGTTGGGGAGAGCGGCGTGATGGTCACGCCGGCGTTATAAGTTTGCGGGCCGCTGTAACTGATGGATGGCGATTGCGCAAGCAATTTGCCGGGCAGGGCGGCCATCACAAAAGCCGCGGCCATACCCGCTAACACCAGCCGGATTTGCCCCCGGAACAAAATTTTACAAACGGACAGGTAAAAATTTTTCATGATACTGATTTTTTACAGGTTGTTTTTTCTGAAAGCGTTGACCGAAACATCCTTGCGCAGCTTTTGCTCCTCGGCTTGCATCTGGTTTATCTTGTGATTATACCAAAGCATGATCAGCAGGAATAATGTCAGCAATACCAGCAAACACACAATGAGTGAGATCAGGTGCCTGGACACTTTGGCAAATTTTGCTTCGTCTTTTTGCATGGAACAAATGTATACCCGGCCGGATGGCAATATGAAATTTAGGACGTGAGAAAGGCGTTACACCATGCGTGACAAATGCGTTATAGTGGGGTTACAATTGCGCAAGGGGCGACAAGGACAGGCGTAGGGGCGTAGGGGTGTAAGGGCAGAAAATTTTCTGCCCTTACGTCCACGGCATTTGTACATGGTATCGTTCGTTACCTATCAAGGGGTAATCCAATTGCGGGGTAAGGGCAGAAAATTTTCTTCCGCCGTGCAAATGCATTTCCCGATAGAATGGGTTATTGTTAATTATGTTTGTCGGAAACCGTCTGGGTTGGCGCGGTGTGAGGGCAGAAAATTTTCTGCCCCTACGGGTTTATATCTGCCCGGCAAATTCCTCCAGACTGGCGTCTTCATTCAGGCTAAATTTTTTGCGAAGCCGGCTGCGGTACTGGCGGATAGCCTCGGTGCCCACGCCCAGCATAGCCGCCATTTCCCTCGAATTAAGGCCGAGCTTGCTCAATGCCATGAAACGGACCTCGGCAGGCGTAAGGCCCGGTAGTTTTTCCTTTAATCGCTGCAGGTAGCCACTGTGTACCTTCTCAAAAAGCCCTTTAAAATATGCCCAGTCGGCATCAGTCAGGATAGTGCTTTGCTGCAGTTTCCAAACCGCATCGTTATGGTGGCCGTCGCTTTGTTGCTCCAACAGCCCGATCATTTCATTTTTTTCGGCTATATTTTTCGCGAAATCGTTAAGCTGCCGGGTGGCGTCTTCAAGTTCACTGTGCGCCCTGGCTATCATTTCCCTTTGCAAACGCGCCCGTTTACGTTGTTCGCGGTATATTAACAGCGTCGCCCCCATCACCAGGATCAGTATCCCCAGCAAGCTGTCCCGCTCTATAATATTAATGGTTTTTTGCGATTCTACGTTCGCTATAGCGGCCCGGTTCCGCTCCAGGTCTATCTGCTGGCTGGCGCGCAGCAACTGAAGCCCGCTGAATTTCCTGCTTAGGCTATCTTTGACAAAGATCGACGAATCGAGGTATCTTGCAGCCAGGGCCGGCTGGTTAGACAGGGCATAATACTTCGACATTAGCGGATACAAGCGCTGAAAGCGCTGGTATTGGCCCGCCAGGCTTACATACCGGCGGCAGTCGCTGATCTGCCGACCCGCCTGGGCCAGATCTCCGTCTGACAGACTAATGTCGGCCAGCACCATCAACGACCCGGAGGCGAGGCCCCAATCGTGGTACTTGATCGCGATATCCACATCTTTCTGCAGCAAAGATTTGGCCTCAGCGAATTTCCTCTGCATAAAAAGGACATGACCAAGGTTTCCACTGGCAATTCCGTCCCAGACCTCATTCTTCGTGCGTTGCGCAAGGCTGATCGTCTGCCTGAAATAATATTTGGCAGAATCGTCCATTTTCAATTCCTCGTAACACAGGCCAATCGTGTTGGGGATGGTCAGATTCATCGCAAACGGCGCGAGCTGAACCGGAGGCTCAGCCGCAACGGCCTGCAAATCGTAAAAAATGGCTTCCCTGAAATCGTTAAAAAAATAATGCTTATCCGCCATTTGCATTAAGCATTCCTGTTTGTACGGAAATTCGGCAGGGCTCACTTCTTTCAGCATATCGTAAACACGCTGCTGGTGCTCAAATCCCTGCTCGTAATGCTGCACTTTTTCAAAATTGTATAAGGCCTGCATGTTTTCGGTCATAATCTCCAGCCATAGTTTCCCCCGCCTTTTTCCTTCCCGGTTTAAGCTGTCGAGCATCGATAAAACCATGGTGTGCGGGAATTTCCGGTAGTAAAAATAATGGACGCGCAGCAGGGCCGCTTCCATTAGCAGGTCGTCGTCATGGTTATCCGCCGCCAGTTTCCTGATTTTATTGATGCGGGTGAATAGGGTAACCGAATCCAGGTCAACCATGTCCTTCATGTAAAATCGGTTAAGCGCAGGCGCCCTTTCTGCAAAAGTTTTGTGTAATAATGCCTGGTATTGCCCGCGAACATTCAAGGCGCAGCAAAGACCAAACGCAAATAATAGCGCCCGGCGCAATTTATGGCAATGGCCCCTGTAAAAACCGAAAAACGGCATAGCAAACGTGGTATTCTGTAAGGATTATGCTACCGAAATTTATCAATCCTTACGCCCTTTGATGGCTATACCGAAAGTATTAAAAAGATTGGATTTTTTGCAAACCTGGTTTAAATTATTTATAAAATAATTGTCGCAAAACGATAGGCGTTAAATCATCCGGGAAGGCTGCTATAGCGAACGGAGGTAGAAAACATGGACCAATAGATAGTCAAAACAAAAAAAGAAACGTTTTTTATATCACCCCTGTCTGTGGTTTTTTGCCAACTTATCCTCTAAATTGCTGTGTAGAAATAATAATTTAAAGCCTTACTTAACGCACCATCGGCAGCGAAAATTGACGGAAACAGAAAAAGTGGTGACAGCGGCCTGTCACTGACAAAATTCCGTCAGCGCCTAAGTCGCTAACAATCAGCCTTGTTTCGCTTTGTATTGGGTTGTATCGCTTGTATCGGAATGATGCAAAGTTTAACCTCAACTCATTCCAATTGTGCGGTGGTTGAATGAAACCGGCACAAACCAGCTTTTGCCATTAGTGATTTCCCGGATTCGTTTTTTTTAACAGCTTTAAAACGCTGTCATCAATATTTCAGCACCAAAAACCCTGTTTTGTGTTTGGCGATACCTTTCACGGTATAATCCAGCTGGTAAAAATAGGTGCCCGGCAATTGCATTTTTCCGTTTTGGCTGCTGTGCCCGTCGAAGGTTTTTGAGCTGTTATCGTAGCCTTTGGCTTCATAAACCAATTGTCCGTTGCGGTTCATGACCGTGAGCTTGTTATCGGGATATTGGCTGATATTGTCGATCTGCAAAATTCGTTTAAACCGTCGCCGTTGGGTGATATAGCCTGGTGTACCTGTATGCCGTCTTCGGCCAGAATGGGCGTTTCGGTGGGTTTGGTTACGCTGATGCCCGGATCAAAGCTGTCCGCTCCGCCTGAGGCCCTGTTTACGGTTACCGTATAGGTTTTGGTGGTGACATTGTCTGAAGCTGTTACCACTACATTTATGGTGTTTGCGCCGACAGCTACATTAATTGCGCCCGATGCTGTTCCTGATGCTACCGTTATTCCGTTTACTTTTACCGTTGCATCCGGGTCGCTGGTGGTTGGGGTGACGGTTACCGAAGTGATGGTATTGCCGACTGCGTCTGTATAGCTGGTGGTACCACTGGCAAACGTTGGGCTGAAGGTACCTTTGCTCATTTTCAGCGAGCTGAGGTTATCGTTGTTGTTCCCGGCACGGGTTACCGTTACGGTATACGTTTTTGTGGTTACATTGTCTGAAGCGGTTACCACTACGTTAATCGTGTTTGCACCTACGGCTAAGTTAATTGCGCCGGATGCCACTCCTGATGCTACCGTTGTTCCGTTTACTTTTACCGTAGCGTCCGGGTCGCTGGCGGTTGGCGTAACGGTTACCGAAGTGATGGTATTCCCAACTGCATCGGTATAGCTGGTGGTCGTGCTGGCAAACGTGGGGCTGAAAATACCCTTGCTCATTTTCAGCGAGCTGAGGTTATCGTTGTTGTTCCCGGCACGGGTTACTGTTACCGTATACGTTTTGGTAGTGGTCCCGTCCTGCGCCGTTACCACTGCGCTGATCGTATTGTTCCCAACGTTCAGGTTAATGGCGCCGGATGCTGTCCCGGACATTACCGCAGTGCCGTTAACTTTTACTGTGGCCGTTGGGTCGCTGGTGGTTGGGGTAACCGTTACCGAAGTGATGGTATTGCCCACCGCGTCCGTATAGCTGAGGGTACCGCTGGTAAATGTGGGGCTAAAGACGCCCTTGCTCATTTTCAGTGAAGTGAGATTATCATTGCTGCTCCCGGCACGGGTTACCGTTACCGTATAAGTTTTGGTGGTTCCGTCCTGCGCCGTTACCAGTACGCTGATCGTATTGTTTCCAACGTTCAGGTTGATCGCGCCGGACGTTGTCCCGGACATCACCGCGGTGCCGTTAACTTTTACTGTGGCCGTTGGGTCGCTGGTGGTTGGGGCAACGGTTACCGAAGTGATGGTATTGCCCACTGCATCCGTATAAGTGGTGGTGCCACTGGCAAACGTTGGGCTGAAAATACCTTTGCTCATTTTCAGCGAAGACAGGTTGTCGTTTGAAGAGGCGGTTCGGGTTACCGCTACGGTGTAACTCTTTATCGTAACACCATCCTGCGCCGTCACCGTGACGGTGATCGTATTATTTGCCCCGTAATTTAGCGCTATAGTTCCGGAGGCCGTTCCCGACGTTACCGCCGTCCCGTTTACAGTGACGGTTTCGCCGGTGGCAGCTACAGTTGGCGTAACCGTTATTGACGCTGTTGCGTTGCTTACAGTCGCCTTATAACTGGTTGTAGCCGCAGCAAACGCCGGCGATAAAGTACCGCTGCTAAGTGTTAAAGCGGAAAGGTTGTCGTTATTTGGCAGCTGGCGCGTCACCACCAGCGTATAGGTGGTGGTAGGTGTACCGCCGGAAGCAGTAACCACGACGGTAACGGTATTAGCGCCTACCGACAAAGGTATCGCCGCCGAGGCTGTTCCTGAATTTACAGCAGTTCCATTTACAGTGACGGTTGACGTAGAAGTTGCCACTGTTGGCGTAACCTTAATTGATGCTGTTCCATTGGCTACCGAGACTGCATAGCTGGTAGTGCCGGCAGTAAAAGCAGGGCTTAGGGTTCCGCTACTTAATGTCAGTGCTGAAAGGGCCGACGCCGCTGATGGTGCGACTACGGCAATACTTACTGTCGCCTGTTTGCCTGCGCCGATATTATAAGCGGTTACGGTATAATTAGTTGCCGGACTTACGGCTGCAGGGGTACCGCTTAAAACGCCGGTTGATTCAGAAAAGCTCAATCCCTGCGGCAGGGCGTTTATAAAATACCCGCCAACGGGTTTAATTTCTTTTACCTGGGCGTTACCATAATCGCCCACAAAAACATCGCCTCGGCCGTCCACGCATATACCGAAAGGGAAATTAAACCCCGCGCTTATGGCAACCGTCGTATTGGTCCCGGCATAAATTTCCTTTATCGCGTTATTGTTCCTGTCGGTCACGAACAAATTACCGGCCGCATCAACGGCGACTGCGAGGGGCTGAACAAACCCAGAGCCAACAATAACCGGCGGGCCTCCGCCAACGGGTATTTTTTTTATGGCATTGTTGCCTAAATCGGCAAAATATACGTTGCCGGCGGCGTCTACACACAAATCATCCGGAACGTACAACCCTGATGCCAGTACAACAACGGGTTTGTTGCCTGCGGGTATTTTCTTTACCATGTTATTGCCCTGATCGCCAACGTAAACGTTTCCCGCGGCGTCCACCGCAACTCCGTAGGGGTGATAGAACCCCGACCCCAGTACGACAGGCGTTCCCGTTCCGCCTACAAACTCTTTTATCTCGTTATTGAAATAATCTGTCACATATATATTGCCTGACTTATCGATGGCCACGTCTGCTATAAGGTTAAATCCTGAGGCAACAACGACAGGTGTTCCGTTACCGGCCGGAATCTTCACCAGCTTGTTTTGGATCGCATCTGCAACATAAAGATTGCCAGCCTGATCCACAGCCACACCCTCGGGGCCGCTGAACCCGGAGCCCAGTACCAGCGGCGAATTACTGTAACCCAATGCGGCCACCCCGGTTTTGGTAGCGGGTGAAAGCGGCGTGATCGGCGATCCTGAAGGATAGGTTTGCGGCGTAGCATAACTTAACGTTGGCGCAGTCGGCGTGTTAATTTTTATGTTTACGGTTGCTGATGCGCTGCCGGTTGTATTCCAGGCGGTAACCGTGTAGTTTGCTGCCGGGCCACTTACGACAGGCGTTCCGCTAATGGCTCCCGTCGAACTGGTAAATAGCAAACCCTGTGGCAGCGACGGATTAATAAGATACCCTCCGGCTACACTGATTTTTTGAACATAGGTAAGCGATGGGTCACCGACATAAATGTTACCTGCTGTATCAGTCGTTACTTCGAATGGAAAATTAAAAGTGACGGGTATGGTAACCAATGCTCCGCCGCCTGCGGGAAGCATTTTTACCAGCCCGTTGCCGGAGTCGGTGATAAAAAGATTCCCCGACGGGTCTGCCCAAATGCCGTTGGGATTGTTCAACCCCGACAATAGCGTTATGGGCTGACCACCCTGCGGTGGAATCTCATAAACTGCAAAACTGGCATCTGACACATAAACAACGCCCTGGCCGTCAACTGCTACACCAAATGGATTGTTAAATGATCCCAGGGTCACGGCGCTACCGCCTCCCACCGGCAGCTTTCTTACAACGCCATAGCCGGGGTCAGCCACATAAACGTTTCCCGCTTTATCAACCGCGATGGCAGAAGGCGAACCGAGACCAGAGGACAGTGTAATAACGCTTCCGCCGCCAACGGGGATCTTTTTTACGGCATTATTGCCCTGGTCAGCCACGTAAACGTTGCCTGCCGCGTCCACCTTCACGTCATTGGGGTGGAAAAATCCCGAACCTATAGCAACCGGCGCACCTCCGCCTGCGGGGATCTTCTCTACCAAACTGTTGCCATAGCAGGCTACGTAAATATTGCCTGCCGCATCTACGGCGACGCCCGCGGGCTGCGAAAAACCAGAACCCAATGTAACAGGTGTGCTGCCGTATCCCGGCGCTGCGACGCCAGTACTGGTTGGCGTAAGCGGTGTGATGGCTGTGCCTGCAGGATACGTCTTAGGTGTGGTATAGCTTATAGTAGGCGCCTGGCCGGAAACAGTGTAGTTAATCACTCCCAAAAATAAGAGGGCAATTGAGTATAGGACATTTTTCATTATACATGTTTGTTAGGTAAGTAAACCTATATAATAAAAAACGGACGGAAAATAATCCAAACGGGTACCCCTGTTTCCTATAATAACATGAGTTCGATATAAGAATTGAAACCGGTTTAATGCCGCGTCAGCGGCTACATACGAAAAAAGGGGCGGTTGCCGGACCGTCCCCTTATTATAAATTTTTTATTTAACTGTCTTCAATATTTCAGCACCAAAAACCCTGTTTTATGTTTGGTAATGCCGTTTACTACATAATCCAACTGGTAAAAATAAGTGCCCGGCAATTGCATCTGCCCGTTCTTGTTGCTGTGACCGTCAAATGCTTTCGAGCTGTTATCGTAGCCTTTGGCTTCGAAGATCAGCTGCCCGTTGCGGTTCATGATCGTGAGCTTGTTATCCGGATATTGGCTGATGTTGTCGATCTGAAAAAAGTCGTTTAAGCCGTCGCCGTTGGGTGATATGGCCTGATGTACCTGTATGCCGTCTTCTGCCAACGTCGGTGTTTCGGTTGGTTTGGTTACGCTGATTCCCGGATCAAAGCTGTCCGCTCCGCCTGAGGCCCTGTTTACCGTTACTTTGTAAGTTTTGGTGGTTACCATATCCGATGCGGTTACCACTACATTAATGGTATTTGCCCCTACGGGTACATTAATTGCACCTGATGCTGTTCCTGATGCTACCGTTGTTCCGTTAACCTGTATCGTAGCGTCAGGGTCGCTCGCTGTCGGGGTAACGGCAACCGATGTGATCGTATTCCCAACTGCGTCCGTATAGCTGGTGATCGTGCTGGCAAACGTGGGGCTGAAAATACCTTTGCTCATTTTTAGTGAGGCGAGGTTATCGTTATTGTTCCCGGCACGTGTTACTGTTACGGTGTAGGCTTTTGTGGTAACATTGTCAGAAGCGGTTACCACTACGTTAATGGCGTTTGCACCTACGGCTAAGTTAATTGCGCCGGATGCCACTCCTGATGCTACCGTTGTTCCGTTTACTTTTACCGTAGCGTCCGGGTCGCTGGTGGTTGGCGTAACGGTTACCGAAGTGATGGTATTGCCGACTGCGTCTGTATAGCTGGTGGTACCACTGGCAAACGTGGGGCTGAAAATACCTTTGCTCATTTTCAGCGAAGTAAGGTTATCATTATTGTTCCCTGCCCGGGTTACCGTTATGGTGTAGGTTTTTGTGGTGACGTTGTCCGATGCTGTCACTACTACGTTAATGGTGTTTGCACCTACGGCTAAGTTAATTGCGCCGGATGCTGCTCCCGATGCTACCGTTGTTCCGTTTACTTTTACCGTAGCGTCCGGGTCGCTGGTGGTTGGGGTAACCGTTACCGAAGTGATGGTATTGCCGACCGCGTCCGTATAGCTGGTGGTCGTACTGGCAAACGCCGGGCTGAAGATGCCTTTGCTCATTTTCAGTGAAGTGAGATTATCATTGTTGTTCCCGGCACGGGTTACCGTTACCGTGTAGGTTTTGGTAGTGGTTCCGTCCTGCGCCGTTACCACTATGCTGATTGTATTGTTTCCAACGTTCAGGTTGATCGCGCCGGATGCTGCCCCCGAAGCTACCGCTGTTCCGTTTACTTTTACGGTGGCATTTGCACCGGCTGTGGTGGGCGTAACCGTTACTGAAGTGATCGTGTTTCCGACCGCATCAGTATAGCTGGTGGTAGCGCTGGCAAACGTTGGACTAAAAATACCTTTGCTTATTTTCAATGAAGACAGGTTATCGTTAGTGGATGGCGCGCGGGTTACCGTTAGCGTATACGTTTTGGTGCTTACATTATCTGAGGCTGTCACCACTACGTTAATGGCATTTGCGCCGACGACTAACGGCAGGCTTTGAGACATACTGCCGGAGGTCACAGCGACACCGTTGACGGTGATCGTCGCACCCGGGTCGGCAGCGGTTGGCGTTATCGTCATCGACGCCAGGCCATTGTTAACATTTGCGGTGTAGTTTAAGGCTCCTGCAGAAAATGCAGGGCTTAACGTGCCATTACTTATGGAGAGGCTTGAAAGGTTTGCGTTAGCAGAAGGGCTGACGCGGATGCTGACCGTTGCGGAATTACTGCCAGAGCTGTTGTAGGCGGTCACGGTATAATTTGTGGCCGGGCTGATTGCCGTTGGCGTTCCTGATATGGCGCCGGTAGCCGACGAAAAGCTAAGGCCGGCAGGCAAAGACTGGCTGATATAAAAACCGCCGACAGGGGCAATTTTTTTTATGGCCTTGTTGCCAAAATCGGCCACATAAACGTTGCCGGCTGCGTCCGTTGTAAGTTGATACGGAAAACTGAAGCCTGATCCAATTACTACGGGGCTTCCCGTGCCTCCAACTAATTCTTTTACAACACTGTTATTCCGGTCGCTGTAAAATACGTTCCCCGAATAATCAACTGCCACGCCATACGGACCATTTAACCCGGAAACGAGCGTAACCGGAGTTCCATTTCCTGCCGGGATCATCTTTATGGCACCGTTATTTCGGTCGGCCACGTACACGTTGCCCGCTGCGTCAACCGCTAATGCATCCGGTGCGTTAAAACCAGAGCCGATCGTTATGACGGCCCCTCCTCCAACGGGTATCTCCTTCACCAAATTGTTCCCTGTGTCGGCCACGTATACATTTCCGGCCGCGTCCACCGCTACCCCGGTGGGGCCGCTGAAACCCGAGCCTAAAGTAATGGGCGTGCCATTTCCGGCAGGGATCTTTTTGATCGCATTGTTTCCATAATCGGCCACATAAATATTTCCCGCGGCATCCATCGCCAGGTCCTGTGGCGTGGTAAAACCGGAGCCAAACGAAGTTGGCGCCCCACCGCCAGCGGGGTATTCAACAACCTGAAAGCTTCCGGCGTCAATCACATAGATATTATTCAGCGCATCAAGTTTGACACTGTAGGGGCCTGACCCGATCGCATTATTAACCGTGGGCGAAGTGGAATAGCCAGCGGCCGCAACCATGCCGGACGTAGGCGTCAGTGGTGAAATGGCGGTTCCCTTAGTGTAATTTTGCGGGCTGGCGTAGCTTATAGTCAAAGCTACTACGCTGATGTTTAGCTGAAAGGAGGTGCTCCCGCTGCTATTGTATGCGGTAATGGTGTATGTTGCGGGAGCGGTTTGCTGCGTCGGGTTCCCGCTGATGACCCCCGTTGAGTTATCCATTTGCAGTCCCGCGGGCAGCGCCGGGCTAACGTAATAGCCCCCGGTTGGTTTAAACGATTCGACGGTTGTATTATCGTAGTCGGCGGTATATATTATTCCGGCATTATCTAAGGTCACCCCGGTGAGTGTTGTAAAGCCGGTGGCGATGGTAATGGTAGCGCCGCCGCCAACAGGAATTTCCTTTAATGCCTGGTTACCAAAATCGGCCACAAATACATTGCCCAGGTGGTCGACAGCAACGCCATACGGATGTGAAAACCCCGAACCAAGCGAATTGGTTGGCCCGGTTGCCCGTATCTCTGTAACTGCGCTGGCGCCATAGTCGGCCACAAAGATGTTTCCCGCCGCATCCACCGCAACCCCGGCCGGACTGGTAAACCCGCCCCCAACAACCACTGTTGCGCCTCCGTTAGCGGGTATCTTTCGTACCGCGCCATTCAGATAATCTGCTACATACGCATTTCCCGCCGCGTCGGCTGCCACACCATAAGGGCTGTTATAGCCGCTCCCGATCGTGGTAATGGCGCCGCCGCCGGCAGGCACCTTCTTTACAGCTGTATGTCCGTAATCGGAAATATAGAAATTTTCCTGCGCATCGACGGCTACCCCGTCTGGGCCGGAAAATCCCGACCCTATGGTGGTAGTGGCGCCACCGCCGGCGGGATACTCCTTTACGATATTGGTTCCAAAATCCGATATGATAATATTCCCCGCCGCATCGGTAGTGATACCGCGGGGGTGCCCCAAACCTGTCGCAAACGGCACGGCAACACCGCTGTAACCAGCCGGCGCTACGCCGCTGCTGGTTGGCGCAAGCGGCGCAATCGGCGTGTTAACCACGAAACTTTGCGGCGTATTATAGCTGAGGGTCGGCGGTGACAGTACTCCCGGCCTTTTTACTGCGGGCGTAAACGGTACACCCGCCTTTTTTGTCGCGGCCGGGTTAGCTTTATTGATCTTTCTTACGGGATGGTTGCCGTGCCGGCAGCTATATAAATCCGTGCTGCCGGCGCGCAGAGGGCTGCTAAAGCAAACTTGACTTGCAAATAGCAGCAGCAGCGCTTTTTTGGGCGAAATCATTTTTGCAATGTTGTTCCGCAGTATAATTGAAAGGCTTTTCATGGTTATAACTTATAGTAACGCAAAAATTTTGGGGCGATACCAAAGTCGGGAATAGCTCATTGAGGGTCAATCATATAATCATACGGTTTTACTGAAAAGGGGCGACGGAGGGTGCGCGGGCATTGAGCACCCGGGAATATTCAATGAGGGTTCAGGCGAAGATACGTGGCTTTACCCGCCGCCGGCAGCAAAATTTCTCTTCCCGCAAGCCGTTTCAAGGCTTTCCGGCCACATTATACGCATTACTGACCAGGTGTTCGCGAAGCGCCTTTATAACCGCTTCGGACTTCGAATTCACCTGGAGCTTTTTATAAATGTTGGTAATATGCGATTGCACTGTTCCCATACTGATAAAACAAGCGGCAGCGATCATTTTATAGCTATCACCGTTAACCAGGCAGGCCAATACGTCTTTTTCGCGCGGAGACAGTTCGTATTCGTTTTTTATGCTGTTTTTCTTTTCGCTAAAAAATTCCAGCACTTTACGCGCAATGCTTGCATTCATCGGCGCGCCGCCTTCGTTGATCTCAGTAATAGCCTGTAATATCTTCGCGGGCGGCGTTTTTTTTAGGATATACCCGGTTGCTCCCGATTGAAGTGCCGCAAAAACCTTCGCGCTATCGTCATAAGCCGTAAGTATAAGGACATTTATCAGCGGAAACTGGTTTTTTATCAGGGCGGTAGCGTCGATACCATTGAGGCCGGGCATATCAATATCCATCAGCACGACATCCGCCGGGTCCTGTTTCAAATGTTCAAGCACGTTATTGCCATCAGGATATATCCCCGCAATGGCAAAGCCCGGTTTTGCCGATATTAAATATTGCAGACTATCCCGGAGGGCTTTATTATCGTCAAATACGGCAACTTTAATATCCAATGTATGCGATTTAAATTGTAAAGATAACCGGGTTACGTTTTCCGGCAATAGTATAACTATGTGATATTGGCCAGCAGCCTGGTAGTAACCCCCTCGCCCGGACGCGTGGTAACTGCTATCACCGCATTGATCTCGGCAGCGCGCTTACGCATATTTTTTATCCCGTTACGATTGTTCGGCATATTCACATCGAAGCCGCATCCGTTATCGGTGATCACCATCTCCAGCTGGTCGTTAACCCGTTTTATCAATACGGTGATACGGGTACAACCGGAATGTTTAAGCGTGTTGTTAATACATTCTTTAAAAACTAAAAATATATTCTTGCGCGCTTCCATTTTTACGCGTGCGTTCAATATATCCTCCTGTATATTAATGTCAAAAGCTATATTTTTTGCTTCGAGCAGCGGGATCGCAAATTCACGCATCCTTACCGCCAGGTCGTAAAAGTGATCATTTTGGGGATTCACGGCCCAGATAATATCATCCAAAGCATCCAGCATAGCCCGCGATTGATTGGAGATATGGCTAATGATCTCTCGTGTTTGCTCACGCGGCAATTTTTCTTCCAGCTGGGTATCGGCAACCTCGCTGAAAATTGAAATACTGCTTAGCGCCGCCCCGATATCGTCGTGAAAATCAGAAGCGATTTTTTCTCTTATCCGCTCAATGGCCAGGATATTTTTTACCCGGTACCTGTATAAACTGTATAATGCAAATGCAGTAACCAATATCACCATCAGCCTGAACCACCACGTTTCCCAAAAGGGCGGCGCTATAACGAAGCTGAAAGATGCGGGCCTGTTGTTCCATACCCCGTTTTTATTGCCGCATTGCACGTAAAAGGTGTAGCTTCCGGGCGCAAGCTGCGCGTAGTTGGCAATGCGTTCGCCATCTGCATTAAGCCAGTTTGGGTCGGCGCCTTTCAGGCGGTATCTGAATTTGATATGGTCGGGGTCGGTATACAAAAAGGCGGTAAAAGCAATCTTTATTGAATTGCTTAAATGATTAAAAACAACCTCTGTCTCACTTTTTTGACCGGGATACCCCTTTAGCACCGGCTGATTGTTGGCGTACACTCTTTCAATTACCGGGTCGGAGGGAGCAACAACATCTTTAAGGGAGGGTGTAAAATAGGCATAGCCATCGCTAAAGCCTAAAACAATATCATTGCCGGCAACGGTAAATGACGAGCTCGGAAAAAACTGCATAAGGGATGTGGCCTGCACTGCCCTTGACGACCGGTGCGTTGTGAGATCATAGGTCAAAACGCCAACTTCGGTGCCTACCCACAATGTATGGCCTATCGTAACTACACTCTCGCAATGCGGCCTCAGCAGATCGGCGATCAGGTTGACCACGCGGAAAGTTTTTGATCTTTTATTAAAAAAAGATAACCCATCGCCCGATGCGCAGACGATCTCGTTGTTTATTGATCTGGTTACGTCAAAGAAAAAATAATCAGCGTCCGGGCCGTCACCCCTGAAAACATCCGTCCGGTTATTTGCTATATCGTAGTGAAATAGTCCATTTCTGGAAGCAATCCAAAGCGCCCCGCCGTCGTAAAAACCGTCTTGCAGGTCGTATTTAAGCAGGTCTCGAGCCTGGCTGCCGGGCGCGGAGGCGATGCTGATCCTGTGGTTATCCAAATTGTATTTGAACAGGCCTTTGTTTGTGGTGACGTAGCAGGTGTGGTCATCAACCTTAATCAGTCTCCGGATATTATATACAAGCGCCAGTGAGTCAGGGACCGGCAATTTGCTTTGAAGCAATATGCCGGTCTGCGGGTCCCATTCTATCACTTTTTTTTGAGTTACCAGCAGCATTTTATGCCTGGAAACCTGGACAAAGTCATATATTTTCCGCGTTCGCGGATCGGTGTTGTATACCTTTAAAAGTTGTTTGGTTTTCCAGTTTACCTGGACCATCCCCTGCGTATACGAAGCCATCCAGACAACGGTACTGTCATATTTATCCGGGGTAATTTTGTTTATGGTCACCTGGTTTAAGCTGCTTTTATTTAAAACCCGCATTTTCCATTGCTGATTCGTAAAATCGAGCATGCTGACGCCCGCGCCGGTGGCCACCCATAGACTCCCCCGGCTATCCAAAAAGAACTTCGAAATCACATTATCAGGCAGGCTGTACGGGTTGTTATCGTCGTGCACATAGGAGAATTCCACTCTTTTCGTACTGGTATTATATATCTTCATCCCCCTGCCCTCAGTGGCGACGAACAGGTATCTTTTAGTCTTATCCTGGTTTAAAAATTGCAAATCGTTTATATCAATATCCCTTATCCCCCCGGCTGCGGGCAAAATATTATCCAACCCTGCAAACGTGAACAAGCCCTGGTTAGTGCCCAGGTATATCGCGTCGCTGCTTTTGGCTACCGTAAATATTTTTAAAAGAGAATGCTTATAAGTTAATGTGCCTGACGAATACGTGTTTTTTTTGATATTGTAGATATATACTTTTTCGCGGCTTGATACCAACAGCTCGTTATCATCAAGCTTGTAAGTACAAAGCGGATCGACGATATTAGTGAGAGATGTAAACGATATTTTCATGGACCTCACGTCGATTTTCGCCAGGCCGTATTCGCATACAAACCAAATGTAGTTTTTTTGAACGAAGAGGGCGTTCACGGCTTTGACAGGATGCTTTACATCAGGCTGCACATAAACAAACCGGCCGCTCATTTCGTCATAATAGCATAATCCTTCCGAAGTTACCCATATACGGCCGTCATTATCGCTGATCACACTGGTGTAATTATCCCTTATCGCGCCGGTTCCCGGGTCAAAACTGTTAAAGTAAACTGTCCGGTTCCCGTCAAACCGCTGTACGCCGCTGCTGGATGTCCATAGGTAGCCATGTTCGTCGGTTGTTAAGGTAAGTATCTCGCGACTGATAAAATGGTTCTGGCTATTAAAGTTTTCAAACCGCCAATCTCCGTTTGGTATAAACCCTTGCGCCAGAAGATGAAATGAAGACAGCACCAGCAATATTCCAAATGCAAATTTGGCCATGGGTTAAAGCTTTAATTAACGAGGAATTCAGAATATTAAAAAGTAATAATATTCGAAAATTACATAAAAAGATATTGAAATTAATAATTAAAGAGGTGAGATTAGAAATTTGGAGTATGCTTTTCCAGCTTCACATAACTAAAATGTGAAAATTTTTACGCAAAGAACGCGACTATAACATTTTGGGGGTATGCGGAGGGCCATGGGCAATGAACCAGGAGTCAAGAATCAAGAGCCAGGAACCAAGTCAAAAATATTTGATTCCTGGCTCTCGAAAATCAGTACTTCAGCACAATAAACCCGGTTTTATGTTTGACAGCACCGTTAACGGTGTAATCCAGCTGATAAAAATAAGTGCCGGGTAACTGCATTTTCCCGTTTTTGTTGCTATGCCCGTCGAAAGCTTTGGCGGCGTTATCATAGCCTTTTGCCTCATAAACGACCTGCCCGTCGCGGGTCATGATGGATAGCTTGTTGTCGGGGTAGGCTTGTATCCCGTCGAGCATAAGGAAATCGTTTATGCCATCTCCGTTGGGTGATAGGCCCTGGTGTACTTGTATGCCATCTTCAGCCAGTGCTGGCGTTTCGGTGGGTTTGGTTACACTGATACCGGGGCCATAACTGTCGGCTCCGCCCGAGGCCCTGTTTACCGTTACTGTGTAGGTTTTGGTGGTTACCTTATCCGAAGCGGTTACCGCTACATTTATAGTATTTGCACCTACAGCCAAATTAATGGCGCCGGATGCCGTTCCGGAAGCTACCATTGTTCCGTTTATTTTTATCGTTGCATCCGGGTCGCTGGCTGTCGGGGTAACGGTTACCGAGGTAATCGGGTTGTTCACAGCGTCAGTATAGCTGGTGGTTGCACTGGCAAACGTGGGGCTGAAGGTTCCCTTGCTCATTTTCAGCGAACTGAGGTTATCGTTGTTTGATGAAGCGCGGTTTACTGTTACCGTATAGGTTTTTGTGGTGGTGCCGTCCGATGCTGTTACCACTACATTAACGGCATTTGCGCCTACGGCTAAGTTAATAGCCCCCGACGCTGTTCCCGAAGCCACGACTGTTCCATTTACTTTTACCGTTGCTGTTGGGTCGGTAGTGGTTGGTGTAACGGTCACCGAAGTGATGGTGTTTCCAACTGCGTCGGTATAGCTGGTGGTAGCACTGGCAAACGTTGGGCTGAAAATACCTTTGCTCATTTTCAGCGAGCTGAGGTTATCAACGCTGTTCGCGGTGCCGGTGCGGGTTACCGTTACGGTATAGGTTTTAGTGGTTTTGCCGTCTTCTGCCGTTACCTTTACCAGGATCGTGTTATTGCCAAATGCCAGGCTAACCGGGCTTGATTCGGCTCCTGAAATTACCGGTATGCCGTTCACGGTCACCCTTGCCCCGGTGTCAAGGGTTGTAGGGATTACCTTTACCGTGGTTTTGGCATTGCCAACGGTGTCGGTGTAGCTGGTAACATTACGGTCGAATGGCCAGCTAAACCGCCCTGAACTCATCTTCAGCGAGGAAAGATCGGCGTCGCTGTTAGCCGGGCGGCTTACTGTTATGGCGTAGGTTTGGCTTGTCGTGCCATTCTGTGCGGTTACTTTTACGTTAATGGTGCTTGTGCCGAACGGCACATTGATTGGCTTTGATGCTGTGCCGGAAGCTACCGTTGTTCCGTTTACCTGTATCGTAGCGGTTGGGTCGGCGGCGGTCGGGGTGACCGTTACTGAAGATATGAGGTTTCCCACGGCATCCGTATAGCTGAGGTTGCCGGCAGAAAACGCCGGGCCGAATATCCCCTTGCTGATCTTTAACAAAGCCAGCTTGTCGTTACTTGAGGCTACTGTATATGCCCAAACGGCGCCCTGGCCGAGGTTGTCTTCAGAGCCACCCACCATGGCCGTTTTGCCGTCGGCGCTGATGGATACCGACCAGCCCCGGAATGCCAAGCCTGTACCGCCGCCCGTGCCAACCAGCTTGCCGCCCTGCTGGCTCCATACGCCCCCGCTGCGGGTATATACCCAGGCCGCGCCCTGGTAGCTGTTATCTCCATATCCACCCACCATGGCCGTTTTGCCGTCGGCGCTGAGGGATACGGATATGCCTTGTTGTGCCGCGCCTGTATTGCCCGTGCCAACCAGCTTGCCGCCCTGCTGGCTCCAGGCGCCCCCGCTCCGGGTATATACCCAGGCCGCGCCCTGGTAGCTGTTATCTCCATATCCACCCACCATGGCTGTATTACCATCGGCGCTGAGGGATACGGATATGCCCTGTTGTGCCAAGCCTGTACCGCCGCCCGTGCCAACCAGCTTGCCGCCCTGCTGGCTCCAGGCGCCCCCGCTGCGGGTATATACCCAGGCCGCGCCCTGCCTGCCGTTGTCGTTAGATCCGCCCATGATGGCCGTATTGCCGTCGGCGCTAAGGGATACGGATATGCCTTGTTGTGCCGCGCCTGTATTGCCTGTGCCAACCAGCTTATTGCCCTGCTGCCTCCACGCGCCCCCGCTGCGGGTATATACCCATGCGGCGCCCTGGCTGCCGTTGTCTGCATATCCGCCCACGATGGCCGTATTGCCATCGGCGCTGAGGGATACGGACCAGCCCTGGAATGCCGCGCCTGTACTGCCTGTGCCAACCAGCTTGCCGCCCTGCTGGCTCCATACGCCACCGCTGCGGGTATATACCCAGGCGGCGCCCCGGTTGTTGTTGTCTCCACGTCCACCCACGATGGCCGTATTGCCGTCGGCGCTGAGGGATACGGATAGGCCCTGGTATGCCGCGCCTGTACTGCCTGTGCCAACCAGCTTGCCGCCCTGCTGGCTCCATACACCGCCGCTGCGGGTATATACCCAGGCCGCGCCCCGGCCGAGGTTGTCTTCAGAGCCACCCACGATAGCCGTATTGCCATCGGCGCTGAGGGATACCGAACTGCCCTGATTTGCTGGGGTTGTATTGCCCGTGCCGACCAACTTGCCGCCCTGCTGCGCGCCGGGGCGTAATGTTGGCGTAACGGTGAAATTGCCGCTGCTTGTTGCGGTACCACTGCCTGTGGTAAGCGATATGGTACCTGTAATCGCGCCCGGCATTACAAAGCCCGTTAATACCGTGCCCGTATTTTTAATAACCAATGCGGTAGCCCCGCCAATGCTGAAGGCCGTAGGCGTACTTAAATTGGCGCCGTTTATGGTAACCAAAGTGCCCACCGCGCCGCTTGCCGGCGAAAATGAAGTGATGGCAGGACGCTGGGCAAACAGCCTTATGCTGCACAATAACATTACGCACAATAAAAACCACCCCGTGCGGTTTTTGGCCTGGCCTTCAAAAAAATGGTGGATCCTGTCTGAAATTGTTATTGTTTTGGTTGATGATGTTTGCTCCCACCGTGCCGGGGCGCTGATTGTTGTT
>Ga0134127_10000769_pt1 | contig 26631 bp, 22 predicted proteins | sample KB31753_FD_96459 | JGI IMG/M metagenome (GOLD analysis project Ga0134127, IMG submission 96459) | Terrestrial soil microbial communities with excess Nitrogen fertilizer from Kellogg Biological Station, Michigan, USA - KB3-175-3 | ecosystem: Environmental > Terrestrial > Soil > Unclassified ... | reverse complement strand
GGCGGCGGGCGGTGCGGCCGGCTCGTCGACCACCGAAGTCTCCAGTTCCACCGCGTCGAGGTGCGGGACCGGCGCGGCTTCCTCAGCTGCCATCGCCTCGCCTGCGGCCGCCACCGCGCCCGGCACCGCCGAGCTTCCTTCGGCCTGCTCCCGCCTCAGCTCATGGATCCGCTCCAACTGAGCCCGAGCTTCGTCGTTGCTTCGGTCCACGGCGAGGAGCGCGTCCAGCCAGCGCTCCGCGGCATCGTAGTGCATGAGGCGCTCGTTGATGTCCGCGAGCGCCTTGAGCGCGATCACGTTCTCGCCGTCAAGACTCAGGACGTGGCTGAAGGCACGCTCCGAGTTCGGCAGATCATTGAGGTCCCAATGGCAGCGGCCGAGCACGATGTTGGCCGGGATGTAGTCGGGGTGCTTCTCGAGACCGGGAGCGAGAATCTCCAGGGCCCGCTCGGGGTCCTTCTGCTTGCGGTAAGCCTCCGCGAGGGGGGCAAAGGTCAGGCCACTCGGGTTCTCCCGCCAGCGGCTCTCGAGCTTCGCGATCTCGCTAGTGGACATCCCAATCCCGGGTCTGGGGGTACGCGACGGCGAGCGTGCTAAGTCGTTGCAGGGGTTGTCGCGGAGAGTAGCGATCCGCGCGGGGACTGTCAACTGTCCAGCAGGCCCTGCGTCCTTGAGGTTTGACGTTGTCTGGCTTAAGCTTATGCCCTCTTTGTCTCGTGGGGAACCTGCATTGATGCGGTTGATTCGAGGTTTCGCCGGAAAGGTGGCCGGCGCGGTCTTCGCCGTCCTCATGCTGATCTTCATTCTGACCATGGCGCCGTGGGACAAGATCACCACCGGCACCACGGTCGGTAAGGTGAACGGGCGCCCGATCGACGTGCGTGCCTATGAGACCGAGGTGCAACGAACGACCGAAGCCCGGCAGCGCGAGTCCTCGGAGAACGTCGGGCTGGACGATCAGCAAGCCATCCGGAACGAGGTCTGGGACCAGTTCGTCACCGCCGAGCTGCTCCAATCGCAGTACCGGGACCGGAATGTCCAGGTGAGCGACGACGAGGTGGTCGATGCGCTTCGCACGTCCCCCCTGCCGCAGTTTCTGCGCGAGCCGGAGTTTCAGACCAAGGGTCAATTCGACCTGGCCAAATACCAGAAGTGGTTGACCTCCAGCGTCGCCCAGCAGTTCCTCCCGCAGCTCGAGCTCGAGTATCGCGATCAGTTGGAGCGGGCTAAGCTGTTCCGCACCGTCACCGCGGATGTGTACCTCTCCGACCCGGCGATCTGGGAGCGGTATCGAGACGATCACGAGACGGCGAAGATCGATCTCGCTGCCATCGTGCCGCGAACGGCGGTGCCGGATTCCTCGGTCAGGGTGAGCCCGGCGGAAATCGACGCCTGGTACCAGGCGCACAAGACGGACCTCAACCGTCCCCGCACCATCTACACCAGCTTCGTCGCGGTCTCGCGCCTCGCTGACGCGTCAGATACAGCTGCCGCCCTGGCACGAGCGGAAGGTGTGCGGAAGGAGATCGTGGGCGGTGCTCCCTTTGCCGAGGTTGCCAAACGGGAGTCGGCCGACACCGTGTCGGGCAACAAGGGCGGCGACCTGGGCGAGTGGACCAAGGGGGCTTTCGATCCGGCGTTCGATTCGGTCGCGTTCTCGATAAAGCTCAACGAGACATCGGAGCCGGTGCGCACCCAGTTCGGCTACCACATCATCCAGGTTACCAGCCGTAACGGGAAGAAAGCCAAGGGCCGCCACGTTCTGATCCCCATCGAAGTGACGGGGAAGCATCGCGATCGGCTGGACGCGCAAGCAGATTCTCTTGACAAGCTCGCCGCCGAGCAGCTGGACCCGGCTGCCCTCGACACGGTCGCCCGCGCCCTCGGGCTCCAGGTCGGCAAGTCGAAGCCGCTCGCTGATGGCGGCAAGATGCAAATCGGGATGCTCACACTGCCGGATGCCGGTGCCTGGGCGAGCACGGCGAAAGTCGGTCAGGTCAGCTCGATCATCGAGACGCCCTTCGCGATGTACCTGTTCCGGGTGGACAGCATTCATCCTGCCGGTGTGCCGACGTTGGCCGACGCAAAGGACGAGGTCACCGGGGCGATACGCAACGACAAGAAGAAGGCGCACGCTCGTGCGCTGGGCCAGGTTCTGCTCAAGCGGATCGACGGCGGCGCCACCCTGGCGCAAGCAGCCGACTCGCTCAAGCTGCCGCACCAGGTCTACGGCCCGTTCACGCGGATCAACTCACCGATTCAGGATCCGCTCGTCACCGGGGCGGCGTTCGGTCTGCCCGGCGGCAAGCACAGCAGCCTGATCGACACCAAGGACGGGCTCTACGTGCTCCAGGTCCTCGAGCGGACTCCCGCCGATTCCGCTGCATTCACCAAAGAGCTGCAGCAAGCGCGAGCCCGGGCCAACCAGGAAGCACGTCAGGAACGGGTGCAGAACTACGTGGCGGGTCTTCGCAGCACAGCGAAGATCGTGGACAACCGGAGCAAGTTGCTGCAGACGCGGGGGCAGACGCAGGGGAGTTGATCAGCTATCAGCTATCAGAAGCCAGAACGCCGGCCGCCCTCCAGGTCCGGGACCTGGAGGGCGGTTTTCGTTGACGGAGAGGCTGACGGCTGACAGCTGATAGCTGTTAGCTCTACTGCGACAACCGCTTCGGCTCCCCCGACGACGGTGCGGGTTGGGACGGGCTGTCCAGCTGGCGAGGGGCCGGCGGGCGCTCGTCCTGATTGCCCAGAATCGCATCCTGCGTGTCGGTAAGGCTGCGCTTGAATTCCCGAATGCCCTTGCCGATCGAAGACCCTACCTCGGGCAGCCGTTTGGCCCCGAAGAGGAGCAGAACGACCACCACAATCAGCATGATCTCCGTGAAGCCGAGATTTCCCACAGGCCCTCCTAGAAGAGCGACCGCGCGATCAAGTACGCTACCAGCACACCCACCAGGCTGAGCAGCGAGACATGCAGACCGATGGGACCCAGGGTGAAGTTTACCACCAGGAGATCGATGGAGACAGGCCCGAAGGTCGGCGACGCCGTCGAGGTGAAAAAGGTCTTGGCGGCGCTGTCGGGGAGCCATTGGCGCAGGAACGAGGTGAGGAAGCCCCCCGCGATGAATCCGGTGACTAGCACCCCGATGTAGAATCCGGGCCGATGAGGTCCGCTGGCCATTCAGCTCCGCCGGTCGAGGACGTAGGTGATACTCGCTCGCAGGGCGTCGCGAGCGGGCGAGGACGGCAGACAATCCAGCTCGGCATCGGCCTGCTGGCCGAGGCGCTGAGCCCGCTCGCGGGCGTAGTCGAGCCCGCCCACGTGGGCGACGGCACCGATTACCTCGGCGATCTGGCCCTCGTTCGGCTCGGCGCTCCGAAGCAGCGCCGCGACCCCCCGGCGCTCCGCATCGCTCATCCGGGGCAATGCATGGATCAGCGGCAGGGTCACCTTGTGCTCCCGGAGGTCCGAGCCCGAAGGCTTCCCGAGCACAGTTGCGTCCGCCGTGTAATCGAGCAGATCGTCCACGATCTGGAACGCCATGCCCAACGCCTCGCCGAATCGCTGCACGGCGGCTCGCTGGGGAGCCGGCGCCTTCAACGCTCCCAGCTCCGCGGCACCGGCCAGCAACGAGGCGGTCTTGGCGCGGATCAGCAGATCGTATTGCTCCTCGCTGAAGGAGAGCGGATCGTGGGCCAGTAGTTGGCGCATCTCGCCGACCGTCATCTCGTTGGTCACCCGGCTCAGAACTCGCAGCGCCTCGAACTGATTCAAGCGCACCAGCTCGATGACCGCGCGCGAGTACAGGTAGTCGCCCATGATGACCGATATCTGGTGGCTGAACAGCGAGTTGATGGTCGGCATGCCGCGGCGAAGCACCGAGTGGTCCACCGAGTCGTCATGCACCAGGGTCGCGAGATGGATCAGCTCGACCACGGCTGCGAGAGTCCCGGCATGGTCCGCCGCAGACCCCGTCGCCTGATCGGCGAGCAGCATGATCGTGGGTCGGAAGAGCTTGCCCTGCATCTGGAGCAGATGCGAGTTCACGTCCCTGATCAGCTGAAAATCCGCCTCGATGATCCGGCGCAGGTCCCGCTGGACCCGCTCCAGCTCGCTCCGGACGGGCTCCTGCAGCTCGGCCAGCGAGACCCGGGCGACCGGCGAGCTCATGCGTTGCGCCCGGCGGTGAGCCGCGGAATGCGCTCGCCAAGATCCATGAAGCGGATGTCCACCGCCAGCGCCCGCTCGTAGGAACGGAGGGCATCCTTGAGCTTGCCCTGGGCCTCCGCCGACCGCCCGAGCCAGTACAGCAGTCCGATCTTCGCCTCGTCGCCACCCGCCTCGCCGTCCACCCCTCGCCGCAACACCGTTTCCGCAATCCCGAACTGGCCCTTGTCGAAGAAGGCGACGCCGAGCGCTTCCGAGGTCCGCAACCGGCCCTCCGGCGCGCGGAGCGCCTTCTGGAATTCGGCAATCGCCTCGTCGAGCAGGCCCATTTCCTTGAATGCGACGCCGAGATCGTAGTGGGTCTGGTAATCATCCACATCGAGGTTCTGCTCGATACCTCTTTTGAACTCGGCCAGCGTCTCCTCGAAGTTCTTCTGCTCGTCGTCGGTGGGGGTTGCGCCCTCGACCCTCATCCGAGTGTCCCGCGGCCGAGCAGTTCCGCCAAGCACCAATGAGCCAAGGTCGACGAAATCGTCTCTCGAGCCCGCACCGGCTCCCACCGGGGCGGCCGGCGGCTGGGTTGGGCTGGGCGGAGGCGGAGTCGCCCCCGATACTCGAGGTGCAGCCGCGGCCGGTGGCGCAGGCGCGGCGCCAGCGGGCCCGCCCCGAGTCGGCTTCCGAGCCGGTGGTTCCTCTTCGGGTGACGGCCCAAGCAGCTCCGCGAGCGCTCTTCCCGCGGCCCGATTACCGGGCTCGTGATCGAGCACTCGCTGGTAAACAGCGATGGCTTTCTCGGTCTCACCGATCCGGCGGAGCGTTGCTGCCAGCGAAAGGTAGGCCTCGAGCATCCGGCCGCGGCTTCCGGTCCGGTACGCCAATTCGACCAGTTTTTGATAGTGGGCGATGTCGTCGGGCTCGAGCCGAATCAATTTGACGATCATGTCGCCCGCTTCCTGCCAGGCTTCGCGCGCCTCATAGCATTCGCGGGCGAACACGAACTCGTCTGCGGCTCGCCGCGTGTCGCCGGCGGCGAGCAATGCCTCGGCCAGAGCATGATGGGCAGCGGGGTCTTCCGGACGATCCGCCACCGCTTGTTCCAGCGCATCCATCGGGCTCTGCCGCGATTCGGCGACCGGCGGGGCAGCCTCGGCCGGGACGGGCTCCGGGGCCGGCGGTGCTTCGGCCGCCACTTCGGTGATCGATGCGGCGGCGGCCTCCACCGGCGCAGCCGTGGCTTCGTCCAGCTCGATCTCTGCTGGCTCGGCCTCGATGAAGTCGAGCGTAACCCCGGTTTCCGGCGGCGAGGCCGTAGGGATCTCGGCTTCGGTCAGGCTCTCTGCCAGCACGTCCGACAGATCGAAATCGGGTTCCACCGTGCTGTCGAAGCCAGCGGGCCGATCGGCGGGCTTGTCGAGGGCGAGATCATCCTCGAACCCCTCAATCTGTATCCCGTCGAAGTCGGACTGCACGTCGGGCAAATCGAAGCTCGAGGCCTCCCGCGGCGCGGCGTTCAAGCTGGTGGCTTCGAAACCGCCCAGCGGCTCGGCTACTTCCGGCTCCGGCGCGCCCGAATCCGCCTCGGCGAACGCGGCGTTGACTTCCAGGCCCTCCGGGGCAGCGACCGGCGGGGCTTCTTTCGCCGCTGGAGCGGACGCCGCGGGCGCGCCGAATCCGGTGTCGAGAAAAACCAGGTCGCCGCCACGCCGCCGGGGCGCCGGCGTCTCAGGCTCAGCCTCTGTTTCGTCGTGCTGCTCGCGCGGCAGACGGGAAGCACCGGCGCCCCCAACTGCTTCCAGCTGGGCGCACAAGCGGTCCAGCTCTTCGCGTGCGTGCTCGCCGCGGGACGCGGCCCGCAGCAGCTCGATCAACATCACCCGGATGTCCGGGCTGCCGGAGAACTGATCGGCGAACGCCTTGACGGCGCCGAAGGCCTCGTCGAGCTGGCCCTGAGCGTTCATGCGCTCGAGATACTCGAGCAAGTTGCGCTTGGCCTCGATGACCACGTTCTTGCGAGCGTGGAGGCGGGCGAGATGCAGGTAGGTCGAGGTCCGCCCCGGATTCACCCGCAGAATCTTGCCGCAGAGGGCGATCGCGTTGTTGAAGAAGCCCTGATCGCCGTACAGCTCGACCGCACGCTCGTAGTGGCGTACCGCCGACGGCGTGTCGTTCACCTTTAGGTACAGGTCGCCAACGCGATTGTAGAGCGAGAGGTCCGGCGTCGCATCCTTGCCGGATTCGATTTGCTGGATGGCCTTGAGGTACACCTCAATGGCCTTCCGCCAGTCCTCCTTCTGCTCGAACTTCCGCGCGCTGTCTTTGAGCTTTTCCAGACTCATTCGGCATCGGGCGGAAAAGGGGGAAACAGGCGATGGGACTTGGACTTGGAAGTTAGGGAGGGGTCTCTACCGGGGCAAGCAGACCGGCGACTCACAGAGTCCCCGGATCCAGCTCCCCCGTCGCCACCGCGCGGTAGAGGCGCTCGAGGTCGGGGGTCGGTGGACGGTCTTCCTCCAAGGGCGGAACCGGTGGCGTGAGGCCCCGAACCCTGCCATACAGCTCGCCCACGCCGTTGCCCGGACGTAACGGCTTGAGGAACTCGAGTCCCTGGGCAGCGCAAAGCAGCTCCGCCGCGACCACCCGCTGAGCATTGGTCAAAATGCGCCGGGCCTTCACCGCGGCAGCCATACCCATGGGGACGAAATCTTCCTGATTCGCATCAGTGGGGATGGAGCCGATGCTCGCCGGCATCGCAAGCGCCCGCGATTCAGCCACCAATGACGCGGCAGTGATCTGCACCATCATGTACCCGGATCGAAGTCCCGGATCGCGCGTGAGAAACGCAGGGAGGCCTTGCGAAAGGTCCGGGTTCACCAGCCGCTCGACCCGACGTTCCGAGATCGCCTGGAGCGTTGTGAAGCCGACAGCGAGAAAGTCCAGTGCCTGAGCAACCGGCTGGCCATGGAAGTTGCCGCCGGACACAACCTCGCCGTCGTCAAACACCAAAGGGTTGTCCGTCGAGGCGTTCAGCTCGACCAGGGCGGTCTCCTCGGCGAAGCGCAGAGCGTCCGCGACCGCGCCGAGCACTTGAGGGGCACAGCGCAGGCTGTAGGCGTCCTGCACGCGTGGATCGTTCTCCCGGTGAGACTCCCGGATCTCGCTGTTTTCGAGCAGCGCGCGCATGAGAGCTGCGGCCCGCCGCTGGCCTTTATGGGGCCGCGCGTCGTGAATTCGCGGATCCAGCGGCGCCGGCGTGCCCCGGAGCGCTTCCAGGCTCATCGCAGCGGCACCCAAGGCCGTTCGCCAGAGCACCCAGCCGTCGTGCACCAGGAGGGTGAGCAACGTCGTCTGCGCCTGCGTGCCGTTGATGAACGACAGGCCCTCTTTGGGAGCAAACCGAAACGGCGAAAGCCCGGCCTCAGCCAGGCAGGGTCCGGCCGCCAGCTGTCGTGGAGCGCCCGGCCCGGTCGCGATCAGGTCGCCTTCCCCCATGAGTGCAAGCGCGACGTGGCTCAATGGCGCGAGGTCGCCGCTCGCACCGACACTACCCTGTTCCGGTACCAGTGGCAGCAGACCTCCATTGAGGAGCCCGAGCAGCGCATCCACCAGCGCAGGGCGGACGCCGCTGGTGGGGCGGAGCAGCACGTTCGCCCGGAGCAACATGAGGCCGCGGACGACGTCGGCGGGGAGCGGGTCGCCCACACCGGCGGCGTGGCTCCGAATGAGATTGGCCTGCAGCTGGTCGAGCTGGTCGGGAGGAATGGAAACGTTGGCCAGCTTGCCGAACCCGGTATTGATACCGTACATGGTTCGGCCGTCGGCGATGGCAGACTCGACGATCGCCCGGCTCGCGGCCAACCGCTCGCGGGCTCGAGCATCAACCAGCACCTTGACGCGGTTGTCCCGCGCGACCCGCACCACGTCGGCAATCGTGAGGGAAGCGCCGTCGAGCTCGAGCGGTTCCGGCATGGGCCCGAATCTCGACAGGGCAAGATCGCCGCACAAGCCGGGCGCGGTGTCGTAGCCGGCGGGGCGGAGGCCACCTAGGGCTTGCGACCCTTGCGGAGCTCCGGATTACCGGGATCGGTCTGGAACGACCACTCGAGGATAAGGAACCGGTCGCCCACGTGCGTGGGTCGCACCGCGCCGTACAACACCGAGCCACCGGGCCCAGCCGTCTCGAACACGTAGCCGAGGCCAGGCAGCGCGGTCGCGCCTGTGGTGCTGTAGTCGAGCACCGGCGACCTCGAAACCAGGGGATCGGGAGCGAGGTCGATGCTGGTGAGGTCGGCCACCGGAAGGCTGTCATACAGCGCGAGCAGGGTCCCCGCGCGCCGCGGCAGAAAGAACAGGGAATCGTTCGCGTCCCGTTCCACCGAGAAATCCGCTTCGGCACTGGTGCCCGACACGATGCGTCCGAGCTCGTTCCGCTCCACCAGGCCATCGCCGTTCAGATCGTTCCAGAAGCGAAATCCACTTTGGGCCCCCTGCACCTGACGGGCGAAGACCACCACGTTCCTGGCGTCAGGGCGCGGGGTGTCCTGCCGCGGATCCGAGCGGGGCCCTTCGAGCTGGTCCAGGCTCATGGCGGTTACCGAAAAGCACTCCGCGATACCGTTGCTCAGCGCGCCGACCACGAACTCGGGCGCGACCGTCGAGCCCTCCAGCTGCCAGTTCGTGCCGCACTGACCCTTGAGGTAGTCGCTTCCGAAGCTGTAACTCGTGCTGTACACGCGGTAGCTCTGGAAGGCGTTGGGATTGGCCGCGAACGCGTTGTCGTCCCACACCAGAGCGACCGCGCCGTCGAGCGAGGTGCTCACCAGGCCGGTAGGCTTGGCGAGCACTGTTCCTGTACCGGGGGCCGGGCCGGTGGAGTCCGAGGAGCACGCGGCGAAGGCAACCACCGCGAGTATCAGGCACGCGCGCATGTAAACCTCTTGCATTGGAAGGCGATGACCTTGTCGCGCGCGTGCACGGGTCGTGCCAAAGAAGCGGGAGAAGGGGAGTGGAAGGATGGGGAAACGGAGCGCCCCTTCCCGTGCCCATTCTCTCTTCCCACCCGATTCCGTCCCGCCTAGATGACAGTTACTGCCCGAACGTGGCCTGGTTGTAGTCGAATTTGAGGGCCGGGAGGTCGATCAAGAAGATCGAGAAATACACCGCGAAATTGGTGTTCGCGTTCCGGGTGAAATTGAATTGCGCACGCCAGTCGTGCAGATCGCGCTGGAGGGCCACCGACTGCGACTCGAAGCGGCTGTCGGTCAGGTTGTACTGCGCAGTCCATTGGATAGTCCAGAATCGGGTCGGTGACAGGCCGGTGGTGAAGTTCAGGTTCTTCTGGGATGGAATCTCCGGTCGTCCCGGGACAGGTCGGGTCCGCTGAACCGTATAGCTCAAACTCACAGAGAAGGGTTGGTGTGGGAGGGAGACCTGGTTGGGGCTGAAGAACGTGGTCGGGCGCGCCCCCTGAGCCTCGTAGGGTATCTGCGCGTATTCGTCTCCCCTCCGCGCCCGGGCCCCCGCTTTCGGCCCGTGGCCGAGCCCGAAAATCGAGCCGATCGCCCGGAAGGTGTTGGCCGAGAGCGTGAAGTTGGTCTGGAGGCTGGTGAGAAACGGATCGAACGTGGCCGTGTCAGTGCCCACTACGCCGCGCCACAGGTCATGGGTAACACTCAGGTTGAATCCCGGCAGCAAGTCGCTCAGAAACGAGTTGGTCAACGTCTGGGTCGTCCAGCCGGTACGGCCGGGCTTCTTGGCCTGCTCGAAGTCGTAAGCGATCGGGGACGTATTGATGCTCAGCAGCTTGATCTTCCGAACCGCGGTTTCGGAGGTATCGCCCGGCGGCGGCTTGAGCTTTGCTTCGAACGTGTTGCTCATGCCCAGGCTCAGCGTCTGCGTGGGGTCGATTCTCAACTGGAGCGGTTGACCCGGTGGTGTGATCGCCCGCGCGAAGGCTTCGGAGATGGACGCCGCCGGGGAGTAGTTGAATTGAATGATCGGCGAAAAGCTGTGGCGGATGCGGGAGAGCGGTCCGAACCCGGGGTAGAAGCCGAAGAGTGTCGGCGTCGATGACACGCCGAAGAGAAATCGTTTCCCTTGGATCACCCAGGCGCCGCCGGTCTCTCGGTTTCGGATCGCAAAGGCCTGGCCGGTTTTGTTGGTCACGCCGACGGAGGGAATGATCCGCCAGGTCCGCTGAAAGAGGACCGGTAGGCTGAAATTCGTTTGCCAGTCGAAGGTGGTCGAAAAATTCCCTGGAAAAAATTGGGTGACCGTCTCCGAATCCGCCGGTGTTACCAGCCCCGGTGCGAGAAACGCCAACGTCTGTCGGGCCGTGGTCGATTGATCCACCAGACTCACCGAGTTGGACCAGTTGAAGCTGCCCAGCCGGAACGGCGTCGAGAAGTTGAACGATGTGTTCCGCGTGCCGGCTAGCTGCGGTATCGTGTCCACCGTCCCATCCGGCCGGGCGATAAGCAGGCTCTGCGCCGGCGTGTTGGCCGTGAGGTCGTTGGTGAGGCTCAGGTTGGGCGACCAGGTGATGTTGCGCGAAATGTCGAGCGGATTAGGTGAGAGAGTCAGGGCCGGCAGCTCAGTGGACGAGCTGTTGTCCGTCAAACTCTGCCGTCGGTTGCCACCCAGATTGACAATGCCCCAGCGAAACCGTTTCTGAAGACTCACGGCGCTGTTCACCTGCTGCGTGTTCTGCAGCGGGTTCAGCGCGTTCTGGGCTACGACAAACGAGTTGCTAACGTAGGCCAGGCTCAGATTGAGACTGGTGTTGAGATCGAACTGCTGGCGGTGCTGCCACTGAAAGCTGGTCGCCGCACCACCCCCGTTCTGGAACTGCCGGCTTACCTCGAAGGCTCCACCCATGAACCGGTTGAGCACGTTGTACTGCATGCTGGCCCCGATCTGCACGTACTGACTGGAAAACCAGTCCAACCGGAACGTGACGTCCATGTAATCGTTGGTGGCCCAGTAGTAGCCGATGTTGCTGATCTGTCGGTGGTAGGACGGGGACGTCGGGATGATGTCGGCGAAGCCGAACTGCGGAATCAGAATCCCCGAGTGACGGCCCGGCCGGATGTCCTGATATATGAACGGCAGCCAGATGATCGGTACGTCACGAACATAAAGCACGATCGGTCGCGCCACGAAGGCTTTCTTCGATACCCACTTCACCTGCTTCGCCACGAAATGGTAGTGGGGCGTCGGCAGGTCGCAGCTCGTGATCTCGCTGGACGCCGCGTACAGCCGTGTCGCGCTCGAGTCCGCGGCCACGTTTCCCCGAATGAACCAGTTCGCCTCGCCGGCGGAGAAGCTGGTTAAGGCATTCTTGATCACGCCTCGCCGCGTACAGGTGTTGTAGGAAATGGACCCGCCGACCAAAACCTGGCTCTTGTCGAAGAGATGAGGCTCACCGCCGGCCTCCAGAATGCAGCTCGCCTCCTGGTACCGCACCGTATCCGCCTCGAGCTTGACTCCCTGCTGTTCGGTCAGCGCCTGTCCCTGGAGTTGGATTCGCCGGTCTTCGGCGTAGTACGTCGCCGAATCCGCTTTGTAGCGAGTCGCTTTGTAGCCGGTCCGCTTGAGCAGCTCCGTAAGCACCGAGTCTTCCTGCGGGAACTGTCGGGTGGGAGCAGTCGGGAGGCCCAGGAGCCGGGCGGTCGCGGTGTCGAGCGGTTGGCTCGGACCTACCTGCCCGATCCCGATGCCCTGTCCCGGCCGAATCCCCGGTACCAGCCCGCCGATCCCGCCGGCCTGCCCCGGAACCTGCGGCTGCTGCCCGTAGGCACGCGAGGGAAGGCCCGCTAATACCAGAAGCACCAGGCAAATCGTAACGGCGTTCTTTGTGCGGAGATCGCACAACCGACGCCCCTCGAGCTGGCCGAGGAATGGCCTTTCCCCGCGATGGTTCGCCATGGGGCCAGGGCTAGGCGCCCGGGCTTAACGCCCGAGGTTCTTGAGACGGTCGCGCGCCAGCGCAGCTTCGTTGGATTGCGGGTACTGCCGAATGACCCGCTGGTAGGCGTCCTTCGCCGAAGCGGTGTCTTTTCGACGCTCCGCCAGGAGACCAAGGTTGTAGAGCGCAGCGGAAGCGCGAGCAGACTGGGGATAGCGGCTCAGCACCTGCCGGTAGTACGCCGCCGCGGAATCGGGATTCTCGGCCGCAAAGCTCTGACCCAAGAAGTACAATGCGTCGGGCACGCGTTCGCTCGTGGGGTACGTCTGCAGCAGCTGTCGGAACCCGATCCGTGCCGTCGACGTGCTTCCTCGACGCAGCTGGGCAACAGACGCTTCGTACATCTGGTCGGCGCTCGCGCTGGGAGCAGCCGCGCCGCCCCCCCGGCCGGTGTCGGCCGCGCCTGCCGGGCCCGTCGCCCCGCCCGGGGACGAGGCGCCCGCGGCGCCGATTTCCGCGCCGCGGGCTTCGAGCTGCGTACGGAGCTCGGTCAGACGCTGCTGGCTCTGGCCGGTGAGCTCCTGTAACTGCACCAACTGCTGCTGGATGTTGTAGAGATCCTGACGAGTGTCGCCCCGAAGCGAGCGAACTGCGAGGCCCAGCGAATCCATGATGCGCTGCTGGAGCCGGATGATCTCGTTCAACCTGGCGCCGCGGACCGAGTCCTGGCGAGCAGTCTCGGTCCGCAGCGATGCTACCTGGTTCCGAACCTTCTCGACGTCGCTCGGACTCACACACCCGCCGATCCCAGCGAGGGCGGCGAGCGTCAGCGAACGCCAGCAGGTCGGGCTCACTTCGGCGCCGTGAGGTTCTCGCCGCCGGCTGTGATCGCGAACTCGTCGCGGCGATTGCGAGCCCAGGCGTCTTCCGTGTGTCCGGGATCGAGCGGCCGCTCCTTGCCATAGGACACCACATCAAGCCGGCCTTCGGCTACGCCCTTCCCTGTCAGATAGCGCTTGGCCGAAGCCGCGCGCCGGTTTCCCAGAGCGAGGTTGTACTCGTCGCTGCCGCGCTCGTCGCAGTGGCCGGCGATCTGGAGCCGCACCGTAGAGTTCGCCGCGAGAATGGAGGCCTTGCGGTCGAGAATGGTCTGGTCGCTGGCGCGGATGTCGGCCTTGTCGAACTCGAAGTGGATCAAGTCGCCCAACTCATCCCGGAGCGCCTTGGCGCGGGCTTCCGCCTCTCGTTTCATGCGCTCGGCGTCATCGTTCGCCGCGGGTGGCGGCGGCGGGGGCGGGGCTTCCTCGTGGGCCGGAGCGGGGGGCTCGGGCGCCGGCTGCTCGGGCGCCGGCTTCTTGCCGCAAGCCACCAGCAACGCTGCAGCGGCGAGGACGCTCAGGATCGAGGATGCGCGCATCATGACTCCTGGACTCAAGGTTTGGGGGCAACAACCGCGGGCCCGGCCAGCCGCCGGGACCACGCTGGAAGCCGGGCCCAGCCCGGCGTGGAAAGCTGGCGGACACGACCGGTCTCGGCATCGATCACCCACAGCTGGCGCGCACCGCTTCGATCGGACACGAAGCAGAGATGGCGCCCGTCGGGTGCCCAGGTGGCATCTTCATTCCGGCCTTGGGACGTGAGTTGCCGCAACTTCTGGCCGGCGACGGTGAGAACGAAAATCTGGGGAGTGCCCGATACTTCGCGGTGAAAGACGACGGAGGCGCCGTCCGGCGACCACTCCGGCGCGTAGGATGGCCCGGTGACGCCGAAGTCGAACGGGGCCAGCAGCTCCTGATCGGTCCCGTCCGCACCCATGGCGTACAGCTGCGGCGGGCCCGCGCGAGTAGAGATGAAGGCGATGCGACGTCCGTCTGGTGAATATGTGGGTGACAAGTTGTCCGCGAAGCGACCCGCGGTCAAGCGTTGTGCGTTGCGATCGCCGAGCGTCGCGACGAAGATGTCGGTGCCTTTCTCGTCGGATCGCGCATAGGCCAGATGATTCCCGTCAGGCGCGAACATCGGCGTGATGTTGAGCGCCGTCTCGGTGCCGGGGAGCTGCATCGTCTCGCCGGTGCCGAGCGTGTACAGGAAGACGCCGCCCCGGCCCTGCACTAATCGCGTGAACGCCATCCGGCGGCCGTCGGGAGACCAGGCCGGCGAGAGCGAGGTCTGACCGTCGGGCGTGAGCGCCTTGGCCAGGAACCCGTCGCTGTCCATCAGCCAGATGCGGCCATTCTGCACGAAAAGAATTCTCGTCGCCGCGATTCCCGGTGTACCGGTGGCCCACCGTGCGATCTCATCGGACAACACGTGCACGGCAAGCCTGAAGTTCGCGTCGGTCGGCGGCGGCAACCCCACGCTCTGCTCCTGGGCGAGCGTGGAGCGGCCCACGTCATGGAGGCGGGCAGTGACCTTGCCGCCATCGGAAAGCAACTCGACCGCGAATTCCGCTCCCAGTGCCTTGTACAGTCCGTAGTTGAGCGGGCCGCCGGGCGCATCGCCCCCGGTATTCGACCCGGGATCTCCGATCGCGATCATCAGGAACCGGTCGCTGTAATCGAGATCGCGCTTGACGATTGCCCGCACCGAATCGATCCCGGTTCCCGGAATCACCACGAGACCCGGCCGTGCACCGGGGTTGTAGGTGATCCCGACGCGGACCCCGCCTTCGACGTGCGTGGTGTCCTGGGCTCCCGCGCTCCGAGGAAGGAAGAGGACGGCCGCCGTGAGGAATGCGAAGCGATGAAGTCTCATCTAGGTCTTGGCGTGAAGTAGAACGAGACCGGGAGTACGTCCGACGGATACCCGTCGGGCAGCGGACCGAAGGCCCGGGCGTTGCCCGCGGCTTCCACCGCCCCCTGCGCGTCCAAGTCGAAGGAGAAGTTGCCCGACGACCGGGTGAACCGGATCTCGCGCACGCTGCCGTCCCGCAGAATCAAGAAACTGACCTCGGCCTGGAGAGATGCTGCCCCGGCCGGCCGATCCCACCGACGATACACCTCCGCCACGATGTTCCGCAGATACTCCGGGTACGGAAAATCGAGCCCCGGAGTCTTCACGGTAGCGACGTCCGTCCCGGTGCTCGGAGTCTCTCCCGGCAACGGCGGCTCGGGCGCCCTGGTCTTGGCCGGCGCCTCCTTCTTCTCCGGTTCCGGGGGAGGTTTCGGCTCCGGCTTGGCCGGCGCCGGCGGAAGCTTGGCCGGGCGCGGCTTGATCGGAGCCGCCTTCTCCTCGGGTGGAGTGGGAATCGCCTCGGGCGCAGCCTTCTTTACCTGGGGCGCGGGCTCCGGGGCGGCGACCAGCTCGACGGCGTAGCTCGGCGGACCGGCCTTAGCGCTTTGCTGAGGGGCGATGATGACCAGGGCCACGGCCGCCGCGTGTAGCATCGTGGTACCGATCAACCCCGCCGTGACGCTCGGGCCCTCGCGCGGCACGGGCTGCCGCACCTGCATGGCTACTGCTCCTCGTCGGCCGCTACCAGCCCCACGTTGGCGATGCCCGCAGTACGAATCACCGCCAGTACCCTGACGACCTCACCGTAGGCCACTCGGGCGTCCGCCTGGAGGTACACCCCCTCAGGCTTGCGTTGGGACACCAGGGCGCGGAAGGTCGCGCGAAAGTCGCGATACGAGACGGGGGTGTTGTCGATATAGATCTTTCCGCCCCGATTGACCGAAACCACCATCCCTTCCTTGGGCTGGAGCGGCCGGGCCTCGGCACGGGGGAGTTCTACGTCGACCCCGCCCTGCATGATCGGGGCCGTAATCATGAAGACGATCATGAGCACGAGGACGACGTCGATCAACGAAGTCACGTTGATGTCGGCGTTGAGCCCGAACTCGCCGCGCTGGCTTCCCAGCCCTCCGCCAAGGCCGACCATCAGACGAGCCCCTCCCGGGCCATCGTACCGATGAGCTCACTCGCGAAGCCTTCCAGCTCGCCCGCGAAGAGACGGATCCGGTTCACGAAGAGATTGTAGGCGATCACCGCGGGAATCGCGGCCGCGAGCCCGCCGAAGGTTGCGACCAGAGCCTCGGCGACACCCGGCGCCACCGCCGCAAGATTGCCGGAACCGCGAGCCGAGATGCCCACGAACGCGTTCATAATGCCTACCACTGTGCCGAGCAGTCCGAGCAACGGGCTCACCGAGCCGATCGTCGCCAGCCAGGGCACGTAGTGTCCCAGCAGGTCACGCTCGGCGGCGACCTCCTTCCCCAGGACCATCTTGAGCGCCTCGAGCTGGGTCGGGGTAAGCGAGGTCGCCGAGGTGGGCCGGTCGTCCCGGAGACTGCCCGGCTTCAACTCGCTGTAGAACGTGATCGCTTCGCGAAACAGACGATTGTACGGCGACGGCGGCTGCTTCATCACGGAGTGGTAGGCTTCCTGGAGACGGGTGGCCCGCTCCATCTCGGAGAAGAACCGGTCCGCCTGCTTGTTGAGCCGCCGGAACTGCCACCACTTGGCGACGATGATGAACCACGAGACCAGGGAGAAGATGGCCGTGATGGCGACGACGACTTTGGTCTCGGGGCTGGCGATGAGTACCAGATCAAGCGAGGAACGCGGAATGGGGGACGCGCCCTGAAGCATCAACTCGCCTCCTCTCGGAACCAGGTCACCAACTCGGTGAGTCCATCTTCGAACCGATGCTCGGGACGCCAGCCCAGTCGCTCCTCCGCCTTGCGCGTGTCCAGGACGCTGCGGAGCAATTCACCCCGCCGCGCCGGCGCAAACTCGATCGGGACGGTCCGACCGATCACCTGGATCACTGCGGCGGCGACATCCAGGACCGTACGCTCACGGCCGGTCGCGATGTTGAACGCGGTTGCGTCGATTCCATCACCGGCCGCCACGGCGGCGCCCCCAGCCAGCACGTTCGCCCGCGCAACGTCGCGCACGAACACGTAGTCCCGGGTCTGGGTACCGTCGCCGAATACGGTCATGGGCCGCCCAGCCAGCACCCGCGACACGAAAATCGACACCACACCGGCTTCCGACTTCGGGTCCTGCCGGGGGCCGAACACGTTGGAGTAGCGCATGGCCACTCCCTCGAAACCGCGCAGGAGACTCAGGGCGCGGAGGTAATGCTCGCCCGCGAGCTTGCTGACGCCATAGGGCGAGACGGGGCGCTTGCCGTCCGTTTCCGGAGTCGGGAACACCGTGGTCTCTCCGTAAACCACGCCGCCGCTCGACGCGAACACCACCCGCTTGACGCCGCCATCGCTCGCCCCCTCAAGCAGGTTCACGAAGCCGACGAGATTGATGTCCGCGTCGAGTGCAGGCTGGTCCACCGACACCCGCACGTCGATCTGCGCGGCGTGATGGTTGAGCACGTCGAATTGCCCCTCGACCAGCGTGCGCCGAGCCTCTGGCGACCGGATGTCGGCCCGTACCAGGCGGGCGCATCTGGGGACGTTCTTCTCTTTGCCACGCGAGAGATCGTCGAGGACGGTCACGTCCCATCCCGCCGCGAGGTAGGCCTCGGCGATGTGGGATCCGATGAATCCAGCCCCCCCGGTGACCAGCACTCGTCCGCTCAAGCCTGCACGCACTCCCTCCAGGCCTTTTGCGGCCGTCCTGGTCCCCGATACTCATCCGGAATCGCCCCGCAATATAGAAAGCGTTCGCGCGGAAGGAACCGCACACGGCAATTAGTCCCCCACGAAGGAACGCGGCGCCGAGCCCATCGGGCCCGGCGCCGCGAACGGCAGGCGAGGTGAACTACGACGGCAGCTTGGCTATCTGGAAGGCATGGGTGCCGCGGGGGACGTCGGGAGAGCCGACACCCGTGACCCGGATTGTGGATGTCCGCTCACGCACATGGACGACCTGCACCGTCGCCATGACGTCGTTGACCGTGATCATGCCGTCCCGGTGCATGCCGGCTTCGCGCCGGATCTCGAACACGTCGCCGGGCGACACGCCGTCGTGCTTTCCCTTGTCGAGGAACATCACGACGCCAGGCGAGCCCCGAAGCTCCCGGTGGCCGGGCCACCCGATGACGCTGGCCTGGACACCATCCGATACGGCCTGGGGACGAGCCGAGCCGGGATCAGTAAACTTCTCCGCCGGGAGAACCGACAGGTCCGGGACGATCTCGCCGTAGACCGCCACGACCTCGGCGATCGCCGTGCCTTCGGAGATCGCGACGACGCGCGCCATACCGCGGGGCTGGACGATGCGGCCGTACCCCTGGAGCTGCTGGGTCGCGTCCACCACGAGCAGCGAGTCGCCCACCTGGTAGGTGGCCCCGGCCGGCGGAAGCACCGCAACTCGGCTGAACACGGTCGCGTTTCCGCGGGGGTCGCGGGTGGGAATCTGGAGCGGGATGACCGGTCCGACCAGACGACCAAAGGGCAGCTCCTGGCCCTCGCTCAGGAATCCGGACGAGTAGAAATCGGTGACCCGGAGCGTGCTGCGCTGGGGCAGCTCGCCCGCCGTCAGAGCGATGCGCATCTGGCCGCGCGCCGGCGGAAAGAGCCCACCTCGCTCGGACGGTTCGGCCTCGCTCGACGCCTGAGTGACCGGCAACGCTTCGGCGACTGGCGCCGTCTCGACCGCGCGCGCCATCGTGTCGGCCGTCGCTTCAGCCCCGGCCTGCGTCGCTCCGGTATCGGCCGGTGCGGCCGCGACCGCGGTATCCGTCATTGCGGCGGCGCTGTCCGTCTGCGGGACGGCCGTTGCCTTTTCCGATGCCGCCAGCCGCAGCACTTCGCCCGGATAGATCCAGTGCGGGTCTTCAACCACCAGGGTGTTCAGGCGGTAGATCTCGGGCCAGAGAAATGGATCCTTGAGGTATTGCTTTGCGAGATCCCACAGCGTGTCGCCGGTTTTTACCGTGTGCGTCTCCGGCATCTGGCTCTGCGCGTGCGCCGCTACCGGCGCGAGCGTGAGCGCCAGGCCGGCGGCCAGGCCGAACGGCCAACGGCACGAGAGTCGAGGCAGCGCAGTCCGAGGCGTACGGGACATCAGGGTCTCCCGGCGACGGGGGCAAGCAAGGTTGACGTTGGCGGAAACGATGCGACCGCGAGGCCGCAACTTGCCCCGCGGTCGCAAGATCAGCGCCACCTCGGCGCCCTCCATCAGGCCGACTCTAATTGCTTGGTAAATCGATGCTTAAGGCGCTGGTGGCGAGGCGTTTCCGGCCCCTGGCCCTGGCGATCAGCGCCAACTTTCGCATGAGCACCCGGCTTTCCGCGAGCGCTCAGAAAGGCAGGTCGTCGTCCTCACTGTCGAGTGCCTCGGGGAAATCCTCGATCGACTCGTTCTTGCTCTTGGCGGCTGCCCCCGCCGCAACCTTTGCCGGCGGCGAGAAGCTCTCGCCCGCATCGCCCCGACCTGACAGCAGGATCAATTCGCGCGCCGTGATTTCGGTGGTGTACCGAGTCTGGCCTTCACGATCCTGCCAGGAGCGATACTCGATGCTTCCCTCGACATAGATCTTGTCGCCCTTCTTGCAGTACCGCTCGGCGACGTCCGCCAGACTCGACCCCTTGTTGTTCCACAGAATCACGCGGTGCCACTCGGTTTTCTCCTGCTGTTCCCCCGCCTGATTCTTCCAGCGCCGACTGGTGGCAAGCGACAACGTCGCCACCCGGGAGCCGTTGGCGGTGCTGCGCACTTCGGGGTCTGCCCCGAGATTTCCGATCAGAATGACTTTGTTCAAGCTACGGCTCACAGGCGCCTCCGCGGTTCCATGGGTCCGACAGGAGAGTGGACCCGGCTAAAGTATAGGGCTCGCAAGTTGTTCAGTCAAGCAAATTTACGCGATCAGTAGCGTTTTCGGATCGACCGAGGGAACGGCGCAGAACAAGGGCATCCTCAACCGGATTTCGGTAGTATCCGCGTCGTCTGCCCACCGCCGTGAAGTCCGCCTGTCGGTAGAGCGACTGGGCCGCGTCATTCGACACCCGAACTTCGAGGTACACCTCCTCAGTGCCTCGGCGTCGAAGCGCGACGAGTCCGGCCTCGAGTAACGCCTGCGCAATTCCCTGCCGACGGCACGGCGGGTCAACTGCCAGGTTGAGAATCTCCCCAGTGCCGGCCGCTTCGCGGGCGATCAAGTATCCAATGACGCCGTCCGCATTCTCCGCCACGAGGCCAAAGCTCCAGCTCGCACGTAGCGCGTCACGGAAGCTCGCTTCGCTCCACGGATCGCCGAAGCACCGTCGCTCGATGACGGCCAGTGCGGGCGAGTCAGCCGGCACTCCCGACCGAATCTGGTAGGGGACGTCCGTGAGCGAGCTCCCACCGCGCCTGGGCTTCCGCAGGGCGGCCATACTCGGGCTCCCACAAGTCGAGGTTGGGCACCAGGCGCGCACCGCCGGGCCGACGCAACAAATCGAGCAGCAGCGCGGCGCGCGGTAAACCGTCGTCCCCTCCGATCACGTCCTGCTCTGCCCACTGGGAGAGCATGCGGAGGGCATCCGGTGGTCCATCGCCGATGATGTGATCGGGCCGAGGCGCGCGACCCAGCAAGCTATCGACCCGCCAGACTGATGGGGCGAGCAGCGTGACGATGTCGGCGGGTTCGAAGCGATACACGGCGGCATAGACCTCTCCACGGAGAGCATTGGCGACCGCCAACACCGTCGCTCCCGGCTGAGCCTGAGCGGCCGCGCGCACCATCAGCGATGGCGCGACATGTACCTCGAGGCCTCGGGCACGGGCCAACGCTTTCGCCGTCGCGGCGCCGACTCTGAGTCCGGTGAAGCTTCCCGGCCCATCGCTCAACGCGATTCCTCGCAGCGCATCCAGGCCGACGCCGCGTTGGGCGAGCAGACGATCGATCATCGGAACGAGCGCCGCCGCATGGCGGCGCGCGCCGCTGAGCGATTCCTCCACCGCATCCCCCGCCGAGGCACCGAGCGCGACCGATGCGCGGTCGGTCGCGGTGTCGAGCGCGAGCCAGGTCATACCCCCTCCAACCCTCGCCGCTCGGGATCGGCCACATGTCGCAGCCGAAACCGGTTGGTAGGATCCGGAAGCCAGGCTCCGGCCCGCTCGGGCCATTCGATCAGCAGGGCGTCACCATCACGGAGAAGGCCCTCCCAATCCAGATCGGCGGCTTCGTCAGGCGATCGCAGGCGATAGCAGTCCACATGGAACACCGGCCCCCGCCTGCCCTGATACCGGTGTACCAGTGCGTACGTGGGACTGGTAGCCGGCGCAGCGACACCCAGCCCGCGTGCGATGGCCTGAGCCAGGGTGGTTTTCCCCGCGCCGAGGTCGCCCTCGAAGGTGACAATGGCCCTGGGCGGCAAGCTCCGCCCGAGCTTCTCACCATGCGCGATCAACTCGGACAGGGTCAACGTGCGATTCACGCTCGCCGGCGCGCCCGCTGGGGCCGATGCGGCGCGGGCCGGCCCCGCTGGACATCAGGCGCGCCCGCCGCTTTGAGCTCGATCAGCTGGTCCCGCAGCATGGCGGCCAGCTCGAACTCGAGGCTTGCCGCCGCCTCTTTCATGCGCCGCTCCAACGCCGCAATCGCCTGGCCGCGGCGGGCCGGATCCTGCAGATCCGCTTCCCGCTTGAGCTCCGCCTTGGTGAGCGGCTTTTCGGTCCGCGCATCCGCCACGTAGGTGGAGAGGCGCACTTCTTCCATCGACTTCACGATGGACCGCGGCGTGATGTCATGCGCCTGGTTGTACTCCAGCTGAATGGCACGCCGGCGATCCATCTCGTCCAGCGCGCGCCGCATCGAGCCGGTGATCCGGTCGGCGTAAAGGATTGCCCGCCCGTTGATGTTGCGCGCCGCCCGTCCGATGGTCTGCACCAGGGAACGGTCGGAGCGGAGAAACCCCTCCTGATCGGCATCGAGAATCGCGACCAGGGAAACCTCCGGCAGATCAAGGCCCTCGCGCAGCAGGTTGATCCCGACCAGCACGTCAAAGTCCCCGAGCCGCAAACCACGGAGGATCTCCATCCGCTCGATCGCATCGATATCGGAGTGGAGATATCGGACGCGGACACCCGCCTGCTGCAGGTAATCGGTGAGATCCTCCGCCATCCGCTTGGTGAGGGTGGTGACCAGCACACGCTCGGAGCGGCCAACCCGCACCCGGATCTCCTTCAGCAAATCGTCCACCTGACCCCGCACCGGCCGCACGTCCACCTCCGGATCTACCAGACCCGTAGGGCGGATGATCTGCTCTACTACGACTCCTTCGGAAAGCCTGAGCTCAAGGTCACCGGGCGTGGCGGAGACGTTGACCAGTTGGGGCACCAGGCTCATGAACTCGGCAAACTGGAGCGGCCGGTTGTCGAGCGCCGAGGGAAGCCTGAAGCCGTACTCCACCAGGGTGAGTTTGCGGGCCCGGTCGCCGTTGTACATCCCACCCAGCTGCGGCAGCGTCACGTGGGACTCGTCGGCCACCACCAGGAAATCGGGCGGGAAGTAGTCCATCAGACAGGCCGGCCGTTCTCCCTCCTGGCGGCCGGAAAGCGGCCGGGAGTAGTTCTCGATGCCGGCGCAGGTGCCGATCTCGAGCAGCATCTCGATGTCGAAGTTGGTGCGCGACTCGAGTCGCTGGGCCTCGAGCAGCTTGCCCTGGCTCCGAAAAAACTGGAGCCGGTCGGCCAGCTCGGCACGAATCAGCTTCACCGCCCGCTCGATGGTAGGCCGCTGGGTCACGAAATGCTTGGCCGGGTAGATCGCCATCTGATCGAGCTGGGCGATGGTTTGCCCCGTAAGCGGGTTGATCTTGCTGATGCGCTCGACCTCGTCGCCCCAGAGCTCGATTCGCACGGCCTGCTCCGCGTACGCGGGGTAGATCTCGAGCGAATCGCCGCGGACGCGGAAGGTTCCCGGCTCGAACGACGCGTCGTTCCGGCCGTACTGGATCCTCACCAGCTCAGCAAGGATCGAGTCCCGGCCCCGCCGTTCTCCACGCTTCACACTGACCATGAGCCTGCGATACTCGACCGGGTCGCCCAAGCCGTAGATCGCGCTCACCGTGGCGACGATGACGACGTCCTCGCGCTCCATCAGGCTCGACGTGGCTCGGAGGCGGAGCATCTCGATGTCTTCGTTGATCGAGGCGTCCTTCTCGATGTAGAGATCGGTAGCGGGAACGTACGCTTCGGGCTGGTAATAGTCGTAGTACGAGACGAAATACTCGACCGCGTTACCGGGGAGGAACTGGCGGAGCTCGCCGTAGAGCTGGGCCGCGAGGGTCTTGTTGTGAGAGAGAACCAGTGTGGGCTTCTGGTACGCGGCGATGGCGTGGGCGAGCGTCATCGTCTTGCCCGAGCCGGTGACCCCGAGGAGCGTTTGATACCGATCGCCGCGGCGGAGCCCGGCGGTCAGGTCGGCGATGGCTTTGGGTTGGTCGCCCGCCGGCGCGAACGGCGCGACCACTTCGAAGCGGGGAGACATTCCCCAATATAAGCGGGGGCTTCGGGATCCATTCAGGACCGGGAGAAGCGGCTACCGCTTCCCGGCTCCCCCCTTCCCCGTTGTCTCCGCTTGCCCCATCCCCATGAGCCGATTCCACTGCTCCGGCTTAACCGGCACCACCGACAACCGCCCCATTCGCACCAGCGCCAGGTCGGCGAACGCGGGATCGGCTTTGATGGAAGCGAGCGTGACAGAGTGTGGCAGCCGGTTCCCGGCTTCGAGCTCCACGACTACGAGCTTCGGGTCCTTGGGGTCGGGATAGGCTGCCCGGGTGATCCGGGCCAGGCCCACGACGGCCTTCACGTCACCGGTGTGGTAGATCATGACCTGATCGCCAACCGCCATTTCACGAAGATGTCTGAGGGCGACCGGATTGCTCACGCCGTCCCAAACCGTCTTGCGCTCTTCGACGAGGCGATCGAAGGAGTAGGTAGAAGGCTCCGTCTTGAGAATCCAATGAGCAGCCACGTCGTACTATTAGCCAATTCGAGAGTGGGAGGCCAGACCCGGCAGCCCTGATGCAGGGCGCCGGGCCCGAACCGGGACCTCACTGTTTGCTCGTTGTATCCCCTGCCTTGGACGCGGTGTCTCCACCTGCCGGTTTCGCCCCGCCTGCGGGCTTGTCAACCGCGATCGTCTTGGCGTCCACCGAATCACCGTCAGCATACAAAGTCACGAGAAACGAGCCAACCGGCCATCCGCCTTTGGGCGGGGCTGCATGCAGCTCGGTGTGGTCGGCGCCTTTCGGCTGGATCGTCTGCGAAACGGAGTCCTTCACTTTCCCGGTGGGAAAGGTCCACTTCGCAGTCAATGTCGCGCTAGCAGGCTTCCCCTCGGTCGCGACGGAGACGAAGACCGTATCGGTCGGCGCAAACCGCAACGTGGGTTCACTAATTCGCTTATCGGGACCCAGCCCGCGGCCGATCATGACGTTCGACACCTTGAGCTTGCCGGGCTCAGGTGGCTTGGCTCTGTCTGGCACGGTTGCAGCCGGGGACGTCGGACCGGTGTCGGCTCGCGCCGAGTCGTCAACCACGCCCGTCTCGATTCCATTCGGGCGGGGGTGGTCCTTTGCTTGACACGCACCCACGCTCAACGCCGCGATCAGAGCCGCGAGGGCGCGCGGATGCAGAATGGTGGTACTAGGTGAATGTATTAACGGTTCCGACCTGGGCATGGGGCTCCTCCGCTCATGCGCTCTTGATTCGCGCGCCCGAGGCTGCAGTGGGCGGCACACGAGCGCAACGATGAAAAGGAACCCATCAAATGGGATGTGACCGCCCTCACCCGCTTGCGCGGGTTCGACGCGATCAACCCGGAGTTCCTGCGTTGGGGACTAATTGGCGGTTGGCGTGGCCTCGCGCCGTTCCACGTTGGTGACGCCCTTCACACGGCGGATGCCCTTCAGAACTTTGGCCAGGTGGGGAAGATTGTCGACCTCGACAAAGATGGTCCCGAACACCGAACCGTCCTTGGTATGCAGGTCCGCGCCCTTAATATTGGTGCCGGTCTGGCTGATCGCCTCCATGATGTCGGCGTACAGTCCGCGTCGATCGTCCGCAGTGACCGCGAGCCGAACCCGGAACGCCTCGCCCTGCACTTCCTTCCAATCGATTTCGACCCGTCGCTCGTCCGCGGCGAGCGTGAGCAGGTTGGGGCAGTCGGCCCGATGGATCGAAATCCCCCGCCCTTGCGTCACGTAGCCGATGACCTGATCTCCGGGCACCGGCTGGCAGCACTGGGCGTAACGAACCATCAGGCCATCGACTCCCTGGATCTTGATGCCCCGGCCCAGTCGAATGCGGTCGATCACGCGACCGAAGACCGTGGGCTTGGGCTCCTGAATCTGATCGGGCGTGAGGTCCGGATAGAGCGCGCGAATCACCTGGCCGATCGCCACATCACCGCGACCGACGGCAATCTCGAGCCCCGCCCCATCCGCCAGCGACAACGTCCGAGCCGCCCGCTCCAGTTGGGCGTCGTCCGGGCTCTCCAGCCGCCGACGCCGCACCTCGCGCGCGAGGATTTCCTTGCCCAACGCAAGACTGACCTTCTCTTCCTCGTGCTTGATCCACTGCTTGATCTTGTGGCGCGCCCGGGCTGTGCGAACGTGGTTGAGCCAGTCACGACTCGGCTTGGCGTTGGGACCGGCGATGATCTCGACCGTTTCTCCGTTCTTGAGCTCGCGGTGAAGGGGCGCGATCCGGCCGTTGATCCGGGCCCCCTGAGTGCGCAGACCCACGTCGGTGTGGACGTGGAAGGCGAAGTCGATCGGCGTGGACCCTTTGGGCAGGCGCTTCACGTCGCCCTTCGGGGTGAACACGAAAATCTCGTCCTGGTAGAGATCGATCTTCAGGAACTCGAGGAACTCCTCCGGACTGTGGGTGTCCTGCTGGAGCTCCAGCAGCTGGCGGAACCAGCCGAGATGCTGGTCCAGCTCGTCGCGGGTGCCGTCTTTCTTGTACAGCCAGTGTGCCGCGATGCCGTACTCGGCGGTCTGGTGCATCTCCTGGGTCCGGATCTGGACCTCGAACAGCTGGCCGCCGGGGCCGAAGATGGTAGTGTGTAGCGACTGGTACGCGTTCGACTTGGGGCTCGCGATGTAGTCCTTGATCCGCTCCTGAATCGGGGTCCAGTTGTGGTGGATGATGCCGAGGACGTGGTAGCACTCGGGCACGCTCGGGACGATGACCCGAACCGCCATGAGGTCGTAGATCTCGTCGAAGCTCTTGCCCCGCTTCTTCATCTTCTGGTAGATCGACCAGAGGTGCTTGGGCCGCCCGGTGACCTCGAATCCGTCGATGCCGGCGCGCCGGAGCTCGTATTCGAGCGGAGTTCTGAGCTTGAGAATCATCTGCTCGCGCACCGCGCGCTTGGCCGCTATCTGGCTCACCAGATCGCGATACTCCTCGGGCTCGAGGAACTTGAAGGAAAGGTCCTCCAGCTCCGCCTTGACCCCTGCCATGCCGAACCGGTGCGCCAGCGGCGCGTAGATCTCGCGGGTCTCAAGCGCAATGCGCTGCCGCCGCTCCCGCGGGAGATGCTCCAGCGTCCGCATGTTGTGCAGGCGATCGGCCAGCTTGATGATGATCACCCGCGCGTCGCGGGCAATCGACAGCAACAGCTTGCGATAGTTCTCGACCTGCTCTTCCGCCGAGG
>Ga0134127_10000768_pt1 | contig 26661 bp, 19 predicted proteins | sample KB31753_FD_96459 | JGI IMG/M metagenome (GOLD analysis project Ga0134127, IMG submission 96459) | Terrestrial soil microbial communities with excess Nitrogen fertilizer from Kellogg Biological Station, Michigan, USA - KB3-175-3 | ecosystem: Environmental > Terrestrial > Soil > Unclassified ... | reverse complement strand
TCTCCTGCTCGTCGCGCATCGTCATCGTCTGCGGCGTGACGCGCCCGGCCAGGTTCGCGAACAGCTTGACGACGTTCGTGACTTTCGCGCCCTGCAGCTCGCCGTGCTCGTCGGCCGAGTCGATCGGCGCGACTCCGGTCTGCTGTTCCGGGCCGTTCCAGGTGCCGTCCGCACAGAACACGATTCGCTTCGCCATACAGCTCTCTCCCACACGATTACAGCGTCGACCGAGTATGTATTACGCTGCGAACCGCGCGAAATCGATAGGTCAAAGGTCTAAACTCGCCTCATGAGCGCGAATTCCCCGGTCGAGCTGGTCATCGAAGCGCGGCGCCGCGATCTCGGCGGCTTCGAGGTCGGACGCGTGCTGCCGTTTGCGAAGCGTCGCATGGTCGGCCCGTTCGTATTCTTCGATCATATGGGGCCGGTGCAGCTCGCCGCGAATCTGCCGCGGCGGGTCGACGTGCGGCCGCATCCGCACATCGGCCTGTCGACCATCACGTACCTGTTCGCGGGCGAGATCGTGCATCGGGACAGCCTCGGCTTTCATCAGGTGATTCGCCCCGGCGAAGTGAACTGGATGACCGCGGGCCGCGGCATCTCGCACTCCGAGCGCTTCGAGACGATGCGCGAGCACGGCGGGCTCTTGCACGGCATTCAGGCGTGGATCGCGCTGCCGACGAGCGACGAAGAGATCGCACCCGAGTTCGTGCACTACGACGCCGAGGTCTTGCCGCTCGAAAGCAAGGCCGGTGCAAGCACGCGCGTCATCGCGGGCAAGGCGTTCGGGAAGACGAGCCCGGTACGGACACAGTCGCCGCTCGTGTATGTGCATGTCGAGCTGAAGCCCGGCGCGAGCACCGCTATTCCAGACGGCTACAGCGAGCGCGCTGCTTTCGTCGCGGCTGGCACCGTTCGTGTCGGCGAACAGAGCTACGAGGCGGGGCAGATGGTGGTCTTCGCGCGCGACAGCCAACCGCAAATCGTCGCGGTGACCGATGCGACCGTCATGCTGCTCGGCGGCGAGCCGCTCGGTGCACGTCACATCTGGTGGAACTTCGTGTCGTCGCGGCCGGAGCGCATCGAGCAGGCGAAGGCGGACTGGCGGGCGGGGCGAATTGCGTTGCCGGTCGGCGATGCCGACGAATTCATTCCGTTGCCGGAAGAACCGCCGCCGCCGCCGGAACCGATGTCCTGAGCTGGTCGGCTAAGGCGCAGCTTTCTTGCGCCAGAAAACTCCGTGCTCTTTGCGAGCCGCAGGCGCGTTCGTCGTTGGCGCGCAGCCGCCGCCGCAGGCATCGCACGCGCCGCCGGCCGAACTGCTGTTGAGATTGCCGAACACGCTTGGCATCGCCTTGCTCAACCTTGCGCGTACTGCGTCGCGCATTTTGCGCGGCCCGAGGCGCCACACGCAGTAGCACAGGCTCAGCGTGATCGCGATGATGACGATCGAATTCGAGATTGCGGCGCTCATCGGCTTCCCATGAACCACACCGCGACGTTGTACGTTACGAACGACGCAGCATAAGCGAGTGCAAACAAGTAGCCGGCCATGATCAGAGGATAGCGCCAGGAGTTGGTCTCGCGCTTGACCGTCGCGAGCGTGGAGAGGCACTGCGGAGCGAACACGTACCAGGCGAGCAGCGAAAGCGCAGTCGGTATCGACCACGAAGACTTGATCAGCGGTGTCAGCGCGCTCGCGACGTCGTCACCCGTCGCTGCAAGCGAATAAACGGTGCCGAGCGCGCCGACAGCGACTTCACGCGCCGCGAGACCCGGCACCAGCGCGATCGAAATCTGCCAGTTGAAGCCGAGTGGCGCGAAGACGACCGCGAGCGCCGCGCCGATCTTGCCCGCGATGCTGTATTGAATCGCCGGCCCGGTCGCGTCCGGCGGCGGCGCGGGGAACGAGCTCAGCGCCCACAGCAGGATCATGAGCGCGAGGATGATCGTGCCGACCCGCGTCAGGAAGATCTGCACGCGTTGCCACAGGCCGATCGCGAGATTGCGCAGATGCGGCCAGTGATACGCAGGCAGCTCGAGCATCAATGGCTGGAAGCGCGAGCGCATCGTCGTGCGCTTGAGAACGTAGGCGACCGCCATCGCACCGGCGACGCCAGCGATATACAGCGCGAACAGCACCAGGCCTTGCAATTGCACCGGCCCCCACACCGTCTGCTGCGGAATAAACGCGGCGATGATCAGTGCGTAAACGGGCAGGCGCGCCGAGCAGGTCATCAGCGGCGCGATCATGATCGTCGCCAGCCGGTCGCGCGGATTCGCGATCGTGCGCGTCGCCATGATGCCGGGAATCGCACATGCGAAACTCGACAGCAGTGGAATGAACGAGCGGCCGGACAGGCCGACGCCGCCCATCATGCGATCGAGCAGGAACGCCGCGCGCGGCAAGTAGCCGGAGTCTTCGAGCACGAGGATGAAGAAGAACAGGATCAGGATCTGCGGCAGGAACACCAATACGCTGCCCGCACCTGCCAGCACGCCATCGAGCAGCAGACTGCGCAGCGCGTTGTCCGGCAGCACGGTGCGCAGATATCCGGCGAGCGCATCGACGCCGGCCGTGATCGCATCCTGCGGCACGGTTGCCCAGGCAAACACCGCTTGGAACACCAGGAACAATGTGGCCGCGAGGATCAGCAGCCCCAACACCGGGTGCAGCACGATCCGATCGACGCGATCACTCATCGTCTCGCTGGCGCGCGCTTCGCCGCCGGCGGCCGCGAGAATGCGCCGCACTTCGGCGTGATCGCGCACGACGTCTGCATTACCGGCAGCTGCTGCGAGTTGTATGGCCGCAGGCCAGTGTGCATCGAGGCGCCCGAGCAACTCGGTGACACCCGAGGGCCGCACGCCGACGGTCTCGACGACCGGAACGCCGAGCTCGCGAGCGAGTGCGTCCTTGTCGACGACGATGCCGCGCTTGCGCGCGAGATCGCTCATGTTCAGGGCGAGCAGCAGTGGTACGCCGAGCCGCTTGAGCGCGAGTACCAGACGCAGGTTCTGACGCAGATTGGTGGCGTCGGTGACGCACACCACTGCGTCGGGTCTGGTTTCGCCGTCGCGACGGCCGAGCAGCACGTCGGTCGTCACTTGCTCGTCCGGCGTCGCAGCCTCGAGGCTATAAAGACCGGGCAGATCGAGAATGCGGACGCGCTTGCCGGACGGCGTGATCGCGACGCCTTCCTTGCGCTCGACTGTCACGCCTGCGTAGTTCGCGACTTTCTGGCGACTGCCGGTGAGCAGGTTGAAGAGCGCGGTCTTGCCGCAGTTGGGATTGCCGACCAGCGCGATCAGCTGCGGGGTGCCAGCTGCGACGGCACTCACGATCTACTCCAGCGGCGCGATTCGAATGCAGTCCGCTTCCAGCCGACGCAGTGCGAAGGTGGCGGTGCCGACGCGGACCGCGACGGGCTCGCCACCGAGAGGACCACGCGCGAGCACGTGCACTCGCTCGCCGGGGAGAAAACCGAGATCCGCCAACCGTCGGGTCAGATCGGCAGGCACGTCGGCTCCGCTCGCGACGACGCCGACGACGCGCGCGGACTGACCCTTCGCGAGATCGCTCAAGGCCTGGCACGCGTGAGGCGCGGAATATGCGTCGAGAGGGAGGACAGCTGACATGCGAACGGAGACTACATGAGAATCGTTCTCATTGCCATGCGTGATCGCAAGTAGCCGCTAACCGCCTAATTTTCTAGCTAAAAATACCGTCGTTATGCCCGCGAAAGTCATGACTACCGAGCCGACGAGGTGGACGCCCGCGGCGGCCAGGGCCCACAGCGCGCGGCCCTGCTGAAGCTGGATCACCAGCTCTGCCGAGAACGTCGAGAACGTCGTGAGGCCGCCGCAGAAGCCGGTGATGACGAACAGCCGCCATTCGAGCGGCAGCGTCGACGTGGCGAAGAACGCAATCGCGATGCCGACGACATAGCCGCCGATCAGATTCGACAGCAGCGTGCCGGGCGGAATCGGCGGGAACGAGGCGTTGAGCCAGATGCTCAGCTGCCAACGCAGCAGCGCACCGAGCGCGGCGCCGAGAGCAACGGCAATGATCGATTTCCAAAGCATGTTTTGAGCTTAGCATTCGAGCATGAAACCGCACTTGCTGTTCTTCGCCGTCGAGACGATCGGGCTGTTCGCAGTCGTGCTGCTCGGCTCGCGTCTCATCGTGAGCGCGCCGGCGCGTCGCAATGTGCAGCTCGCAGCGCTCATCTGTCTCAACGCCGCCTGCGCCCGCTTGCTCGCGCGCCAGGAGTATTCGTTCTGGATTCCAGCGGCGTACGACATCGACGTCGGCATGCTGGCGTCGCCGATGAATCTGTTGCGCAACATGACGCCGGGTCTGTTCATGGTGCTGTGCCATTCGCTGTTTCGCGAGGGGCGCCGCTTGCCGCGCTGGCTGCTCGGCGCGTTCGTCGCGCAGTGCCTGCTGGAAGAACCGGTGCCGCTGCTGCTCGGATCGCATGCTGCTCAATACGACCTGCTGAAGGTCATGCCCGCGTCGTTGCAGCTGCTGTTCGTCTGCTTCGGGATGTACTGGACGCTGTCCGGCTGGCGCGCCGATCTCGTCGAATACCGGCGGCGGTTGCGCAAGATCTTCATCGCGATCGTCGGCACGTTCGTGTTCGCGATGATCCTCGGCGAGCGGCTGCTGATTCCCTGGCAGTCGGCCGCGCTGTTCGACCTGCACATCACGTTGTCGATGGTGGGCGCGCTGTTGAGCAGCGTCATGCTGTGGATCATGTTCCGGCCGGACGCGGCGGCCTATCTCGATCCATTCCGCAGCGAGGGCCGCGTCGCGGTCGAGCGGCCGCCGGACGATTCCGACCTGGAGTCGCTGCGTCGGGTTCTCGACGTCGAGCGCGTCTATCACGACAGCGAGCTGACGGTTGCTTCGCTGGCCGCGCGCGTGGCGATCCCCGAGTACCGGCTGCGGCGCGTGATCCACGAGCGGCTGCAGTACCGCAACTTCAACGCGCTGCTGCATCGGTATCGAATCGAGGAGGCGTGTGTGCTGCTCGCCGATGCTGAGCAACGGCATCTGCCGATCCTGACGATCGCGCTCACGGTCGGGTACAACTCCATCAATCCCTTCAATCGCGCGTTCCGCGAGCTCAAGGGCATGACACCGAGCGAGTTCCGCGCCCGCGCGTTCGCCGACTCCTAGAAAAATCGCACCGATTTCTGCAATCGCACGCCGCTTGCAGCAATCGACATGTCGGCGCGCGCCCGCGTGCCTAGTCTGCGGCGATGAGCATCATCTGCTGTGTCGCGCTGGCGATCGCGCTGCCGGGCAAGTTCTATCCATCGGTCAGCTACACGAGCGACTACCGCTACAACGGTGTCAGTTACACGGGACGAGAGCCCACGCCGCAGGCTTCGCTGCATTGGCTCGGTCCGCGCGGCTGGTACGCCGGCGCGTGGACTTCGGGAGTCGATTTCGACGATCCCGGCAACACCTCGATCGAAGGCGATCTCTACCTCGGCCGCACCCGCGACTTCGGGCCGAGCCGCGTCGCCGGCGAAGTTCTGTACACGTTCTTCCCCGACAAGACTTTCAGCGGCCCGACGTACGACTTCGTCCAACTGAAGGTTCGCGGCAGCCGCACGTTCGACGCGCTCACTGTCGGTGCGTTGGCCGCGTGGACACCGGAAGCGTCGTATGACTCGGGAACGGCCTGGCGAGTCGCGATCGAGACGTCATATTCGTTTCATCCCGCGCTGAAGGCGAACGCGACGGCGGGACGCCGCTGGATCGAAGTCGGAGTCGATCGCACGTTCTGGGACGCAGGCATCACCGCAACGTGGCGGAAGCTCGCGCTCGACCTCCGCTATGTCGACACCAATCTCGACGAACGCGAGTGCGGTGACACCAAGCGTTGCAGCGCGACGGTCGTCGCTACGTTGACGCTGCGATTCTGGTGAGGCTCAGAACCGGAAGCTCCGCGTCAGCAGCACCACCCCGGAGATCGACAGCCACAACGCCGCCATGCCGATCGTGACGATCAGCGGATTGTTGAAGTTGTCGCGGCCCCGGTAATCCATCGTGTGCAGCATCCAGAAGAAATCGTACCAACGCCAGGAAGCGGTCCGTGCCGCGATGAAGTGCCCGTCGTCGGCGGCAAAGTACAGCGCCGTGCGTTGTGAGTCGTCGAACTGCGCCTGCCACACCGGGCCAGTCGCGCGCGATGCGATGTCGGGCTGCGTCTGCAATGTCGCCGCGACGAGTCGGCCGCCGCCAGCGTAGCGGGCGAGTGCCAAGCGGCGCAGAAAGTCTTCGTCGACCTTGACCGGCGTGCCGTCTTCAATCGAGCGTAGCTCCACGCGATCCTGCAGCTCGATGCGCCAGACCCAGCGGTCCGCGAGTGCGACCGCGCGGACGTCGTAAAGATCCTTCGCAGGATAGTCGCCGAGCCACGTCGCCGGCTCGGCCTTCATGAGGGTCGGCGAAAGCGCGGCCGGCTCCGCCGTGCGTACGCTGCCGACAGCATTGACCTTGTCATGATCGAGCCACGCGAACATCACACCGCTGATGGCCCAAAGCACCAGTTGCAGTCCGATGATGAGACCGAGCCACTTGTGAAGCTTGCGCAGGAACAGCATTGCTAGCGACGCGTCGTGCGCCGAGGCCAGAAACTGAAGTACAGCAACCACACGCCGCTCGCGACCGTAATCGCGCCGAGTACCGTCGCAACGCGCGGTACGACACCAGTCGGCGCCTCGCGCTCGCCGTAGTCCATGATGTGCAGCATCCAGAGGAAATCGTACCAACGCCACAAGCGGTGGCGTCGAGCGACCAGCGCGCCGGTGTCGGGATGTAGATAGAGAGTCGTTTCCAGCCAATCATCGAAGTCGGCGCGCCATAGCGGCGCTGCGCGCCCGCGCACTTCCATCGGCACGTCGTGCTCGAGGAGCTGCAATGCACTCAGTTGGCCGTTGCCGGCGTAGTAGCTGCGCGCGAGCTGGCGAATCATTCCCGAGGATAGCGGCGACAGCTGATGGCCGTTCGTGGCATCGACCAGCACTCTGCGACCGGCCGCAGTCAGCTCGTACACGGGTTCGCTGAGCACTGGCAGCGAATGCAATGAGAGGAGAGTGATTTCGGGATAGCGGCTGGTGAGCTGCGCGACGGGCAGGACTGCCTGGGTACTGCCGACCGGCGTCCGCAGGTTCCGTACCAGCGAATCGCCGTGAATGAAGTCGAGATCGATCGCGACCATGTAGAAGCCGGTGACCGCCCACACCAGCAATTGCAGGCCGACGAACAGCGCGAGCCACTTGTGCACGCTGCGGGAGAGCAGGGACGGTTTCATTCGCGGCGCAGTTTAGCGGCGTTTGCAGGCTGAGAGTGCGCTCAGCGATCGGTCTGTTGCGAATCGCGCAGTTGCTGGGCGCGCACCGCTTTTTCTTCCAGCGTGAGGCTCTGATCCTTTTCCAGCCGCATCAGCTCGACGAGCTGCCGCGACTCGGCTTCTTCTTCGCCGTACAGCGCGCGGGCGATTACTGGCCCGAAATGCGCGACGCGCAGCGCATGCAAGCCATCGAGCTCGGCCAACGCTGCTTCTTCAGTGGCCGGTGCGACGCCTGGCGGATAGGCCTGCCGCTGCGCCTGCTGATAGTTGTCGTAGTGCTCAAGCAGTTCCGCTGCTTGCGCGCTCGCCGCGGCGGGCAGCGGCTCGATCGCCTGTTGTTTCGCCTCGGCCAGCTGAACGCGCTCGGTGCGCGCGAACAGTGCTTCCATGTTCAGCCGTGCCTGCTCGTCCAGGACGAGGCGCCCGGAAGCGTTCACGCTGAAGGTCTTGTCGTTGGTCTGTGCCACGATCGGTTCGGATGCAGGAGCCGTGTCGTTGGCGTGCTCAGGCATGCTCGCCGGCGGCTCCTGTTGCTCGTGATCTCGATCCGAAACGACTGCGGCAGCGGGCTCGTTCCGTGCAACCTCGGGGGATGCTTGCGGCACGTCCTTGCGTTGCGCAGGGCCGAACACCACGCCCGCGACGAGCGCGAGCGCGATGACGCTGAGCCAGATGTAGAGACGCTTCCTCATGTTCCTCAAAGCGGGACGGCGGTGAACTGGTGCTCACCGCCGCCGCGCCGACCCCCCGCAGGCTTACCCCACGGAACCTTGTTTTCTACTAGTACGGACATGTCGAACGATAGTCGGAGAACACCGTCGGCGTTGCGAACGCCGTGTGCGCCGAGCCGCACAGGAACGGGTCATAGCGCGTGTCGTTGTCCATGAAGCGCTTGGCCCATGACACTGCATAGCGGCCGATCGCCGTGTTGGTGCTGTTGGGCGCGAAGTGGCTGGCGCCGTTCAGCTCCGCATATGCCTTGTCGAGCGTGCTGGGAAGGCTGGTGTAGAACGGAATCGAGTGCGACGCGACCGGCGCAACCGAATCGTTCTCGGCGCCGAAGATGATCGTCGGCACGCGCACCGTCGAGAAGCTCTTGGTCTGGCTCCATGGTGTCATTGGCACTGCCGCCTTCAACGACGGATTGTCACGCGCGGCCATCAGCGTGCCGCCGCCGCCCATCGAATGTCCCGCGACGCCGAGCCGGCTCGTGTCGACGCGGGCGCGCACGGTGCTGTTGCTGTTGTTGGTGAGATAGCGCAGGGCAGCCATCAGCTGCGTCGCGCGGCTCGGCGGCTGATCGAACGTCGAGTTCGTGTTGATCGTCATGGCGACGAAGCCGTGCGAGGCCAGGCGCTGGCCGATCCACGCGATCGACGATTGCGTGGCCGTGAACCCCGGGCAGATCGCCACGGTCGCATACGAGCCTGCGGTCGTCGGGTAGTACACCGTGCCGCCGCCGAAGCCGCTCACCGAGCTCGGCACGGACGTGCTCGCGATCGCGAACGGACCGGCGTTGGCGTTGAGGATCGTAGAGGTCGGATCCGGTCCTTTTTGCAGCGGATTCGTCTGCGCCTGGGCGGCTGCTGCGAGCAGCAGCAGGCTCAAGGCCACGCAGCAGCGGCGCTGCCAGCGGTCGATGATCTTCATAGTTAACCCCCTGTTGATTTTCTGATCTGTCTTGCGGCGTCCGGCTCGAGGCTGCACGCGCGCGTCCCGTCGCCGCTTCCGGTTATCGGGCTGCGTGCCAGAGGCGGCGGCAGGGCTGATATATCACAGCTTTTTCTTGATTTGCTATAGAAGGGCAGATATACACCTGAATGTAAAATCTCTAGTCAGACGATTTCCATCGAGCAGAATCGTTTAACGATGGAAGCGAGCAGTGGCTAGTGCGTATTGCGAGAAAAGCTGTACGCTCCTGCGCTCGCCGCGACTTCTTTCATGCCCGCAATAACATCTGTCGAACAACTAGCGACCTCGGCCACGAGCGCCGCGAACAAGCACGAGCGCGTGCTGGACGAAGCCGCGCGCCAGTTGAACGAGAAGGGAGTGCTGCTGACCTCGCTCGCCGAAATCGCTGCGAAGCTCGGCGTTACGCGCGGCGCGATGTACTACTACGTCGCGGACCGCGAAGACCTGGTGTTCCAGTGCTATCGGCGCGCCGCGGAAATTACCGCACGCCATCTGCTCGAAGCGTCTCGCGCTGCCGGTACGGCTGCGGACGTGCTGCGCGGGTTCGTGACGCGCATGCTCGATCCGAACGAACCGGAGATCGCCGCGCGCGCAGAGATCGCGATGTTGAACCCGACTCAGCGCGACACGATCCAGGGCTTATACGACGCGCTCGCGACGCGTCTCGCGCACGTGCTGGAGACAGGCGAGCGCGAAGGAGTGCTCCGCCGCTGCGACTACGAAGTCTCGGCGCGCATCATTCTGAGCCTCGTGACCTGGGCACCGCTCGCGCGGCCCTGGGCGCACGCCGTCGGTCCGATGGGTCACACGAGGCTGCTCGCTGCAGCGACCGCAACTGTGTTCGAGGGTTTTTCGAGCGCCGCGCGGCTGCCGGACTTCCAACCGCTCGATCTCGCTGCCTTGTCGCCGCGGGTCGTGAGCGCGTTCGATCGCGACGCAGCCGTGCAGGCGAAGCGCGAGGCGCTGCTGCGCGTTGCCTCGCGGTTGTTCAATCGCAAAGGTATCGATGCGACGTCGCTCGATGAGATCGCGGCGCAGGTCGGCACGACCAAGCGCACGCTGCATCATCACATCGGCAGCAAACAGGACCTGGTCGCGGCGTGCTACGACCGCGCGTTCCGTATCTTTTTCCTGATCAAGGACCGGATGCTCGAGCACCAGGGCTCGCGGTTGGACGCGCTGGCCGCAGCGATGCACGCACTCTCGCTCGCGTACCCGAGCGACGAGCTGACGCCGTTGTCGCCGCTAGTCGGTCACGGCGCGCTGTCGCCGGAAGGGCAGGCCGCATTCGACCGCAACTCCGGTCTGCTCGGCGACGCGTACCACGGACAGATCCGGCAAGGAATCGACGAAGGCAGCATCGCGCCGATCGACGACATCGAAGCGCGCGCGTTGATGTTGCCCGGCCTGGTCAGCTGGCTAGTGAAGGAAGACGTGCCCCGCGATCTGGCGCAGCAGCGGCATATCGCCCGTGAAGTGGCAAACCTGGTCGCACTCGGGCTTCGTGCGGGTGGGAAAGAGATTTGACAGGATGAACAGGATGAACAGCATCCCGTCTATCCTGTTCATCCTGTCCACTCTGCCCTCTTAGTATCTCCACAACACACCCGCCGAAGGCACCAGCGGCAGCCACGAATCCTCGTGGCGTGCATAACTGAGCGAGCCATCGGGATTGCGTGTGACCTCGTAATTCACGCAGCACTCGTTCTGGCGCGAGGTCGCGTTGTTCACTTCGAGGAATACATCGAGCGCGCCGCGCGGCAAAGCGAACGTGCGCGTGACGCGAACGTCGAGCGTGTTGTAGTCGCTGAGGTGCGCGCGATTGCGGCGGGAAAGCACGATCTGCGGATTGCCTTGGTCGACGCCCGTCAGCTGCAGCTCGGTCGTCGGCCAGCCGGTGTGAAAGCTGTCGACCAGGGTCGCGCTCCACGGACCCTTTGCCCAGACGATGCCGAGGTTCACGGCGTGGCGCTGATCCCAGCTGCGCGGCACATCCATGCCATCAACATGGTCTTCGGCGCGCGACCAGCTGTAACTCAGCCATCCGCTCCACGAGCCGTGTGGCTGGAGCCGCACCATCATTTCGATGCCCGACGCACGCGCGCCGTCCGGCGCGATCCGCACACGGTCGAATTCCGCTTCCGGCAGGAGCACCAGCGGGTCGAAGATGTTTTCGAAGCGCGGATTGATGTGCCGATAGTCTTTGACGAACGCTTCCACGCGCAGGTCGAGGCCGGCGGCGAACGCGTGATCCATGCCGAGAATCCAGTGATACGCATGCTGTGCCGGGTAGAACGTATCGACGCCGTCCTCAACTTGCAGCTCGTTGATCCCCTGGAACTGCACGAAGCGGCCGACGCTCGCGCGCAGCTGCGTTTGCGGCGACAGCGTGTAGAGCACGCTGAGCCTCGGGCTCCATTGTTCGCCGTCGTCAGAGCCGTCGTACGTCTGCGTGTCGATGCGGACGCCGCCTTGGAAAGCCCAGCGCTCGTTGAATCGTGCCAGGACATCCCAGTAGCCGGATGACTCGTAGCCTTCCGGTGAGGGCTCCGTGGCGCGCGTCAGGTCGAATCCCGGCGAGCCTGGAAACGGAAAACCCGGCAGCACGTGCACTTCGCTGGCGTAGTCGTAGTCGCCCCACAGCCTGCGCACTTCCGCGCCGAAGCGATGCTCGAGCATGCCGGCGTCGAGCTTGTTCTCGACGCGCAAGCCGATGACATGGAAAAACCGCTCGTCGCTCACGTGTGCCGTACGCACACCCGGGTCGTTCACATCGCCCTCGCGGCGGTTTTCGAGATCGGTGTACGAGGCGATCACGCGCGTCGAGGCGCCGTCGCGCCACTCGTGATCGACAGTCGCCCACGAGTAGATGTTGCGATACTTGGCTCGCGCCCGCTGCTCGCCATTCTGCTGCCGCGCGGAGATCGTGTCGCTGGAGACGAGCGTTTCGAGGGCCGCGGTAGTTGCGTCATTGATCGCGTAATCGAGGCGGGCGAAGCCATCCGAGTACTGCGGCTCGCCGAAGTCGTTCTCGCTCAGGTAGGCGAGGTCGCCGACGTTGCTGCGGCGGGCGGATACCAGCGCGTGAGCGCGGCCGTCGGCGAGATCGGTCGCGGCGAGCGCGCTGGAGTGGAACAGATTGACCCCGATCTCGAAGTAGCGCGGGTCCGTGGGCCGCACCGCGGTGGCGTCGATGATCGCGCTCATGCGATCGCCGTACACCACCGGAAAGCCGCCGGAATAGAACTCGATGCTGTCGATCAGCCGCGAATCGAGCAGGCTCACCGGGCTCAGGAAATTCTTGAGATGAAACGGCTCGTACAGCCGCAGCCCGTCGAGCACGATCGCCGTCTCGTTCGGCTCGCCGCCGCGCACCGAGCCGATGCTGGAAAAGCCGTTGGTGGTCGTGCCCGGTAGACGCTGCACGGCCCGCAGCGTCTCGTCGGCGAGGCGCGGCATGTTCTTCACCTGCTCCTGCGTGAGGAACGTGCGGGCCGCGAGCTCGCCGGTGGCGAGTCGATAGCGGCTCGTCTGGACTATGACCTCTTCGAGCTCGCCGTCCTGCGCCGGTTCGCTGTTTTCGGTGCGTTCGGGTGCGCGCGCCGCGGAATCGGCGACTACGGCGAAGACGCCGGGAGCAACCTGCGACAATCCAAGGCCGTGCGCTGCGAGGATCTCGCGCGCCAGCTCCACGCCCGAGCGCTCGCGCGGCTCAATCTCGATGCGCAGATCGCTCGGCACGATCTGCGTGTTGTAGATGAAGGTCAGCCCCGCCGAGCGCAGCTCGTCCAGCACCTCGCTGACTTTCCGACCGCGCAAGTCCTGCGCCCAGGCCGGGGTCGCCAGCAGCGTGCAGATCAGGAGCCAGCCGACGAGCCGGCGTAGTTTCATGGTTCTCCGATTCCCACAACCGTGCGCGGAACGCGAGCGCATAGATCGACAGCGTGGTCGTCCAGACGAGGAACGCGCTCCACAGATCGTGCGAAACGAAGTGCGCGCCGCGCGCCTGCTGCGCCAGGCCGAACGTCAGTCCGGCGAGCAGCCCCACGCCCAATCCCAGTTTCGCGAGCCGCGCATGCCGCTCGCGAAACACGAAGTATAGGGCGAGCAACGCATATCCGGAGCTGGCGTGCGCTGCGGGGAAGCAACGCCCGGCGCGCAGCGCATCGGGCCGGTCGGCGAACAGCTCGACGTACGGGAAACGGCCGCCGAATGGCACGAGGTCCCAGGGGCAGTCGACATTGGTCACTGTCTTGAGCAAACCGACCACGCCCATCGACAGCAGCATTGCAATCGTCAGGAATGCAGCCGGTCGCCGCAGGGTCCGCCAGTCGCGCCGGACGAAGGTCGCGACCCAGAGCGCCAGCACGAGAGCCACCATCGCGCGGATGGCCCAGCGCCCGGCGGTGTGGAGCAGCTCGTTTATCACCCAGGAATGGGCACCGATCCACTGCGCGCTCGCGGCATCGAAGAACACTGCGCGCGCGATGTGCTCATCCAGCGGCGTGACCGCAAAGACGGTGGCCGTTACGACGAACAGCGCGAACGGTACCTGCAGATGGGACCACCAGAAACGCAAGGAATGCACGGTTTTCAAAACGACCGCTTCGTTTCGATGAGGAGTTGCATGCTGTCGATGTCGCTGCTGCGATCCAGCGGGAACGCGAGATCGATGTGCAGCACGTTGCCGAGCCCCGAGCGAGCGCTGCCGAGTCGCAGGCCGACGCCGACGTCTTTGAGCCAGCCCGCCGGCGTAGCGGCGAACTCGTCCTGGCCCCAGGTGCGGCCGGCATCGAAGAACACTGCCGCGCCGACGTTGAACAGCTTCAGCGGCTGCCAGTCCGTGTAAAACCGCTGCTCGAGGGTGAGCAGTGCGCTCTCGTCGCCGGCCTGGTAGCGCAGGGGGTAACCACGCAGGCCGTTGTCGCCGCCGAGCAGCAGTTGTTCTTCGGGATCGCGATGTGAAGTGACGGTGCCGCCGACGGATGCAAAGAAGACGCGATGCACCGACTGCCGCAGGTAGTAGCGGGTCGACCAATCGAGTGAAGCGTTCGCGAGTGCATCGCCTTCGACGCGCGTGCCGAAGCCGAGCGAATGAATCAGGTACTGCTCGTGGCCGAGGTCCGCGCCGGCCCGCACCTTGCCGTTGAGGATCAGGCCATCGTGCGTCGAGCCGAGCGCTGCGGAGGCGAACCCGGCTTCCAGGCGCGCGCTCAGACCGAGATAAATATCTTCGGTGCGGCCGATCTGATCGAGATTTCGGGTGCTGACGTACTGGTCTTCGATCGCTTCCCAGCCGAACCATGGATAGGCGACGACGCGATCGCTCGGAATGGACGCGAGCGGCTGGTCCGGCAGCGCCTGGAATTCGCGGGCGTCGTAGCGGACGCCGGCGAGATAGCGCGTGGTCCAGCCGTCGTGCAGTCCTTCGGAGAAGCCGCCGCCGATCTCGAACTTGCGCTCCTGCATCTGCAGCCGCTCGACGATGTGACCGAGCGAGTAGCGGGAGACGTCGGTGGTCGCGTCGGCAGCGGAAAGCCCTGCGCTCCAGCGTGTATCCAGCGCATAGAACGGTCGTTCGAGGGAAAGTTCTTTCGAACTGCCATCGCTGAGGGCTCCATAGTCCGCCGACAGCCGCCACCAGCTGCCGAACAGATTCGGATCGACGTAACCGAGCTCCCAGGCCGTGCGATCGACATTGGCGGAGCGTGCAAACGTCAGTTGCTTGCCGAGGCCGAGGAAGTTCATGTCCTCGAAGGTCACTTTGGTGCTGTTCTCGCCGCCCTTGCGGCCGAACGACAAGCCGGGGCTCAGCGTCCAGACGTCATGGACGCGCACCAGCACATCCACGGTATTGTCGTCCTCGTTGTAGCGCACCGGCTCGATAGTCGCTTCGTTGAGATAACGCTGTGCGCGCAGGATGCGCGCGGTTTCGTCGAGCACCCGGCGGTCGTACTTGTCGCCGGTATGGAACAGCAGCTGATTCTGCACGGTCGCGTCGTGGGTCGAGATGTGCAGATCGTTGGCGATGCGATAGGGAGCCGCGAGCCGCTTGCCGGTCTCGAAGACGTCATCGACTTGAATCGCGATGTGGCCGATGCGCGCGCCGCGCTGCTCGAGATCGGCATCGCGTGCAACCGGCGCGGTGTGCGCGCACAACGGTGCGAGCAGCAGCAAAGTCATCGCGCTGCGTGGAACTCCGGCCATTCGACCCCCTGACGCGAGATGTCGGAGAGTTGGACGGAGTCAGCGCCCCGAATCAGTCGGCGGCGAGGGCGATCCCGATCAATTCATCCTTGGTCTGATACCGATGCAGCTGCGTCGTGGAAAGCACGGCGCTGAGTGCAGTATCCGGATCGAGGCCGGCAATCGAGCCGCGCAATTTGAGCTCGCTCGCTGCGCTCTGCGCTGCGTTCGAGGAGTACACGACCTTGCGGCCGGTCTCGCGCCCGACCCACTCCAGGAAGACAGCGAGCGTGTGATCGTTGATGTCGAATTGCGGTGCGGTGTGTGCCGCCCATTGCCAATGCGGGTCGTGGGCGGCGACGGTGCTGCGCACGATCTGTCCGCGCGGCGTGACGCGGATCAGCTCGCCCGCGACGCCGCTGCTCGTGCCGGCCGCATTCGCGATCATTACGCGACCTTCACGCACGCTCACGACCATGTCGTCGGCGTGCGTTCGCACTTCGTATTGCGTGCCGACGTGACGCACCGAGCCGGCATCCGTGCGGATCGTCAATTCCTGCGGATTCTGCGCCTGCGAATCGACATACACGGCGCCGGCCGTCAGCACGAGCTCGTTGGCCGCGGCCACCTTCACGATCGTGCCGTGATCCAGGCGCAGCGACACTGAGTCGCCCAATTGCAGCGCGGCGCGCGAACGGTCATCGGTCTGAATCGTTTCGCCCGTCGACACGCTCTGTGCAACGGCAACCTCGCGGGCGGCCTCCGCCGCCGGCCGCACCAGCAGATGTCCGTCGATGCGCGTGATCTGCGCGACCTCGATCGGCTGCGGCGAGAAATAACGCGGAGCGAACAACGCCACGCCCACTGCGAGCACCGCGCTGGCCGCAATCCCAACGGCAACGAAGCGCCGCCGCATGCGGCGCTGCTGCAGCATGCTCCGCCACTCGGCGTGCACCGCCGCTTCAACGTCGCGCATCATGTCCGCCGAAGGCTCGTCGCGTGCGCCTACCTCGCGCAGCAATGCCTCGATGCTGGTGTCGTCGCTCTTCATGGGTTCACTTTCCACGTAGGGTCCCCAGGATGTCCTGCGCTGTCGAGCCGAATACGGTCTCCAGTGCCTCCCTGAACGAGGTGCGGGCCCGCGCCAGCACCGATTGTGCCGCTACCTGGCCGACGCCGAGCAGCTCGCTGATCTCTTCGACGCTGCGGCCTTCTATGTACTTCCACTCCAGCACGTCGCCGTAGCGCGCCGGCAGTCGATCGAGCACTGACCGGATGAGCCGGCGCGTCTCGGCGTCGCCGTAGCCCTGCAGCGGATCGTCCGCCGCGGGCGCTTCCACCGCTTCGAGCGCGGCGCGCAGCTCCGGGCTGTCGTCGATCAACACTATGTTCTCCGCGTGACGCCTGTTAGCGCGCAGGTGGTCGACGATCTGCCGCCGGCAGATCTGGCACAGCCAGCTGAACAGCGCCGCCTCGCCACGATAGCCCGCGAGATTGCGCATTGCCTTGGTCAGCGTCGACTGCACGACTTCCTTCGCTGCCTCGACCTCGTTGTTCAGTCGCGGCAGGGCGAAGCGGTAAACCCGCGGAAAATACGCCGTGAAGAAGCTGCGGAACGCAGCCTCATCGCCCGCCAGCATGGCGTCGATCAGCTCACGGTCGGTGGTGTACATGGCCTGCTACTTAAGACGCCGATCGGCGACAAAAGCAATCGGTTCTACTCGTGATTACTACTCAAGGTTTGGGGCAGCGCCGATCGGCACTGCGCCAGGATGTCCATGCGCGGGTCGTAGACCGCGTTGTGCACGGCCAGCGCCCCGAGCACCGTGTGGTACAGGTTGTCGTGGCTCACCGCGTTGTGCGAGCGCGCCTTGACGCAGTTCAGGCTGAGACCGGTGCGCTCGACGTAGCCTCGCGAGGCCCAGAGCAGCATCGGCACTTCCTTCTGGACGCGCGGTGCGAACGAGTACGGCAGGCCGTGTAGATAGATACCTTGCTCGCCGAGCGATTCGCCGTGATCCGACGCATACAGCAGCATGCTGTCGAAACGGCTCGCGTTCGCCTGCAGCAGATCGATCTGCTTCGCCAGCACGTGGTCGGTGTAGAGGATCGAGTTGTCGTACGCGTTGACGACTTCCTGCGCAGTGCAGCGTTGCAGCTCGTTGGAGCGGCAGGCGGGCTTGAAGACTTCGAACTGCGGCGGATAGCGCTCCGCATACGCGGGGCCGTGACTGCCGATCGTGTGGAAGACCACGACAGTGTCCTGCGTCAGCGTCTGCAGCCGCGCCGCGAGGTCGGTCAGCATGACCTCGTCGTAACAGTACGAGTTCGGGCAGTGCGCTGGATCGGACTTGCCCGGATAGGCGACTTGCACCACGCGCGCGCAGACACCTTTGCAGCCGGCATTGTTGTCGCGCCACTCGGTGGCGAAACCGGCCTTCACGACCGAGTCGAGCAGGTTCGTGTAGCGGTCGGCCTGTTCGACGTCGAATCGCTCGCGCGGCAAATGCGAAAAGATGCAAGGCACCGAGATCGCCGTCGACGTGCCGCAGCTCGTCGCATGATCGAAGTACACGACGTCCGCCCGGCCGCTCAGCTCCGGATTCGTCGCGCGCTGGTAGCCGCCGAGCTGGAAATTCGCGGCTCGCGCCGTTTCGCCGACCACGAGGAACAGCACCAGCGGTTTGTCGCTGACGGCCGCAGTGCGCTGCACGTTGCCGGCCGGGTCGATCAACGGTGCGCGCGGATCGCGCTTTTCCTTCTCGGCCAGCAGGCCGACGAAGCTGACGACCGGTGCGGCTGGACTGAGCGCGTAGCGCACTGTCTTGTGCGCGCGAAAGAACACCGCGTAGTTCGCCGAGCAAGAGAACAACGCGACTGCACACACCGCGAGCACGGAGCCGATGAAGACCAGGCGTTGTCGCAATTGCGCGCGCCAGGGGGAGGAGGGCAGTGTCACGCGCCAAACCAGCACGGCCGGCAGCACGCCGAGCAGCAGAACGTGCGCGAACAGATCGAAGTTCATCAAGCCGCCCACTTCCGCGGGATCGGTCTCAATCGCATTGCGGATCATGTCCTGGTTCATGATCGCGCCATAGGCGCTCGCGAAGTACGAGCTGGCCGCGGCGACCACGAACAGCGCGCTTGCTGCAACCCGCAATCCGACTCGCATCGGCACGAGCGCGAGCAGCAGCGCCTGCAGGCACACGACCACAACGAACAGCGAAACGAGGAACAATGCAGCACCCGCTGCCGGATGCCACATCGCGGCAATTGCCTGGTGCCAGAACTGGAGGTTGTACAGCACGGCCCAGGCGATCGAGATGAGCAGAATCAGGGCGACGTCGGAGCGCAGTGCAAGACCTGCTGTCCAACGGTCGCGCAACCATGCGTAGAATGCCGCGCCGAAGCGGGTCTGGGCGATTGAGCGAGTGGAATTCATCAGATGTTTGACGGTGCAGCACGCGAAAATCAATCGCCGTGGGCGGATGTCCTGTGGCTGCTGGCGTTGGCGCTGTTGCTAATTGCGACGGGTATCGGCTTACGTGACCCGTGGCCCGCGGACGAGCCGCGCTTTGCGCTCGTGGCCCGCGACATGGTCGCGACCGGCGACTGGTTGCTGCCGCGCGTCGGCGGCCAGCCGTACGCGGACAAACCGCCGTTGTTCTTCTGGCTGATCGCGCTGGGTCTGACGCTGACCCATTCGCTGCGCTTCGCCTTCCTGCTGCCGTCGTTCCTCGCGGGGTTCGGTTGCGTCGCACTCGTATACGATCTCGGCCGACGCTTGTGGAATCGCGAGACCGGGTTCGCCGGCGCGCTGGCGCTGCTGTTCACGGTGCAATTCGTGTGGCAGGCGCGGCAGGCGCAGATCGACGCGACGCTGTGCTTCTGGACGACGTTGAGCTTGTACGGCCTGCTGCGGCATCTGCTGCTCGGGCCGTCGTGGCGCTGGTACACGATAGGCTGGGCCGCCGCGGGGCTAGGCGTGATCACCAAGGGCGTGGGATTTCTGCCGCTGCTGGTGCTGGTGCCGTTCGCGATTTTGCGCGATGCGAAATGGCAGCCGCGCAAGGCAGCGGGCGGCGGTGCTCGCTGGCTCCTTGGACCGTTGGCGTTCCTCGCAGCCGTCAGCATCTGGCTCATCCCGATGCTGATCGCCGCCAACAACGATCCATCACTCGCCGCCTATCGCGACGAGATCCTGTTCAACCAGACCGTCAAGCGCTACGGCAACGCCTGGCATCATCGCGAGCCGTTCTGGTACTTCTTCGTCAACGTGATTCCGGGGCTCTGGCTGCCGCTCACGTTGCTCGTGCCGTGGCTGTTCTCGCATTGGCGCAGCGCGCTGCGCTCGTTCGACCTGCGCATTGCGTTGCTGGCATCGTGGATCGTGCTCGTCGTGCTGTTCTTCAGTCTCAGCGCGGGCAAGCGTGGTGTGTATGTGCTGCCTGCAGTGCCGGCCTTTGCGCTGTTGTGCGCGCCATACCTCAAGCAGGTCGCGAGTCGCCTGAGTGCGCAGCGCGCGTTGTTCGTGCTCGCTTCGCTGGTCGGCGCTCTATCCGTGCTGACTTTGCTCTTCCTCGTCATACGCCCGGACAAGCGCGCCGATGCGATTACGTACATCGACATCGACCCGCTCGGACCGCTCGCGCTGATCGCGATCGCGGCTGCTGTCGTGTGTGCGATCGCGCGTCCGCGGCGCGGCTTCCTGGCGTACGCGGGCGTGCTCGCGACCTCGCTGCTCATCGTGAGTTTCTGGGTGAACCCGCAGATGAACGATGCGCGCTCCGGAGCGACATTCGTCGCGCTCATCGAGCAGACTGCCGATCCGCGACAGGAGCTCGGCCTCGTCGCGTTCAAGGAGCAATACGTGCTGAACGCGCGCCGCTCGATCGTGCACTTCGGTCACGCCCGCTGGCGCGAAGCAGAGCAGGAGATGGCCGATGCGGCGCTGTGGCTCTCCGAGAAGCGGGGGCGCCAGCTCGTCATCAACGACTACGCGCGCACCAAGTGTTTCAGCAACGCTGCCGTGCAATCGCTCGGCAGTGCGAATCGCAGCGAGTGGTTTTTGGTGAGCGGCGGAGCAGATCAGTCGTGCGTCGCCCGCGGCAAGCCGGGCATGGCGCACTACTACTTGCCGCCGGGCGGCACGCGGCTGAGCAGCTGAGCGAGCGCGTCGAAGCTCGCCGGCTTCACCAGATGGGTATCGAATCCTGAATCGCGCGAGCGCTGCACGTCGGAGCTCTGGCCCCAGCCGCTCAGCGCGACCAGCATCATGCCCTTGCCCCAGGTCTCGGACCGGATGCGGCGCGCGGCTTCGTAGCCGTCGAGCACCGGCATGCCGATGTCGAGCAAGGCCAGGTGCGGCTGACACTTCTCCGCCAGCTCACAGGCCTCGGCGCCGTTCGCCGCTTTCCAGACTTCGTGGCCATCGCATTCCAGCAGCAGCGCCAGGCTTTCGAGCGCATCCGGATTGTCATCGGCAACGAGGATGCGACGCCGCGGCTGCGTCGCTGCGGCTCTGTGAGCTGCGCCGTCCCCTCCCGCAGGAACGCTATCGAGCAGCGGAATCCGCACGATGAACTCACTGCCCTGGCCGACGCCCGCGCTGCGTACCGCGACCTCGCCCGAGTGCATCTCCACCAGCTTGCGCACCAGCGCGAGGCCGATGCCGAGACCGCCCGGCGTGCGATCGTCGGTCGTCTCCAGCCGCGAGAACAGGTTGAACAGCTTCGACTGCGAATCCGGCGCGATGCCGATGCCGTTGTCCCTGACGCGGAACTCGACGGACCGGCCGTCGCGCCGCACGCTCATGTGAATGCGCCCGCCGTCGTTGGTGTACTTGGCGGCGTTGTTGAGCAGGTTGCCGAGGATCTGCACCAGCCGCGTAAGGTCGCCGCGCACCATGAGCGAGCCGTCGGGACAATCGATCGACAGCTCGTGGCGATGCTCGGCGATCATCGGCTGCAGCGCCTCGACCGCGCGCGCGATGATCGTCTCGCTGCGCACCGGCTCCTGCGCCAGCCGGATCGTGCCGCGCGTGATGCGCGAGATGTCGAGCAAGTCGTCGACCAGCCGCGTCAGATGCAGCGCCTGCCGGTCGATGACGTCGCGCGACCACTTCAGCTTCGGATTCTCGATCGGGAAGCGCGACATGATCTCGACCGCGTTGCGGATCGGCGCGAGCGGGTTGCGCAGCTCGTGCGCCAGGATCGCCAGGAACTCGTCCTTGTGACGATCTGCCTCGAGCAACGCTGCTTCCGCGCGCGCGCGCTCGGCGATCTCGGCTTGCAGAGCCTGGTTCGACGCCGCCAGCTCGGCATTCGCTTTCTGCAGATGCAGGTTCAGCGCCTCGAGCTCGCGTGTCTTCTCCGCTTGCAGCGTCGTGTTGGCCTGTTCCAGCTGCTCGTTCGCGTCGGCGAGGCTGCGATTGAGTTTCTGCAGCTCCAGGCGCTGGCAGTGCAGCTCGACCAGCACCGACACCTTGCTGCGCAGGATCTCCGGCACGACCGGGATCGAAACGTAGTCGACGGCGCCGAGCTTGTAGCCCTTGAGGCGATCGAACTCGGTGTCATGCACGCCGGTGATGAAGATGATGGGCGTGCGCTCGAAGCGCGGATGATCGTGGATCATCGCCGCGGTCTCGAAGCCGTCCATGCCCGGCATGCTGACGTCCAGCAGCACCAGCGCGAACTCGTCCTTCATCAGGCGGGCCAGCGCCTCCACCCCCGAGCGCGCGCAGATAAGGTTCTGGCCGAGCTGGCCGAGGATCGTTTCGTACGACAGCAGGCGCGCCGGCTGGTCGTCGACCAGCAGGATGTTGACCCGGTCCGGTTGAGTGCGCGGCAGTCGCGCGCTCAGCTCGGCTTTGTCGTGCGAAGCGCTCATGCGTTCAGCGGTGCAGCCACATCCTGACCAGCGACAATAACTGCTCGGTGTTGACCGGCTTCGCGACGTAATCCGAGGCGCCTGCTTCCAGGCACTTCTCGCGGTCGCCCTTCATCGCCTTCGCGGTCAAGGCGATGATCGGCAGCAGGCGGAACTTCGGATTGTTGCGGATCCGGCGCATCGTCTCGTAGCCGTCCATCTCCGGCATCATCACGTCCATCAGCACCAGCGCGAGGTCGTCGGTCGCTTCGACCAGGTTGATCGCGTCCTGGCCGTTGGTCGCGCTGATCACCGCCATCTTGTGGCGCTCGAGCAGACTGTTGAGCGCGAAGATGTTGCGGATGTCGTCGTCGACCACCAGCACCTTGCGATCCTGCAGCGGCTCGTCGGACTGATGCAGCGTCTCGATCATGCGTTGCTTCGCCGGCGGCAGGTCGGTGATCACGCGATGCAGGAACAGCGCGGTCTCGTCCAGCAGCCGCTCCGGCGAGCGCACGCCTTTCAGCACGATGCTCTTCGCCTTCTGCCGCAGCTCTTCTTCCTCGGCAGTCGACAGCTCGCGACCGGTGAACACGACGATCGGCGTGTCGCGCAGCCGCTCATCCTGCTGGATGCTCTCCATCAGCTCGAAGCCCGAGACGTCGGGCAGCCGCAGGTCGAGCACGATGCAGTCGAAGGTCTTTTCCTTGAGCGCCGCGAGCGCATCGGCACCGCTGCCGACCGCGGTGATCTTCACGTCGTCGAAGCCGATCAGCTCGGCGATGCTCATCTGCTCGGTCGGGTCGTCTTCGACGACCAGCAGCTCACGGATGCGCGGCGAGGCGAATTCCTTGATGCGCTGGAGCGCCGCTTCCAGTCCCTCGGTCGTCGCAGGCTTGTTCATGAACGCGAACGCGCCGCGTTCCAGGCTGTACTGGCGCTCTTCTTCGACGGTGAGGATCTGCACCGGGATGTGCCGCGTCGCGGTGTCGCGCTTCAACTGGTTGAGCACCGTCCAGCCGAGCATGTCCGGCAGGAACACGTCGAGCGAGATCGCCGTCGGCCGATGCTTGCGGGCGAGGCTCAGGCCTTCCATGCCGGTCTTGGCGACGATCGCCTTGAACTCCGTGTCGCGCGCCAGGTTGAGCAGCACTTTCGCGTAGTGCGGATCGTCTTCGATGATCAGCAGCACGCGGTCGTCGGGCTCCAAGCTCTCGCGGTCGTCGGGCAGTTCCTCGGCGCGCACTGCGGGCAGCGCGATCGGCTGGAACATCGGCTTCGCGTCGCTGCGGCCGGGTTGCGTCAGGCTCTGCAGATAGGCCGAGCCCATGAAGCCGATCGGCAGGTACAAAGTGAACGTGCTGCCCGAGCCCGGAACGCTCGTGAGCTTCAGCTCGCCGCCGAGCAGGTGCGCCAGCTCGCGGCTGATGGCGAGACCCAGGCCCGTGCCGCCGTACTTGCGCGCGGTACCGGCGTCGGCCTGTTGGAACGCCTCGAAGATGATTCGCTGTTTCTCCGGAGCGATGCCGATGCCGGTATCGGTGACGGCGAACTGCACCACCGACGCTGCCTGGTTGAGCACGGGATGGTCCGCGCTCCAACCGCCTTTTGCCAGACCGACGTGCAGCCGCACGCTGCCGTGCGAAGTGAACTTGAAGGCGTTCGACAGCAGGTTCTTGAGAATCTGCAGCAGGCGCTTCGAGTCGGTCGTGATGTGGCGGCCGATGTTGGGCTCGAAGTCCGCGACGAACGAGAGCATGCGGCCTTCCGCCTCGTGCCGGAAGTTGCGCTCGATGGTCTCGCGCAGGTGCGTGAACAGCAGATCCTCGGACTCGACCGTCACCGTGCCGGACTCGATCTTCGACAGGTCGAGAATGTCGCTGATCAGGTTCAGCAGGTCGGTACCGGCCGCGTGGATCGTCTTGGCGAACTCGACCTGGCGCAGGCTCAGGTTGCTGTCGGCGTTCTCGGCCAGCTGCTGGCCGAGGATCAGGATGCTGTTGAGCGGCGTGCGCAGCTCGTGCGACATGTTCGCGAGGAACTCGGACTTGTAGCGCGAGGTGAGCGCCAGCTCCGCCGCTTTTTCTTCCAGCGCCCGGCGCGCCAGCTCGATTTCCTGGTTCTTGCGCTCTACTTCCGCGTTCTGCTCGGCGAGCAGCCGCGCCTTGTTGGCGAGCTCTTCGTTGGTCTGCTGCAGCTCCTTTTGCTGAGCCTGCAGCTCGCCGGCGAGCTCCTGCGACTGCTTCAGCAGGCGCTCGGTGCGCATCGTCGCCTCGATCGTGTTGAGCACTACGCCGATGGAGCCCGTCAGCTGCTCCAGGAACGCCAGGTGCGAGGCGGTGAACTCGGTGATCGACGCGAGCTCGATGACCGCCTTCACTTGACCTTCGTACAGCACCGGCAGCGCGATCAAGTTACGCGCGCGCGCCTCGACCAGGCCGCTGCGCAGGTGCACTGCTTCGCGCGGGATATCGTTGACGAGGATGCGGCGGCCGTCCGCAGCGCACTGACCGACGAGACCTTCGCGCAATGCGTAGCGACGCGGCTCGTCGCCGTCGGGTTGCGCGTCGGCGTAGTTGGCGAGCTGCTTGAGCATGGGCCCGCGCTCGTCGAAGTCCATGATGTAGACGAGGCTTTGCTGCGCGTTGACGAGCGGCGCCAGCTCGGCGAGCAGCATCTGGCCGACCGTCACCAGGTCGCGCTGACCCTGCATCATGCGGCTGAATTTCGCGAGATTGGTCTTCAGCCAGTCCTGCTCGGTGTTGCGCTCCGTGGTGGCGCGCAGGTTGCCGATCATCGCGTTGATGTTGTCCTTGAGCTCGGACACCTCGCCGCGTGCGTCGACCTGAATCGAGCGCGTCAGGTCGCCCTTGGTCACGGCCGTCGCCACTTCGGCGATGGCGCGCACCTGCGTCGTGAGATTCGCCGCGAGCAGGTTCACGTTCGCCGTCAGATCCTTCCACGTGCCGGCTGCGCCTGGCACGTTCGCCTGGCCACCGAGGCGGCCTTCGACACCGACCTCGCGTGCCACCGACGTCACCTGGTCGGCGAACGTCGCGAGCGTGTCGGTCATGCTGTTGATGGTGTCGGCGAGCGCTGCGACTTCGCCTTTCGATTCCACCGTCAGGCGCTGACGCAGGTCACCCATCGCGACTGCCGTCACGACCTTCACGATGCCGCGGACCTGGTTCGTCAGGTTGTTCGCCATCGTGTTGACGTTGTCGGTGAGGTCTTTCCACGTGCCCGCGACGCCCGGCACCTGTGCCTGACCGCCGAGCTTGCCTTCGGTGCCGACTTCGCGCGCGACGCGCGTCACTTCAGCCGCGAAGCCGTTGAGCTGGTCGACCATCGTGTTGATGGTTTCCTTCAGCTGCAGGATTTCGCCTTTGACGTCCACCGTGATCTTGCGCGACAAGTCGCCGCGCGCGATGGCCGTCGATACCTCGGCGATGTTGCGGACCTGGCCCGTGAGGTTCGAGGCCATCGAGTTGACGTTGTCGGTGAGGTCCTTCCACGTGCCTGCGACGCCCGGCACGATCGCCTGACCGCCGAGCTTGCCGTCGGTGCCGACTTCGCGCGCCACGCGCGTCACTTCCGCGGCGAAGCCGTTCAGCTGGTCGACCATCGTGTTCATGGTCTCTTTCAGCTGCAGGATTTCGCCGCGCACGTCGACGGTGATCTTGCGATTCAGGTCGCCGCGCGCGATGGCCGTGGCCACCTCGGCGATGTTGCGCACCTGGCCGGTGAGGTTCGAGGCCATGGAGTTGACGTTGTCGGTGAGGTCTTTCCACACACCGCTGACGTCCTTCACTTCGGCCTGGCCGCCGAGCTTGCCTTCGGAGCCGACTTCGCGCGCCACGCGCGTCACTTCGGCCGCGAACGCGTTCAGCTGATCGACGAGCGTGTTGATCGTTTCCTTCAGCTGGCGGATTTCACCGCGCACGTCGACCGTGATCTTGCGCGACAAGTCGCCGTTCGCGATGGCAGTCGCCACGTCGGCGATGTTGCGGACCTGGCCGGTGAGGTTCGACGCCATCGAGTTGACGTTGTCGGTGAGGTCTTTCCAGACGCCGCTGACGCCTTTCACTTCGGCCTGACCGCCGAGCTTGCCTTCGGTACCGACCTCGCGCGCCACGCGCGTCACTTCGGATGCGAACGCGTTCAGCTGGTCGACCATCGTGTTGACGGCTTCTTTCAGCTGCAGGATTTCGCCTTTGACGTTGACCGTGATCTTGCGCGACAAGTCGCCGCGCGCGATGGCCGTCGACACTTCGGCGATGTTGCGCACCTGGCCCGTGAGGTTCGACGCCATCGAGTTGACGTTGTCGGTGAGGTCTTTCCAGGTGCCGCCGACGCCGGGCACGTTCGCCTGACCGCCGAGCTTGCCTTCGGTGCCGACTTCGCGCGCCACGCGCGTCACTTCGGACGCGAACGCGCGCAGCTGATCGACCATGGTGTTCATGGTCTCTTTCAGCTGCAGGATTTCGCCGCGCACGTCGACCGTGATCTTGCGCGACAGGTCGCCGCCGGCGATGGCGGTGGCCAC